>Ga0213875_10000579_pt1 | contig 29744 bp, 24 predicted proteins | sample BarmaccomBMRX_R8_FD_160105 | JGI IMG/M metagenome (GOLD analysis project Ga0213875, IMG submission 160105) | Root-associated microbial communities from Barbacenia macrantha in rupestrian grasslands, the National Park of Serra do Cipo, Brazil - RX_R8 | ecosystem: Host-associated > Plants > Roots... | reverse complement strand
AGGGTCGCGAAGTCAGCCGGTGACTGGGTCAGCGCGGTCGTGCCCCGTTCGGCCGTGGTCATCGACCGCTGGCGCCGGTACGCGGCCGGGGTGACGTCCACCAGCACCGCCCGGGGCACCAGCTCGGGGGCGGCGGCGCTCAGCCGGATCGTCGCCAGGCCGCCTAGTGACATACCGACCACGAGGCCGGGCTCGGGCCCCCACTCGCGGATCACCTGAGCGACGGCGGGAGCCAAGGTCTGCGGGCGGTAGTCATGGTCGGCGCGCCAGCTGGAGTGGCCGTGGCCGGGCAGGTCGATCGCGAGCGCGGGCAGGCCCAGCGCGAGCATCACCGTGTCCCAGGTGTGAGCATTCTGGCCGCCACCGTGCAGCAGGACGACCCGGGGCGGCTCCGCTCCCCACCGCAGGGCGCTGACCCGCTGATCGCCGGTTCGGGTGTACACCCGGCGGACGGCGGGTGGTCCGGTCCAGGGCAGGGAAGCCTCGTCGGCGTTCTCGCGCAGCCAAGCGAACTCGTCCTGACCCGCCACCACCACTCCTTCTTCCCGCTCCAGCCAGGAGCTTTTTGCTGCTATCAACTATAGTGTTGACGGCATGGCCGTGATTGAAAACTCGTTCTGCCGTGTCTGCACCAACCATTGTGCGATCAAGGTGACGATCGAGGACGGGGTCGCCACCCGGGTCCAGGGAGATCGCGCCAACCCCATCTACCGCGGCTACAGCTGCGTGAAGGGGCGTTCGCAGCCCGAATATCTACGCCACGGCGACCGGCTGCTGCACTCGCTCAAGCGCGCCGACGATGGCACGTTCCATCGCATTCCGATTGGCGATGCGATCGGTGAGATCGCCGCCGAACTGACCGCGCTGATCGAGCGCTACGGACCGCGATCGGTAGCCGCCTATTCCGGCACAATGGCCTGTGCGACATTCCCCACCGCCAATCCCCTCTACACGGCGCTGCTCGACGCGATCGGGACACCGATGCGGTTCGATCCCAACACCCTGGACAAGGGGGGCAAGCAGGTCGCGCACTCCTTTCTCGGCACCTGGGGAGCGCCGGCCCAGGGGTTCGACGAGCCAATGGGCATCTTGCTGATCGGCATCAATCCGCTGGTGACCTATACGGGGTTTCCGGCCGGGTCGCCGCACACCTGGCTGGCCGAGCGGCTCGACGCCGGTTGCGCACTGGTGGTCATCGACCCGCGCCGGTCGGAGGTGGCCAAGAAGGCGACGCTGCACCTGCAGCCCGCACCCGGGCACGACGTGGCGATACTGGCCTCGATGATCGGCGTGATCATCGAGGAGAAGCGGTTCGACGCCGAATTCGTCGCCCGCTGGGTCCAGCACGTCGATGAGCTTCGCGAGGTCGTGGCCTCATTCGATCCCGAGTCCGTGGCCGTCGCCGCCGGGGTCGATCCGCAGGATCTCCGCCGGGCGGCCCGGCTCTACGCACAAGCGTCGCGCGGTTACGCCATGGCGGGGACCGGCCCGAACATGTCCGGCCAGGGGACCCTGCTCGAGTATCTGGTCCTGGTGATCGAAACGTTGTGCGGCCGGTGGCTGCGGGCGGGGGAGACGGTCAAGAATGCTGCTTCGCTGATCCCGGGCCCGGTCAGCTACGCGGCCGGTGCCCGGGGGCCGCGCGACTGGCGCAAGACGCAGGTGCTCAAGACCCGCAAGCTGCGCGAGACCCGGGCCGGAATGCCGACCTCGGCGCTGGCGGACGAGATCCTCGCCGACGACGATGATCGTGTCCGTGCGCTCATCAGCTGGGCCGGGAACCCGGTGATCGCCTTCCCGGACCAGGGCAAGACGGTGGCCGCGTTCGAGCGCCTGGACCTCCTGGTCCAGATCGACCCGTGGATGTCCGAGACGTCGCGGCTGGCCCGCTACGTCATCGCGCCCAGGATGCCGCTCGAGTCGGCTTCGGTGACGTCCATGCTCGATTCGCTGGCGGCCCGCGGCACCGGGTACGGGCCCGGTACCGCTTATGCCCAGTACACGCCCGCGCTGGTCGAGGTACCCGCGGGATCCGATCTCATCGAGGACTGGGAGTTCTTCTACGGCCTGATGGCCGGAATGGGCTACCTCCCGGCCGTGCGGGCGGCCGGCGCCAGCCGGCACGTCCCGCCGGTGGTTCTCGAGCCCAAGCCAACGACCGAGGAGCTGATCGGGCTCCTTGCGGACGGCAGCCGGGTACCACTGGCGCGAGTGAGAGCCGAGCGGGGCGGCGCGACCTTCACCGAAGATCTGCCCGTCGTCGCGCCCGCCCCGGACCAGGCCAACGGGCGTCTCGACGTGGGTCATCCCGAGATGCTGGCCGCACTCACTGCTCAGCGTATTCAGCCATTTAATGAAAAAGCAGACGCGGGTTATCCTTTCCGTCTGATCTGCCGTCGCCACAACCACACCTACAACACGTCCTGCAATATTGAGGCGAGCAATCGCGGCGTTTATTACAATCCTGCTTTCATGCACCCCGACGACCTGGCTGAGCTCGGCGCCGCCGACGGAACCATTGTGCGGATACGCTCTTCGCTGGCCGCTATCAACGCCATTGCCGAAGCCGATTCTTCATTGCGTCGCGGAGTTGTGTCGATGGCCTTCGGGTACGGGACGCCGGCGGCCGGGGCCGATGGCATCCGCCGCCGCGGCAGCAGTCCGAACCGTCTCATCCCGGTGGACGTCGTCTTCGATCCCTACACCGGCCAGCCTCGCATGAGCAGCCTCCCGGTGAAGATCGACACCGCATCTGAGCAGCAACGATAGCTCGCAGAGGGTCAAAAAAAGATCACTGTCAACTCTAGTGTTGACTTCTGGCTTGAGCTCGGCGACACTTTTGCGTACCTGCTAGCCGGGGGGCGCGCCACACCTGAGCGTCCTCGCACCGGCCGGGCGCCTGCGGTGCCCGCGGTCTCGTGAAGGAGGGACAGGGGACGGTGTGACGCCGTGGATTCGGGAGGTTGGCGAGGGTCACACCCCGTCCGCCGTTCTCCTCCCGGCGCGGCCGATCGCGAATGCATTTTCAATTCGGGCCATCGATCGAATTGGTCCGCTGTCTCACCATTCCTCCGACAATGAAGCAGAGGTCAGAAAGGCATGCGCACTCGATCACGCCAATTTTCCCGCCGCCCGCTACCGCGGATACTCGGGCTCGCCGCTACCGCGACCCTGGCCGGGGTTACGGTGGCGGCTTGCAGCTCGGGCAGCTCGGGCAATTCCAGCACCGACAGCTCCGGCAGCAGCGGGTCCAGCACGAGCAACTCGGCCGCCACCAGCAAGGCTCAGGCGGCCGCGACGGCGGCGGAGGCGAACCCGGCCCACATCCTCCAGACCGTCCCGCTGACCAGCAAGCCCGGCAAGCACCTGCTGATCTACATCAACCCCGGTGTCTCCGGCGGCGTGGAGATCGGGCAGGGCGAACAGGCGGCGGCCACGGCGCTCGGCTGGAGCTACAAGCAGCTCAGCTACTCCAACGAGAACCCGACCAGCCTGGTCACCGCCATGAAGCAGGCGCTGCAGTTCAAGCCGGTCGCGGTCAGCTTCAGCGGCGCGTCGCAAGAGGTCTTCGCCAACGAGGTGAGCGCCTACCAGCAGGCCGGCGTCCTCATCCTGCCGACGGCGGCCGGACCGGGCGTGACGATCAACAAGACGGTTCCGGCCAACATCGGGGACTTCACCGACGCCGGCCAGTCGATGGGCTCGTGGTTCATCTCCACCACGGCCGGCCAGGGCGACGCGCTGGAGGTGAACGTGCCGGCCCTGCCGGTGCTCACCGAATCGCTGACTGGGATGAACCAGGTCCTCAAGACCCAGTGCCCGGGCTGCAAGACGACCACCCTGAACGCCACGCTGACCCAGATCGGGGGCAACACCCTCGTCTCGGCCATCGTCTCCAAGCTGCGCGAGAATCCCTCGATCAAGTACGTGATCTCGTCGTACCTGCCGTTCACGGCGGGCCTGCCCGCCGCGCTCAAGGCGGCCGGGCTGAACGGCATCACCTACGCGGGTGCGCAGCCGGACCCCAGCGACCTGCAGGCGATCCAGAGCGGCGGCGAGGCCATGGCCGCGATCCAGAACAACGTGCTGATCGGCTGGATGGCGGTGGACGCGATAGCACGAGCGTCGGCCGGGATGACCGTACCGCCCGGCGATGGCGGTGCGCCGTCCCAGTTGCTGGTCAAGAGCAACATCAAGACCACCAACCTGCTCGCTTACGCGCTCCCGCCGAACTACCAGCAGGAGTTCAAGGCGCTCTGGAAGCTCCCCTGACCATCGGCCTCGCCGATACCTCACCAACGGGTAGGTGCTAGCAGTGAGCGAACCGTCTCCGGCCCTGGCGGCGGCGAACGTGGGCAAGTCCTTCGGAGGCACCGCAGCTCTGGATGACTTCTCGATGTCGATCGCGGCCGGAGAGGTTCGTGCGCTGGTCGGTGGCAACGGCTCGGGCAAGTCGACCTTCATCAAGATCCTGTCCGGCTACCACAAGCCGGAGCCGGGCGCCCGGATCGTCATCGGCGGATCGCCGCTCAACACCGGCGATCCGGCCTCGTCGCGGCGGGTCGGTGCCCGGTTCGTCCACCAGGAGCTTGGCCTGGTGGACGAGGAGACCGTGCTCGACAACCTGGCGGTGGCCAACGGGTACCCGACGTTGGGCGGAACCGTGCGCGGGAAGGCGGCGCGGCGCGCCGCCTCCGCCACCTTGGCCCGCGTCGGCCTGGACATCGACCCGCGGGTGAAGCTGGGCCAGCTGACGGCGGCCGAGAAGACCGGTGTCGCGCTGGCCCGGACTCTGGACGGCATCAGCACGGGGCAGGTCAAGCTGCTGGTCCTGGACGAACCGACCGCCACCCTGCCGGCCGCGGAGGTCCGCCAGGTCCTGCAGATGGTGCACACCGTCGCCGACCAGGGCATCGGGGTGCTCTACGTCACGCACCGCCTCGACGAGATCTTCCAGCTCGGCGCGACCGTCACGATCCTCCGCAACGGCCGTCACGTCGCCGACGGCTCGAGCCAGCAGATGACGCGCGCCGACCTGGTCAACTATCTGGTCGGGTCCGAATTCGAGGACGCCCGCGACGAGGCGGACCACACCGAGCGGATCGGCTCGAAGGTCGCGTTCGAGGTGTCCCACCTGCGGTCCGGCCAGCTCGACGACGTCTCGTTCAGCGTGGCCGGCGGCGAGATCGTCGGCATCTCCGGGGTGACCGGCTCGGGCCGGGAAAGCATCGCGGGCACGCTCTTCGGCCGCGAGCGGCCAGACGCCGGCGAGGTCCGGGCCAACGGCCAGGTCATCCGGGGCGGCCGCCCGGACGAATCGATCAGGCTCGGGATCGCGTTCCTGCCCGCGGACCGCAAACGCGAATCGGGCCTGATGGACCTGAGCGCGCGGGAAAACCTCACGGTCTCGAGCCTGCGGGAGTTCTGGCGGATTCCGGTCCTGCTCCGGCGCCGCGAACGGGCCGAGACCCAGCGCTGGTTCGAGCGCCTCGGCATCCGGCCGGCCAGTGGCTGGGAGCTGCCGATGACCGGGCTGAGCGGCGGCAACCAGCAGAAGGTGCTGGTCGCCAAGTGGCTGCGGCTGAACCCGAGCGTGCTGCTGCTGGACGAACCCACCCAGGGCGTCGACGTCGGCGCCAAGGCCGAGATCCACCACCAGATTCTCACCGCGGCCTCGTCGGGCGCCGCGGTGGTCGTTGCCTCCACCGACATCGACGAGCTGGTCGCCATCTGTCACCGGATCCTGATCCTCCGCCAGGGACAGGTGGCAGCCGAAGTCGCCGGGGCGCAGATGACGGTCGCGGCCGTAACCAAGCAGACGCTGACCTCGGACGGATCGGCGCTCCAGCTCATGAGCGAGGTTAAGGGATGAACAGGATGAAGTTCCGCATTCGCTTCGGCCTGGACCGGTTCAGCGGGCTCTACCTGTGGGCCGTCTTCATCATCATGTTCACGATCTGGACGCCGCTGTTCTTCACCACCTCGACGCTCCATTCGATCGCGTCCGGCCAGGCGGTGGCCGGGATCTTGACCATCGGGCTGCTGATCCCGCTCGTGGCCGGGGTGTTCGACCTGTCGGTCGGCGCGACCGCCAACGTGTCGGCGATCGCGGCCATCCAGCTGCAGACCCTGCATCACGTGAGCATCCCGCTGGCGATCGTGCTCAGCGTCGCCCTGGGCGCCGTGATCGGTGCGGTCAACGGCTTCCTGGTCGTGGTGCTGAAGATCAACTCGTTCATCGCGACGCTGGCGATGGGCAGCGTGCTGGCCGCGCTGCTCACGATCTTCACCAACAACGAGCAGCCGGCGCCGCCGTCGTCCGCGGCCTGGACCAGGCTGACCGAGCTCCAGGTCGGCGGGTTCCAGATCGTCTTCGTCTACTTCCTGGTCATCGCGATCATCGCCTGGTGGGCGCTGGAGCACACCCCCGCGGGCCGCTACCTGCACGTGATCGGCAGCAACAACGAGGCCGCGCGGCTCTCGGGCGTCCGGGTCGGTAAGTGGATCTGGATCTCGCTCATCGCGTCCGGGACGATATCGGCCATCGCCGGTGTCGCCTTCGCTTCGTTGCTGGGGCCGTCACTGACCTTCGGGCCATCGCTGCTGCTGCCGGCTTTCGCCGCCGCGTTCCTCGGGTCCACCCAGCTCCAGCCCGGGCGGTTCAACGTCTGGGGCAGCGTTATCGCGATCTACGTGCTCGCTACCGGCATTCAGGGTTTCCAGTTCGTCACCGGTGTCCAGTGGCTCAGCGACATGTTCAACGGGGTGGCCCTGATCGTGGCGGTCGCCTTCGCGGTCTGGCGGCACCGGGCCACGGCCAACCGCCGAGGCCCCCGCAACCGGTCGGCCCCGGCGGCTGGCGACCCGGACGACCCGTCGTCCGACGCGAGCACCGCCGCCGAGTCGCCATCGCGGGCGGCGCTGAGCCCATCGGAGTAGGGACGCGGATGAGTCGCGAGTACGCAGCCGGCGGGTTCCTCGACGGGGTCCGGATCCTGGAACTGGCCGACGAGCTCGGCGAATACTGCGGCCGGGTGCTGGCCGGCGTCGGCGCCGACCTGGTCAAGATCGAGCCGCCCCACGGTGAGGTGACGCGGTCCTACGGCCCGTTCGCTGGAGACCAGCCCGAATCCGAGGGCAGCCTTTACTTCTGGCACTATAACTTCGGCAAGCGCGGGGTCACGCTCGACCTCGACGACGCAGACGGCCAGGCCGCGTTCAGGCGCCTGGCCGCAGGCGCCGACGTCGTGATCGACACCCGTCCCCGGTCGTACCTGGATGACCGCTCGATCGGGTACGACGCGCTCAAAGCGATCAATCCCCGTCTGGTCATGATGCGGATCAGCCCGTTCGGCGACACCGGGCCCTGGCGAGACTACAAGGGCTCCGACCTGGTCCACCTCGCGCTGGGCGGGGTCATGATGAACTGCGGCTACGACCCCGATCCGACGGGCTTCTATGAGACGCCGCCCATCGCCCCGCAGATGTGGCAGGCGTACCAGATCACCGGCGAGCTGGCCGCCATCGCGATCATGGGCGCCCTTTCCCGGCAGCACGCCACCGGCCAGGGCCAGTACCTGTCCACCTCGGTGCACGGGTGCGTCGCCCAGCAGACCGAACTTGACCTGCCGAACTGGATTTACGTACGGCGGGCGCAGTACCGGCGGACCTGCCGTCACTCCCGGCCCATCCCCGACCCGGCCGGAATCGCGGCCACCAAGGACGGCCGCTGGCTGTTTCCCTATCGCAGTTACCTCGGCGCCAACGGCATCAGCGAGCTGAAGAAGACGGTCGCGATCCTCGACCGCTACGGTATGGCGGCCGACCTCGGCGACGGCAAGTACGAAGACGCGGCCTATCGCGGGCGTCTCGACGTGCGCGAGCACATCGCCGACGTCATCAACCGGTTCATCAGCCGGTGGACTTTCGACCGGGAGATCTGGCGTGACTTTCAGGCCGGCGGCCTGACCTGGGCGCCGCTCCGGCGCCCCGAGGAGAACCTCGCCGACGAGCACTGGCGCTCACGTGAGACGTTCATCGAGGTTCCCCGCCCGGAGCTTGGCCGCAGCTACGCCGAGGTCGGCGCCAAATGGTTGTGTGAGCAAGTCCCGTGGCGCAAAGGCCCGCGATCTCCCCTCCTTGGTGAGCACAACCCCGAACTGCTCGGCGGGTCTGCGCCCGCCCCGGACCACGGTCCGCCGGCCGCCGCGGCCCCGGCGAGCGATCCGGTGCGCTTGAGCAAGCACGGCCAGCCCGCCGCCCTCGAGGGCGTGCGCTACGTCGACCTGGGCTGGCTGCTGGCGTCGGCCGGGGCCGGCCGGTTCCTGGCCGCCATGGGCGCGGAGGTCATCAAGGTCGAGCACAAGTCCCGCTGGGACGGCATGCGGTGGGTGAACGCGATCGCGCCGGACGGCGGCCGGGCGGCGCGCGCGGCCGCGTCCGGGCCGATGCCGATCCTGAACCCGGCCAGCCCGAACCGGGGCGGCTACTTCCTGGAGATCAACGCCGGTAAGCGGGCCGTCAGCCTGAACCTGAAGCACCCGCGCGGCCGGGAGATCCTCCGGGAGCTGGTGGCCGGGGCCAACATCGTCGGCGAGGGCTTCTCGGCCGGGACCATGGATCGCATGGGCCTCGGCTACGAGGAACTCAAGAAGGTCAATCCGTCGATCATCTACGTCCAGCAGTCGGGCACCGGCCAGATCGGGACCTACGGCCGGATGCGGAGCTACGGGCCCGTGGCCCAGGGATTCTCCGGCCTGAGCGAGATGTCCGGCCTGCCCGAACCGTTCCCGCCCGCCGGCATCGGGTACTCCTACCTGGACTGGTTCGGCGCCTACAACATGGCGACCGCCATGGTGGCGGCGCTCTACCGGCAGCAGCGGACCGGCCAGGGCTGCTGGATCGACTCCTCACAGGTGGAGTCGGGCATCTATCTCAACGGGACGGCGATCCTCGACCATTCGGTGAACGGCCGGGCGTGGTCGCGTTACGGCAACCGGTCGCCGTACAAGCCGGCCGCGCCGCACGGGGCCTACCGCACCGCCGGCGTCGACCGCTGGATCGCGATCGCCTGCTTCACCGATGACGAGTGGGCCAGCCTGCTCAAGGTCCTCGGGCAGCCCGGCTGGGCCACCGATCCGCGCTTCGCCACCCAGGCGGCCCGGCTGGCCCGGCCGGACGACCTCGACCAGCTCGTATCGAGTCAGACCGAAGGGTGGGACGGCTTCGCCCTGATGCACGAGCTGCAGCAGGCCGGGGTGCCGGCCGGTGTCTGCCAGAACGCCGAGGACCGGGTCGATCACGATCCCCAGCTGGCCGCGCTGGGCTGGATGGCCGAACTGCCCCAGTCCGAGATCGGGGTCTGGCCGTGCCGGGAGTTCCCGGTTGACTTCAGCGAGACCCCCACCCACATCGGGGGAATGGTGGACCGGCACGGCCCCAACTACGCGGAGGACAACGAGTACGTCTACGGGGAGATCCTCGGCTACTCGACGGCGCAGATCCGGGCGCTGGCCGGCGACGACGTCATCTGAGCGGACCGGCCGCCTGGCCCGGGGCTCGTTCACTCGCCGGTGAAGTTCGGCTTCCTTTTCTCCATGAAGGCCTTGGAGCCCTCGCGGGCGTCCTTCGAGCGCAGGATCACCTTGATCGCCTCGTCCTCGGCCGCGAACCCCGCCAGGATCGGGCGCCCGGAACTCTCGATCATGACCTGCTTGGCCTTGCGCATCGCGAGCGGCCCGTTCTCGGCCATGCGCTCGGCCAGCGTCCGCGCCGTCGCCTGGACCTCCTCGTCGGCCACGACCCGGTTGACCAGCCCCCACGACAGCGCGACGTCGGCGCCGACCCGGTCGCCGACGAGCAGGATCTCGGCCGCGCGAGCCTGGGTGATCTGGCGTGAAACCCGGGCCACGCCGCCCGCGGCCGGGATCAGCCCGCGGCGCACCTCGACCAGCCCGAACTGTGACGACTGGCCGGCCACCCGGAGATCACAGGCGAGCATGAGCTCCATCCCGCCGCCGACCACCATGCCCCGCATCGCCGCGATCACCGGCGTCGTCACCTCGATGCCGCGCAGCAGCGCCCGGTTGAGCAGCTTCGGGTCGGCCAGCAGCGCTTCGTCCCACTCGTCTTCGGCCGGGCGGGCCCGGGTGAGCAGCGGGGTCAGCCGGCCCAGGTCGGCGCCGGCGCTGAACGCCCGCTCACCGGCTCCGCTGAGCACGGCCACGCGCACCGACGCGTCGTCCTGGATCCCTTGCCAAGCTCGGTCCAGGCGGACCAGCATCTCCGGCGTGAGGGCGTTCAGCTTGGCCGGCCGGTTTAGGGTGACGGACGCGATCCCGTTCTCGATCGAGAACAGAACCGGCTCCTCCGTGGTGATCGCGGCCTCGGCCATCAGCTGGTCCCGTCCTGGTCGAAAATCACGGTGAAGTAGGCGAAGTCGTCGGTGCGTTTCTCCGGGACGACGTGGACCCGCTGGCCGATTCGCACCACCGCGGGATCGGGGAGGGTGGCCGCGCCCACGACCCGCGGTCCCTCGTCCAGCTCGACCACGACGGTCAGGTAGGGGAGCTCGTCCTGCCAGGCGGGTTCGGCGGTGTGGTGCGAGATCGTGTACGAGTACACTGTGCCGGCGCCGCTGACCTCGGGATAACCGTAGTCACCGGAGTAGCAGTGGCCGCAGAACATGCGGGGCGGATGGCTGTAGTGGCCGCAGCTGTCGCACCGCTGCAGGCACATCCGCCCGCTGGCCACGATGGCCTGGAACAGTTCGAGGTTGAGGTCGTCGGGCTTGCCGATGACCTTGCCGGGCGTCCGCTCGCTCATCTGTCCCCCCTGGCCAGGATGGCGATACTGCCGTCCCCCAGATCGCCGTAACCGGTCACCAGGCCCAGCTCTGCCCCCTCCACCTGAGCCGCGCCCGCCTCGCCGCGCAGCTGGCGGGTGGCTTCGACGACATGGTTGAGACCCCAGCAGTGTCCTTGTGACATCAGGCCGCCATGAGTGTTGGTGGGATAGCGGCCGCCGAGTTCGATCGTGCCGCCCTTGACGAAGTCGGCAGCCCCGCCGGGCTCGGCCAGCCCCAGCGCCTCGAACTGGAGCAGCACGACGTAGGTGAAGCAGTCGTAGATCTGCAGGAAGTCGACGTCGGCGGCGGTCACCCCGGCCATCGCGAACGCTCGCGGGGCCGCCTCGTGCAGACCCAGCCGCAGCACGTCGGGCCGGTTGACCAGCTCGTCGGCGGGGCTTGAGTGTCCTTCGGCCCCGCCCAGGTAGACGACCGGGCGATGGGGCAGGTCGCGCGCCCGCTCGACCGAGGTGACCACCACCGCGGCGGCGCAGTCGGTCTCCACACAGCAGTCTAGCTTGCGGAGCGGGCCGCTGATCAGGGGCGAGTCGAGGTAGCTTTCCATCGTCAGCGGCCGGTCCCGCATCAGCGCCCGGTCATTGAGCTGGGCGTGCTTGCGGCACGCGAGCGCGACGGCGCCGGCCGCCTCCGGCGGGACCTCGTAGAGGTCGACGTAACGCTGCAGGTAGAGCGAGTACCACCAGGGCGCCGACCGTAGCCCGTACGGGGCGTAGAAGTTGCGGACGGTCTCGAAGAAGGCCGCGGTGAACCGCCGTTTGCTGGGCCGGGCGCCCGGCTTGGGCCGGATCGCGGAAAAACCGTTCCAGCCGATCGGGACCAGCACCGAGGTCGCCACCCCGGCCGACACCGCCATCGCCGCGCTCAGCAGGGCGGCCGTCGGGCTGGCCCCGCCCATCTGCGGGGTGGCCGTGTACCGGACGTTCTTGATCCCGAGGTGAGCCGCGATCTCGTCCCAGGCGACAAAGCCGGGCGGCGGGATCACGCCGTCGATGTCGGCCGGCGTCAGGCCAGCGTCACGGATCGCGTCCATGCTGGCGCCGAGCACCAGCTGCAGGACCGATCGGTCGCTGCCACGGACGTAGTCCGTCTCGCCGATACCGGCGATTGCTGTTCGTCCGGACAGGGCCGAGGCCGCCTGCGAACTGCTCGTCATCATCGTCTCATCCTGTCAATTTCCCAGGCCCAGTACAATCAACGTATGCGTTGAACCAGGTCCAGCGTCGCCGGCTGGCTGACTCGTGTCAACATAAACGTTGACTCGGGTCGGAGGAAACGGTAGGACTGCTGTTGTGAGACTGCCGATCTATATCGAAGGCGTGGCGCTGGAGATCAGCTTCGCCGACGCCCGCCGGAACCTGTCCGAGCTGATCTTCGACACCGTGCGCGCTTCGGTCGATGACTCCGGGCGTCAGATGGACGAGATCGACTCCGTCGTCCTCGCCGCCCACGACCTGGTCGATGGCCGGTCGCTGTCGAGCATGGTGACCGCGCCGGCGGCCGGCGCCTACCTGCGCGACGAGATCCGGTTCTCCGACGACGGCGCCGCCGCCTTCGCCGCAGCGGTGACGCGGCTCGAAGCGGGTGACAATCAACGCTCGATCGTCGCCGCCTGGGGCCGGTCGAGCGAGCACGACCCCGACGCCTTCTCGCGCTCCTTGTTCGACCCCTACATGACCCGGCCGCTCGGTTTGGACGAGTTCGTGCTGTCGGCGATGCGCGCCCAGCTCTGCCTGAGCGGCGACGGCGTGCGGGAGGCCCGCGAGCGGGCCGTGGCCCGCAGGCGCGCCGCCGCCGGCCGCAACCCACGGTCGCTCAAGACCGGCGGCTTCACCTCAGCCCCGCACTACCCGCTGGACGGTGACGACATGCCGCTGTGGGCGGACATCACGGTATCGATGGTGCTGTCGACCGAGCCGGCCCCGATCCGGGTGACCGGGGTGGGTCAGTCGTCGGAGCCGTACCTGTTCGGCGACCGGCCGCTGCGGTCGATCCGCAGCCTGAGCCAGGCGGCGGACCGCGCGCTGACCGAGGCCGGCATCCCGGGCACCGCGGTGGACGTGGCCGAGGTCGACGGCCTGACCCTCGTTGACGAGGCCCTCGGGCTGGAGGCCGTCGGGCTGGCGCGCGCCGGTGAGGGCATGCTGCGGCTGGCCGACGACCCACGGGCCAACCCGTCCGGAGGCGGGGCCAGCGGGTACAGCCGCCCGGCGATGGGGCTGCTGCGGATCGCCGAGGCGGTACTGCAACTGCGCGGCCAGGCCGGCCCGGTCCAGCTCGACGGGGTACGTACCGCCCTGGCCAGCGGCTCGTCGACCGTCGCGGGACAGACTCAGACCGTCATCGTGCTGGAGGCCGCGTGAAGACACGAATGGCAGTAGTCGGCGTCGGGCAGACCTCCTACAAGCGCGCCCACACCGAGCTCTGCTCGGCCGACATGATCTGGGAGGCGGCCGAGCAGGCGCTCGATGACGCCGCCCTTGACATCTCGGCCGTCGACGCGATCGTCATGGGTGTCGCCCCCGACGCCCTGGCCGGTGAGAACGGGGTGGAGAAGACCGCGATCTTCGGGGCCGGAAAGCCCTACGTCCGCGTCAATACCGGCGGCGTGACCGGTTCCTCGGCTGCGTTCGCGGGCGCGTCGTACGTGGGATCCGGCCGGGCCAAGGTCTCGCTGGTCATCAGCCTGGAGCGGATGGGCCAGGCCACCACGTCGCAGCAGGTGTTCAACACGATCTTCGACCCGGTCTACGAGAAGGACTTCCCGCTCACCACGATCACCATGGCGGCGCTGCGCGCCTCGATGCTCATGCGGGTCTACGGCTACAGCGAGCGCGACTGGGCCGAGATCGCCTCCCGCAACTACCGCAACGCGCTCAAGAACCCGCTGGCGCACATCCACAAGGATCTGTCGCCGGAGGACATCCTGGCCTCGCCCCTGCTGGCCTGGCCGATTCACCGGTTCGAGGCCTGCCCGATGTCCGAGGGGGCGTGCGCGCTGGTCATCGCGGAGGAAGGCAGCGTCGGCGATCGCGTCCCCGCCTGGGTCCAGGGCATGGCGTCGACGTCGGATGCCTACGCGATGGGTGACCGCTTCCACCGCCCGGAAGGCACGCTCGTCGACCTGCTGTCGCTGCGCCGTTCGGCCGAGCGGGCCTACGCCGACGCCGGAGTCACCGACGCGCGCAAGGACATCGACGCGGTCGAGCTGTACACGGCGTTCTCCAGCGCGGAGGCGATGACCTACCCGGCGCTGGGCTTCTGTGAGCCCGAGGACGGTCCGCGCTTCCTCCGGGAGCTGTTCACTGACCCATCGCTGCCCGCCTTCAACCCGTCCGGTGGCCCGCAGGCGGCGAACCCGGTCAGCGCGACCGCGATGGTCCGCATCGCCGAGGCTGCGCTGCAGGTGCGGGGGATGGCCGGGGAGCGTCAGGTCCCGGACGTCCGTCGCGCGGTCGCCACCGGGCAGGGTGGCGCGACTCAGTTCTCCACCGTCTGTGTCCTGGGCACCGAGCGCCCGGAGTAGGAGCCATACGTCATGACTGACACCACTGAGCTGGTCACGATCCCCGGCAGCTGGAATTTCGACTACACCTATTTCGCGGGCGAGGCGGCCAGCCGCTTCTTCGCCGCGCTCAAGGAATCTCAGCAGATCATGGGGGCGCGGTGCCCGTCCTGCCAGCGCGTTCTGGTGCCTGCGCGGTCGTTCTGCGACGCCTGCTTCAAACGGACGACGGAGTGGGTGCCGGTGGGGCCGGAAGGGACCCTCGAGACCTTCACCATCATCACCGCGGCCTTCCCCGGGCTGCCCAAGCCGCCGATCGTATCGCCTACGTGACGCTTGACGGAGCCGACACGGCGCTGGTCAACCTGGTGACCGGCCTCGACCTCAGCGACATCGACGCGGCCGCGGCCCGGCTCCAGGGCCAGCCGCGGGTCCGCGCGAAGTTCATCGACGAGCCCCAGGGCCGCATCACCGACGTCTCGTTCGAGCTCGCCTGAGGCGTGAGCGGGAACTGGGGTCGCTGGGGTCCGGACGACGAACGCGGGTCGCTCAACCTCGTCGACCCGGCCGCGGTCCGCCGGGGCCTGGCGGCGGTGGCGCACGGCCAGCCCATCTCGCTCGGCCTGCCGATGCGATCGGGACAAGGGCCGATCGCGGGCATGCGCTCACCCATGCAGCACTTCATGTCCCGCGACGGCGGTGACTACGCGGCCGGTCTTCCCGAGAAGCCCGGTTACGGTTACGCCGACGACTCGATCATCGTCGCGTGTCACGGCACGACGCACCTGGACGCCCTGTCGCACGTCTGGCGCGACGGGCTGATGTGGAACGGTTACCCCGCCTCGTCGGTGACCAGCCGCGGCGCGTCCCGCTGCGGCATCGAGGCCACCGGCCCCATCGTCACGCGGGCCTTGTTCCTGGACCTGGCGGCCGACCGCCCGCTGGCCGCGGGTGCGCCGATCAGCGCCGCCCAGCTCGATCGCGCGGTGCGGGCGGGCGGCCTCAGCCCGGCCCCCGGAGACGCGTTGCTCGTGCGGACCGGGTGGCTGTCGCAGTGGCGGGCGAGCGCCGCGACCACGGAGAGCTGGCCCGGCCTCGACGCCGACTGCGGTGAATGGCTCGGCCAGTACGACATCAGCGTCGCCGGCGCGGACAATATCGCAGTCGAGGTGGGCCCCTCGACCGTCGCCGGTTCGGCCATGCCGCTTCATCTGGCCGCGATCCGCGACCGCGGGATCTACTTCCTGGAGCTGCTCGACCTCGAGGCCCTGGCGGCCAGTGGCGCCCGCGCATGCCTGCTGATGGTGGCCCCGCTCAATATCGTGGGCGGCGTCGGCAGCCCGGTCGCCCCGGTCGCGGTCATCTGATGCCGAACCGGACGACAAGGGAGATGAGTCAGCGTGCTTGAGCACCAGGGACTGGGAAGATTGGCGGGCAAGGTCGCCATTGTCACCGGCTCGGCGTCCGGTATCGGGCAGGCGGCAACTGCGCTCTTCGCCGCGGAGGGCGCGCGGGTGATGGCCGTGGACATCCTGGACGAGCCTGGTCGACGTGGGGTGGAGGCCGTCGCCCGGGGCGGAGGCGAGGCGACCTTCGTAAGGGCCGACGTCACGCGGGAGCAGGATGTAATCGACGCGGTGCGGCAGGCGGAGACGGTCTACGGGCCGGTGGATGTCCTCTACAACTGCGCCGGCGGATCGGCCGCCGACGACGCTGCGGCTCACGAGCTGGACTTGGCGACGGTGCATCGTGTCTTCTCACTCGAGCTGGACTCGGTGCTCATGTTCAGCCGGGCCGTGCTACCGGGAATGATCGAGCGGCGATCGGGAGCGATCATCAACATGACGTCGTTCGTGGCCTTCCGCGGCGTCTTCGAAATACACGCCTACACCGCCGCCAAGGGCGCGGTCGCGGCGCTCACCAGGACAATGGCCGGTACGTACGCCCAGCACGGCATACGCGTCAACGCCATCGCCCCGGGAACGGCTTTGAGCGACAGGGCCGCGGCCCGAATCCAGGACCCGAACATCGCGGCGACCATGACGTTCAGCTGGGATGACTATCCTTTCGGGGTCGGGCGCCCCATCGACATCGCCAACGTGGCGCTATTCCTCGCCAGTGATGAATCGCGGATGATCAATGCCCAGACAATCATGGCCGACGGCGGCCTGAGCGCCTACTAGCCCGGTCGCCGTCATCTGAGGCCGGCCAGCTCGGCCTTGACCTGGATGGCCAGGTACTTCGAATAGGGTCGGCACTGCTGCAGGCTCCCGCCGCACACCCAGAACCCGGGCTGCGCGGTCCGCTTCCACATCTCGCGGGGCTCGCCTTCCTCATCCAGGCCCCAGATCGGCCCGACCCGGTCGGCGATCTCGCCGCTGAGAATCTGGCGGACCGTCTCGGACATGTTCTGGTAACCGGTGGCCACCACGACCAGGTCGAAGCCGGCCGTCGTCCCGTCGGTGTAGCGCACGGTGTCGCCGCTGATGCCGGCCACCTCGACGCCCTGCTTGACCGTGATCGTGCCGTCGATGATCAGCTCGGACGCGCCCGTGTTGATGTAATAACCGCCGCCGGTCCGGTGGTACTTCATCAGGAAGCCGCTCCCGTCGTCGCCGAAGTCGATCGCGAAACCGGCCTCCTGCAGCCCGCGGAGCAGGTCAGCATCCAGCTCGGCGATCTTCGCGGTCATGTCGCGGTGCAGATCGGCCAGCAACACGAACGGGAAGGCATTGGTCACCAGGTCACAGTCCTCGACCGGCGCACCGTCCTCCCGGTAGATCGAGTAGGCCCGGGTGGCGCCCGGGTCCACGCTCACGACGCAGGTCGACGAGCGTTGCAGCAGCGTGACCTCCGCCCCGTGGAGGGCGAGGTCCTGGGCGACGTCATGGGCACTGCTGCCCGAGCCGATCACCAGCGCCCGGGTACCGCTCACGTCACTGCCACCGCGATAGTCGGCCGCGTGCATGAACGTTCCCGAGAAGCCGTCTGACCCGGGGATGACCGTCCGGTTCGGGAGGCCGAACACGCCGGTGGCCAGAATGACGTGCCGCGGGTGCAGCTCGCGCTTCTGGTTGGCGTCTTCTCCCTCGATCGTGAGGTCCCAGCGCTGGGCGCCGGAGTCATAGCGGCCCGACTGGACGCTGGTCGAGGTCCACACCGCGATCCCGAGGATGTCCTGGTAATGCTCGAGCCAGTCGGCCAGCTGGTCCTTGGCCAGGTAGGTGGGCCACGAGGCCGGGAACGGCAGGTAGGGCAGATGGTTGGCCCAGACCTGGTTGTGCAGCACCAGGGACTGGTACCGGTTGCGCCAGTTGTCACCCACCCGGGGCTCGCGCTCGAGGACCAGGGTGGGCACCCCGAGCGCTTCCAGCCGGGCGGCGACGGTCAGCCCGGCCTGACCGGCGCCGATCACGACGACCTCCGGGTCCTCGGTCCGGTACCGGGCGGCGCGCTCGGCCGCGGTCAGCACCGATCCGGGCTCGCCACCGTGTCCCGGGTCGGCGGCGACCGGACGTTGCGCCCCCACCCGTTCCGGGTACGCCTTCAGGTCTTCGAGCGACGTCGCTACCGTCCAGGCCTGCCAGGGCCGGGCGGCGTCGCCCGACTGGAGCAGCCGCAGGTGCCCACGGCAGGCGGCGACGTCGGTCTCGAAGGTGAAGAACACCTCGACCGTCTGGCCGAAGCGGCGGCGCTCGAAGACCTCGGGCGGCTGGCTCGCCTGGGCCAGCCCGCTGATCGTCCGTGCGGCCAGGGTGTCCTTGAGCGCTTCGGCGATCGCCGCCCGCCCCGAGAAGGTCCGCAGATCCCAGGTCAGCGCGAGCAGGTCCCGCAGGTACCCATCGGGAAGGAACAACGCGGCCGCGGCCGCGGGGTCACCAGCGTTGATCGCGGCCTGAAATTCCGCCAGCCATTGGTCGGCGATGGCGCGCGCTTGTTCCACGGTGAGCGATGGGGCAAGCGTCACGGGGTCTCCACAGTATCGATCGCTGGTACGTGCTGGTCCGGGCGAGGTTCGGTCATCGCGGCAGGTTCAGGACTCGCTGCGCGATGAGGTTGCGCTGGACTTCGGAAGTGCCGCCGCCGATGGTGTCCGACCGGCTGAACAGGAAGCCGCGCTGGCGCGCGGAAGCCGGGTAGTCTTCCCGCCCGCGCCGCAATCCGATCCCCGGGATCCACTTCTCGGTCTCGCTGACGTCACCGGTCAGCAGCTGGCCCTCGGGACCGAGGACGTCCATGGCGAGGTCCATCGTCGCGCGGTGCGTTTCCGACCACCAGAGCTTGGTCATGGCGGACAGCCGTTTGGCCTGGTCGGTCTCGTTCAGCACGTCGAACAGAATCCGCATGTTGCCGTAGCGGATGAGGGTGACCCGGATCCACTGTTCAACGAGCCGCTGCCGGATCAGCGGATCCTCGGCGACCCCCGTCTCCTTGGCATCGGCCATGATGCCGTCCAGTTCCTTCTCGAACCGGCGGTGGCTCATGCTGGCCGAGACGCCGCGCTCGAAGCCGAGCGTGGTCATCGCCACCTTCCAGCCGTTGTTCAGCCCGCCGAGGACGCAGTCACCGGGTGCCCGGGCGTCGGTGAAGAAAACCTCGCTGAAGTCGGCGGCGCCGTCCATCTGCTCGATCGGGCGAACCTCGATACCCGGCTGGTGCATCGGCACCAGCAGGTAGGACAGGCCCCGGTGCTTGGGCGCCTCGCGGTCGGTGCGGGCGAGCATGAAGATGTAGTCCGCCTCATCGGCCCGGGTCGTCCACACCTTCTGGCCGTTGATGACCCACTCGTCGCCATCCAGCCGGGCCGTAGTGCGCAGTGAGGCCAGGTCCGAGCCGGCCTCGGGCTCGGAGAACCCCTGGCACCAGGTGATCTCGCCCCGCAGGATCCGGGGGATGAACTCCTGCTTCTGTTCCTCGGTACCCCAGCGCAGGATCGTCGGCCCGACCAGCGTGTCCCCGAACCAGTCCGCCCGCATGGGCGCCCGGGCCCGCGCGAACTCCTCGGTGAGGATGATGTTCTCCAGCGGCGTCAGGCCGCGGCCGCCGTACTCCTTCGGCCACGAGGCGCAGATCCAGCCGGCCTGGTGGAGCTTCTCGTTCCACTCGAGCCGGAACTGTTCCCGCTCTTCCGGCGTCATCGGCAGCTCGCCGGCCAGCCATCCTTCGGGCAGGTTGCGCTCCAGCCACGCTCGGATTTCAGCCCGGAACTCCGGCTCGGAGTCGGTGTAGTCGAGGATCTGGGCGGTGCTTGACATACGGATAGTGTCGGGCGAGACTGGCGCTGTGTCAACGTTGATGTTGACGAAGGCCATGTGAACTTCGAAACGCGAGTCCGCAGGCTGGGCGGCACTTCTATCCTCTCGAACGGAGGGCATCGGGCGATGCTGGTCGGTTGGACCGATGAGCAGATCGAGCTGGGCCGGGCCACCAGGGCGCTGCTCGGCCGGGTAGCGGCCGAGAGCGAAGTCCGCCGGCTGATGGCGACTGCGGACGGGTTCGAGCCGGCGACCTGGTCGGCCCTGGTGGACCTCGGGCTGGTGTCGATCCTGATCCCCGAGCCGTCCGGCGGGATGGGCGGGTCCCTCACCGACCTTGGGGCCGCGCTCGAGGAGATGGGGCGGCGCCTGATCCCGGGCCCGTTTCTGTCCACGGCGGTACTGGCCGTCCAGGCTCTGCTGGCGGTGGACCCGGCCCAGGCCGAGCCGTACCTCAAGCAGATCGCCAGCGGGGCCGCGATCGCGACCCTGGCGGTGACGGAAGGGCCCGGGCGCTGGGCCGCGGCGGAGGTCGCGACCGTGGCGGCCCGCAGCCACGACGGCTGGCGGCTGACGGGGACGAAAACGTTCGTGCCCGACGGTGCCGCGGCCGACCTCATCCTGGTCGTCGCCCGCGACGAGGACGGTCTCGGCCTGTTCGCGGTGGCCGGTGACGCTCCCGGGGTGAGCCGGGAGAACCGGCCGACCATGGACCAGACCCGCAAGCAGGCCACCATCGAGCTCAACGACGCCCACGCTCAGCGCCTGCGCATCGCCGGGCGGGTGTGGGATGCCGTCGACAGCGTCACCCGCGTCGGCATGGTCGCGGTGGCGGCCGAGCAGGTCGGCGGCGCGCTCGAGGTGCTCGACCTGGTGCTCGACCACGTCGAGCACCGCCGTCAGTTCGGTCAGCCGATCGGCAGCTTCCAGGCCATCCAGCACAAGTGCGCTGACATGGTGCTCGACATCGAGGCGGCGCGATCAGCGGCGTACTACGCCGAACGGGCGCTCGCCGAACAGGCCCCGGACGCACCGGTCGCGGCCGAACTGGCCAAGTCCTACTGCTCGGAGATGTACCGCCGGGTCACCGACGCGGCGGTCCAGATCTTCGGCGGCATCGGCATGACCTGGGAACACCCGATTCACCTCTATCTGAAACGGGCCCGCTCGAGCGAGATCCTCTTCGGCCCGCCCGCCCAGCACCGTGAGCGCCTGGCCACCCTGATCGGCCTGTAGCTGATGGGGAACAGCGCTACCGAGCTCAGCGTCGGCACGCTGCTGTCGGTCATCGACTCCGGCATCGGTGACGCGAGCCGAAGAATCGAGGATCAGGGCTGGGATTTTCTCACCACCGGCGAGCACGTCAGCTTCAACATCCCGATCGCCAATGCGTTCATGAGCCTGGCGGCGGCCGCGACGGTGACCACCAGGGTTGAGCTGATGAGCTCGGTGACGCTGCTTCCGCTCTACCCGGCGACGCTGGCCGCCAAGCTCGGCGCCGCCCTCGACAACATCAGCGGTGGCCGGTTCGTCCTCGGCGTCGGAGTCGGCGGCGAGAACCCGCGCGAGTTCGAGGCCTGCGGGGTCCCGGTCGGCCAGCGCGGATCCCGGACCGACGAAGCGCTCGACATCATCCGCCAGCTCTGGACCTCACCCCAGGTGACCTACCGCGGGAAGTACGCCGAGCTGGTCGACGTGTCGATCCGGCCCGCCCCGGTCCGTAAGCCGAGCCCGCCGATCTGGATCGCCGGCCGCCGCGAGGCCGCCATGCGCCGCGCGGCCCGCTTCGGTGACGGCTGGATGCCTTACATGTACTCGGCCCGTATGCTCAGCGAGTCGCTGGGCGTCATCGCGGCGCAGCGCGGCGATCTCCCGCCGATCGAGGCCGGGGCCTATCTCTGGTCGTGCGTCCACGAGGACGCCTCGGTCGCCCTCGACTACGCGATGACCACCCTGGCCACGACCTACCGGCAGGACCTGTCGGCCCGGGCCGACAGCTACTTCGTCATCGGCGACCCCGACCACTGTGCCGAGCGGATCCTCGAATACGTACGGGCCGGGGCCCGGCGCATCATCGTGGCCCACGCGTGCCCCTCGCATCATGTCGACGCCCAGCTTGAGCTGCTGGCCACTCGCGTCATCCCCGCCGTCCGGGCCGAGTTGGCTTCGAGCCTGCCGATGACGTCCGACCGATAGGAGGCAGGAATGCATGACGCTGGCGGCCCGGCCGCACTGAACGGGCTGACGGTCGTGGATTTCACCACCATGATCGCCGGGCCGTACTGCTCCCGTCTGTTCGCGGACCTGGGCGCGGAGGTGATCAAGGTCGAGTCGGGCGAGGGTGACCACATCCGCAAGCTGCGACCCCGTAAGTCCGGGGCGAGCCGTTTCTTCGGCCAGCTCAACGTGGGCAAGCGCAGCGTGACCGCCGACCTGACCGACCCCGGGCAGCGAGGCCGGGTCCTCGACCTGATCGCCCGGGCCGACGTGGTACTGGAGAACTGGCGTCCCGGGGTCGCCGCCCGCCTCGGGGTGTCCTACGAGGACTGCCGGAAAGTGCGCGAGGACATCGTGTACTGCTCGATATCGGGGTGGGGCCAGACCGGGCCGGGCGCCCAGCGGGCCGCGTTCGCTCCGAATGTGCACGCGGCCTCCGGGGTCGACATGGCCAACCTGATCTACCAGCCGCCCGGAAGCATTCCGCCGGTCACCGGTGTCTTCACCGCCGACGTGGTCGGCGGCACCATGGCTTTCGGTGCGGTGCTGGCCGCCCTGCGGCGCCGGGACCAGACCGGGGCGGGGGCGGACGTCGACGTCTCGCTGATCGAGTCGATGCTCTCCATGCCGATGTACGAGCTGCAGGCCGAGCTGGCCGGGATCACCGAGAACCGGACCAGCCACCGGCCGGTTCCGACGTCGGACGGCTTCATCATCTTGACCATCGTCAGCGACCAGAACTGGCGAGCGGTCGCCCGCGCTATCGGGCAGCCGGAGCTGGGCACCGATCCGCGTTACGCCGACGTCCGCGCGCGCACCGAGAGCTGGGACGAGATCCACGAGCTGGTCTGCGCCTGGGCCAGCACCCGCACCGCCGAGGAAGCCGAGGCCCAGATGCTGCGGTGCGGCGTACCGGCGGCTCGATACCGGACGCTCCGATCCTTGCTCACCGATGAGCATCTGCGCGAAAGGGAAGTTTTTCAGCCCGCGGTGGACGCGGGGGGCGAGTTCACGATCCCCGTCACCCCGTTCCGGCTCGATGGCCAGGTCACCCCGGCGCCAGGATCCCGGGCCCCGGCCCTCGGTGCGGACAGTGACGACGTATTCACACGGCTGCACGAGGCGTGACGCCTGGTGCTCCAACGCTGATTGGGGTGGAGCCGGATGACCGGCTGGAACATCGCGGACGTGCTCGAGGTGGTCGCCGAGCAGGTACCGAACTCGGCGGCCGCTATTCAGGGTGACCGGGTGCTGACCTGGGCGCAGCTGGACACGCGGGCCAACGCCATCGCGAACTTCCTCATCGAGTCGGGCCTGCCGCGCCAGGCCAACGTCGCCCAGTACCTGCGTAACTCACCCGAGTACGTGGAGTCCCTGTACGCCTGCCTGAAGGGGGCGTTCGTGCCGGTCAACACGAACTACCGGTACGGCGCCGACGAGCTTGTGTACCTGTGGGACAACGCCGACATCGTCGCCGTGATCTTCGCCGGGGAGTTCCGGGCGCAGATCGAGGGCCTGCAGGCCCGGGTGCCGCAGGTGAAGCTGTGGCTCTGGGTCGACGACGGGACCGGGCCGTGCCCGGAGTGGGCCGTCGACTACGGCGCGATCGCCCGTGATCCGGGCCGTCAGCACCGGCCCGCCGTCACCCGCGACGGTGATGACCTGCTGCTGCTCTACACCGGCGGCACGACCGGCATGCCCAAGGGCGTCATGTGGCGCCAGGATGACGTGTTCGTGCTGCTGGGGAACGCCGCTCGCGGCGGCTACGGCGATGAGCAGGATCTCGCCTACGCCCGTGCGCGGGTGGCGGACCCCGGGCGGCGGCTGCTGCCGGCCGCGCCGTTGATGCACGGGGCCGGGGTCTTCAGCTGCGTGCCGATCCTGGCCCGGGGCGGCGCGATCGTCCTGCTGGAGAACCACCCGTTCGACCCGATCGAATTCCTCGACACCGTCGAGCGGCACGGGGTCTTCTCGGTGAGCTGGGTGGGTGACGCGTTCGCCAAGCCGATCGTCGCCGCCCTCGAGCAGTTCCCCGGCCGGTGGACCCTGCCGAGCCTGCGGACGATCACCTCGGGGGGTGTGGTGTTCAGCGCGGAGACCAAGCGCCGCCTGCTCAAGGCCGTCCCCCAGGTGCTGATCAACGACGTGTTCGGGGCTTCGGAGGCGATCACGGTCGGGTCGTCGGTGGCGACCAAGGACAACGTCCCGGCGTCGACCGGGTCGTTCGCGCCCCGGGCGGACATGCGGGTCATCGGTGCGGACGGCAAGGATGTCGTGCCCGGTTCGGGAACCGCGGGCCTGATCGCCTTCTCCGGGCGCCAGCCGCTCGGGTATTACCAGGATCCGGTCAAGACCGCCGAGGTCTTCCGCACCATCGACGGGCAACGGCACTCGGTGCCGGGGGACTGGGCGGTGGTGGCCGCCGACGGCCGGGTGACCTTGCTGGGCCGGGGCTCGGCCTGTATCAACACCGGCGGGGAAAAGGTCTATCCCGACGAGGTGGAGAAGGTCATCGGAACGTTGCCCGGGGTGGTCGACGCGGTCGTCGTCGGCATCCCCCACGAGCGTTTCGGGCAGGCCGTGGTGGCCGTCGTCCAGCCGGGCGACGATGCCGCGCTGACCGCCGACGACGTGATCGCGTACTCGAAGGCGAAACTGGCCACCTACAAGGCCCCCAGCCGGGTGGTGTTCGTTGACCTGATGGGCCGGGGCCCGACCGGCAAGATCGATCTGAAGAGGCTGCGCCAGCGCGTGCTGGACGAACTGGGCGTGGCCAGCCTGAGCTGACGGCACCGCCCCCCCGCGGCGTCAGCCGCGGGGCGAGGCCGGCTCGACGGCCAGCCCGTTGAGCACCATCTGGGCGTAGGCCGAGCCGATCTCGTCGGCGTCCGGCATCGACGGGTCACCGTTTCGGTACCAGCGGTGGGTCCAGTTGACCATCCCGATGATGCCGTTGGCGATCACCCGGGCCGAGGTGGCGGTGCGCAGCGTGCCGTCCTCGATGCCGTTCTTGACGATCGTGATGGCGGCGTCGTCGTAACGCTTGTTGATCGCGCGCATCTCCCGCGACCAGGAGGAGCGGCCGCCGGAGACCTTGCTCAGGTCTTCCTGGATGTAGACGAACAGGTAGGGGTAGTGGGCCGCGTACGACGACATGAGCGACGTGATCAGCCGGGTGAGCTTGGTCGCGGACGAATCGGCGCTGTCGCGGATCGCCTCGGCCTCGGCGGCGTTCGCCGCGGCCGCGTCGCGGACGATCTCGTGGAACAGCTCGTCTTTGCTGCCGATGTAGTAATAGAGCGTGGCCCGGTCGGTGCCCAGCGACTCGGCGACGTCAGCCAGGCTGGTGCCGTTGAAGCCCTTCTGGCGGAACACCTGGGCGGCGGCGGCGACGATCTCGGCGCGGCGTTCGGTGTAGGCGGCACCGCCCTCGGCTAGCGCGGCCGCACGTCGCCGGCCAATGCCACTCGCCATTCAGGCACTCCCTCCAGACGGGTGTCCCCGGCCAGGGCGGGTCCACGACGAACCGTGTCAGCTTATCCGTTGACCAGGGGCAGGGCGGGACGGGAACCGGTGCGGCGTCAGCGGTAGGCGCTGATACCGGTCAGCGCCTGCCCGATGGCCAGCGAGTGGACCTCCGAGGTCCCCTCGTAGGTGAGCACCGACTCCAGGTTGTTCGCGTGCCTGAGCGGCGAGTAGTCGGTCGTCACGCCCGCCGCGCCGAGGATCGTGCGGCAGTTCCGGGCGATCTGGATCGCCTCCCGGACGTTGTTCAGCTTGCCCACGCTGACCTGTTCGGGGCGGATTTCGCCGCGGTCCTTGATCCGGCCCAGATGCAGCGCCAGCAGCAGGCCCTTCGACAGCTCCACGCTCATGTCGGCCAGCTTCTGCTGGGTCAGCTGGAAGCCGGCGATCGGGCGGCCGAACTGCTCGCGGCCGATCGCGTAGGCGAGCGTGCTCTCCAGGCAGTCGCGGGCGGCCCCGATCGCGCCGAAGATGATCCCGAACCGCGCCTCGGACAGGCACGACAGCGGCGCCCGCAGACCGGCGGCCGCGGGCAGCCGGGCACTGTCCGGCAGCCGGACATCGGACAGGAACAGCTCGGAGGTGACCGACGCGCGCAACGACAGCTTGTCCTTGACGTCCCGCGTCTCGAATCCAGGCGTGCCCTTGGGCACCAGGAAACCGCGGATGCCATCCTCGGTGCGGGCCCAGATCGTGGCCACGTCGGCGCGGCTGCCGTTGGTGATCCACAGCTTCTGGCCGTTCAGAATCCAGTCGTCACCGTCACGCTTCGCGTGCGTGCGCATGCTGGCGGGGTCAGACCCGAAGTCGGGCTCGGTGAGCCCGAAGCATCCCACCGCGGTGCCGGCCGCGAGGCGGGGGAGCCATTCCTGTTTCTGTTCGTCGGACCCGTAGGCGTGGATCGAGAACATCGACAGCGAGCCCTGGACGGAAACGAAAGAGCGGAAGCCGCTGTCGACCGCCTCCAGTTCGAGGCAGGCCAGGCCGTAGCTGGTCGCGCTGGCGCCGGCGCAGCCGTAACCCCGCAGATGCATGCCCAGCAGGCCGAGCTGCCCGAATTCGTGCGCCAGGTCGGGCGGGAAGTATCCGTCCGCGTACCACTTCGCGATGTTCGGCCGCAACCGGTCGTCGGCGAAGCGGCGGACCGTGCTCTGGATCTCCCGGTCCTCATCGGCGACGTCACGGGCCGCCAAAATGAGATCGGCCGGGCGCGTGGCAGTGATCGTGCCAGGGACCATGAGGACTCCTCACTCGGTCGTGCTGATTGCTTCTTCGGGACAGTTGTCGACGGCCAGCTGCGCATCCTCCACCAGTTCGGATGGCACCGTCCCGTCACCCAGCACCACCGCGCATCCGCGGGCATCGAGGTCGAGCAGCTCGCCCGCGTACGCCAGGCAGCGGTTGTGGCCCTGGCACAGTTCCGGATCGACGACCAGCTTCACCGCTGGCCACCCTCGGCCCCGGTCCGGACCCGGAACTGCACCCGCTCGGGACCGCGTACGCTGCCGCCGGTCCACTGCACCGCCTCTGGGTCGACGACCTCGAAGCTGGGGATGCTGGCCAGCCACTCCTCGAGGGCCACCCTCAGCTCCAGCCGGGCCAGCGGGGACCCGAGGCAGCGATGCGGGCCGGACCCGAAGGTGAGGTGCCGGTTGCGCTTGCGGTCGAGGCGCACGACGTCCGGGTCGTCGAACACGCGGGGGTCGCGGTTGGCCGCACCGAGCGGGAGCAGCACCCGCTGACCAGCTCCGATCTGCTCGTCGTAAAGCTCGATGTCGCCGGTGGTGACGCGGGCCAGCATGACCGGCGCGTAGACGCGCAGCAGCTCCTCGATCGCGGTGCCCATCAGCTCGGGCTCGCTCACCAGCATCCGCAGATCGCCCGGGTGGGTGCCGAGGTGGAACAGGGCGGCGCTCAGCGCGCTCCAGGTGGTGTCCGCCCCAGCGATCATGACCACCATGAGGCTGCCGATCTTCGTTTTGCGGTCCAGCGGCGCGCCCTCGGTCTCGGCCCGGCTGAGGTAGCTGATCAGGTCGTCGCCCGCCCCGCCGGCCCGCTGGTCCAGCAGTTCGCTGAAGTAGTCGATCATCTCCCGGACCACGGTGCTGCGGACCGCCTGGTCCAGCGGGCCCTCGCGCAGCAGCCGCAGGGTCCAGTCGATGAACTGGGGTTGCATCTGCTCGGGCACGTCCAGCAGATGCCGGGTGAGCACGGTGATCGTGAGCCGCTGGGCGAAGTCGGCCGCGGCGTCACCGTGGCCGGCCACCGCGAGCGGCTGGACCAGCGACCGGGCGAGGGCCCGGATGTCGGCCTCGAGGGTGGCGATCTGCTTCGGGTGGAAGTACGGCATCAGCCGGTCCCGGTCGGCCTCGTGCCGGGGCGGGTCAGAGGTGATTGGCGGGATGAGCAGGCCACCGGAGTGCTCCAGCGGCCCGCCGACCTCGGTCGAGCGCGACGACAGGCGGGCGTTGTCGCGGACCAGATCACGAACGTCGTCGTACCGCGCGACCATCCACGAGCCACCGAGCCGGTCGCTGTGCGCTACCGGGCAGGAGCGCTGCATCGCCGCCCAGGTGGGGTACGGGCAGTTGCGGAACTGGGCCGAGAAGATGTCGTAGTCGCTGAGCGCGGCTTGCGGGTTCTCAGCCATCTCCGCTCCTCGCCGTCGTGAAGAGACAGACGGATGTCTCCTGGTCACCGATGGTTTCAGATACCGGCCGTGCTGTCAACGCTTACGTTGACGACGCGGCCTGGTGGGTTTAGTCGGCCTTGAGGGTCGGAGTCAGCTCCCCGCTCGCGATCCTGGCCCGCAGCGCGAACTTCTGGATCTTTCCGCTGGCCGTGGTCGGGAACTCGCTCACCGCGTACCACAGCCGGGGGATCTTGAACCGGGCCAGATTGGCCTGGCAGTACTGGCGCAGCTCTTCGAACACTTCGGCGTCGTCACGGTCGGTCGGGCGCAGCTGGATGACCGCGGCCACCTGCTCGCCCCAGTGATCATCGGGGATGCCGATCACCTCGACCGCGTAGACGGCGCTGGCTTCGAGCAGCAACTCCTCGATCTCGCGGGGGTAAATGTTCTCGCCGCCCCGGATGATCATGTCCTTGAGCCGGCCGGTGACGCGGAGGAAGCCCCGGAGGTCCATGGCCCCGAGATCGCCGGTGTGCAGCCAGCCAGCCTGGTCGAGCGTGGCGGCGGTGGCATCGGGCAGCTCGAAGTAGCCGAGCATGGACTGATAGCCGCGCACGCAGATCTCGCCCTGCTCGTCGTGGCCGGTCATCTCGCCGGTAGCTGGATCGAAGATCGCCAGTTCCATGTGGGGGAGGGCGTGCCCGACGGTCGTCATCCGGTCGGTGTGCGAATCGTCGAGGCTGCTTTGGCACACCACGCCGTGCGTTTCGGTCTGGCCGTAGCCGATGGCTATCTTCGCGCCGAACAGTTCCTCGGCTCGCCGCACCAGCGCGGGTGGCGCGGTTGACCCTCCGCAGAGCATGCCCCGCATCGACGTCAGCTCGAACTTTTCCACGTCCGGATGATTCACCAGGGAGTGCAGGATGGTCGGCACGACCAGCATCATGTTGCCGCGGTATTCCTGGACCATCTCCAGCACCAGGCCGGCCTCGAAGCCGGGCAGCAGGACGTGGGTGCCGTGCAGGGCCAGGATGCCGACGGCCGCCATCACGCAGCTGCCGACGTGGAACATAGGCATCGGATTGATCCACACGTCGCCGTCCTGCAGCCCCGCCATCCGGCCGGCGATCCGGGCCGCGTTGATCGTGCCCTGATGGTGCAGCAGGCAGCCTTTCGGGCTACCGGTGGTACCGGAGGTGTACTGGATCTGCGCGGCATCACGCGGCTGGACGACCGGGAACTGAAGGCCGGCCGGGGCCGGGCGCCGCAGGAAGTCGTCCCACTGCTCAAAGGTGACCGCCAGGCGCAGCTCGGGCAGCTGCGGGCGCAGCTCCGCGACGATCTCGGTGCTGGACTGGCCGCGGTACTCGCCACTGTAGAAAAGGGCGCAGCTGCGGGACTGCCGCAGGACGTACCGGAGTTCGCGCATCCGCAGCGCCGGATTCACCGTCACCAGCACCATGCCGGCCAGGGCCGCGCCCAGCTGCAGCAGCGCCCATTCCCACCGGTTGGGGGAGTACACGGCGACCCGGTCGCCCGGCTCGAACTCGCTGAGCAGGGCCGTCGCCACCCGCTCGGCGTCGGCCAGCAGCTCGCGGTAGGTCCACCGCCGAGCGGCCGCTGGGTCAATCCCTTCCACCAGAGCCAGGCGATCGGGTACGGCCGCGGCCGCATCGCGGAGCAACTGCCCGATCGAGGTGTTGAGCACCGCGGTCTCGGTGGTCGCCGGCCAGTAGGCCGCCGTTT
>Ga0213875_10000578_pt1 | contig 29888 bp, 29 predicted proteins | sample BarmaccomBMRX_R8_FD_160105 | JGI IMG/M metagenome (GOLD analysis project Ga0213875, IMG submission 160105) | Root-associated microbial communities from Barbacenia macrantha in rupestrian grasslands, the National Park of Serra do Cipo, Brazil - RX_R8 | ecosystem: Host-associated > Plants > Roots... | reverse complement strand
GTGGTATTGCGCTTGTGACGGGCAAGGACCCCCGTATCCTCTCCGGCCGTCACCATGCGGCAGGCAAGAGCCCTTACCCGGGGACTCTTCATCCGAGGCTGACGTCAGCGCGGTAAGACGTCAGCTGCCGAGCATGACCGGACGATCGCGCACGGCGAAGAACTCCTGTGAACAAACAGCTGTTACCAATCATGAAAGCGGCCATCAGCCGTTATTTGCCGACGAAAAACGGGTGATACGCGTCATGGCCGGTATATCCATCTATGTGACTGGTTGATCTAAGAGCTAGGGACCTGAAGACCCTAGAGAACTTACAGGCGGTTTTTGGGTATGGTCCTAAGCCGCCTGGTCTTGGAGGGCGTGTTATGACTTCCCCGTCCGTTCCTGCGCTGTCCGACCTGGAGGCGATCCGGTTGCAGCGAGCATTAAAAGACGTGCGATTCTGCCTGGAGCGGGGCGACTGGCAAACCGCGTTGGCAATGGCCCGTGCTGCATTGATCCGCGACTAAAAGGGCACGTCCGTGGTCACCCCCCGGGGCCCGTAGCCCGGGTTTTACTGCTCGGCCTGGGACAGGTGGACTTTGGCGTCCTGATAGCCGGCGTTGCCGGCCGACTCGGCCGGGGCGTAGACGAGGTTCAGCACACCGGTCTCGAAGGTCTGCGACGAGATCAGTGTGAACGGGATCGGGGGCTCGCCCTCGTCGAACAGCCGCATGCCCTTGCGGACAGCGATCGGATGCACCAGCAGGTGCAGCTCGTCCAGCAGCCCCGCGGCCAGCAGCTGACGAACAATGGAGACTGAGCCGCTTATGCCGATGGTGCCGTCACCGGGCTCGCTCTTCAATGCGGTGACTGCCTCGATGAGGTCGCCCCGCAGCTGTTCTGAGTTCCGCCAGGTGAATGCAAGCTGCTGGTTCGATACGACGATCTTGCGGGTGTCACCGAGTACCTTTGCAAAGGGGGCGTCCTCTCCACCGGCCGCTTCCCGCTCGGGCCAGGCCCCAGCGAAGCTGTCATAGGTCTTGCGGCCGAACAGGAAAGTCTCGGCCGCGCCTAGGGTGGCGTTCACGGCAGCACCCATCTCGTCGTTGAAGTACGGGAAGTGCCATTGGTGGGGCGCCTCGACGACACCGTCGAGCGAGATGAACAGGCCAGCGGTGATCTTCCTCATGATGCGTCTCCCACGTAGTCACTGAACGGTCCGTCATCCACTAGGACGACGGATGCCCGACCAACTCGTCGGTCACGTCCCGATCGGCTACCGCCAGCGCCCAGACAAGTGACTTGTCCAGGCTAGGGCGGCGCGTGGAAGTTGATCAGAACGGGAGAGAGGGCACAGATGGTTCGTGCGAAGAGGCCTCGGTACCCGCCGACGGCGGCGTTTCGGCAGCCTCGCTGGCATTCGATGGTCGATCGGCTCACCATGCCGACTGGTACGTCCGCACGGTCTTCGCCCATGCCGCTCTACGCCGATGCCACCACTGCCGGCGTCGCCAACTGCCACACAGGGGATCACCCCGGCTTTCCGACCACGCCTTCACACGCAGGTCGGTCATTCCATCGAGAGCTCGAGAAGGACGATGTCCCAACCGCAGGCGGCCACGATGCCGCCTGCGGGGGTGCCGGTAACGGCGTTGACGTCGCTCGACAGGCCGATTCGGTTGGTGTGACGGCCCATCCGGAGATCCCAGACTCGCACCGTGCGATCCGAGCCTCCGGTGACGGCGATGGGGCTGCCGTCGAGCTGGGTGCAGACCACTGCGGTGATCCGGCCAGTGTGGCCGGACCAGGTTCCGGCCCGCAGCCGTGACCGAGGAAGTAGCCGTGAATGTCGGCGACGTGCTCCCCATGCTCCGCAGCGACCTGGCGAACCCCGGCGTAGTCGATGGCGGCGACACCCCCTCGGCGCGGACGCGGCACGCGGGTAAAGCAACGCGACCGGATCCCGGACGCCGACAGCGCCTTGCTGCGGACACGTTACTGGCCGGACCCCACGGGAGAGGGCCCGGCCAGTGTGCCGATGACGAGCTCGAACGGAGGTGCATTTTCCTCATCGAGACGGTATGAGCTGCCGTTATCCTTCCGCGCGGTGACCCGTGTCACCTTCGGGTTGACCCGGTCTGTGATGGAGCAGCAGCACGGATTGCTGACCGGACTGGTGGCAGCGGTGAAGACCGGCCGTCGCGGCGGACCAGTGATCGTCTCCAGGAGGGATTCGGAGCCAGCTGCCGGTCGCGGCGTGAGCTTGCTCTTCGATGCAAGCCAACGACGGGTGCCTGCAGTTCATTACCACGTTCGACGGCCCATGAGAGGGACCGCCTGGATGCGGGCAGGCATGACCCGTAGAGCTGCCGACCTTGACCTCAACCGTGCTTCAGCTTCTATGGTCGGGTTATGGCCTTCACACCGGAACAGCTGACCCCTTCGCTGTCGGTATTCGACGAGGCATACACATCGCACACGGCGCCCTGGGTGATCGGCCAGCCACAGCCGGCCATCGTCACCCTGGAACGTCAGGGCTGGATACGAGGCAAGGTGCTCGACGCCGGATGCGGTACCGGCGAGCACACGATTTACCTCGCGGCGCGGGGCTATGACGTGTGCGGCCTTGACCTTTCGTCCCGGGCCATCGAACAAGCCCGTGCCAACGCGGCTGCGCACGATGTCCTGGCGCATTTTGAGGTTGCCGATGCGCGCGCGCTGCGCGATGACCCGACTTACGGCACTGTCATCGACAGCGCGTTATTCCACATCTTTGACGCCGGCGACCGTGCCCAGTACGTGGCTAGCCTGCACCGCGCCTGCCGACCTGGTGCTTTGGTGCACCTTCTCGCGCTGGCGAATACCGGCCCCCGTTTCGGACCGCAAGTCAGCGACACTGCGATCCGCGATGCCTTCGGCCAAGGATGGCTCATGGAGGACTTGCGCACAGCGCAGTATCGAGGCGTCATCGTTCGGGACGAGCATGCCCTGGCACTCGACCGTCGCATCGGCGAGCTGGTTGACCTGCCCGCTTGGCTGGCCCGGGTCCGTCGACTCTGACGCCCGCCAGGCGGAACCGCGGTCATCTGAAAGCGCCGGGATGCCAGCTGGAGACAGGAGAACGTCATGTTGCTCGACGGGATCAATCACATTGCGTGGATCTCCAAGGACGTTGACCGCTTGGGCCGGTTCTACGCCGAGGTCTTCGACGCTGACGTCGGGCCGACGCGCCCGCACGGGCAAGACGGGAAGGAGACGATGACCGTCATCCGCGTCGGCCCACACACCGAGCTGAATATCTTCGTCATCGACGGCAACACCGAAGCCGAGCGCCAAACCCCGATGTGGGGACGGGGCCGCATCGATCACTTCGGCTTGCAGGCTGCCTCGCCCGAGGCGTTCGCCACGATCCGGCAACGGCTGATCGACAAGGGCGCCAGCGACGGCACCGTCAACGACTTCGGCGCAGTCCACAGCATCTTTTTCCGCGACCCCGACGGACTCGAGGGGGAAGTATTGATCGCCCAGACATCCTGAGTCCGAGGGACCTATGACGCCTCGGTGACTTTGATGCGGCGGGGCCTGGCGGTTTCCCGCTTCGGAACCCGTACGGTCAGTATCGCACCGCGGACAACTTACCGTTGTCCGAGCATGCACGATCAGCTGCGCAAGCCCATCAATGTCTGCCAGGCGCGGGTGGCGAGCTGCAGGTTGAAACGGATCTCCGGGCAGGACAGATCATGGCCGGAGATTTCGCGGATGCGCTGCAGTCGATACTTGAGCGTATTGCGGTGCACTGACAATGACTGTGCGGCAGCGTCGTAGCTTCCACCACACTTGAGATATTCGGTCAGTGTCTCGACCAGCTCGGCATTCCTGCGAGAATCGTAGTCGAGTAATGCGCCCAGCCACGACCGGACGAACCGCTCCACTCCCGCCGTGTCCGGGACCTCAGACAATAGCCGGTACACACCGAGGGTATCGAATTGGACGACCTGCGTGACGCCCTTCGCGATGGCGTGCATTTTGAGAGCAAACTGAGCCTCCCGGTACGAGCGAGGAAACTCGCCCGGACGCTCGCACACTCCACCAACCCCGATTCGGCATGCGCCGCCACCGAGTTCCGCCAGGACGGCGCAGCGCAGCCGGTCAAACGGTGCCCCCGCCGGAGAAAGCACGACGATGGCACGCCCCCGGGCAACCAGCAGGACGCCGGCTCCGACATCGCGGGCTGCCCGGCGTACTGCGTGAAAGAAGGCGTCCTCATCCCGCCGCCTGCCACGGCCTTCCACGACCAGCACCTGGTGGGGCCGTTCGAGGTCGTAGTCCAGCATCTGGGCAAGCGCGAGAGCACCCTCGTCGTCGCCGCCGCCCAGGAGGTGGTCAACGAGCTCACGGCGAACGCGCAGTTCGGTGTCGGCCAGGCTGCGTAACCGAGCCAGCTCCATGGCTAGCACCGTGGCACCGTGCTCAAGTGCAACGAGTTCCTGCTCACCGGCGGTACCGCCCGGGTCGACGAGGACGAGCACGCCCAGTACGTCTTCCCGCGGCCGGGCGATGGCGAGCAACCTGCCGGCCTCGCGGATCGGGCGGCCCTCGCGCAGCGCCCGGCGAAGCATCTGCTCGCGACGGGCCTGCGGGTCCTTGGGATACGGCTCTGGCCGGTTGGGGCCAGCCCAGGCCCGGAGGTTGCCGTACCGGTCCTCGACGGCGACCGGCAAGCCGGTCAGCTTGTGCACTGCCCGGGCGATGCCCTCCTGACCCTCGCCGCTGACCGCGACCCGGGTCAACTGGTCATGGATGGCGGTGGAGCGCTCCAACGCTCGGATCGTTTGCGCCAGCGCGGTGTTTGCCGCGGCAAGCTGCTCAGCCGTGGCCCGCTCCTTGGCATGGAGCCAGGCATTGGCCAACGCGACGCCGGTCTGCTGGGCAAGGACCCGGAGCAGAAATTGCTCAGATCCCGACGGCTCTCCCGGTGCCCCGACTACCAGGTGGCCGAGGGGACCTTCGAGACCGAGCAACGGGAAGGCCCATGCCCACGGCTGGTCCTGGATGGCCAGCAGGCCACCGCCTCCACCCAATTGGCGGAGCTGGGCCTCGATTGCGGCGCGGACGTCTGGGTCGGCGCAGGGCGGTAAAGCCGCGTGCCAGCCACTGTTGGCCAGGCGAACACCGGCCACATGACAGCGTCCCAACGACGGTACCGCTCTGGTCGCCATGTCGAGAATCTGCCGCTCGTCTGCGCTTTCGGTCATCACCATGGAGAGCACCAGCAGTCCCCGCAAGTTGGAAAGCTGGTCGCGCAGCAGAGGATCGACCTTCGTAGCCGCGTCAGCAACAGGGACGTCGGTTGCGAGGCGGTTCCCCTCGATATCGACTGACCACGCTGCGGAACTCATCGGCAATAGTTCACCCCGCGCCGCGATGGGTGTTTACCGGAACTGACCGCGAGCGGACCGCAAGGAACTCATCAGGCTCAAGGTAGTTGGGGTTATCCACCACCATTCCGCCAAGCAGTATCCGCGGGTGAGTCTTCACGACGTCGATAATGATCTCACCACCGAACCGCTCTAAATCGTATAGGCAGAGAATTACCTGGGGATAGCGGGGTAGAAAACGGTTGAGCTCGGATTCGTAGCCCACGAGCTCCTCCACTCCGGGGACCTGTCGCAACGCCCAGGTCATCTCGCCTACCGAGCGAGCGAAGCGGAACCTGCCGGTCACTGCTGGACCGACGAAATTTTCCCAGAATTCGAGCATCTCCTCCGTGCAGAACCGTCCCGAACGCAGATAGGCCTCAGTGGACGCCCGTAATTCCAGCTGCGTGTCACTGATCCACTCATCGACCTCGGTCTCGCTGCCCAGCGCTGCCAGCACCTCCCGTGGATCGACCGCATCCACCACGCAGATGCACTTGTCCCCGGTGAGCAGCCCGGTCCGCAAGTACGGAATAAGAATTTCGTCACGCTCGCCAGCACCCCGGTAAAACGCGCAGACGTGATCTCCCGCGGTCAGTCGCAAGCCGGGAATGCCGAGTTCCAGTGTGTGAGTCACGCTGTACTCCTCCTCGCGCAGCGCCGCGCGGGCCATCCCTGGTGACTTCATCACGTTACGCGTCGGTTACCTACCAGGGCTAGCGGCGACCACCGGATTGTGTCTTGATCCATGCAGGGCTCCGGCTACTTGCCGTAGCGGGCCCAATGTGCGGCGAATAGTTCCTCCTCTTCAGCCGGCCGGGGCGGCACCGGGCGAGATACCCAGGTGATATTGACGAAATGGCGAGCGTTGACGTTCTCGGTGGTGATGTTGCCGCCCCAGGTGCCACAGCTGAGGCTCAGCGTGAACGGTAGTCCGTTGCGGGGGCTGCCGGCTCCCTCGTTGAGGTTCTGGTTAACCAGCACCCTGGCGGTTCGGGTACCCATCGCCATCGCATCGACGTGTTCGTCGCTGCTCGTGTGGATGCCGCAGGTGTGCCCGGCACCCTGGTATTCGGTGATCCTGTTGACCAGCTCAACGGCTCGCCTGATTCCGCCCGAGTAGCGATACAGAGCCAGCACGACCGACAGCTTTTCACCAGAGAACGGGTGCTGCGGCCCAACCCCGTCCTCACTGACAATCAGGAAAGTTCGATCCGCGGCGATGGTGAACCCGGCCAGCTCAGCAATCCGAGTAGCCGGCTTGGCGATCACCTCAAGCGCCGGAATGCCGGCACCGTTGGGCCACATCAGCTGTTGCAGTGCGCAGCGTTGCGCGTCGGAGCAGAGATGGCCACCGGACGCTACCAACCGGTCGACCAATGCATCGTAGATGGTCGTCTCGGCCAACACGGCGTTGTCCGCCAGGCAGCTGGTGGCGTAATCAAAGGTCTTCGCCGTGGCGATCGCGCTCGCCGCGTCGTCGAGATCGGCAGTCTCGTCGACCACGTGTACGGCGTTGCCGACGCCGACCCCGTAGGCGGGCGTACCTGAGCTGTAGGCGGCATGCACCATTGCGTGGCCACCAGTAGCGACGATCAAGTCTGCCTGGCGCATCAGCTCCTGGGTCGCCGACAGCGACGGTGCTGAGATCACCTGCACCAAGTCGGCGGGTGCGCCAACTTGTTCGCAGGCCTCGCGCATGTAGCCGACGACGGCCGCGGTGGTGCGTTTGGTGCGCGGATGCGGGGCCACGATGATCGCGTTACGTCCCTTGAGGGCAAACAGGGCCTTCACCGGCGGGGTGGCATCCGGTCCGGTCGTCGGAATCAGTGCTGCGACCACCCCTACCGGCTTCGCGATCAACACCAAGCCGCGCTCGGGATCTTCGGAGACCACTCCCGCAGTGCGCAGCGAGCGCATATCCCTGAGTACGCCAAGCACCCGTTTGTTGATCTTGATTACTTTATCGGCGTAGTTGCCGAACCCGCCCTCCTCGACGGCAAGCTGCGCCAGCGCCTCTGCGCGGTCCTTACGGGCCACTGCCCACGCCACGGCGGTCACCAGCTCGTCGACCTGTTCCTGGCTGTAGTCGGCGATCGCGCCTTGCGCTATTCGCGCCCGCGTGACCATTGACGGCACGTCATCGCTCATGGCGTCAACAGTCTCGCGTAGTGACATCCTCATGATTCGGCACCACAGGACAAACCTAGGAATAGCCCTTGTCCATCAAGGACATCACCGGCCATCTCGGCAGCGCATAAAGTCGGTTCGGGTTGACCGGCACGACAAGGACGGTGGGTCTGTGGATATCTGGCGCAAGCAGTTCAACCTCGCTGAATGGAACAACCTCATTGAGGCGAGCCTGGCTGATGCCGATTCCGAGCCGTTGTTCAACCTGGCCGGCGAGGAGGCCATCTACGACGCCGTGTTCGTGGGCGGTGGTGCGGGAGGCCGGTTCGGCGCGGCGTATCTGAAAGCCATGGGCGGTCGTCCTTTGATCATCGATGCCTGGCCATTCCTGGGCGGATCGTGCCCACACCAGGCGTGCGTGCCGCACCACCTATTCTCGGATGCTGCCGCTGAGCTTGATCTCATGCGGTGGTTTTCCGATGAGCTGTTCTTCCCCAAGTTCGATGCTTCCCGCGCGAGCATCCTGCAGATGGTGAAGCTGTTCGTCGCCGGACGCAGCACTGCGCATGCGTTCATGAACTGGCAGACCAAGGAGCAATTAGAGGTCGAGTACGTCCTGAACGCACGTGCGACCATCGTCGATCGGCACACCGTGCGCGCAGGTGGGCGAACGTTCCATGGACGCAATCTCGTGCTCGGCATGGGTGCCCGACCGGTATATCCGGATATTCCCGGTCTCCAGCTGCGCGGTATCTACGACTTTGTCAGCTTGGTCGAGGAGTTGGACTACGAGCCGACGCGCTGCGTCATCATCGGCGGCAGCAAGGTCGCCATGGAGTACGGGGCGTTTTTCCACGCAACCGGATGCGACACCACGATCGTGACGCGTTCGCCCCTGATGCGGGCGCGCAGCCTGCACCATGTCGACGAGGATCTGCGGCGCTACGTGGTAGAAGGCATGCGCAAGCGTGGCATGGTGATTTACGAAGGCGCGGTTCCCCTCTCGGTGAACGGCAAAGATTCAGCAGGCAGCGTCACAGTAAGGTTGGCCAACGGTGACGTGGTGGACCTGGAGACCGACTTCGTCTTTATCGCCACCGGGGAACGTCCGAACTCCGCGGAAGCGCAAGAGGTTCTCGGTGTCGCGGTTGGTCCCACCGGGCGGGTGATCGTCGATAAGACAATGCAAACGACCGTTCCGAACGTGTACGCGATCGGGGACATGATCGATGGACCCATGGAGATGTTCAAAGCGCGCAAATGTGGCGTGACGGCTGCCCGCAACATCATGGGAGATCACATCGAGTTTGACTTCACCGAGTACCCGGATTTCCTGCACACCACTTACGAGGTTACCTGGGTGGGTTTGACTGAGGCGGAGGCTCGAGCGGAATACGAGGAAGTCGTCATCATCCAGATGCCACCCTATGTCGAAGGGCTGGACACTGAAAATCTGCCGCTGCCGTGTTCGGACCGGTCAATGCTTTACGCCTTCAGCAAGCCTGAGCTGAGCGGTTTCCAGAAACTGGTGGTGGATGGGACCTCCCGCAGGGTTCTTGGTGCGCACCACGTCGGTTACGGCGCCAAGGACGCCTTCCAGTACCTGGACTACCTGATCCACCGGCCAGAGGGGCTGACGATTGATGAGCTTGGCTGGATGAACGAGCTGTTCCTCAATCCCGAGCATTTTATCCAGCTATCCCGTCTGCGGGCCGGGCGCCGTAAGCTCGTCGACCTGTAGCTGCTGGGCTGTCCCTTATATTTGCGATATTTGCGCGCCCTCATATTTGCGGACTCAGGCTGGCCAGCAGAGCTCGGGTTCGCCGTAGGCTCGACTCTGGATCGCCTACCGGGAACATAACCGCCCACAGCTCTGTGACGCCGATGCCGGCGTAGCGCCGGAGCTGCTGTTCCACATGGGACTCCGGCCCAGCCACGACCAGGGCGCCGACTGATGTCACACCCTCACGCTCGAACAGCCTGCGGTAGTTGTCCAACCCCTGGTAGCGAGCGAAGACCTGCTCGGCCGCGGTGCGCGCCAGATCGACGTCGTCGCAGACCGCCACGGGCAGGGCCGCAACGATCCGGGGCTGCCTGCCAGCTGCCGCCGCCTGGACCCCAGGCACGATGCCGTCTGCCAGGCTGCGTAGGCCAGCCAGCCAGGTCACGACGCCATCGGCAAATTCCCCGGCTACCCGCACCATTCTCGGCGACAGTGCGCCGACCAGAATCGAGACCGGAGCCGTGCCCGGCACCGTGAATCCTCCGTCTACCTGGTAGAAGGAGCCCCGGTAGGTCACGCGGCCTTCGCGGAGCAGCGGTCCGAGCACGGAGAGGTACTCCCGCATGTGCTGGGCCGGGCTGGTGTAGGGAATCCCATGCAGGTCTTCGATCACAGGGCGGTGGGACACGCCGACCCCGAGGGTCAGCCGGCCGCCGCAGATTGCCTGCGTCGTGGCCGCCTGCTGAGCCAGGGACAGGGGATGGCGCGGATAGGTGGGTACGACGCCCACCCCGAGCTCTATCCGGCTCGTTTGACTGCCCGCTACGGCCAGGACGCTCAGCGCATCGACGCCGCGTGAGAAGTGAGCGGACCAGGCCGAGGGGAAACCGTCTGCTTCGGCGTGGCGAGCCTCGTGGACGATCTCCCGTGGTGATGTCGGCGCGCCAACGGGCTCGCCACCGATGCCTATCGCGATGCGCATCTTTAGTCCACCTCCGGCCGTGAGCGCCAACAGCTGTTGTCTACGGCTGCCTCGCATCACCGATCGCTTGCTGGGCAGCCGCGATGAGCGCTTGCTCGGTGGCCTGGAAATGCTCCCGCCGGGTGCGAGCCTCTCGACCGAGATCGGTGGCATCGGAGGCGCATGCGGCGGCCATCCGGCAGACCTCCGCGGGAGCGGCGCCCCCGGCAGCGGTGCGCGAGCGGACCACCTCCCGCGGATCCAGTACCCGTGCCAGCGGGCCGGCATCCAGGCCTAGTGGTTGGCCAAGCACCGCGACGGCAGCTGCATCGAGCGCGGCGGGATCCAGATCGACTCCGCGTAGTCCTTGCTCCACAGCCGTTCGTACGGCATGACCGACAACGTGGTAGGCGCTGCGGTAATCCAATTTGCACGACTGCAGGAGGTACTCGGCAAGGTCCGAAGCTTGCGCGAAGCTGCCTACCAGCACCGACCATAGGCGTTCAGGATGAACGTGCAACGTGCGGACCACGCCGCTGGCCAGCCGGGTAGTGCGGACCGCGCCGGCCAGCGCGCGCGGAACCTCACCGTAGGCGAAGATCAGATTGTCGCTGCGGGCCGACGGACTTTTGTTGAATGCCAGTAGTCCAGAAAGCCGGCCGATCATCACCCCCGATGCGCCTCGGATCATGGTGAGCGCATAAGGGTTTCGCTTCTGCGGCATGAGCACGCTTGAGCGGCTGTAAGCATTGTCGACTGTGACATAGCCAAATTCCGGACTGGCCCAGATCTCCAGATCCTCCGCCAGCTTTCCCTGGGTGATGAGCAGGCTCGAGCAGGCCCCGAGAGCGCTGATAAGACCGTCCGTCTGCCACATCGCGTCGCGGGTGTGCTCGATAACAGAACTGAAGCCGAGCAGCGCAGCGATGTGAGAGCGGTCGGTGAGCAGCGCTGTCCCGTTCACCCCGCCCGCGCCGCCTGGGCTGGCGTCTACCCAGGTGAGGGAATCAGTCAAGCGCCGCCCGTCACGCAGCACCGGATAGGCGAAGGACAATACATAGTGACCGAACGTGCTCGGCTGCGCATGCTGAAGGTAAGTCTGATCCACCATCCACGTCTCGCGGTGCTGGCCGGCTAATCTGGCGAGTTCGGTGGCGAGTTCGCTCGCTGCCTGAATAAGGTCGGTGAGCAGCTCCCGCAGGTGCAGCCGGAAGGCGATCCGCATGGCCTCCCGACGCGGGCGGCCGGCATGCAACCAGCCCGCAGCGTCACCTATTCGGTCAGCGAAATAGTGTTCTCGGGAGTTATAGATCTCGCCATGGGACGGGTCGTAAGGGAATTCTTCAGCGGGCACGTCGACAATGTCGAGCAGCAGCTTGAGCAGCTGGCGCGCAGGTTCCTCGGGCACCACCCTGGCAGCCCACAAGTCAAGTACATGCGCAAGGTCGGCCAAAGTAAGCCCGCGGTGGACTAGTGGCGCGTCCGCTATCTCTAACGCGTAGCCGGCATCAATCAGCTCCTCGGCCGGTCCAGTCACGTCCTGCCTCCTGTGGCCGTGAAGAGGGTCGGAACACCGCCGGTGACGAGAAAGACGAGGGGACTGATCGCGCGGGAGTGGCTGACCACACCGCTTGACGCGCTGATCAGCGCAGCCATCGCCTTCGCTCCGAATACTGGATCGAGGAAGACGCCTTCGGTACGAGCGACCAGGCGCGCAGCATCGGTGCCCGCCGCGGAGGCAATGCCATAGCCAGGGCCGAGGAACCCGTCGATCACGGTGACGGCGCGGCTGGTGACGCCGGCCTCACCGTGCGCGCCAGCGCTGAGCAACTTCTCGACCCCTGCTGCCAGCTTGCCGACTTGCTGAAGGCATTGCGGCGCGGGCCGGCTGACCGTCACCCCTACCACCTCGTAGGGCAGCTGGAGCCACCAAGCCCCTGCCAGTAACCCGCCCTGGGTGCCACCCGACCCGGTGGCCAGCCATAACTGTCGGGGCCGCAGGCCGGTGGCGAGCAGCTGCTCGGCCAGCTCCAGACTCGCGTGGGCGTAACCAAGCGCACCAATCGGGGTGGCGCCGCCTCGAGGCAGCACGCACGGGGTGCGCCCGTCACGGCGCAGTTCGTCGGCGAGTGTGGCAATACCTGCGTCGACCGACGCCCGCTCGGGGCTGCCGGTGAACGTGATTCGCGCTCCGGCCAGTTCCGCAAGCAGCAAGTTGCCGGTGGCCGGCACAGGTGACCCGTAGCAGACCAAGTAGGCGTCCAGGCCGCACCGGCGGGCGGCGAGTGCCGCAAGCATCGCCCAGTTCGACTGAGGACCGGAACCAGTGACCAGGCAGTCGCTGCCCTGACTCAGCGCATCACCTAACAGATACTCCAGCGCCCGTACCTTGTTCCCACCGAGGCCGAAACCAGTGAGGTCGTCACGCTTGAACCAGATTTCGGCGCCGAGCATGGTGGATAGCTCCGGCGCCGGTCGAAGCGGTGTCGGCACGGTGGCCAGCTCTACCCGTGGCAGGTTCCACAGGCCCGTCACAGCGGGCACTCCGCTGCCGCTAACACCCGATCAATGAAAGCGGTCGTCGCTCCGAGTGCCCGCTGCGGATCCACACATTGGGCGATCTCCGCCGAATTCAGGTGGTTGCTTACCAATGGATCTGTGACCAGTGCTTCTGTCAAGGTGATGCCGCGTTCGAGGCCGGCCATCGTGGCGTCGTACACCGCTCGCTGTGCCGCATGCTTGCCGATCCGGTCGGCTAATGCGCGCATCACGGGCTCGGACAGCACGTAGCCGCCGCCTGCTTCCACGTTGGCCCGCATCCTGCCGGCGTGTACCACCAGGCCTTCCAGCAGCTGCGACGCCAGCTGCAACGAGACTCCAGTAAGCAGGCACGCTTCCGGTAGTACCACCCATTCGGCCTTCCAGGAACGGCCATCGCGCTCGTGGTCGCTTACCAGGCCCTCGAGGGTGACGCCTGCATCGGCCCGCACCACCCGCGCCAGCGTGACCAAATGTTCGGACAGCTCGGGATTGCGTTTATGCGGCATGGTGATACTGCCGACTTGCCCGGGCGTGAACGGCTCGGATACTTCACCGATTTCTGGTCGCTGTAGCTGGTAAATCTCGTTGCCGATCTTCCCTAGCGTGCCGGTCACCAGCGCCAGCAACCCGGTGAACTCAGCAATCCGATCCCGTGCGGTGATCCAGGCGATATCCGGAACACCTAACCCGAGCCGCCGCGCGAAGGCGTCGAGCAGTGGCAGCGCCGCCGCACCCCAAAACTCCATAGTGCCCAATGCGCCACCGAGTTGAACGACCTCCCAACGGCGCCGGCCCTGGGCCAGCCGAGCCCGGTGACGGCGTAGCTCAGAGGCCCACACTGCTGCCTTGAAGCCGAAGGTGATCGGTAGGCCAGGCTGACCGTGAGTGCGCCCACACATGATCTCATTGCGATACCTGCGAGCTAGTGAGAGCGTGGCGGCTTCCACCCGGCGCAGGTCACGCTCCAACACGTCACCGACGCGTCGGGCGATCACCGCGGTCCACGTGTCGGAAAGATCTTGGACTGTGGCGCCGTAGTAGACCCACTCCCTGGCGTGCGGCGGCAGCACCTCGGTCAGGCACTGGATCAAGCCGAGGGTGGAGTGCCCGGTCGCCCTGGTGGCCGCGCCGACCAGGTCCAGGTCGAGCAGGGTGACATCCGCGTGGTCTCGGATTGCGCGTGCCGCGTCGGCGGGCACCAGGCCGACGTCAGCTTGGGCCTCAGCGAGCGCAGCGAGAATATCGAGCCAGGATTGGAAGCGTCCGTGGTCATCAAAAAGCCGGCGCAGCTCGCCAGTCGCCCACAGATGACCGTAGACAGCGGAATCGATGAGGTGGGCTCCCATCTACGCCGGTCACCTACTCGTGGCTTCGGCCGCCACGCTGGCGTCCACCCCGGCTACCGGGCCTGTCCCGGTCAGCCAGCGCAGGGCGGCGCGGATCTCGTCGAGGTTGGAGCCCCACGGCACGACTGCACGGCTGCCCTCATACTCGACGCCACGCTCGAGCAGGCAGCACTTTGCCAGCGTGAGCTCCTGGGGATGGACGCTTCGGCGACGTGGGCACAGCTCGATGCGGGGTGGCTCGTCACCGTAGAAGTGGCGGTGGAACTGCACCGAGCGTTCGCATCCGATCATCAGCCAGTCGGTCCGATCGGCAGGCCGGGTGTCCAGGTAGGACACCGGCGCGCCGAGTTTGGTGCCGGCACCGCGGCACGGCAGCAGGTAGCTCGGGGCAGGGTGGGAAGCTGCCAGTTCAGGGATGTCTACCGCCTCAAGTACCAGCTCGATCGGAGGTAGATCCTCGTCGTAGGCGACCACCTGCTGAGCCATCGCGAGGAGCTTGGGCGGAGTCGGCGGCACTACCTCGGTCACCCGAATCTGCACCGGGTCTGGTTGCCAGATGAAGTTGACGTGCTCGTAGCGCCCGGTGACCACGTAGGCCAGCGCATTTTTCCGGGGGTGTGCCAGCGCCGCTTGGGCCAGCGCGGTGGCGTTGCCCACGTCGACCTCGGGTGCCTCGATGCACACCACCTGGTCGGGACCGGCGAGTACCCGAGCTTCGACTACGGGCGAGAACAGTGGTGCTTCGGACTGCTTCCGAACCGCTACGAGCGCGGTCTGCCCTCTGTTGCGCAGCACGAGATACTCGCTGCGCCGGTAAACCTCGCGGCCGAGCAGGAAGGCCAGGAGAGCGTGCTCAGTAAGTGGGACATCAACTTCCTGCACTGACAATCCACGATAGGGACGAGTGATGGTGTTCGGCGCGGGGTCGCAGATCATTGCCGTGCCGCCGTCGGGCCGTGGCGCGGTAGCCGTGCGGTGTCGGCCCGCAAACCGAGTCGCAGCGTCTCCAGCGGCAGCACCTCCTCGGGTGGGATGTTCCCGACGTTGACGTCAGCACCGAGGTGGCGCACCATCCACGATTGCTGAATACGCCGCGGCGCTTCGAAGATGATCCGTTCGCAGGGCAGGTGCGCAGCGATCCTGTCCACCAGCGCGGCACGCACGGTCCCGTCGGGCTCATACAGGCCCACTGTCCCGCTTTCCCGGCCCTCCGCAATAAGCCAACGAGCGCCGGCAGTGAGATCAGCCTCCATTTCGGCGAGCCAGGCATCGGCCATCACCGGCATGTTGCTGTCCTTGATCCCGGTCTCGGCAAGGACGATAAATTCGTCGGACAGCTCACGAATAAGCGTGGTCTTGCGCTGCCGGGTTAGCGCTCCAAGGCCGTTGGAGACCTCAAGGGCATTGACTCCGATGTCGGCAGCCCATCGGCGAAACTCGCTAAGCCGGCCCTGTGCGTCCGCCACTTCGAGCAGCGTGCCGCCGAGTGAAACCACCACTCCTGCTGCACGGCACAGCGCAACCCGTTCCTTGACCACCGGGTCGATGTAAGCAATCCCCCAACCGATCTTAAGGATGTCGACGAGGTGTCCGGCTTGAACCAGCAGCGCGTCCAATGCCGTGATGGTGGTCCCTTTGTCCAACACATGGGTCAGTCCGCGGCGGCGTGGTTTGCCAGCCCGGTCTGAAAGGTTCAGAAAGTCCGGGGAGTTCCACACGCCGTGACCATACGATCTAGGCGCCGGCTGGTCTGTGTCCTTCGAGCACCAACACCAGAGTTTCCTTCGTCCCAGGCGAACGTGGGAAGTGCGGTGATCGCTGCTTAGCGTCAGCACCTAGGGACTAAGGAGGCCGTCCGTGGTCCAGCAGGTGGTTGTCATCGGCGGTGGTGCGGCTGGGATGTCCGCAGCGTCTGCGGCTCGCAGGGCCGATCCGGCATGCGACGTTACCGTGTTAGAGGCCACCGGGCACGCTGCGTACGGGGTCTGTGGCATCCCTTATTACTTGGCCGGCTTAGTGGACCGAGCCGATGACCTGGTGGCGTACCCGGCGTCCTATTTTCGGGAACGGCGCCGGATCGACCTGCGACTGCATACCCGGGCATTGGCGCTGGATCCAGAGCGGCGGGTGGTCCATTGCCGTGAGCTGGAGCGTGGTGTACGGCTTCGATACGACCGTCTCGTCGTAGCGGCGGGGGGCGCTGCGGTGTTGCCGCCGTTACCGGGACTGGACGACGACCGCGTGGTGACAGTCCGAACCCTTGAGGATGCCATCGCGCTACGCAGCTTGCTCGACGCCGGGAGGATCGCCCGGGCGCTTGTGGTCGGCGCCGGCTACGTGGGTCTGGAAATGGCTGAGGCCCTGCATGCTCGCCGCGTGGCGGTCACGGCGGTCGAGGCCATGCCGGCGGTGATGCCGACCCTCGACGAGCCGATCGCCGCACTGGTCGCCGACGAGGTTCGCCGGCACGGAGTCGACCTGCGGCTTGGGGCACGGTTCAACGGGGTGACCCGCGACGAAGATCAGCTGCTTGCCCTCGTTGACGGCGAGGCACTGCCGGTGGATGTCGTGGTGCTGGCGATCGGCGTGCGGCCTTCGGCGGACGTGGCCGCTGCTTGCGGTGCGCGGACAGGGCCTGGCGGTGCGTTGCTCGTGGATGAGGAGATGCGCACCAGCCTGGAGCACGTCTACGCCGCCGGTGATTGCATCGCGCCTCAGCACTTGGTGCTCGGTCGGCCCGCCTTCGTGCCGCTGGGTCCAGCAGGGAACAAGACCGGCCGGGTGGCCGGCACCGTGGCAGCCGGCGGGCGGGCCCGGTTTCGCGGCGTGGTGGGGACCGCAGTGGTCAAGGTGTTCGATCTCGGGGTGGCGCGCACCGGCCTCACGCTGGCGCAGGCACAGGACGAGTTCGGCCCCGACGTCATCGCCACCGACATCGTCGGCCGGTCCCGGGCCAAGTACTACCCGGGTGCCGAATCAGTCACCGTGCGGCTGGTGCATGAACCCGGTGGCCGGCTGTTCGGTGCACAGATGGTGTCGACAGCAGACGTCGCGAAGCGGATCGACGTCGTCGCCGCCGCTCTGCAAGCCGGCTTTGATGTCGACGACGTGCTGGCACTGGACTTGTCCTACGCGCCGCCTTACGCGCCGGTGTACGAGCCGCTGCTCCTTGCGGCGCAGGCCGCGGCCACGCATTCGAGCAGGGTGGCGGTGTGAGCCAGCGGGTGGCAGTGGTGACCGGCGGAGCGTCGGGTATCGGTCGGGCGACGGTCGCCCGGCTCCTGGATGACGGTTTCCAACTCGCTGTGTTTGATCTGTCACCGGACCCTGTTGCGTCGGTGCTCGCCATCAATGTCGACGTGTCTGACGCGACCGGCGTTGAGCGCGCTACGAATAAGGTGATCGCCGAGTTCGGGCGGATTGACGTGCTGGTGAATAACGCCGGTATCAGTGGCTCGCCACAAGCCACCACCTGCCACGAGACACCGATCCTAGAATGGGACCGGGTGTTTGCGATCAATGTCCGCGGTCCGTTCCTTTGCGCACGTGCCGCATTGCCGGTAATGATCCGTCAGGGTACCGGGCACGTCATCACGGTGGCGTCGGTTGCTGGGATGGTCGCATTTCCTGGCCGTTGTGCCTACACCGCCTCGAAGGGCGCCGCGTTGCAGTTCGCCAAGTCGATCGCGGTGGATTATGCCGCTGCGGGCATCCGTTCCAATGCCGTCTGCCCGGGAATGGTGCAGACACCGATGACCCAGTGGAGGTTGGATATTCCCGAGCTTCGGGCAGCGGTTGAGGCCCGCGTCCCGCTTGGCCGGGTTGCGCAACCGGATGAGATCGCTGATGCGATCGCCGTCCTGGCCTCCAACCGGCTCAGCTACGTCACCGGTGCCGCTTTCGTGATTGACGGCGGTTGGACCGCACTGTAGCCGACCTGAAATAGCCCTGGGATAGCTCTATCACGAGAGAGGAAGAACGAACCCTATGACCGGACAGCTCGAAGGACGGGTCGCGCTGATCACCGGAGCCGGCTCAGGGATCGGTCGGGCGGCGGCCCAACGCTTCGCCGCCGAGGGCTGCGCGGTGGCGGTAGTGGACCTGGTGGCGGCTGCTGCGCAGGACACAGTCGACAAGATCATCGCTAATGGTGGCCGGGCGATCGCGTGCCCAGCCAACGTCACTGCTGATGCCGAGGTGCGCTCAGCGGTGGAACGCACTGTGGAGGCGTTCGGGCGCCTCGACGTCCTCTACAACAACGCCGGAGTGAACAGCAGCGGCTCGGTCGTCGACGCCACCGAAGATGACTGGGACCGCTGCATGGGAGTCAACGTTAAAGGCACGTTCCTCTGTTCTCGGGCAGCCGTTTCACACCTGGCGGCAAGTGGATCGGGTGCGATAGTCAACCAGGCCTCGGTCGCAGCATTGGTCGGGATACCCAACTTCGCCGCCTACTGCGCCGCCAAGGGAGCGGTGGTGGCGCTGACCCGCTCCATGGCGGTCGACCTTGCGCCGCGCGGGATCCGAGTGAACGTGATCTGCCCCGGCACCGTGTTCACTCCTCTGATGGAACCACTGCTGAGGGCCCGGGGGGACGGCGATCTCGAGGCTGGTTTGGCCAAGACTACGGTCAAGTACCCGATCGGCCGGCTGGGCAGCCCCGAGGAGATTGCTTCGGCCGCGCTGTTCCTGGCCAGCGATCAAGCTTCTTTCCTGACCGGGTCGGTCCTGACGGCCGATGGCGGCATGACCGCCCAATGACGTGACGGCACAGTGAGAGGTCTGTCATGGGGTTTCATCTAGATCCCGACAAACGGGTACCTCTTGACCGGGCAGCCACGCTGGTCGCCGACGGAGCCCTGGTGGCGTTGGGCGGGGGCCTGTCCGCTCGGCTGCCGATGGCGCTGGTCCGGGAGCTGATCCGGCAGGGCCGGCGACGGCTGCATGTCGTGGGGTCGGCCCACGGGATTGATGTAGACCTGCTCGTGGCCGCCGGTGCCATCGCGGTGTGCGAGGAGAGCTATGTCGGTTTCGAGCAGGACCTCGGCCTGGCGCCGGCGTTCCGGCGGGCTGCCGAGCGCGGCACCATCGAAGTCCGGGAGAGCTGCTGCGACACCATCCTCATGCAGCTGCGGGCAGCCGAATTCGGGCTGCCTTTCCTGCCGGTGCGGGGAGTCCGGGGCTCCGACATCCTTCGGCTGCACCCGGAGTACGGCGAGGTGCGGTGCCCCTTTACCGCCGAAACTCTGGTTGCCGTACCTCCGTTGCGGCCAGACATCGTCCTGATCCACGCTCTGCTTGCCGACCGCCAGGGCAACCTTCATCTAGAGCAGCCCTACGTGCTCGACGAGCGCTTCGCTGCTGCTTCCCGGAATGTGGTCGCAACCGCAGAACGGATCGTCGGCACCGAGGAAGTCGCCGCCGCCGGGATCACCATTCCAGGCCACCTCGTTGCAGCCGTGAGCGAGGTGCCCTTCGGCGCGCACCCGTCATCCTGCTACCCCGCGTACGCCTATGACCGGCCGCATCTAGCCGACTATGTCCGAGCTGCGGCGGCCGGAGACGGCGAGCTGGCGTGCTACCTGGATCGGTTCGTCACCGGGGTACCCAATGAAGAGGGCTACCGCAAGGTCGTCGGCGAGGAGCAACTCAGCGCGCTGGGCCGCTGGTCAGACTCCACCAAGGTATGGAAAGGGCTGTTTACGTGAGCAGGGCTGGCAGCTTTTCCCTTGATGAGTGGTTCGTGGTGGCACTCGCGCGCACGATCCGGGACGAAGAGGTCACGTTTCACGGCTTCGGCAGCCCCTGCGCGCAAGTCGCCATGCATGTCGCCAAGCGCACTCACGCGCGGCGCATGTTGCTGGTGGAGGGAGCGACCTACGCCTGTAACCCCGACCCGCCGTTTATCCCCCCCACTGGCAACGATGCCAGCCTGCAACGTGGCGCGGCTTACCGGATGCGGTTTGAGGAGTTCTTCGACGCGGCCATCCGGGGTGACGTCGACCGGATGTTCCTGTCCGGAGGCCAGATCGACGGCTACGGCAACACCAACGTCACCGCGATCGGTACCGATGACTATCCGACCACCTCGCCGAAGGTCAAGCTCGGCGGCGGTGGTGGAGGGTGCAACCTGGCCGCCACGATTGGCCACCTCACACTGTGGACAACCCGGCACCGTTCCGGGCGTGCGTTGGTGCAGCACTGCGACTTCATCACCGACATGGGTCACCGCACGCCTGCGGGCAGCCGCTCCGAGCTGGGCTACTCCGGCGGCGGTCCCCAGTGGCTGGTCACTGAACTCGGCATTTTCGACTTTGATACCGAGGGGGACAGCCAAGGCGCAGCCCGGCTGCGCCAGCTTTTCCCGGACGTCGACGTGGAGACGGTGCGTGCGGCAACCGGCTTCGAATTGCGGGTTGCCCCCGACCTGAGCTCGGTGCGGCCGCCCAGTGCGGCGGAGTTAGCGGTGCTACGCGGCATCGACCCACTCGGGGTGCGTCGTTCAGAATTCTCCGCAGCGGAGTTGCGGCGCACCTTCAGCTATTCCGCCAGTGGCCGATGCCAATGCTGAGCGGCCTCGAGGCGGTATTCGCGCCCCGCCGGGTCGCCCTGGTGGGGGCGTCGGAACGACCCGGCACGATGGGGGAGCTGTTCTGGCGCAACCTCGCCAGCTTTCCCGGTGAAGTCGTCCCCGTGACGCCGTCCAGACGCAGCCTTGGAGGGGTCAAGGCATACCCGAGCCTGGCATCGGTCGACGGCGAAGTGGACCTCGCCGTCGTTGTGGTGCGCGCCGCCGAGGTTCCGGGCGTGATCCGTGATGCCGGTGTCAAAGGCGTGCCAGCCGCGCTCGTGATCAGCGGTGGCTTCGCCGAGACAGGGCCGGACGGAGCCGCCCTGCAGTCCGAGGTGGTGGCGATAGCCCGGGCTGGTGGGGTGCGGATCGTCGGACCCAACTGCTTCGGGGTCCAGAACTGCGATCTCCCGCTGAACGCGTCGATGGCTACCGGGTTGCCGCCCGGGGGTGGCGGGATCACACTGGCGACCCAATCGGGGTCGTACGGCATGGCGATCCACACGCTGGGCCTTGACGAGCGCACCCGATTCGCCAAGGTGTACGCGATTGGCAACAAGGCCGACATTGGCGACGCCGAGGTCTTGCGTTACCTCGCCACCGACCCAGCCAGCCGCACGCTGTGCTTCTTTCTGGAATCGCTGCCCGATGGCCGGGAGTTCTGCGATGCGGCCCGAATGGCCGGGGCTGCGGGCAAGCCGGTGATCGTTGCTCGAACCGGGCGCACACCGGCGGGGATTCGTGCCGCACAGTCGCACACCGCGGCACTCGCGGGCAGTGCACGGATCTGGCGAGCCGCCTTACAGCAGGCCGGTGTATTGGTGGCCCGATCTGGCCTGGAGATGCTCGACGCGGCCCGTGCGCTGGATGCGCAGCCACCACCTGCAGGCAACCGTATCGCGGTGGTGACCAATTCTGGTGGAACCGGTGTCGAGCTTGCCGACTTGCTCGCCGATGAGGGACTGGCTGTACCCGAGCTGTCCGCAGCGTTGCAGGATAAACTTCGGCCCGTCCTACCGAAGTTCGCCAGCGCAGCCAACCCGGTCGACATCACGCCGGTGTGGCGACGTTTTGCCGAGTTATACCCGCGGGTGGTCGACGAGTTGGCCCATTCCGGCGAGGTGGACGCGATCGTCCCTGTGCTGCTCCAGCGGGCGGCCGTCGACGAGACCGTAGCGGCAGGTCTGCGTGACGCGGTTACCCGGCTTCGCAGCGCTGGCGTGGGCATTCCGGTGTACGTGTGCTGGGTGGCGCCTCGTAGCGCCCGAGCCAACGCTGACTTGCTGCAGGAGGCCGGTGTGCCTTGTTTCGAATGGCCGGAGCGCACCGCCCGTGCGGTGGGGCATGCGGTCCGCTTCGGCGGGGCCAGTCCGCGGCCGGCGGCACCGTTGCCCGCCCTGCCGGGGCCTATCGCCAGCGATGACCTGCCCGCCAGGCACCTCGATCCCGACCAGGGTGCCAACCTGCTGCGCACCGTCGGCATAGCCACGGTCGAATCAATCACCTGCACCGGTGCATCCGGTGCGGTCGCGGCGGCCCAGCGAATCGGCTATCCGGTGGTGTGCAAAGTGGTGCACCCAGATCTGGTGCACCGCAGCAACGCCGGGGGAGTCCGTCTCAACCTCAATGGCCCGGATGCTGTTCGAGCGGCGGCGCAGGCCCTGCTGGGCCTCGCCGAGGGCGCTTGTGTGCAGGTCCAACCTCAGCTCGTCGGTGTGGAGGTCGCCGTAGGTGGTTTACGCGACGCCCAATTCGGGCCGATCGTCATGATCGGCTTGGGTGGTATCTGGATCGAGGTTATCGGTGATGTCGTCTTCGGCCTGGCCCCGCTGGCGCCTGATGAGGCGCATCGCCTGATCGCCGGCTTACGGGGCCACGCCGTGCTCACCGGGGCCCGCGGCCGTGAGCCCGTCAATCTCGATGCGCTGGCCGCCACGGTATCCGCGGTAGGAAACCTGCTGGTAGCCAGGCCAGAAGTGGTGGACCTTGATCTCAACCCCCTGCTGGCCACCTCGAGAGCTGCCGTGGCGGTGGACTGGCGAATCACGGTTCGCGGGTAGCCGACGCCGGCGGATCGGTCCTGCGAGGACGAGTTTCAAGATTTCGATTTGGCCCTGCGTTACGGAGCATTGACGCTGCTGTGTCTTTACTGTGGTCCCCGTCACATTTGGGCTGGGCCTCCGCGTGCCCAGCACCGCTAGCGACAGGAGGACAGAAGGTATGCGCATCGGATCACAAGATGTACTGCTACCCACGACCATGGTGGGTAACTACCCCAATCCACGCTGGTATGACGGGCAAGCATATGCCGTCTATCCCAAGGGCGAATTCATCTATGACGCGATTAGTCGAGAGGCCCACGAGGACGCCATTGGGGCGATTGTCCGCGACCAGGAAGCCGCCGGTCTGGACATTATCTGCGACGGCCGCATCAACGGCGGCGACTCGCCATACGGACAGATCCTCTACCACTACGTGGAGCGGATGACCGGCTATAAGCTGTCCGGTCCACCGATCGGGCTCCCGATCTATTCGACGCTGTTCGCGCCTACTTGTGTGGGTGAGGTGACTCGGGAGCATCCGTTCCACATGGCGACTCTCCGAGCCGCCCGCAAGGCAACCAAGAAGCCGATCAAGATTTCCTACACTGGCATCCAAGTGCTCGCGGCGGCCACGAACAATCAATACTACTCGGAGACCAAAGAATTGGCGATGGCGATCGCCAAGGCTTTCAACGAAGACTTCAAGGAGCTCGCCGACAACGGTTGCGATATTATCCAGCTCGATGAGTTTGTTTGGCCCTATGGGATGGGCGACTGGGAGATTGAAGTCCTCAACGCTGCGGTAGAAGGCGCGGGATGCCAGTTCTGGGTACACACGTGCTGGGGAAACTACTCGGGAACGCCCGGCTACTTCCCTGATGAGGAGGAGCGCGAGTTCGGTGCCTGGGTGCTCGACCGCAGGCCGGCGGCGGCTCCCGCACCTGCCCGTGCCCAAGCGATCTTCCCCCAGGTGCTCGACGCTAACATCGACGTGTTGAATTACGAGGTAGGCCGGACCGGTCCGGACGACCTCAAACCGCTACGCGATCACAACTGGTCAAAGGACTTCACGGCCGGAATCATCGACGTGAAGTCGACCGTGACCGAGACTGCCGAAGAAGTTGCCGACCGGATCCGGCAGGTGCTGGAATACGTTCCCGCCGAGCGGCTCGGGCTGTCCACCGACTGCGGCTTGATCAACCTGCCACGCATGCTTGCGGCGAGCAAGCTCCGTGCACTCGCTGACGGTGCTGCTCTGGTACGCGAGGAGTTAGCCGGCAATCAGTAACCGTGGGTTCTCGCGCTCGGCAGTATTGAGCGGCGACCCCGCAGTGAAGTAGCCGCGTAGCGTGCCGCGGGCCTGGGTATCCGCGGCACGCTAGTAAAGCAATGCGACCGGACAGTCCAGGACGCGAACAATGCCTTGCCGTGGATACGCCACTGGCCGGACGCCGATGTGGGGACGGGGCCGCATCGATCACTTCGGCTTGCGGGCTGCCTCACCCGAGGCGTTCGCCACGATCCGGCAACGGCTGATCGACAAGGGCGCCAGCGACGGCACTGTCAACGACTTCGGCGCAGTTCACAGCATCTTTTTCCGTGACCCCGACGGGCTCGAAGGGGAAGTGCTGATCGCCAAGGCGTCAACCTGAACCTGGCGGGGGCTCGGGGCCGGCTGATGAACGTCGCTGCTAGGCAACGGCGTCGAAAGCTGTCCGGCGATGCTGTGGTGCGAGAAGCGGGCGATCAGCGCCCGGGCGTTGGCTGCCATACTCGGGGGATGCAAGCCGGGTTCTTGCGCTGTGTCGAGCCGAGGTACGGGTTGCTTTACCAGCTCACTGCTGCCGGGATCACCGTGCCGTCTGCTGGGACGAATGAGTGTTTTGTCGCCTCGTTCGGCCTGGCATGACGCGCGTCGCTCGTGAGGCGTCGGAGCACGGCGGTATGCCGGCCGGTGCGGCGACTGCTGTGGTGGTGACCATGCTGGCGGTGGCGAACGTCGCCGGGCATTTTCTGCGCGACGCGCTGTGGTGGGGGCCTGTTGTGGTCATGGCACTCGTCTGTTTTGCACGCTGGACGGGATTGAGCTGGTCGCAACTCGGGCTGAGCAGAGACCAGCTCGGGTCGGGATCCCGATGGGGGCTTGGTGCGATCGCTGTTGTGGCCACTGCCTACCTTGCCGGGGTGCTGTTCCCGCTGACCCGGTCTGCCTTTTTGGATGCGCGGTACCACCTGGCCGTGCCCGGCGCTCTGCTGTCGGCCTTCGTGATCATCCCGATAGGCACGATCTTGGTTGAGGAGATCGCCTTCCGGTCGGTGCTGTGGGGGATGCTGGCCCGGCAGTTCACTACCTGGCGGGTACTTGTGGCCTCGTCGGTTCTGTTCGGCCTGTGGCACATTCTGCCGTCGCTGCATCTTGCCTCGGCTAATCAGGGGGTGGGGCACGCAGTTCGCGGCGTGGGTGGCTGGGCGACCGTGGTGGTGGTCGTGGCGACAGTGGCGATTACCGCGGCCGGTGGGGCGGTGGCTGGTGTGCTGAGACACCGCAGCGGCAGCGTGCTGGCCAGTGCCGGGATGCACTGGGCGACCAATGCGCTGGGCGTGTTGTTCGCCCTCCTTGCCTGGCGCCTGGCGAGCTGAGCTGGCACTGGTTGTGAACGCATCAGGTGCTGAGGTGCCCATCGGGGAAGTTCCCGGCGCAACCCGGCCTACCGGCACGCTTTCTGCGAAGCCGATCGATGCTGGTGGCAGGCACGTCGGCTACCCGCGCTTTCGCCGTTACCTGCGCCGTCCGCACCAGGTCGGCGTGGTGTTGGCGTTGCTGGCGTTTCTGTGTTCGCTGACCCCCTCGCTGCTGCCCCGGTCTTGGGAGGTGCAGGGGATCATCTCCGGTATCGAGGGCGCTGCTGCGCATGCCACGGGAGTGGTGATCTCCTGGCTGGCCTGCCGCACTGGGGCCACACCGCTGAGTCCGCAGATGCAGCGGCGCCTGTGGTACGGCATCGCAGCCGTAGCGGCAGTGGCGGTACCGACCACGCTGTGGCTGAGCGCGCGCTGGCAGGCCGACGTCCGGCACGCGGTGGACATGCCGGCCGAAGGCCACTACTCGTATCTGGGGATGTTCGCCATCGCTGTGGCGGTGGCTGCCGGGCTGGTCGGTCTGGCCCGGTTGGTCCGTGACGTCTACCTCGTGGTGATGCGTCACCTGCTGCGGTTGATCCCGTTGGCGGCTGCCAGGATCATGGTCTCGATCCTGGTGACCGCCCTGGTTGCCGGCGTAGCCACCGGTGCGGTCTACCGCGGGTTGATCCATTTCGCAGACACCGCGTTCTCCACGGTCGACCTCGGCACCGACCCCGGCGTCGTCCAGCCTGCCTCGTCACTGCGATCGGGTAGTGTTGCCTCCTCGGCGCCGTGGACCTCGCTGGGCCGCCAAGGGCGCGGGTTCGTGTCGTCGGGGCCCGCGGTCGTCGATATCCAGCACGTGACCGGCCGACCCGTGATCGAACCGATTCGCGTCTACGCCGGCCTGTCTTCTGCACCGGCGCCGCAGGGCCAGGCCGACTTGGTGCTCGCGGAGTTGAAGCGGACGGGCGCATTTGACCGGGCGGTGCTGGCTGTTGCGACCACAACAGGGACCGGCTGGGTCGACCCGACGTTGGCTGATCCCCTTGAGTACCTCTACGCCGGGAACACCGCGATTGCTGCGATGCAGTACTCCTACCTGCCGAGTTGGATCTCCTTCCTGGTCGACAAGGACCGGGCCCGCCAGGCCGGCCGCACGCTGTTCACCACGGTCTACGGCTACTGGTCGACCCTGCCCCCCATACACCGGCCACGGCTGGTCGTATTTGGCGAAAGCCTCGGGGCGTTCGGTGGCAGCGCGGCCTTCTCCGACCTTGCCGACCTCACCGCGCACACCGACGGCGCGCTGTTCGCCGGCCCGCCAAACGGCACCACATTGTGGCGCACGCTCACCAACGAGCGTGCCATCGGCAGCCCGGAACGGCTGCCCCTCTACGGTGACGGGCAGACGGTGCGTTTCGCTGCCTCGGCCGCGGATCTCCAGGCATCCCACGGCTCGCTGCGCCACCCCCGCGTCGTGTTCCTGCAGCATGCGTCGGACCCGATCGTGTGGTGGTCACCGGAGCTCATCTGGCGCGAGCCTGACTGGCTGCGCGAGCCACGCGGCTCCGACGTGGTGCGGCAGATCCAGTGGTACCCGTTCCTGACCTTCTGGCAGGTCACCTGCGACATGATCGTTGGCGTCAAGCCCCCGCCCGGGCACGGGCACCACTACGGCCCCGAGATACCTCCCGCATGGGCGGCCGTCCTCCACCCACCGCCCTAGGGATTGTCGCCTGGAGCGCGTGGCGATGACGCGGCCCGGCGCGACCTCGCCGAACCGGTCCTGCACCCGGTCGCAAGAGACACCTCACACGCGATCCATCCGCGACGTCTGGCCTGGTGAAATCCATCATCTAGGCTGGGTTTGCGGAGCATGACATGACTGATGACATCAGCCTCGATGACTCGTACACGGTGCCGACCAAGTACTGGCATCAGCTTGAGGATGGTCGGGTCCAATGTGACGTGTGCCCGCGCGCATGCCGCTTACACGAGGGCCAACGAGGGCTGTGTTTTGTGCGGGGTCGAATCGATGACCAAGTGGTGATGACTTCCTACGGCCGGTCCAGCGGCTTTTGCATCGACCCCATCGAAAAGAAGCCGCTCAACCACTTCCTGCCCGGCAGCGCCGTGCTGTCTTTCGGCACTGCCGGTTGCAACCTGGCGTGCCGGTTCTGCCAGAACTGGGATATTTCCAAGTCTCGCGAGATCGACCGCCTCACCGCGGCGGCCACGCCTGAGGGCATCGCGCAAGCTGCGCAACAGCTCGGCTGCCGTAGCGTTGCCATGACGTACAACGACCCGGTGATCTTCCTTGAGTACGCAATCGACGTAGCCGATGCCTGCCGCGCCCGCGGTGTCAAGGCCGTCGCGGTCACCGCCGGCTATGTCGCCGACAAGCCTCGCCGCGAGCTGTTCGCACACCTCGACGCCGCCAACGTGGATCTCAAAGCGTTTACCGATTCCTTCTACCGGCGCACCTGCGCAAGTCGCCTGCAGCCGGTCCTGGACACCCTGCTGTACCTGCGGCACTGCACCGACGTCTGGTTTGAGATCACCACGTTGCTCATCCCGGGACGCAACGACTCGGACACGGAGATCGACGCGGAGTGCGCCTGGATCGCCCGCCATTTAGGTACCGACGTGCCGGTGCACTTCACCGCCTTTCACCCTGACTTCAAGATGCGCGATGTGCCGCCGACTCCGCCGGCCACGCTAACGCGAGCACGCCGGATCGCGCTCCAACACGGGCTGCGGTTCGTCTACACCGGCAACGTCCATGACCCGGAGGGCGGGCGCACAACGTGCCCTGGCTGCGGGGCAGCTGCCGTCGACCGTGACTGGTACGCCATCGGCCGCTACGAGCTAACTGACGACGGGAAGTGCACACGCTGTGGCACCGCCATTCCTGGCCGGTTCGATGGACCGGCGGACCGCTGGGGGCGCCGCCGGCTGCCGGTATCGCACGCTATTTCGGCTGACCCGCCAGGTGGGCAGAGTTGATGATCTGATCAGCGACGCTTGCTGGTGGGGCCCCTGCCGCATTGGTCACGGCCACGAAGATCAGCGATGTGGGGACCGTTCCCGAGGCGGCGGGACCGGTCTCGACGGCCGCGGTGGCAGCTTGGAACTTCATGTTGGCGTGGGTGTAGGCGAAGTGCACCTGGTAGCCACTGTGACCAGCGATCTGCATGGGTCCCTCGCTGGTGATGCTGGCACCTTGGACGCCGGGCAAGGTAGCGACCGTCTGTTCGGCACCCGACGCTGCTTCGTGGGCGCTGGCGGCCTGGCCACTGGCAAGGCGCGCGATCCCGGTTGCGCACTGAGGTCCTTGCGAGCAGCTCACGGGATACACCATCTGGGGCATTTCGGGGTGGCTTTGATCGGTCAGCTGGTGCCAGCCCGCGGGGATGGCCACGGAAATGGCGACTGCTGAGCCAGCTAGTTCAGATTCACCGGCCAGGCTGCTCGACGGTGCTGCCTGAGCACCGCTGGCTGTGCTGGTGAACAACATGGCTGAGCAGGCGACGCCGCCAATGACGGTAATGCGGCGGTGTGTAAGACGCATCGTTCCCCCCTGCGACTAATTTGTCGCCGATGGTAACTGCATCCGCTGCTCATTTAGATTTGTATGGCATCAAATACGTGGACGAGCGACGAGGATACGTGGCCGCTGACGGAAATATCGGTAGCGGATAACGCACACTACGGTGCGCAGCAGGACCGGCTGCGCGGCCGTATCCCAGCAAGCCCGCTGGCCTTTGCTGCGGGCGGCGGGGCTGCTACGGAGGTGCACCCCGGTCAGCTCAGCCAGTTCAGTGGGCGGTGGTCGGCGCGGGTTGTCGGCGCGTCAGTACCGTGTCGTAGATGACGGAGAATCGCTCTGCTTTGAAAGCTGTTCCTTTTGCCGGTGTCGGTGTTGCCTTGGTGACGTTGTTCGATGATGAGCGCAGGATAGATATTTCGGGAACCGTGAGACATGCTGCAAATCTTGTAGATCTTGGCATGCAGGCGGTTCTGGTGGCTGGTAGCACAGGCGAGTGCAAGGCGTTGACCGACGGGGAACGAACTGCGTTGTCGGCGGAAATAGTTCAGGAAATCCATGGCAAAGCTGTCGTGATTGCATGCGTCGCGGCGTCGTCGACCGATGACGCGTGTCGACTAACCGAAGCGGCGGTTGCGGCTGGTGTCGATTGTCTCCTCAGTACGCCGGACTCAGCTGACCTGGCACAGCACTACAAGAAAGTAAAAGATGTGGCGGGGGACCTCCCCGTTCTCGCATATCACTGGCCGGCGCTGTATCCGCCGGGTGTAGCCGTGCGCGATCTCGACTCCTTGCCGATCACGGGCTGCAAGGACAGTACAGGCGATCCGCACCGTTTGTTGGATGAAGTGACGACCAGCAGCCGGGCCATCTATACGTAGCTATTCAGCAGGGTTCTGGGGCTGGTGGTAACCAGGGCTGGCCGGTGAAGAGTTGGGTGAGGACGTCAAGGGTGTCGAGTCCCCATTTGGTGGCGGTGGATAGGTTAGGACTGGACGATGGC
>Ga0213875_10000577_pt1 | contig 29908 bp, 25 predicted proteins | sample BarmaccomBMRX_R8_FD_160105 | JGI IMG/M metagenome (GOLD analysis project Ga0213875, IMG submission 160105) | Root-associated microbial communities from Barbacenia macrantha in rupestrian grasslands, the National Park of Serra do Cipo, Brazil - RX_R8 | ecosystem: Host-associated > Plants > Roots... | reverse complement strand
CCGGCATATCGACGACTTCAACAAGGCGGTCCGCGCCGGGAAGCTGACCCCGCCGCCGGGCAGCGAGCGGGTCTACGAGCCGTATCCGTACCTGCTGGTGATCGTCGACGAGCTGGCCGACCTGATGATGGTCGCGCCCCGTGACGTCGAAGATGCCGTGGTGCGGATCACCCAGCTCGCGCGGGCCGCCGGCATCCACCTGGTGCTCGCCACCCAGCGACCGAGCGTGGACGTGGTGACCGGGCTGATCAAGGCCAACGTGCCGGCCCGGCTCGCGTTCTCCACCTCCTCGCTGGCCGACTCGCGGGTCATCCTCGACCAGCCGGGGGCGGAGAAGCTGGTGGGACAGGGCGACGCGCTGTTCCTCCCGATGGGCGCGTCGAAGCCAAGGCGGCTGCAGAACGCGTTCGTCTCCGAGCGCGAGATCAGGGACATCGTCGCGCACTGCAAGAAGCAGGCCGGACCCGACTACCGGCCGGACGTGGCCGCGGCGCCGGAGAAGACCCGGGAGATCGACTCCGACATCGGCGACGACCTCGAACTGCTCATCCAGGCGGCCGAGCTGGTGATCACCACCCAGTTCGGCTCGACGTCGATGCTGCAGCGGAAGCTGCGGGTAGGTTTCGCGAAGGCGGGGCGGCTGATGGACCTCCTGGAGAGCCGGGGCATCGTCGGTCCGAGCGAAGGCTCCAAGGCACGAGACGTCCTTATCAGGCCGGATGACCTCGAAGGCGTGCTCACCTCGCTGCGGAGCGGTTAGCACCGCCGCCGGCGGCCTCAGCCACCCCGGGGTGAGCTCACCCGTGCTCACCGGCCCGCAACCGCCGTGCCCTGATCTCCATCAACTGGCAACCACCCCTTCACCGTCCTGCGCTGGGGTGATGTCTACACTTGGTAACTGATCCCGCACGCCGGGATGAGCTAATCACGGCATAATCCTGGAGGCACGGCGTGAGCATCGGTGAGTCCGTGAGCATCGGTGAAACCCTGGCGGAAGGCCGCCGCCGGGCCGGTCTCACCATTACCCAGGTCAGCCAGCGAACGCGGATCAGGGAATCGATCATCCGGGACATCGAGCGGGGTGACTTCTCGGCGTGCGGCGGCGACTTCTACGCCCGCGGGCACATCCGGAGCATCGCGAGCGTGGTGGGCGTGGATCCGGTACCGCTCGTCCGCGAGTACGACGCGGTGCACGGGCCGCCCGGAGGGGCGATATCGGCGGCCGAGGTCTTCGAGCCCTCGACGCCGATCCGGATCCGCGAGCGCCGCTCGTTCGGCTTCGGCAAGGTCATGATCGTTGTGCTTCTCGCGGTGATCGGCGCCGCGGCCTACTACCTGGTGTCGCACTCCGGGAGGCACAACCCGCCGGCGGCCGCGCGGCCGCCGGCGACACACGTCAGGGCCAAGCCGGCCGCGTCCCCCTCCCCGGCACCCTCCGCCAGATCGGCCCCCGCGAAGGTCGCGGTGATCAGGCTGACCGCGACGCAGGACTGCTGGGTGCTGCTCAGCAGGGCGAACGGCACGCAGATCTTCACGGGCGTGGTGCCCGCGGGCAGCTCGAAGAAGTGGACGGAGCGGCACGCGGTAGACCTCCAGCTCGGCAACACCCCCGGCGTCGAGGTCACCGTCAATGGCAAGCGCGTGTCGTTCAACACCACAAATCCGGTGACGCTGACGATCAGCCCCGGCCACAAGGTCTCGGTGGCGGGCCAGGGCTCCGGCGCGAGCCCGGCGCCCTCGCCGACCTGACCGTAAGGCCGCGGGCGGACCACGGTGTGCGATCACGTACCCTCTCGGTGTGTCTAGTTCCCGGACGGTCAGCCTGGTCACGCTCGGCTGCGCGCGCAACGAGGTCGACTCGGAAGAGCTCGCCGCGCGGCTGGCGGCCGGCGGCTGGACGCTCCGGGGCGACGGGGAGGACGCGGACGTCGTCCTCGTCAACACGTGCGGGTTCATCCAGGCCGCCAAGCAGGAGTCCATCGACGAGCTGCTGACCGCGGCGGACTCGGGAGCCAAGGTCGCCGCCGTCGGCTGCCTGGCCGAGCGCTACGGGACGCGGCTGGCGGACGAGCTGCCCGAGGCGCAGATCCTCGGCTTCGACGACTACGGCGACATCGCCGCGCGGCTCGACGACGTGCTGGCCGGGCGGCGGCGCCCCGCGCACGTGGCCAGGGACCGCCGCACGCTGCTGCCGGTCAGCCCCGCCGGGCGCCAGGCCGCGCGGCCCGCCGCGCCGGTTACGGACCTGCCCCCGGGGATCGCCCCGGCGTCCGGCCCCCGGGTGTTCCGGCAGCGCCTGTCCGGCGGCGTGGTGGCGCCGCTCAAGATCGCCTCGGGGTGCGACCGGCGGTGTTCGTTCTGCGCGATCCCGTCTTTCCGTGGCGCCTTCGTCTCGCGCCGGCCGCCGGAGCTGCTTGCCGAGGCCGGCTGGCTGGCCGGTGAGGGGGTGCGGGAGCTGCTGCTGGTCAGCGAGAACTCCACCTCTTACGGCAAGGACCTGGGCAACCTGAGGCTGCTCGAGGAACTGCTGCCCGCGCTGGCCGCCGTCGAGGGGATCGGGCGGGTGCGGGTCAGCTACCTGCAGCCCGCCGAGGTGCGGCCCGGGCTGATCGAGGTGATGACCGGCACGCCGGGGGTCGCGCCGTACTTCGACCTGTCCTTCCAGCACGCCAGCGGCCCGGTGCTGCGGGCCATGCGGCGGTTCGGCGACCGGCGGCGCTTCGAGGAGCTGGCCGACCGGATCAGGCAGGCGTGCCCGCAGGCGGGCATCAGGTCCAACTTCATCGTCGGGTTCCCGGGCGAGACCGCGGCCGACGCGCGCGAGCTGGAGCTGTTCCTGAGCAACGCCCGGCTGGACGCCATCGGCATCTTCGGCTACTCCGACGAGGACGGCACCGAGGCGGCCGCGCTGCCGGGAAAGCACGACGAGGCGGAGATCGCGCGCCGGGTGGAGGAGCTCGCGGACCTGGCCGAGGAAGTGATGGCGCAGCGGGCTGCCGACCGGGTGGGCGAAGACGTCGAGGTGCTCGTCGAGGAGGTGCTCGGCGGCGAACGCTTCGAGGGCAGGGCCGCGCACCAGGCGCCGGAGGTGGACGGCATCACCATCGTCACCGTCCGCGAGGGCAAGCCGGTGAGCCCAGGTGACCTGGTGCGGGCGCGCGTGGTCGCCTCCGACGGGGTCGACCTGGCGGCCGAGGCGTAGCCGCCGGTGAGTGAGGGCGACGGCCCCCCAGCCGCGCTCCCCGCGCGGCCGGGACTCATGAACGTGGCCAACGAGCTCACCGTGTCCCGCATCCTGCTCGTCCCGCTCTTCGTGCTGTGCCTGCTGGCCGGCGGCACGGTGTGGCGGCTGATCGCCCTGGCGGCGTTCTGTGTCGCGTCGCTGACCGACCTGCTCGACGGGCGGCTGGCGCGCCGCCGGGGGCTGGTGACGGACTTCGGCAAGATCGCCGACCCGCTGGCCGACAAGGCCCTGACCGGTGCGGCGCTGATCACCCTGTCGGCGCTCGGCGAGCTGCCCGCCTGGGTCACCGCGGTGATCTTGTTCCGCGAGGTGGGCGTGACCGCGCTGCGGTTCTGGGTGCTCCGCCGTGGCGTGATCGCCGCGAGCCCCGGCGGCAAGCTCAAGACGTCCCTGCAGATACTGGCGATCTGCCTGTACGTGCTGCCGCCGTCGCTGAGCCCGCCGGGGATCGTCAAGGAGCTTGTCATGGCGCTGGCCGTCGTGGTAACGCTGGTAACCGGCGCCGATTACGTAGTGCGTGCGGTGCGACTGCACCGCGAGGAGCCGCGGCAAACGTGAGGGAACTGTAAGGATCATGGCTGATGAGGGATCCGCGGGCGGCGCCGCGCGGGAGCTGGCCGGCGAGATACTCGGCGTGCTGCGGGCGTCCGGCCGCACCGTCGCCGTCGCCGAGTCGCTGACCGGCGGCCTCGTCGCCGCCGCGCTGACCGAGGCCCCCGGCTCGTCGGCGGCGTTCCGCGGCGGCATCGTCGCCTACGCCACCGAGCTGAAGGCGAAGCTTCTCGGCGTTGACCCGCGGCTTCTGGCCGAGCACGGCGCCGTCTACCCGCCGGTCGCCGCGGCCATGGCGGCCGGCGTCAGGGAGCGGCTCGGCGCGACCATCGGGGTGGCGACCACCGGCGTGGCGGGACCGGAGTCCTCCGACGGGCACCCGCCGGGAACCGTGCACATCGCCGTCAGCCTGGCCGGCGACACCGTCGTGCGCACGATCGCGCTGCCCGGAGACCGGGACCAGGTCCGTAGACTGACGGTGGAGCGTGCCCTCGGATTGCTCCTGGGCCGGCTCCGGGAAGACAGCCGATGATTACAGCGTTACGTCAGGAGCGAACACACGGGGTCATGGTCTCGCAGGCGTACCGCAGGTAAAGGTACGGTGGAGATGTCGGCGGTTCTGCCTCGGGAAGGGAGTGCGACGATGGTACTGCTTCGTCACTTGCTCGGCGACGTGCTGCGTCGTCTGCGCCTGCGGCAGGGCCGCACGCTGCGCGAGGTCTCGGCCTCCGCGCGGGTGTCCCTCGGCTACCTGTCCGAGGTGGAACGGGGGCAGAAGGAAGCGTCCTCCGAGCTCCTCGCCGCCATCTGCGCCGCGCTGGAGACGCCGCTGTCGCAGGTGTTCCGCGAGGTCTCGGACGGCTTCGCGCTCGCCGAACTGCAGAACGAGCCGGTGCTCAGCGCGCCGAGGGAGCCCGGTCTCCGCGTCCCCGCCGAGGCGCAGCCCGCGATCGAGCCCGCGCTGGAGCCCGGCACCACGACGGACTTCGCCAACCGTGGCCCGGAGTTCCAGAACACCGCAGGCCGCCTACCGGACGTCCGCGAGATCACCGACATGGTGCCGGTCTAATCCGGGGGGAATGTCTAATCCGGGGGCATGTCTAATCCGGGGGGCATACCCCCCGGACCCCCCGTCGGCTGCGGTGCTCGCCGTATCATCACGCGGCCGGGGAGGCCGCAAGGCCTCCCGCGGGCCGCGTGATCGCGGAAAGTGAGTCGCTACCGCGCCTCACTCCGCGGCTACCCGCCGTAGCTGCTGTGGTACCCGCCGTAAATTTACGAGAACGTAACAGGTGACTCCGAAAGCCCCTCAGGCCGCGTCACACCCAGGCCTGCGGGCTTTCGATCAGGTTCTGGATCGCGGCGGGGAGTTCCCCGGAGACGATGTCGGCGAGCGTGACCGTCTCCAGGATCGCGCGCTCGTTGGCGCGCAGCGCGATCCACACGCGCTGCAGCGGCTCGGCCGCTCCCGGGTAGGAGATGTTCTCCGGGCGCTCGCCGCGGACCCCGAGGAGCTGGCCGTCGATGGCGCGGATGATGTCGGCGAGCGAGATCTCGGACGCGGTCCTGGCGAGCCAGAAGCCGCCGTCGGGTCCGCGCTGGCTGCGCACGAGCCCGGTCCTGCGCAGCTGGGTGAGGATGGTCTCCAGGAACTTGCCGGGGATGTTCTGTGCCTGTGCGAGCTGCTCGGCGGTGACATGGCCGTCCCGTGCCGCGGCGAGCTCGATGGCCGCGCGTAGCGCGTAGTCGGCGCGGGCTGACAGTCGCATGCCCGCCATTATGCAGCTTCCCGGTCGATTAGATGACATCGGCCCGCTCGGGGCGGACCGGCGGAAACCCGGAACAGCCCGCCGAGAGTAGGCTGCAATCGATCGCATCGCACACCGTCCCGCCGCCCGGAAGGGAAAGAGCCGGATGCCGTCAGCAACGGACGTCAGCGTGGAGCTCACCGTCAACGGCCGCTCCTGCCGCCGTGAGGTTCCCGCCAGGACGCTGCTCGTGCACTTCCTCCGCGAGCAACTCGGGCTGACCGGCACGCACGTCGGCTGCGACACCACGCAGTGCGGCGCCTGCACGGTGGCGATGGACGGCGTGGCGGTGAAGTCGTGCACGGTCCTGGCGGCCCAGGCCGGCGGCCACGAGATCACCACGATCGAGGGCATCGGGGACGAAGGAAAGCTTCACCCGGTGCAGCACGCCTTCTGGGCCGAGCACGGCCTGCAGTGCGGCTACTGCACGCCCGGCATGGTGATGGCGGTCCGGCAGATCATCGCCGACAACCCCGACCCCACCGACGCGGACGTGCGCAGGGGACTGGCCGGCAACATCTGCCGCTGCACCGGCTACCAGAACATCGTGGCCGCTGCGCTGGCGGCGGCCGCCGCGATGCGGGAGTCGTGAGGGTGTTTCCCGCCGACTTCCGGTACCTGCGCGCGGAGTCGCTGCCGCACGCCCTGGACCTGCTCGCCGACGGCGAGGACGTCAAGGTCCTGGCGGGCGGGCAGAGCCTGCTCCCGATGATGAAGCTGCGGCTCGCCGTGCCCGAGGCCGTGGTCGACATCGGCGGCATCACCGAGCTGGCCGGCGTCAGCCCCGACGGTGACCGGGTCCGGATCGGGGCGCTCACCACGTACCGGGCGCTGCAGCGGGATGAGCTCATCGCCGCGCGCTTCCCGGCGATGACCGACGCGCTCGCGGTGCTGGCGGACCAGCAGGTGCGGGCCAGGGGAACGGTGGGCGGCTGCGTGGCGCACGGCGACCCGGCCGCCGACCTGCCCGCGGTCCTGCTCGCCTTGGACGCGAGCGTCACGGTAGCCGCCCGCGGCGCCACCCGCACCGTCGCCCTCGGTGACTTCCTGCGGGGCATCTACGCCACCGACCTGGCCACCGGCGAGATCGTCACGGAGATCTCCGTCGGCGCCGCGCCGCCGCCCGGCCAGGCCTACGAGAAGTTCGAGCAGTCCGCCAGCCACCTGCCGCTGGCCGGGGTCTGCGCGGCGCTGTCCGTATCGGACGGTGTGATCACGTCCGCGCGGGTCGCGGTCACGGGAGTGGCCGGCCGTGTTTTCCGCTCTTTTGATACCGAACGAGCGCTGGCTGGCGCCCCCGCCGAACCCGCTTCCCTCGAGGCGTCGGCCGCCCTGGCGGCCGACGGTGCCGAGCCCCTCTCCGACCAGCACGCCACCGGCCCCTTCCGCCAGCACCTGGCCCGCGTCCTCGCCCGCCGCGCCCTGGCGCGGGCCCTGACCCGCGCCACCGGAGAGGTGCCGCCCCGATGACCCACCCGCCCGCGCGCTCGCCCAACCTCCCTCCGCGCGCCGCCCCTTCTTCGTGCGGCGCCCCTTCTTCGTGCGGCGCCCCTTCTTCGTGCGGCGCTCCTTCTTCGTGCGGCGCCCCTTCTTCGCGCCGGGCCCCCTCTCCGCGCGCAGCCCCCTCTCTGCGCGCCCCCGCCCCTGGCCGCGCGGCGCCCTCCCCGCACTTTTGCGTGTTGTTCTGTTCGGATATCCGAACAGAACAACACGCAAACTTGAAGATGATCATGGTGGAACGCGGCGCGGGCGCCGAGCGCGGCGCGGGCGCCGCGTTGCCCGTGGCGAATACCACCGTCCGTTCCGCAGAAAGAAAGGGATGCGATCGTGACCGGTAGCGGCGCGCGGGACGGGGCGGGGAACCGGGACGGTGCCCTTTTCGGCAAGCCGCTGCGGCGGCGAGAGGACCCGGTGCTGCTCACCGGGCGCGGACGGTACGTCGACGACGTGACGGTGCCCGGGCTGCTGCACGCGTACGTGGTGCGCAGCCCGCTGGCGCACGCGCGGATCACCGCCATCGACGTCGGCGCGGCGCGCGGCGCACCCAGGGTGGCCGGCGTCTTCACCGCCGCGGACCTGGCCGGGATCGGGCCGCTGCCCGGCGTGGCCGACCCGCTGCCGCCCGGCTCGCAGGTGCCGGAGTTCCGGGCGCTGGCCAAAGACCGGGTGCACTGGGCGGGCCAGCCGGTGGCGCTCGTCGTGGCGGAGACGCCGGCGCTCGCCGCCGACGCCGCCGAGCTCGTCGACGTGGACTACGACCCGCTGCCCGCGGTCACGGCGCCGGAGGAGGCGGCCGCGCCCGGCGCTCCGGTGCTGCACGAGGGGTTCGGCGGCAACGTCTGCGTCCACCACCGGCTCACCGGCGGCGACGCCGCGGCGGCCTTCGCGAGCGCCGCCTTCCGGGTCGGGCAGCGGATGGTCAGCCAGCGGCTGGCGCCGGTGGCGCTGGAGCCGCGCGGCCTGCTCGCGGTGCCCGGCGACGGCGGCAGGCTGGAGGTGCGGATCTCCACCCAGCGCCCGCACAGCGTGCGGATCTGGCTCAGCCAGATCTTCTGCCTGCCCCCGGAGTCGATCCGGGTGGTCGCGGGGGACATGGGCGGGGGGTTCGGCGCTAAGGGCCCGCTGTACCCGGACCAGGTGGCGGTGATCTTCGCCGCCCGGGCGCTCGGCCGGCCGGTGAAGTGGATCGAGGAGCGCAGCGAGTCCTTCCTGGCCACCACGCACGGCCGGGACCAGGTGGCGGACCTCGAGATGGCGGTCACCGCGGATGGGCGGATCACCGCGATCCGCGGCCGGGTGCACGCGAGCTTCGGCGCCTACGTGACGCCGAACGCGCCCGGCGGCCTGCTCGGCCGGATGGCGCGGCTGCTGCCGCAGGGCTACGCGGTGCCCTCGATCGACGTGGAGCTGTTCGGCGTGCTCGCGAACACGACCCCGATCGGCCCGTACCGGGGCGCCGGGCGCCCGGAGGCCGCGTACTACTGCGAGCGCCTGGTGGACCTGGTGGCGCGGGAGACCGGCATCGACCCGGCCGAGGTGCGGCGCCGGAACTTCATCCCCGCCACGGAGTTCCCGTACACGACGTGCACCGGGCTGGTGTACGACAGCGGCGACTACCGGGCGGCGCTCGGCCTGCTGCTGGAGCGGGTGGGCTACGCGGGCTTCCCGGCCGAGCGGCAGCGGGCGGCCGAAGAGGGCCGGCTGCTCGGCATCGGGCTCGCGTCGTTCGTGGAGCCGGGCGGGGTGACGCCGCGCGTGCCCGGGACCGACGGCGACTCGGCGACGGTGACGGTGACGCCGTCGGGCAAGGTCACCGTGGCGGTCGGCACCAGCGGCCACGGCCAGGGCCACGAGACCGCGTTCGCGCAGCTCGCCGCCGACACCCTGGGCGTCGCCTACGAGGATGTGACCGTGGTGTTCGGCGACACCGACGCGGCGCCGTTCGGGTTCGGCACGTTCGGCTCCCGCAGCGCGGTGGCGGGCGGCTCGGCGGTGTACAACGCGTGCCAGGCGGTGCTGGAGGCGGCCCGCCGGGTCGACGCGCCGCTCCCGCTCGCCGAGGCGGCGGCCAGGCTGGCCGCGGACGGCGGGCTATCGGCGACCCGCACGTCCGGGAAGCTCGGGCTCACCTACGCCTCCGGCTCGTACGCCTGCGTGGTCTCGGTCGACCCGGAGACCGGCGAGGTGACGATCCTGCGGGTCGTGGCGGTCGACGACTGCGGCCGGGTGATCAACCCGCTGCTCGTGGAGGGCCAGGTGCACGGCGCGGTGGCGCAGGGCATCGGCCAGGCGCTGTACGAGCACGTCCAGTACGACGCGGACGGGCAGCCGCTGTCGGCCTCGCTGATGGACTACGCCGTGCCGTTCGCCGCCCAGATGCCGCCGATCACGTCGGAGCGGACCGAGACGCCGTCGCCGTTCAACCCGCTCGGCGTCAAGGGGATGGGCGAGAGCGGCACGATCGGTGTCACCCCCGCCGTGGTCAACGCCGTCATGGACGCCCTGCGCCCCCACGGCATCCGCCACCTCGACATGCCCCTGACCCCCGAGAAGGTCTGGACCGCTCTGCGGGCCCCGGGGGGCCGCCCGGGGGGCGGTCCCCCGGGCTAACAGGCCAAGGAACTCGGCGGCGGCCTGGGCGCTGGCGCGGGACGCGCCGTAGGTCGCCAGGTACGACTTGCACGTCCCGGGTGGCGGCTGCCAGAACGGCAGTCCCATCTCGGCGAGCACCGTGTCCGGGCGCTCGGCGAGCACCGAGGTGACCAGGTCCTGGGTCGCGGGGGAGCGGTGCGCGTCGCGCACCACCAGGACGAGTGAGCGTTCCGCCGCGGCCTTGAGCACCCGGGCCGTCGTCTCGGCGGTGGGGGCGGGTGCCGACGCGACGCGGTGCGCGGCCTCGGGCGGCACCCACGGGGCGAGGCCCCAGTGCGCGTCGCCCGCCGCCAGGTTCACCCGCGGCTCGACCTCGACGATCACCGGGTCGGACAGCACCGGCCGCGGGCCAGTCAGGCGGAGGGCGCGGCGTGCCGCCGCCAGGCCTATGCCGGCGTGATCGCGCGGCGCGCCACCATCCGGCGCGGCCCCGGTGCGCGCCGGTCCCGTGGCGGCGCGGATCGCGGCGAGGCGGTCGCGGAAGGCAGCCACGCGGGCCGCGGCCTCCTCCAGGCGCGAGCCGGGGACGCGCCCGGAGCGCACCGCCTCGCACAGCGCGGACCGCGTCGCCAGGTAGCCGTCCCCGGTGACCTCGCGGCCGAGGCAGAGCAGGTCGGTGCCCACCGCCACTGCCCGGACGGCCGCCTCGGGGACGCCGGACGGCTCGCTGACCGCCCGCATCTCCAGGCCGTCGGAGATGACGAGCCCGGTGAAGCCGAGCGACTCCCGCAGCAGCGCGATGGCCGCGGCGGACATCGACGCCGGAAGGTCACCGGTGAGCCCGGGAACCCGCAGGTGCCCCGGCATCACGGCCATTACCCCGGCGGAGATCGCCGCCCGGAACGGCGGCAGGTCGCGGTGCGACACCAGGTCCATACCCCCGGAGACCACGGCGACCTCCACGTGGGAATCCAGCAGGGTCGAGCCGTGCCCGGGAAAGTGCTTCGCGCAGGCGGCGACGCCGGCCGACTGCAGCCCCCGGACGGCCGCGGCGCCGTGCCGGGACACCAGCTCCGGGTCACCGCCGAACGACCGGGTGCCGATGACCGGGTTCTCCGGCGCGGCGAGCACGTCGATGCACGGCGCGAGGTCCACGTTGATCCCGGCCGCCGCCAGGTCGGAGCCGATCGCGCCGTAGACCGCCTCGGTCAGGGCGACGTCGTCCACCGCGCCGAGCGCGGCGTTGCCGGGGTACGGGCTGCCGGTCGAGTAGCCGAGCCTGGTGACGTCGCCGCCCTCCTCGTCGATGGCGACGATCACGTCACCGGCCGCCGACCGCAGCGCGGCCGTCAGCGCGGCGAGCTGCTCCGGCCCGGCCACGTTGGGCCCGTACACGGTGACCCCGGCCAGGCCGCCGTCCAGTGCGGACAGCACCCAGCGGGGCGCGGTGACGCCAGGGAACGGCGGGATCAGCACGGCGTCGGCAAGGCGCCGCAGCGTGCCGTCTTCGGTGCCGCTCATCCCTTCACCGCCCCTGCGACCAGGCCCGACGAAATGCGCCGCTGCACGATGAGGAAGAAGGCCACGACCGGGATCGTGAACAGGGTCGAGGCCGCCATGGTGGCGCCCCAGTCGACCGTCCCCTTCTGCTGGAAGTACTGCACGTAGAGGGGCAGCGTGTACTTGGCCGTGTCGGTGCCGAGGAACGTCAGCGCGAACACGAACTCGTTCCACGCGAAGATGAACGCGAACACGCTGGTCGCGACCAGGCCGGGTGCCACGAGGGGCAGCAGGATCTTCCAGTAGACCCGGACGGGCCCGGCGCCGTCGATCGCCGCGGCCTCCTCCACCTCGCGAGGTACCGTGGCGACGAAGTTTCGCAGCATCCAGATCGTCACCGGAAGCGCGAACGCGGTGTAGGCGACGATCAGCCCGACGAGGCTGTCCAGCAGGTTCAGGCCCTTGAAGTCGAGGAAGATCGCGATCACCAGCGCCTGCTGCGGCAGCATCTGCACGATCAGCAGCATGATGAGGTACGTCGCGCGGAACCGGAATCTGAACCGCGCCACCGCTATCGCCGCGAGCAGCGCGATCACCGACGAGATGGCGACCGATGCCAGGGTGACGACCAGGCTGTTGCGCAGGAACGTCCAGTACGGCATCCCTATCACGCTGCCGTCGATCACGGCGCGGAAGTTGCCGAGCGTCGGGTGCGAGGGCAGCAGGCGCGGGGTCAGAGAGTAGATCTCCGTCGACGGCTTGAACGCCGTGGAGAGCATCCAGAAGATCGGGATCAGCGTCACGAGCGCGACGATGACGCCGCCCCCGTTCAGCGCGGCGCGCCGGAATCTGCGGGATCTCAATCGATCGCCCCCTGTCTGACGGAAGCCCGGACGTAGCCGACGGTGATGATCAGCAATACGACCGTGAGAATGAGGGCCAGCGCCGAGGCGAGCCCGTATGTCGGCGGCATGGTGAACGCGTGGTCGTATGCGTAGATGCCGAGGTTGAACTCGTCCCGGTTACCGAGCCCCCCGATGACGACGTAGACCTGGGTGAACACGCCGAAGTCCCAGATGACCGACAGCAGCAGCAGCACCATGAAGATCGGCTTGAGCACCGGGTAGGTGATCCTCCAGAAGATCTGCCACGGCCCCGCGCCGTCGACCCGCGCGGATTCCGCCAGCTCGGGGGGCATCGTCTTGAGCCCCGCGAGCACCGACACCGCGATGAACGGGAACGACTGCCACACCACGAGCAGCGTGATCACCGTGTACGCGGGAAGCGCCGCGTTGGTCCAGCTGAACCCGTTCCAGTGCGCGCCGCCGTCCAGCCAGCCCGGCAGCCGCCGCAGCACCCAGTCGACCAGGCCGCCGTCCGGGTCGAAGACCCAGACGAACAGCACCGACGCCGACACGGCCGGGGTCGCCCACGCCAGCAGGGCCGCCGTGGACACGAACGCCGCCATCCGCCGTCCGAGCCGGTTCAGCAGCAGCCCGACGAGGGTTCCCACGACGAGCGTCAGCGGCACCACGATCGCGGAAAACGCCACGGAGAGCTTCAGCGATGACCAGAACTCGGGGTCCGACAGGATCGTGGAGAAGTTCCCGAACCCGGTCCACTGCGTGCCCGCCGCCCCGGTGACCTGCGGCAGCCCGTAGTCCTGGAAGGAGTAGATGCCGAGCTGGATGGCCGGCCACACCAGCAGCAGGCCGATCGCCACCGCCGAGGGGAGCAGGAGAAGGTAGGGTGCGAGCCGGTGCCGCCGTACCCAGTTTTTCAGGTACCGAACGGGCAGTGGCAGCTGTGACCACTGCCCGTTCGGCGTCGCGGGTGGAGGAGCCGCGCCGGCCCTCTTCGCGGTGCTCAGCATGCGCGGACCGTCAGTGTTCCTGTCCGGTGTTGAGCACGTTCTGCAGTTCGGTGTTGGCCTGGCTGACCGTGGCCTGGAAGTTGGCGCCGTGCATCAGCGCCTTCATCATCGTCGGGATGATCGCGTCGGTCGTGTCGGCGGTGGCCCAGTTCTTCGCGTTCAGCGGCGAGATCTGCGTGGTCGTGGCCGCCTTGGCGAAGCCGGACATGAGCTGGCTGCTGGAGTAGGCGCCGCCGGTGAGCTTGGACGTGAAGGGCGGGAAGAAGCCCTGCAGGTTCGCGAAGCTGGTGGCGTTCGGCTCGCTGTCCATGACCTGAATCAGGTCCCAGTCCGCGGTCTTGTACTTGCTGCTGACCCAGATGCCGAGGTCGGAGCCGCCTGCGAAGGCGGGCGCCGCGCTCGGGCCGTTCTGGCTGGGGATCGGGAACGAGGCCCAGTGCGCCTTGTCGGTCGCGTTGGCGGGGAACTCCGACGAGGCCCACGGGCCGTCGATGTACATGTCGAGCTTGCCGAGCGCGAAGTCCTCGTTCGCGCCGCCGGAGGTCGCGCCGGAGTTGCCGAGCTCGGTCTGGCCCACGTACTTCGATGGCGAGAGGTGGTTGGTGAGGTACAGGTCGGCGTAGAACTTGATGCCGGCCTCGGACTGCGGGGTGGTCAGGTCCGCTGTCCACTTGCCGCCGTTGTAGGTCGCCACCTGGCCGCCCGCGCCCCAGATGAAACTTACGATGCCATTGGTGAAGTTGCTCGGGGCGCCGATGCCGTAGCTGCCCGGGTACTTCGTCATCAGCTTCTTCGCGTCCGTGACGAGGTCCGCCCAGGTGGCCGGCGTGGACGTGATGCCGGCGCCCTTGAACTGGTCGGTGCGGTACCAGATGCCGCGCACGCCGCCGAACCACGGGACGCCGTAGACGTTGCCGTTCTGCGTGTCGTTCGCGAGCATGCCGGACACGACGTCGGACTTGTTCGTCCAGCCGTTCACGAAGCTGGAGATGTTGGCGAGCGCGCCGAGCGACGCCTCGGTGGGCGTCTCGGTGTTGCCCAGTTCGGTGATGTCCGGCGCGTTCTTGCCGCTGGCCAGGGCATTGGTCCAGTCGGTGGTGTTGTTCGTCCACGGGACCCAGACCACGTTGACCTTGGTCTTCGCGTAGGCCGGGTACTCCTTGTGGAACTGGGTGACGACGCCGTTCATCCAGGTGACTTCGGACGGGACGGAAGCGCCCATCCGCCATACGGTGAGCTGGCTGGGTGCGGACGACGAGGATGACCCGCCGCCGCCCGGCGTGGAGCTGCTCCCTGAGGCGCAGCCCGCGACCGCGAGCGCGGCTAGTCCGCAGGCAGCCGCGCCGATTATCTTTGGTCGCACTGCTTGTCCTCCTTCCCCGGTGCCTTGGGTGCCCCGGAGTGATGACTCGTACCGAAGAAACTAATCGGAAACTTTCCTATAAGATAGGTACTGACGTCACCTGTTGCCGGATTGAGACACAAGCCACCCGACGTCAGATGGGAGCACGATGCACAGCCAACCAGGGGCGGGCGGGCGCACGGGGGTGAGCTCCGCGGCGCGGCCGGGCACGCCGAGCCTGCTGCGCGAGCTGAACGACCGTGCCGCCCTCGAGCTCCTGCTGCGCGGCGAACCGCTCACCCGTTCCCAGCTCAGCGAGCTTACCGGCGTGTCCAAGGTAACCGTGTCGCAGATGCTTGCCAGGCTCGAGGAGCGGGGCCTGGTGGCCACCGTCGGCGAGCAGGCGGGCGGCCGCGGGCCCAACGCCGCCCTCTACTCGGTCGTGCCCTCGAGCGCTTACGTGGCGGCGCTCTACGTGGAGTCCGATCTGGTCGCCACCGCCGTCGCCGACGTGACCGGGCGGATCATAGCCGAGGCAAGGGAGGACCCGAACGGCTCGGGTGATCCGGTGGAGCTGGTGGTGTCGGCCGTGGACCGCGCGTGCGCCCGGGCCGGGGTGCCGGTCGGCCAGCTGAGCGCGTTCGTGATCGGCAGCCCCGGCGTGGTCGACCCGCGCACCGGCGATCCTCACCTCGCGGTCAACCTCCCGGCCTGGCACGAGGGCGTCCTCGGTGCGCTGCGCGGCGCGCTGCGCCGGCCGGTCGTGATCGAGAACGACGTCAACCTGGCCGCGATGGCCGAGCACGCGATCGGCGCGGCCGCCGGCACCGACGACTTCGCCCTGGTCTGGCTCGGCGTCGGCCTCGGCCTGGCCACCGTGCTCGGCGGCAGGCTGCACCGCGGCGCCGCCGGCGCCGCCGGCGAGATCGGCTACCTGCCGGTGCCGGAGGCCCCCATGCAGGAGGACATCCGGCACCCGGCGACCGGCGGCCTGCAGTGGCTGGCCGGCGCGGGCGTCATCCGGATGCTCGCGTCCGCGTTCGGCTTCACCGCGCCGGCGGCCGGCGAGGCCGTCCGCACCGCCGTAGCGGCGGCCGGCGAGGCCGGCGACGAGGCGGCGGCCAGTCACGCCCCGGCTCCCCCTTCATCGGTCTCTGCCTCACCCAATGGTGCTTCCGAGCGGGCGCGGGAGTTTCTTGGCGAGCTCGCGCACCGGGTTGCGCTCGGCGTGGCGTCGGTGTGCGCGGTGCTCGATCCCGGCCTCGTGGTCCTCGGCGGCGAGGTGGGCCTGGCCGGCGGCACCGCGCTGGCCGGCCGGGTGGCGGCCGAGGTCGCGCGCATCTGCCCCGCCCGCCCGCGCGTGGTGCCCACCGCCGTCACCGCCGAGCCGGTGCTGCGCGGCGCCCTGCTGGCCGCCGTCGAGCAGGCCCGCGCCGACCTGCTGGAGTCCGTCGCCGGCTAGCACGCGAACCCCCACTCATCCAGGCAACACCCGTTCCCGGCCGCGCTGCCGGTGGCTCCGCGTGCCGCGCCGTGGGCGCGGCGCAGTGGGCGCGGCGTTCCCGGTTGTGCTGCCGGCGGCTCCGCCCCCCGCGCAGTGGGCGCGGCGTTCCCGGCTGCGCTCCCGGCGGCTCCGCCGCCGCTCCGCGGGGCGCGGCGCGTCCGCGCCATTCCCAGTTGCGCTGCCGTCGGCTCCGTGCGCCGCCCGGTCTCACCGGTTTGGGTGCGATCCGCGCTGCTATGACGACGCGGATTGCACCCAAACCGCTGGCTGGCTCGCGGCTATGATGTTCCTGTTTTCTGAGTTACCGAAGATGGCGGATGATGTGAAGCACGAGTCCGTCAATAGACGGCAAAACGTACGGAGTCGTCGTAACCCCCGTCTCATGAACCCCTAATATGGCGGAAAGCCGGCTAATACCCAATAGAGGATTCATGTCCAGGACGGAGGCTCCGGCCCGGGCTCGGCATGGCGGCCCGGAGCCGGGTGGTTCCGGTGCCGCGCACCGGCGCGGCCGCCCGGCGCCCCCGGCGTGGCTGCCGCGGTGGCTGGCCTGGGCCGCCGTCTGCACGGTGGCGGGTGCGGTGTTGTTCCTGTGCTACCTGCAGGTGTCCAGGACCCAGCCTGCCCCCGCCGACGGGGCGTCGAACGCGCTGGAAGCGTGGGACATGCTGCACGGGAACGTGCTGCTGCACGGCTGGACGCTCACGGACGTGTCGTTCTACACCACCGAGCTTCCCGAGTACACCCTCGTCGAAGCGGTACGAGGGCTCCGCCCGGATGTGGTGCACGTGGCGGCGGCGCTGACCTACACCCTGCTCGTGCTGCTCGCGGGGCTGCTGGCCAGGGGACGCGCGACCGGGCGCGAGGGCGTGATCCGCTTCCTGGCCGCCTCCGGCATCATGCTGGCGCCGCAACTCGGCCCCGGCGTTGACGTCGTACTGTTGTCGCCGGACCATATCGGCACCGGCGTGCCGCTGCTGCTTACCTTCCTGGTGCTCGACCGGGCGCCCCGGCGCTGGTACCTGCCGCCGGTCATCGGGCTGATGCTCGCGTGGGTCCTGATCGCCGACCAGATCGCGCTGATCGACGCGGTGCTGCCGCTGGTCGCGGTGTGCGCCGGGCGCGCCTGTTACGCGGTTGTCCGGCACCGGCGGTGGCGGTGGTTTGAGCTCTCGCTCGCGGCGGCCGCGATCAGCGCGGTGGCGGTGGCGTCGCTGACGCTGCGCCTGATCTCGGGGCTCGGCGGGTTCTCCCTGCGGCCGGTCATCACCTCCGTCGCCCCGCTGGCCTGGATTCCCTCCCACCTGCGGCTGACCGCCCGCGGACTGCTCGCCCTGTTCGGGGCGGATTTTTCCGGGCTGCACCCCGGGGCGCAGGCGTTCTTCGCCGCGGTGCACCTGGCCGGCGTCGCGGCCGTCGTGTCCGGGCTCGGGCTCGCGGTATGGCGGTTCCGGCGGGCGGACCTGGTCTCGCAGGTGCTGACCGTCGCGATAGCCGTCAGCCTGGCCGCGTACGTGCTCAGCGTCATCCCCTCGACGTTCTACGACACCAGGGAGATCGGCGACGTGCTGCCCTTCGGGGCCGTTCTGGCCGCGCGCATGCTGGGCGGGCGGATCCTGGCGTCCCGGGCCGGCGGCACGCGGGGCGCGCGGAGCCGGGCCGGCCGGATCGGCGCGGTCTCCGCACTCGGTGCGCTCGGCGTCTGCTACGCGGCCGCCCTCGGATACGGCGCGGCGCGGCCGCCGGTGCCGGCCGTCGACCAGGATCTCGCCGGCTGGCTCGCCGCCCATCACCTGGTCACCGGGCTCAGCATGTACACCTGGTCGAACATCACCACGCTCGACAGCGGCGGGCGGGTCCAGCTCAGGACGGTGTCCTGGGGGCCGCGCTCGGCGGCCCCGCGGGCGTACCAGTCGCAGGCGTCCTGGTATGACCCCCGGCTGCACTACGCCAGCTACGTCATGACGACCACGGCCGGCGGTCCGCGTTCGTCGATTCCGCCCGGTGACGTGGTCGCCGACTTCGGCAAGCCCGCGCGGATCTATCATTTCCGGGACTACACGATCATGATCTGGCACAAGAACCTGCTCGCCGGCCTCGGCCCGCCGCGGACGGCGCCCTTCGGCTGACGGGACCACCGATGGCATCACCACCGACCGGATCCCCGGCGGGAAAGCTGCTGAGACCGCCCGGGGTACCGGTGGTGAGACCGCCGGCCGGGACACGGTGGGCGCTGCGGTACCGGTGGTGGGCACTGCCCGTCGCGGCCGTCCTGTTCACCTGCTACCTGCGGCTGTCCTGGACGGTCCCCGCCACGTCGGACGGTGCCGCGATCGCGCTGCAGGCATGGGACATGCTGCACGGGAACGTGCTGCTGCATGGCTGGACGCTCGGCGACGTGTCGTTCTACACCACCGAGCTTCCCGAGTACGCCGGCGTCGAGGCGGTCCGGGGCCTTGGCCCGGCCGATGTCCACATCGCCGCGGCGCTCACCTACACGCTGCTCGTGCTGCTCGCCGGGCTGGTCGCCAAGGGCCGCGCCACCGGTGTCAACGGCCTGGTCCGGGTGCTGATCGCGTCGGGCGTCATGCTGGCTCCCCAGCTCGGCCACGGCGCGTTCCTGCTGTTGCTCAACCCGGACCACGTCGGCACCGGGGTACCGCTGCTGCTCACCTGGCTGGTGCTGGACCGCGCGCCGCGCCGCTGGTACGTAGCCGTGATCACCGGGCTGATGCTCGCCTGGATACAGGTCGCCGACCGGGTGGCGCTCGTGACCGCCGTGCTGCCCCTCGTCCTGGTGTGCGTTTTCCGTGTATGCCGGGCCCTGGCGCGTTCCCAGGCGCCGGCGGGTTCCCAGGTGCCGGCGCGGCGCCGGCCGCCGGCGTTCGAGCTGGCGCTCGCCGCGGCGGCGATCCTCTCGGCGGCCGCGGCGTGGCTCGCCGGGCGGGCGATCACCGCGGCCGGCGGCTTCACGGCCAACCCACTGCCCACGGTCCCCGCCACGCTGGGCTCGGTCCCGGTGCATCTGTGGCTGACGGCCAGGGGAGTGCTCGCGCTGTACGGCGCCGAATTCCCCAGCCACGGACCCGGCCTGGTCTTCGCCGTCGCCCACCTGGCCGGCCTCGCGCTGGCCGTGTGGGCGTTCGCCCTGGCGGTGCGGCGGTTTCCGCGCGAGCAGGAGCTGATCGTCCAGGTGCTGCCCGTGGCGATCGTGGTGAACCTGGTGACCTATATATCCACCAACCTGCCGGGGACGGTGGTCGGCACGGGATACCCGACCCGGGAGATCGCCGCCGTCCTGCCGCTCGGCGCCGTGCTGGCCGGCCGGCTGCTGGCCGGCCCGCTGCTCGCGCGCCATGCCCCGGCGGACACGCGGCCCCCCGGCCGCCATCCTCTGATGGCGCGCTGGCCGCGGCTCGCGGCGCCGGCCCTCGCGCTGTGCGCGGCCGGGTACCTGGCCGCTCTCGGGTACGGCGCCGCCCAGCCCGCGGTCGCTGCACAGGAACAGGATCTCGCCGGCTGGCTCGCCGCCCACCATCTCACCGCGGGGCTCAGCGGCCCGGAGGCCAACGTGACCACGCTGGACAGCGGCGGCCGCGTCCAGGTCATGGTGACCTCGTTCGGCGGGGGCGGCGGGGGCCGCGTGGGCGGCGTGGCCGCCAGGGCCTACCAGTCGCAGGCCTCGTGGTACGACCCGCGGCTGCACTACGCGAACTTCGTGGTGACCACCGCCCCGCAGGGCCCCACGGTCGACGTGCCCTACGGCGACGCGGTCCGCACGTTCGGCCCGCCAGCCCGCGTATACCACTTTGCTGGCTATACGATCGTGGTCTGGGACGAGAACCTGCTCGCCCGCCTGGGGCGCCATACCCTTCATCCGGCGTGAAAGCCGGTGAGTGACGGGCTGAGCCCGGTGTGAGGGGCGGAGCCCGCTGTAGTAGCCTCGCACCGACGTCGATACCTCCAGGGGGAGCCATGTCCGCTGCGGACGGGCCCGCGACCCGCGGGGCCATGGCCGGCACCGTCGGCACGCCCCCGCACGTGACCGCCCGCGACGCCCCTGCCGCGCCCGCGCAGCGTCATCGGCGCACGGGGCGGGAGCCGGCCTGGTGGTGGTGGACGGCCGGGTACGTCGTGGCGGCGATTCTGCTGTTCCTCTGCTACCTGCGGATCTCAGGAACGCAGGCCGTCACGTCCGACGGGGCGTCCAACGCGCTGCAGGCGTGGGACATGCTGCATGGCAACCTGTGGCTGCACGGCTGGGCGCTCACGGACGTGTCGTTCTACACCACCGAGCTGCCCGAGTACGCGCTCGTCGAGCTGCTCCGCGGCCTCGGGCCGGCCGACGTGCACATCGCGGCGGCGCTCAGCTACACGCTGCTGGTGGTGCTCGCCGGGCTGCTCGCGAAGGGGCGCGCCACCGGCATCAGCGGCCTGGTCCGGGTGCTGATCGCGTCGGGGATCATGATCGCCCCCGAGATAGGCCCCGGTGCGTTCATCCTGCTGCTTTCGCCCGACCACACCGGCACCGGGGTGCCGCTACTGCTGATCTTCCTGCTGCTGGACCGGGCGCCCCGCCGCTGGTGGGTGCCCGTCGCGGCCGGCCTGCTGCTGGTCTGGGTGCAGATAGGGGACAGGCTCGCGTTCACCATCGGGGCCCTGCCGATTGTCGTGGTCTGCGCCGTGCGCGCCTACCAGGGCCTCGCGCAGCGCCGGGAGCCGATGTCGTCCCGCTGGTTCGAGCTCACGCTGGGCGGCGCGGCGCTCGTGTCCGAACCGGTCGCCTCGGTCGTGGTCAAGACGATAGGTCATCTGGGCGGCTTCGTGGTCGCGCCGCTGCAGACGACGTTCGACGCCTCCGCGAACTGGCCTGCGCACCTCTCGCTGATGACCGAGGGCATTCTCGGGCTCTACGGAGCCGACATCACCGGCAGGCCGCTGGGCGTGTTCGCCGCCGTCGCGCTGCTGCACCTGGCGGGCCTGGCGCTGGCCGCCTGGGCGTTCGCCCGCGCCATCCGCCGGTTCTTCGGCTGGGAGGACATGATCGTGCAGATCCTGGCGGTCGCGATCGTGGTCAACCTGGCCGCCTACTTCTTCAGCATCCTGCCCCGCACGTTCTGGGACACCAGGGAGATCGCCGCCGTGCTGCCGTTCGGCGCGGTGCTCGCGGGCCGGCTGCTCGCGGACCAGCTGACAGCGGCCAGGCTGCTGCCGTTGCTGGGCGCCTGCCTGCTCGGCTACGTGTTCGCGCTGGGGTACGGGATCAGCCGCCCGAACCCGCCGGCCCACGACCAGGCCCTGACGAACTGGCTCGCCGCCCACCACCTGACCGGGGGTCTGGGCAGCTACGCCGAGGGCAACAGCGTCACGATCGACAGCGGCGGCTCCATCCAGCTCAGGGCCGCGAACTTCGGGTCCTCGGGAGTCAGCCCGGGCACGCACAACTCGCAGAGTTCCTGGTATGACCCGCGGCAGCACAACGCGAACTTCGTCGTGACCACCACGCAGGACGGCACGCATTTCTACATCCCGCCCGCGAAGATCGTCGCGGCGTTCGGCCCGCCGGCGCACACGTACCACTACAGCGTCTACACGATCATGGTCTACAGCAAGAACCTGCTCGCCAGCCTCCAGCCCTGACGCCGGCGCCGGGGGCCCTTGACACTCAACGTCAGTTGTTACTAACGTTAGCGATGACGAACACTAGCCGAAGGGGATGCGTGATGCGACGGCCGGCTTTCCGCACGCACCCGCGCGGCGATCTGTCCGGCCCCGGGGCGGGATGATGGAATCCAACGTGACAGCGCTGCGGCGCCCGCCGGTACGGCAGTCGACGCTGGTCCGCTGCGGCAGGCGGCACACGTTCGACACGTTCGTCCGGACCATCGGCGCCTGGTGGCCGGTGACGCCGTTCTCGGCGGGACAGGACCGGGTCCGCGACGTGACGTTCGAGCGGCGGGTGGGCGGCCGGGTCTACGAGACCTGGGCCGACGGCACCGAAATCAACTGGGGCACGCTGCTCGCCTGGGAGCCTCCCGAGCGGTTCGTCATGACCTGGAACGTCACCTCGGTGGCCACGGAGGTGGAGCTTACCTTCGCCGAACTCGGCCCGGCGCTGACCCGCGTGGCTGTCGAGCACCGCGGCTGGGAGAAGCTGAGCGATGAGCAGCTCGCCAGGGACTGCGCGCTGCCCGGCGGCTACCTCGGCGGTGCCTTCGGCAAGGGCTGGGCGCGCATCCTCGGCTGCCTGACGGCGGCCGCCGAGGCGGGAGACCCGTCGTGAAGCACGCAATCTTCCGCGGGCCGCCTGCGAATATGGACGCCGCGCCAGCGCGGCTCCCCGCGCACCGCGCCCGGCACGACGAGGACCTGGTCCCGTGACCTACATATTCATGGCCGTGCACTATCCTCAGCGCGGTCGCGCGGCAGACGTCTACGCGAGCATGATCAGCAGAGCCGAGGCCGCGGCCGGAACGCCCGGGCTGCTCGAGATCGGTCCCTGGCTCGAGTACGACGGCGACCGCGTGATCGGCATCTCCCGGTGGGAATCCCGGCAGGCCTTCGAGGCGGCGATGCCGGGGAGCGGGGTTCCCAGCGACGTCATCCACGACGGCGAACGCAAGCCCCGCGACTACTTCCACCTGGTGACACCGGACTTACGCGCGCGCCGCTAGCCCATGACCGGCGCGCGCTCGCGGTCGTAGGCGGCGCGGGCGGCGGCGATGTCCTGGCGGTGGCGTCCCGCCCAGCCGACGAGGGCCGCCAGCGAGTCGCTGAGCTCGCGCGCCATCGGGGTGGCGGTGTACTCGACCTTCGGCGGCACGGTTGGGTAGACGGTCCTGACGAGTAGCCCGTCGCGCTCCAGGTTCCGCAGGGTCAGAGTCAGCATTCGGCGGCTGATTCCCTCGACGATGCGCTCCAGCTGAGAGAACCGGACCGGGCCCGCGATGGCGGCCAGCAAGATGGAGACGCTCCACTTGCCTCCCACGTGATCGAGCACCTGGCGTACCGTGCAGGCCTCGGCCAGTATGCCCGTCGCGCAGCCCGGCTCGCTGACCTCCACGGGTACATCGGTGTTCCGCCGTGACAAGAAAGTGCCTCCTTCCGTCCGCAGCCTGTGTCACACATCATGGTCCCCGTAACAAAGAGAGTTCAAGTAACAAAGAGAGTTCAAGTAACAAATCGTGCTCTTAGGAGGACTGGATGGATGACGGGGGCCGACGGCGCTGGCTGGCGCTGACGGTGCTGTGCGCGGCGATGATGATGATCATTCTGGACGGGACGATCGTGACCGTGGCGCTGCCGGCGATCCAGCGTGACCTCGGCTTCTCGCCCGCGGGTCTGGCCTGGACGGTGAACGCCTACCTGATCGCGTTCGGCGGGCTGCTGCTGCTCGCGGGGCGGCTGGGCGACCTGGTCGGCGGCAAGCGTGTCTTCATGGCGGGTGTGGTCGTGTTCACCGCGGCGTCCGTGCTGTGCGGGTTGTCGGCCAGCCAGCCGATGCTCATCGTCGCGCGGTTCGCGCAGGGCGCGGGGGGCGCCCTGGCCTCGGCGGTCAGTCTCGGCATGATCGTCCGGTTGTTCCCCCGGCCGCCGGAACAGGCCAAGGCGATGGGCGCGTACAGCTTCGTGGGCGCCGGGGGCGCCTCGGTGGGGCTCGCGGTAGGCGGGGTGCTCACCCAGGCGCTGAGCTGGCACTGGATCTTCTTCGTGAACGCGCCCATCGGCGTCGCCGCCGCCCTGGCCGGCTGGCGGCTGCTGGAACCCGATCGCGGTATCGGTCTGCGCGCCGGAGCCGACGCGGCCGGCGCGGTTCTCGTCACCGCCGGCCTGATGCTCGCGGTCTACACGATCGTGGAGACCACGCGGTACGGATGGGGCTCGGCGCACACGCTCGGCGCGGGGGCGGCGGCGCTGGCCCTGCTCGCCGCGTTCGTCGCGCGCCAGATGAGCGCCCGCACGCCGCTGCTGCCGTTGCGGGTGTTCCGCTCGCGGAACGTCTCCGGCGCCAACGCGGTCCAGGCCCTGACGGTCGCCGCCGCCTTCGGATTCCAGGTGCTGATCCCGCAGTACATGCAGCGCGTGCTCGGGTACGGCCCCGCCCGCGCGGGCCTGGCCATGCTGCCCGCGGCCGTGGTGATCGGGACGCTGTCCGCCGGCGCCTCGGCGCGGCTCAACGCCCGGTTCGGCACACGTTCCGTCCTGATCGCCGGGCTGGTGCCGATCGTGGCGGGCTTCGCGCTGCTGACCCGGGTCCCGGCGCACGGCGGCTACGCGGTCCACCTGCTGCCGACGATGCTGCTGATAGGCGGGTTCGGCCTGGCGTTCCCGGCGATGATCACCCTTGCCATGTCCGGCGCCACGCCCGCCGACGCCGGCGTGGCCTCCGGTCTGGTGAACACGACCCAGCAGGTCGGCGCCGCCCTCGGCGTCGCGGTCCTGAGCACGCTGGCGGCGGCGCGCACCGCGCACGTACTGGCCGCCACGGGCGCGGCCGCCACGGGCGCGGGCGCCGCCATGAGAGCCGCGAGCGCCGCGGCCGCCGCCCATGCGGGCGCCGCCAGCGCGAGGGCCGCCGCCCATGCGGGCATCGCCAGCGCGAGCGCCGCCGCCCATGCGGGCATCGCCGCCCCAGTGGCCGCCGCGCTGACCAGCGGTTACCGCCTGGCCTTCGGCGCCGGCACCGGACTCGCCGCGGCGGCGGTCGTCCTCGCGGCCGCTGTACTGCGCTCCGCCGGCCGGCCGGCGCTCCCCGCCTCGCCCGCTGATGAGCCCCAGCCCAGGGACTCGTCCGCTGATGAGCCCCAGCCCAAGGAACAGCCCCAGGACCGGCCCGCGGGCAGGACATGACGCCGTCGTGAACGTGCCAGCGAGCCGGTCACGGCCGGCTCGCTGGCATCCACCCGCGAGTCACGTCACAACCATCGCGGAGGTTATAACGAAAAAAGGTAACCTGTCTATATGGCCTGAATGGAGTGAGCCGGGCCGAGACAACTGAACCGGCAGTGGGGGGATGGGTGCGATGACACGCGGAACGAAACCCGCGCCAGCGCGGGACGCAGACGAACGGCACACAGACACATACGCGCGGGACGTGAGCCCGCGGCACGATCACACCGACGCGGGACCGGACATCGGGATCCTGATAACGATCCGGTCGCTCATGCCTAACCTCGCGCCGGTGGAACGCCGGGTTGCCCAGGCCGTCCTCGACGACCCCGCCGGGGTCGCCTGGCGGAACATCTCCGAGCTGGCGCGGTCGTGCGGCACCTCGGCGACGAGCGTGGTGCGCTTCTGCCGCGCGATCGGCCTGCGCGGCTATCCCGAGCTTCGCCTCGCGCTGGCCGGGGCCGTGGCGCACGACGACGCGGCGGCGGTCGCCGCGGCGTCCAGCGACATCGACCCGGACGACGACGTCGAGACGATCACCAAGAAGATCGCCTACGCCGACGCCAAGGCGGTGACCGACACCGCCAGCCATCTCGACACCGCCATGCTCGCCCGGGTCGTCGACGCCCTCGAAGCGGCGCGCCGAATCGATATCTACGGCGTCGGCGCCAGCGGGTACGTCGCGGTTGACCTGCAGACGAAGCTGCAGCGGATCGCCAAGCCCGCCTTCGCGTGGCCGGATCCGCACATGGCGATCTCCTCGGCGGCGCTGCGCGGCACCGGGGACGTCGCGGTCGGCCTGTCGCACACCGGGACCACGGTCGACACGATCGACGCGCTGCGCGAGGCGCGCAGCCACGGCGCGATGACGGTCGCCGTGACGAACTTCCCGTGGTCGCCGATCACCGAGGTGGCGGACCTGGTTCTGCTCACCGCGGCCAGGGAGACCGCGTTCAGGTCCGGCGCCATGACCAGCCGCATCGCGCAGCTCACCGTCGTCGACTGCCTGTTCGTCACGCTCGCGCAGCGCGACCTGCCCGCGACCAGGGCCGCGCTGGAGCGCACGTTCGCCGCCGCCCAGGCCAAGCGCGTGCGCCGCACCCGCCGCCCGAAGCTCGGGGGTGAGTGACGGCTAGCGGCGCGCAAACCGGGCCCGCGCGCCCGGCCCGCCGTCCGGAGCCCGGAGGCCTCTGACAGATACCGGCCCTCGTTCTGGATACCGAACGAAACGTGGCGTCACCCCGACGTCACCTGTACCGTGAACGCGGGCCGGTGCCCGGCCGTGTTCCCGCGCGGTCATGCCTTGACCGAGCCGGCCACCGTCGCGCGGATGAGCTGGCGCTGCGAGGCGGCGAACAGCGCCACCACCGGCAGGCTCGCGATCACGATCGCCGCGGCGAGCAGCGTCCACTGGCTCTCGTTCGACCCGAAGAAGTTGTAGATGCCCCTGGTCACCGGGAACAGGCTCGAGTCGGACAGCAGCACGACCGGGCCGATGATGTCGTTCCACACGCCCAGGAGGCCGTACAGGAACGCGATCAGCAGCGCCGGCCTGGTGAGCGGCACCACGACCCGCAGCAGGTACCGTAGGTAACCCGCGCCCTCCATCCAGGCCGCCTCGTCAAGCTCGGCGGGGATCGCGGTGATGAACGCCACCAGCAGGATGACCGCCAGCGGCAGGCCCGGCTCGACGTGCAGCACGATGTAGCCGAGCCTGTTGTTGTAGAGGCCGAGCATGCGGGCCTCCGCGAACAGCGGGATGATCGCGAGCGGCAGGAACAGCCCGGTGAACATCGCGGTGTACAGCGCCGAATGGCCCCTGATCAGCCTGCGCGCGATCGGGAACGCGATCAGCAGGCCGAGGACGGTCGACAGCGCGGCGGCGGCCACCGAGTAGATCACCGTGTTGGCCAGCTCGACGCCCAGGTCCGCGCCCGACCACGCTTTGCCGAAGTTGCCGGTGTCGGGAGAGCCGGGGGTCAGCGGGGACGTCAGGAAGTGCGACGGCGACTCGAACGCGATCATCAGCGCGTAGAGCACCGGCAGCACGAACAGGATGACGACGAGCAGGCCGATGGCGACCCTTCCGGCCAGCCTCGGATGCCGCATCACGACGTCCCCAGCAGCCGGCGTTCGCGGTAACGGAGCAGGGCCATCAGCGGGAGCGCCACGATCAGCGTCAGCACGAACAGCACCACGGTGACCGCGGCGCCGTAGCCGAGGTTGGCCTGGAAGCTGCCGAAGGCGGCGTTGAACGCCAGCATGCCGAGCGTCTGCGTCCCGTACTGGCCGTCGGTGAGCACGTAGATCAGGTTGTAGGTGGTGAACGCCCCGACGACGGCGAGCAGCACGTTGGCGGTGACGGCGGGCGCGAGCAGCGGGAACGTGATGCGGCGCAGCCGCTGCCAGGGGCGGATGCCGTCGATGCCGGCCGCCTCGTAGATCTGCGGGTCGATGGCCCGCAGGCCGCCGATGAACACCAGGGTGGAAAACCCGGCGTTCTGCCAGACCTGGACGAAGATGACCAGGGGCATCGCCCAGCCGCTGGCGCCGAAGAACGCGGAGTGGACCCCGACCGCGCCGAACAGCGACGCCGCGGGCCCCTGCTGGGGGTCGAAGACGAGGATCCAGATCAGCCCGACGATCGTCACGCCGAGCGCGATCGGCAGGAAGACCAGGACCCGGCCGGCGGCCGCCATCCGGCCCTGCCCGCTCAGCCGGTGCGCGAGCAGCAGCGCGAGCGCGTTCTGCGCGATGGTGACCGCGAGGACGAACACCACGGTGGCCACGACGGCCGGCGTGAAGCCGGCGCTCTGGGTGGTGCCCATGGACGAGTAGTTGGAGAAACCGACGTTGTGCACCGGTGCGCCGGGCAGGCCCGTGTAGTCCGTGAACGAGATGATCACGTTGCCCGCGGCGGGGACGATGCCGAACAGCACGTACACGCCGATCCCGATGAGCAGGCCCGCCCACATGCTCAGCCGCGAGCCGCGGCTGAGCAGCCGTCCCGGGCGGTACCTCCTCCGGCCGGAACGCCGTCCCGGCCGGAAAACCGTCATGGAGCCTTCCAGTCCTGCTGGTAGGTGGCCGCCGCCTGCGCGGGTGTCTTCGATCCCTGGACCACGGCGAGCTGCAGGTACGGCCAGTACGTCTCCTGGTCGTAGTAGCCGTTGTTCGGCGACAGCACCGGGTAGAACACGTTCCGGTTAACCCCCTGGCCGAACCAGGAGCCGAGGGCCTTCGCCGAGTAGCCGCTGAACGTGCCGGAGTTCTGGCTGGAGGAGATGCCGGTCGTGTTCACGTACTGGGCGTAGACCGACGGGCTCGAGAAGAACTGCAGCCACTTCATCGCGGCCGCCTTGTTCGGCGAGGAGTTGAGCACCTCGAACGTGAGGTCGTCGGCGAGGTAGGGCTTGTTGTCGGCGGCGACGTTGCTGAACGGCAGCGGGAAGAAGCCGACCTGCATGGACGGGTTGGCCTGCTGCACGGCGGACAGGTCCCACGACCCATCGAGCAGCATCGCGCCCTTGCCCTTGGCGAAGTCACCGGGCATGCTCTCCCACGGCACGCCGGTGTAGTTGGGCTCCAGGTACTGCGCGACCGCCTTCTCCTCGTTCATCCCCTGGATGAAGTTCGGGTCGGTCCACTTGGCGGTCCCCTTCTCCAGGGCCGTCGCCAGGTTGCCGCCGGGCGCGTGCGGGTACCACAGGTCGATCATCGCCTCGTAGTAGAGGAACTGCATGTACACGGGCCCGACGTTGCCGAGCGCGGTGAACAGCGGGGTGACGCCACGGGACTTGAGCGTCTGGCAGACGGCCAGAAACTGGCTGTAGGTGGTGGGCACGGTCAGGTGGTACTTCGCGAACGTCTGCTTGTCGTAGAAGACGCCCTCCTGGTAAGTGCCCGAGACGAGCCCGTACACCTTGCCGTTGTACGTCTCGGCCGCAAGGGCCGACGGCTGGTAGTCCGTCAGGAAGCTCTGCCCGTTCAGCGGCGCGAACGCGCCGCTCGTCGACCAGAACTGGAGCGGAGTCTCGTTGTTCCGGTTCGGGTTCAGCGGCAGCGGCTGCAGCTGTGTCACGGAGGTGACGATGTCCGCGCCGCCGGAGTCGACCGTCTGCTGCAGCAGCGTCTCGTAGGGGCCGTTCACGTTGACCGCCGTCTGCAGTTTCACGGTGATGTTCGGGTACTTCTTGTGGAACTCCGCGTCGATGGCGTTGATCGCGCTGACCGCGGGCGGGTTGACCCAGGTGATGATCTTCAGGGTCGTCGCCCCGCCGCCGCCCGCCGAGCCGCCTGAACTGCAGGCCCCCGCGGCCAGCGTGACCGCGGCCGCGAGCGAGGCGGACAGCAGGCTCGTCTTCCGCATGCCGCGCGGCCTTCGCGTCCCTCGCGTTCCGCGCGCAGTCACCACCGGTTGCCTACTGTGTCCAAAGCGTGTCATGTAAACACTTTACGACGCGTGGGAAAACTGGGAAATACGATTACTAAATCGTGACCCGCTCTCTTCGCGCCGGCCGGGCCGTAACGGCGCGCCGTAACGGTGCGCCGTCGGGATCGCGCCCGGCCATCAGCGCCGCGGTCCAGGCGAGCTGCTGCGCCCTGACCACGGCAAGCAGCGGCAGTGCGTAACCGGGCAGCCCGCGCGGCAGGCCGATCGCCGCGTCGTCGGCCGGCGAGATCTCGATCCAGTCGGCGCCCCGGCCGGCGGCCTGCGCGCGGAGCGAGGCCCTATCACCGTACCCGTCTTCCAGGACGCCACGCCCGTCGCCGAATCCGACGACGGCCAGGCCGGGCCGCAGCGCGGCCGCGGGCCCGCACCGGAACTCCGCGGCCGGGTACGCGGCCGCGAGCACCGACGTTGTCTCGGTGACCTTGAGGGCCATCTCCCGGGCGGCGGCGCGCAGCCAGCCGTCGCCGACGCTGACCACGCCCGGCGTCGTGCCGAGCAGCGCGGCGAGCGCCCGCGCGGGCGGTTCACCGAGTACGGCCTCGACCTGGTCCGCCGTCTCGGCGAGCACGCCGGCGTCCACGGCGTGCGGGTTCATCGCCCCGGCCAGCAGCGCGAAGGCAAGCATCTGCGCGGTCACGGTGCTGGTCGCTG
>Ga0213875_10000576_pt1 | contig 29975 bp, 27 predicted proteins | sample BarmaccomBMRX_R8_FD_160105 | JGI IMG/M metagenome (GOLD analysis project Ga0213875, IMG submission 160105) | Root-associated microbial communities from Barbacenia macrantha in rupestrian grasslands, the National Park of Serra do Cipo, Brazil - RX_R8 | ecosystem: Host-associated > Plants > Roots... | reverse complement strand
AGCAGTCAAGCTTTTACAGTATTCGTCGCCGACCAACTCGAGGCCGGCGAACACTCGCGAGAGCATGAGGAACAGGATATGCGTCAGGATTGGTTCTCCAGGTTCGAAGTCGAAGACATGATTCGGGGCGGCGCCATCACCGACGATTCGACAATCGCCGCCTACCTTCTCTATTGGCTGTCGATGAAAAAACCTGCCGACGAGTAAAGCCTGCTGTACGCGCCGACGGGTCGACTGGCCGCATCTCTTTGAACCACACCGGAACCATGGGAAGCTGGGCCACCACCGTGAGATCGCCGTCACCAACGGCGGCAGATCTCGTTAATCTCTAAAGCACCCGGCTGGCACCTTGGGGAGAACGTTGCCCGATTCGTTCGTGCACCTACACGTCCACACCGAGTACTCGATGCTCGACGGCGCGGCGAAGATCAGCTCGCTGTTCGCCGAGGCCGAGCGGCTGGAGATGCCTGCGGTCGCGATGACCGACCACGGCAACATGTACGGCACGGCGGAGTTCTACCGGCAGTCACAGAAAAGCAGCGTCAGACCGATCATCGGCATCGAGGCCTACCTCGCCCCGGGCAGCCGCCACCACAAGAAGCCGGTGTTCTGGGGGCAGGCCAACCAGCGCGGCACTGACGAGTACGGCGAGGGCGGCGACGTCTCCGGCGCCGGCGCCTACACGCATATGACCATGCTGGCGGCAAACTCCACCGGCTTGCGCAACCTGTTCCGGCTGTCCAGCCTGGCGTCCTTCGAGGGTTACTACCGCAAGCCCCGCATGGACCGCGACCTGATCTGCGACCACGCGCAGGGCATCATCGCCACCACCGGTTGCCCGTCCGGTGAGGTGCAGACCCGGCTCCGGCTGGGCCAGCCCGCGGAAGCGCTCCAGGCCGCCGCCGATTACCAGGACATCTTCGGCGCAGAGAACTTCTTCCTGGAATTGATGGACCACGGCCTGCCGATCGAACGATCAGTCCGCGAAGGCCTGCTGGACATCGGCCGCAAACTCCAGCTGCAGCCGCTGGCCACCAACGACAGCCACTACGTCACCCAGAACCAGGCCGACGCGCATGCAGCGCTGCTGTGCGTCCAGTCCGGCAAGACGCTGGACGACCCGAACCGGTTCAAGTTCGACGGTGACGGCTACTACCTCAAATCCGCCGCGGAGATGCGCGAGTACTGGGATCGCGAGGTCGCCGGCGCGGCGGACTCGACCCTGCTGATCGCGGAGCGGATCGAGTCGTACGACGAGGTTTTCGCCGAAGTCAACCGGATGCCGCGGTTCCCGCTGGCCGAGGGCGAAACGGAGGATCTGCTGCTGCGCCGGGAGGTGGAGCAGTACGCACCTATCCGCTTCCCGAACGGGCTGCCCCCGGAGTATCAGGAACGCATCGAGACCGAGCTCCGGGTGATCTCTCAAATGGGATTTCCGGGGTACTTCCTGGTGGTCGGCGACCTGGTGCGATGGGCAAAGTCCCAGAAGATCGCGGTCGGTCCCGGCCGCGGCTCGGCGACCGGTTCGCTGGTGTCCTACATCCTGCACATCACCGACCTCGACCCGATCGAGCACTCGCTGATCTTCGAGCGGTTCTTGAACCCGGAGCGGATCAGTCCTCCCGACATCGACCTGGACTTCGACGAGCGCCGGCGCGGCGAGGTGCTGGAGTACACCGTCAACAAGTGGGGCGCGGAGAATGTCGCCCAGGTCATCACCTTCGGCACCATCAAGACCAAGGCGGCGTTGAAGGACGCCGCGCGCGTGCTGCACGGCCAGCCAGGCTTCGCCATCGCCGACCGCATCTCCAAGGCACTACCACCACCGGTGTTCGCCAAGGACATCCCGCTGGCGGGCATCTTCGATCCGCAACACGAGCGCTACGCCGAGGCCGCCGAGATCCGCACGCTGATCGAGTCTGACCCGCAGGTCGCCAAGATCGTGGAAACCGCGCGCGGGCTGGAGGGACTGACCCGTAACGCGGGTGTGCACGCCTGCGCGGTCATCCTCTCTTCACAGCCGTTGCTGGATGTCATCCCGTTATGGCAGCGCGAGGACGGCTCTATCATCACCGGTTGGGACTTCCCGGCCTGCGAGGCCGTGGGTCTGCTGAAGATGGACTTCCTCGGCCTGCGCACCTTGACCGTGATCGACGACACGATCAAGGAAGTGCGCGCCAACCACGGCGTGGACATCGATCTGGCCACCCTGCCGCTGGACGACCAAGCGACCTACCGGCTCCTGGGTCGCGGCGACACGCTGGGAGTCTTCCAGCTTGACGGTGCCGCGATGCGCGACCTGCTGCGCCGGATGCAGCCCAAACACTTCGGTGACATTGCCGCCGTGCTGGCGCTGTACCGGCCCGGCCCGATGGCCGCCAACGCGCACATCGACTACGCCGAGCGCTCCAACGGCCGGCAGAAGATCAAACCGATCCACCCGGAGCTGCGCGAGGCACTGGAGCCGATCCTCGGCGAGACCTACCACCTGCTGGTCTACCAGGAGCAGGTTATGGCGATTGCCCAGCGGCTGGCCGGCTACAGCCTGGGCGGCGCGGACCTGCTGCGCCGAGCCATGGGCAAGAAGAAAAAGGAGATCATTGAAAAGGAGTTCGAGCGTTTCCGCGCCGGCATGATCGGCAACGGCTTCTCCGCGGAGGCGACTCAGACCCTGTGGGATGTCATGCTGCCCTTCGCCGGGTATGCATTTAACAAATCACACACCGCCGGCTACGGTTTGGTCTCGTACTGGACGGCCTACCTGAAGGCCAATTACCCGGCCGAGTTCATGGCCGCCCAACTCACCTCGATCGGTGACAACAAAGACAAGTCGGCCATTTACCTGGCGGAATGCCGACGCATGGGAATCAAAGTGCTCCCCCCGGACGTCAACGACTCCGGCCTGTACTTCGCCGCCGTCGGCAAGGACATCCGGTTCGGCCTGGGCGCGATCCGCAACGTCGGCGCGAACGTGGTCCAGTCAATTATCTCCACCCGGGAAGCCAAGGGCCGCTTCACTTCGTTTGCGGACTTCCTGGAGAAGGTGGAGCTGGTGTGCTGCAATAAGCGCACCATCGAGTCGTTGATCAAGGCCGGCTCGTTTGACTCGTTCGGCCACACCAGGCTGTCGCTGACCCAGGTGCACGAGGAAGCCGTCGACGCGGTGACCGGGTTGAAACGCCAGGAAGCGCTCGGGCAGTTCGATCTGTTCGGGTTCAACGCCGGTGCCACCAGCGCCTCCGACTCGTCCCCGCTGGCCCATCTGGTACTGCGGCCAGAAGAGTGGCCCGCCAAAGAACTGCTGCGCTACGAGCGGGAAATGCTCGGACTGTACGTCTCGGCGCATCCCCTGGACGGCGCCGAGCGGATCTTACGCAAGCATGCTCCCAAGTCGATCGCCGCCGTGCTCGACGAGGCACCCAAGGATGGCGAGGTCGTGGTGTCCGGCATGATCGCCACGGTTGATCGGCGAGTGAACAAGCAAGGCGAGCCGTGGGCGATCGTCACGGTGGAGGATCTCGACGGCTCAATCGAGGTGCTGTTCTTCGCCAAGGCCTATTCGATCCTGCATGAGAACCTGGTGTCAGACGCTGCGGTTGCCATCAAGGGGCGGGTGAACTGGCGGGAAGACAAAATGTCCGTTTTCGGGATGGAAGTGATCCCGCTGGACCTGGGTAGCGTCGAACGCAACGTGGTAGCGACACTGCCGTTCGTGCTGCGCGCCGACGCCTTCAAACTCGATCGGGACGTGGCCAGGGAGTTACGAAACACCCTGGCTGCCCACAAGGGAGAGACACCGGTACGCCTCGTATTGTGCAACAACGGCAAGGAAACGGCGCTGGCGCTGAATGACTATTCGGTGACCGTGGGGTCCTCATTGCTCGGCGAGTTGAAGGCTATTTCGGGTATCACGGTGGCCTCATAACATGGAGATTCATCCGGGTCTGACACTGGCTGGACCCGGCTGCTGGGACTTGATGGAATCTGATCCGTCTCGAGGGTGCGGCGTGCCTGCGTTGGCGCCACATTCATTGGCTGGTACGTCGCATGATGGTGATTCTGGCGCGTCGAACAGGATCGCTCCGGTGCCCCGAGAGGTGAAATAGTTCCAGGCCCAGTCGACGAGTACCTGGAGGCGGTTCCGGAAGCTGATCAGGTAGACGATGTGGACGACGAGCCAGAGCAGCCAGGCTACGAACCCGCCGAACTGGAGTGGATACCGCCCAGTCATGCGGCGAGACAGTGGCAGTTCGGCGACCGCATCACCGCGACCGAGCACCGCCATCACGCCTTTATCGCGGTAGCGAAACTCTTGCAGCGGTTGGCCTTTGATCAACCGAGCGACCTGTTTACCGGCATGCCGCCCGCTCTGGATGGCCACTGGCGCCAGTTGCGGCAACGGCCGACCGTCCGGCGCACCCGGGATCGCGGCGAGGTCCCCGGCGGCGAACACCCCGGGGTGATCGGGTATCTGCAGCTGCGGGTCGACGACGATCTGGCCGCGCCGGTTGAGTTCCAACCCGAGCGCCCGGCTCAGGGCATTGGCCTGGACGCCGGCGGCCCAGATCACCGTGTCGGTGTTGATCCGCTCGCCGCCGCTGAGGGTCACCCCGCAGGAGTCGGCGGCCTTGACGCTGCGGTTGAGGCGGACATCGACGTGGCGGTGGCACAGGTCGATCAGCGCGCGCTGGGACGAGCGTGGGCTCAGCGCGCTGAGCAGGCGTGGTCCGGCTTCAACGAGCGTTACACCGAGCCTGGCCGCCGGGCCGACAACCTCGTGGGCCATCGAGCTCAGTGCCCCGGCAGTCTCCACGCCGGTGGGTCCACCACCGACCACAACGACCCGGATCGGCCTGCCACCGGATCCACTGTTCCTGGGGCTTACGTTGCGCGCTGCCCGCTCCAGGGTGCTCAACAGGTGCCTGCGCAGCCGGACGGCGTCGGTCAGCGTGTACAGCGGCCACGCATGTTCACGCATCCCCGGCACACCGAAGAAATTCGTCTCCGCCCCCGCTGCCAGGATCAGGTAGTCGAAATCGATCGTGGAGCCGTCCTGGCATCGCAGCACTCGTTGGGCCCAGTCTACGTCGACCAATTCGCCTACCTGGACGGTCAGGTTCGCCTGTCGACGAAAGACCGCACGCAGCGCGGAACCGACTTCTTCCGGTGGCAGGTAAGCAGTGCTGACCTGATAAAGCAACGGTTGGAAAGTGTGATAGTTGTTCTTGTCCAACAAGGTGACATCTGCGTCGACTCGCCGCAAAGCGTGTGCGGCATTCAGCCCGGCGAAGCCACCGCCGAGCACCACGATGTGCGGGCGGGTTCGACCTCGGTCACTAGCTCCACCAGCCGGCACGGACGACTCATTTTCTCGGAGCGGACTTTCGGACAACGCGGTGCGACCCCCACGCTAGCTATGGCCACCGAGAATACGGAGGAAGTCCAGGTTATCTCCTGGCGCTCCGCAGTGTTGATCAGTCATCGGCGGCAGTTGATTGTTCGTAGTGTTTCCATGCATGGCGATGCTGCTCGTCCGCGCGACGCTGCGCATCTTCCCGCACCCGCCGCAGCTGCTCAGGCGTGGCGCGGTTCTCGGTGACAGCGACCTCTGCGGCAATCATGTCGCGTGTCTCGGCAGATTGCTCCGCGGAGCTGTCCTCTGGGCGCTGCTCGGCAGGGGGTTGTTCGCCCGGCACCATCCTCAGCGGTGCGCTACCGCCTGGCAAGGTGGGCCAGAACAAGGTCGGGATGAGCATGCCGTTAACGAGCGCTAAGCCGAGGTGCAGGAAGTGATCCGCCGTATTCAGCCTCAGCCAGGTGTCCTGCGAGTGGCCAGTGCTGGCTGCACCGGCGATGACGAAGGCCAAGGTGTAGATGGCTGCTTGTGCCATCGCCCAGAACCGGCCGATGCGGGCCCACACTGCGGCAACCACACTTGCGGCGGCCATGGCCAGCAGCAGCAGGCTGTGCGGCGTGTTGAAGGTGAACCAGGCGACGTGGCCCACCCCCGTCGGGGAGCCTGCGGCAGCGAGCAAGCCGGCTAGGGCCAACACAGCGATCAGCAGGGCCTGCCCTACCAGAACGATCCGGCCAGTTTGCTGCAGCCGCATCACAATCTCCCGTGCCGGCACCGTCGCTTCCGCTCACGGAGTTCCCCTCGAGACGCCCGCTTACACACGGCACGCCGGGTAAAGCGAACACGACGGCGCGATGGTTTGCTCGCGCCGATCGGGGGAATTCTTCAGCCGCGCCAGATGCAGGACGATGGTGTGACGACCCGCGGCGGCGATCGGAGAGCCATGGATATCACCCAGCTGATCCTTGATGACCATCATGAGCAGCGACGGCTCTTCGCCATCCTCGAACAGATGGATCCCGGTGACACGGCGGCATTGGACGCTGTCTGGGAACGGCTTGCCGCTTTTCTCGAGGTACACGCCGAGGCCGAGGAAGAGCTGTTCTACCCGGAGCTGCTGCGCGTAGGCCAAGGCGTCAACGGTACCGATCCGGAGGCCGAGACCAAAGACGCGATCCATGATCACAACGAGATCCGCGATGCGGTCGCGGAGGTGTCAAAGCATGAGGTCGGCACCGAGGGCTGGTACGAGGCGGTCGCGAAGGCCAATGAGGCCAATAGCGACCACATGGCCGAAGAAGAACGCGAGGGCCTGACCGACTTTCGCCGTCACGCGAGCCTCCAGCTGCGCCACGATTTGGCCGTGGCCTTCGCCACCTTTGAGGCCAAGCACGTCACCGGCGTCACGCCGAAGGACAAAGACCCCGACCGCTACATCCGTGAGGTCGAAGAAGAGATCGCCGACGGCCAGAGCACCACAGCGGGGAAATCACTGGGTATCGGGAGTCTCAACAAAGGCTGATCGGATCGGTCGGCGACTTCAGCGACATCGCACTTTGCCGATATCCCACGACGAAGCACGGCAACCCACGGCAACCGTAGTGAGACAGGGCTGTCTATCTGGCTGCACCGCCGATATGCTGGCTCGGTAGCACGCTCGTCGATCATCAATTCGCGAGCCTCGGCGGCGGTGGGCTCTGCATCGTTACAGTGCGGCACCAGGCGCCGAGTCACGTCCCCGTCCACCCTCCTACGAGCCGAGGATTCGCTGATGAGTGCTCTGCCCCCCGATTACTTCACCAAACCCGTCTCCGAAGTCGATCCCGAGATTGCCGAGGCCCTCGACAACGAGCTGGCTCGCCAGGAAAACACCCTGGAGATGATCGCCTCGGAGAACTTCGTACCGCAGGCAGTCCTGGATTGCCAGGGCTCGGTGCTCACCAACAAGTATGCGGAGGGTTACCCGGGCCGGCGGTACTACGGGGGATGCGAGTTCGTCGACGTGGCCGAGCAGCTGGCCATCGACCGAGCCAAGGAGCTCTTCGGTGCCGAGCACGTCAACGTTCAACCCAACGGCGGCGCCTCGGCCAACGCCATTGTCTACAGCGCGCTGATGGAACCCGGTGACACATTCTTGGGGATGAAGCTCGATCATGGCGGGCATCTCACCCACGGCATGCGGCTGAACTTTTCCGGCCTGTACTACGACGTGGTCGCCTACGGGGTGGACAAGGACACCTCGCTGGTGGATATGGACGAGGTCGAACGGCTGGCCAAGGAGCACCGGCCGAAGATGATCCTCGCGGGCTGGTCAGCCTACCCCCGCCAGCTCGACTTTCCCCGCTTCCGGGAAATCGCCGATCAGGTGGGCGCCCATCTGGTCGTCGACATGGCACACTTCGCCGGCCTGGTCGCCGCCGGTGAACACCCCAACCCGGTCCCCTATGCAGACATCGTCACCACCACGATCCACAAGACCCTGGGTGGACCGCGCAGCGGGATGATCCTCTGCAAGGACGAGTTCCGCAAGAAGATCAACTCGCGAACGTTCCCCGGCTGGCAAGGCGGCCCGCTGATGCACGTCATCGCCGCCAAGGCAGTGGCACTGAAGATTGCCGCAACGGAAGAATTCCGCGAGCGCCAGCGGCGCACCCGTGCCGGCGCCCAGGCGCTGGCCGAAGAAATGCTCGCCGGCGGGATCAACGTCCTCACCGGCGGCACCGACGTTCATCTGGTGCTCGCCGACCTGCGGGACTCCCCGTTGAACGGCAAGCAGGCCGAAGACCGGCTCGCCGAGGTGGGCATCACCGTCAACCGCAACGCGGTGCCGTTTGACCCTCGCCCCCCGGCTGTCGCGTCCGGCCTGCGGATCGGGTCGCCAGGGCTGGCCACCCGAGGCATGCAAGAAAGCGACTTCCGCGAGGTCGGCAAGGTCATCACCGAGGCGCTCACCGGCGACCTGGATGACGCCAAAAGGGCGGCATTGCTTGAGCGCACCAGCGCGCTGGCCAAGCGCTACCCGCTGTACCCGCAGCTCACCGCCCACGCGGCACGGTGACCGCCATGGCAACAGGACCCGTGCACTTATACGTCCCCGGCCCGACCAACGTCCCCGACGCGGTGCGCCGCGCGATGAACGTTCCCCAGCAGGATCACCGGGCACCAGATTTCCCGGACCTGACCCTGCCGCTATTTGCTGATCTGAAAAGGGTCTTCGCCAACGAGACCGGCCGGGTGTTCATGTACCCGTCGTCGGGCACAGGGGCGTGGGAAGCGGCGATCAGCAACACCCTCAACCGTGGTGACCGAGTGCTGATGTCGCGGTTCGGACAGTTCTCCCACCTGTGGGCCGACATGGCGAGGCGGCTGGGTCTGGACGTCATCTGCGTCGACCGCGAGTGGGGTGAGGGCGTCCCGCTGGACGACTACGCCCGCCACCTGTCCGATGATCCGAGCATCAGAGGAGTCTTTGCCTGCCACAACGAAACGGCCACCGGGGTAACCTCGGACATCGCCGCGGTGCGTCAGGTGATGGACGAGGCCGGCTCCGAGGCGCTGCTCTACGTCGATGCAGTGTCCTCGCTCGCCTCGATCCCGTTCGAGCAGGATGCCTGGGGCGTCGACCTGGCAGTGACCGGCTCCCAGAAGGGCTTCATGCTGCCAGCCGGGATGTCCATGCTGGGAGTCAGCGCCAAGGCGTTGGAGGCGCACAAGTCATCCCGGATGGAACGCTGCTACTTCAGCTTCGAAGACATGCTCAAGAGCAACGACGCAGGTTATTTCCCCTACACCCCATCTGTACCGATGCTGCACGGCCTGCGGGCCTCGCTGGATCTGCTCTTCGCCGAAGGCCTGCCGCAGGTGTTCGCCCGCCATCACCGGCTTGCCGAAGGGGTGCGCCGGGGGGTGGACGGGTTGGGCCTGTCGCTGTGCGCAGTGGACCCGAAGTGGTACTCCGACACCGTCACCGCCATCCGAACCCCGGAAGAGGTGGACGCTGCGGAGGTGTGCCGGATCGGCTACTACCGGTACCGCACCTCCTTCGGTGCCGGGCTGTCCAAAGTCGCTGGCAAGGTGTTCCGGATCGGCCACCTCGGCGATCTCAACGAGGTGATGTGCCTGGCAGCGCTGGCCAGCGCGGAGATGTCACTGGCCGACGCCGGGGCGAAGGTAGAACTCGGGGCCGGCGTCGCGGCGGCCCAGAACTATTACCGCGCCGCACTGGAAACCGGGACGGACGTTGGTGGACAGGGGGCCACCTCACCCCAATAGATTGCCCCAATACGTGGTGCAGTAGCCGTCCCGGAACTTCCGAGCAACAGCTGTGCTCAAGGAGGAGCCAGTGCGATGAGCCACACCTTCTACCCGATGCGCCGGCCGCGATTGCAGCGCAGTGAGCTGGCAGTGCCCGGATCCAATCCCACCTTTATCGAGAAGGCGGCGAACAGCGCGGCCGACGTCGTCTTTCTCGACCTCGAGGACGCCGTAGCACCGCCGGACAAGGAACAGGCCCGCCGCAATGTGATCCAGGCGCTGCGAGACATCGACTGGGCGGCTAAGGGCAAGGCGGTGTCGGTGCGGATCAACGGGCTGGACACCCACTACATGTACCGCGACGTCATCGACATTATGGAACAGGCCGGTGACCGCCTGCACACCATCCTGGTGCCCAAAGTCGGCGTGCCCGCAGATCTGTACTGCGTGGAAACCCTGGTGACGCAGATCGAGCAGGCACAGGGATACGAGCGCCGGGTCGGTCTCGAGGCGCTGATCGAGACCGCGCTGGGAATGGCCAACGTGGAAGCCATCGCCGCCGCGCCTGGCCGGTTGGAGGCGTTGCACTTCGGGGTGGCCGACTACGCCGCCAGCAACCGGGCCCGCACAGTCAGCATCGGCGGCCTGAACCCGGATTACCCCGGCGACCAGTGGCACTTCGCGCTGTCCCGGATGATCGTGGCGTGCCGCGCCTACGGGTTGCGCCCGATCGATGGCCCGTTCGGCGACTACTCCGATCCCGACGGTTTCCGGTCCAGCGCACGGCGGGCCGCGGCACTCGGATGTGAGGGCAAGTGGGCGATCCACCCCAGCCAGATTGAGCTGGCAAACGAAGTGTTCAGCCCCCCGGAAGCTGAGGTCGACCGGGCCCGGCGGATTATCGACGCGCTGCGCCAAGCGGAGGCCCAAGGCAGGGGCGCGGCCTCGGTGGACGGCAAGATGATTGACGCCGCATCGGAGCGGATGGCGCAGACGGTGATCGCGATGGACACGGCAATCAGGGCGGCCGCGGCCAGCCGAGCCTGAAAGGGGACTGCGAGTGGACATTCACGAGTACCAGGCCAAGGAGATCCTCGCCCGGTTCGACGTACCTGTCCCCCGCGGTGGCCTGGCCTACAGCCCCGAGCAGGCGTCCTACCGGTGCACCGAGATCGGCGGGTCGGCCTGGGTCGTCAAGGCCCAGGTGCACGCCGGCGGCCGCGGTGCGGCCGGCGGGGTGAAGATCTGCTATTCCGACCACGAGGTGCAAGACGTCGCCAACAGCATGTTCGGCCGGCGGCTGGTCACCAAGCAGTCCGCCCCCCGGGGCAAGCTGATCTACCGGGTATACGTGGAGGAGGCCACTGATATCGCCCGGGAGCTGTACTTCGGCATCGTGCTGGACCGCCGCATCGAGCGGGTGTGCATCATCGCCTCAACCGAGGGCGGCATGGAGATCGAGGAGTTGGCCACATCCAAACCGGAGGCGCTGATCCGGACCACGATCGAGCCTGCGGTCGGTTTCCTTGAATTCCAGGCTCGCGAGATCGCCTTCGCGCTGGGTCTGCCCCCGACGCTGACCGCCCAGGCCACCCGGGTGTTCCGGCGGGCCTACCGCGCCTTTCGTGATCTTGAGGCCACCATGCTGGAGATCAACCCACTGGTGGTCACGACCAAGGGCAGCCTGGTCGCGGTGGACGCCAAGATGTCCTTTGACGACAACGCGCTTTTCCGGCACCTGGAGATCTCCGAGCTGCGCGACCGCAGCCAGGAAGACGCCCGGGAAAGCCATGCCGCCGATCGCGGGCTGGCCTACGTCGGCCTGGACGGCAACATCGGCTGCATGATCAACGGGGCCGGCTTGGCGATGGCGACCATGGACATGATCAAGCTGGCCGGAGGCGAACCAGCGAATTTTCTGGATATCGGCGGCGGCGCCTCACCCGAGCGGGTGCTCAAGGCATTCCGCGCGGTCCTGCACGACAAGAACGTCGAGACAATGTTGATCAACATCTTCGCCGGGATCAACCGGTGCGACTGGGTCGCCCAGGGCATCATCGACGCGTTCAAGCAACTCGAGGTGAAAATCCCCGTAGTGGTGCGGCTGGCCGGCACCCACGTCGAGGAGGGCCAGGCCATGCTCCGGGATTCGGGACTACCCATCATCACCGCGGACTCTCTGGCTGACGCGGCTCAGAAAGCCGTCGCCGTTGTGGGCAGCGTCAGTGCCGGTTGAGGGCCGGTTGAGGACCGGTTGAGCGCCGCGGGTTGACATCCGCTGGTCGAGATCCGCTGGTGGAGGCCACGAACTGAGGAGGGTCATGGCCATCTTGATCGACGAGCACACCCGGGTGGTGGTGCAGGGCATCACCGGGCGTATCGGCCGCTTCCACACCGAGGAAATGATCAGCTACGGCACGCAGGTCGTCGCCGGAGTCACCCCCGGCAAGGGTGGCGACACCGTGCTCGACCTCCCCGTGTTCAACACCATGAAAGAGGCTGTGGCACATACCGGGGCCACCGCCTCGATCGTGTTTGTACCGCCTCCGTTCGCAGCCGACGCCTTGATGGAAGCCGCCGACGCGGGAATCCGGTTTTGCGCCTGCATCACCGACGGCATCCCGATGCACGACATGCTCAAGGTCAAGCGGTACATGCGGCGCTACCGGGCCCAGCAGAAGATGACCCTGACCGGACCGAACTGCGCGGGCACCATCTCCCCCGGGCGGTCGCTGCTGGGCATCATGCCCGGCCACATCTACCTGCCTGGCCGGGTCGGGGTGATCGGTCGCTCCGGCACCCTGGGCTACGAGGCCGCCTCGCAAATGAAGGCGCTGGGTCTCGGGGTGTCCACGTCGGTGGGCATCGGCGGCGATCCGGTCAACGGGACGTCGTTCCGTGACCACCTCGCGTTGTTCGAAGCCGATCCGGACACCGACGCGGTGGTCATGGTCGGCGAGATCGGTGGCCCGCAGGAAGTCGAGGGCGCTGAGTACGTCCGCCAGCACATGACCAAACCGGTCATCGCCTACATCGCTGGGCTGTCGGCTCCCAAGGGCCGCAAAATGGGCCACGCCGGTGCGATCGTTTCCGGGGCCGGAGAATCCGCCCAGGAAAAAATCGAGATCCTGACCGCCGCCGGGATCACCGTGGCGCCCAACCCGTCGTGCATCGGCGAGACCGTCGCCCGTGTCCTGGCCGAGCACGCCCTCCTTGGCCGGTGTTCCGAGGTCGGTAGCTCCCCTGCAGTTGGTGGCTTTTCAGGAGCAACCAACCCCCCTATTGATCATCTTCAACAGCATTCAACCCGGGAAAACTGAGCTGCTGGAGGATCCTCGTGGACGAACCCGTCATCGTCGTCACCCGGCGCTGGCCTGAATCGGTCGAGCAGGAGCTTGCGCGCCGATTCCCCCATGTCCAGCTCAACGCCGACGACGTGCCACTGGGCCGCGACGGGCTACGGGCTGCGTTGGAGCAGGCCGATGTGGTGTTACCCACCGTCTCCGACCGCCTGCCGGCCGAACTGTTCGAGGGTGAGGTGCGGACTCGATTTCTGGGCAACTTCGGCGTCGGTTACAACCACATCGACGTCGAGGCCGCCGCCAAGGCCGGGATCGTGGTCACCAACACACCACGAGTGCTCACCAACACCACCGCGGACACCGCGATGACTCTCATGCTGATGGTGGCCCGCCGGGCCGGCGAGGGGGAACGTGAGGTCCGCGCGGGGCGCTGGACCGGGTGGCGACCCACCCACATGATGGGCGCCGATGTCACCGGCAAGACACTGGGCATCCTCGGCATGGGCCGGATCGGGGTGGCGGTAGCGCGCCGCGGCCACTTCGGCTTTGGTATGCCGGTGGTCTTCTACGACCCGGTGGACTTCGAACCCGACCACGGCATCCCCGGTGCCCGCCGGGTCAGCACCAAGGAAGAAGTCCTTCAGACCGCTGACTTCGTGTCCCTACACATGCCGGGAAGCAGCGGGAACACCCATCTCATCGATGCCGCGGCGCTGGCTCAGATGAAGCCCACCGCCTTCCTGATCAACAGCGCTCGCGGCGACGTCGTCGACCAGAAGGCGCTGATCGAGGCGCTGAAGTCGGGGACAATCGCCGGTGCCGGACTTGACGTCTACGAAAACGAGCCGCAAATCACGCAAGAGCTGATCGAGCTGGACAACGCCGTGCTGCTGCCCCATCTGGGCAGCGCCACCCTGGAAACCCGCACTGCCATGGGCATGCTCGTGCTGGATAACCTGCAGGACTTCCTGGAGGGTCGCGAACCCTCCTGTCGCGTCGCCTGAGGTGTAGTAGCTCGACGAGCCACCACTGTCCACCACTATCGGGTGGTGGGCGAGCACATACGCCGGGTTCTCCCCAGGTCGGGGCACCTTGCCGCCACCCAGTCGTGTGGTTACGTGCCGACTGCGCCACGTTCCGTAACGTCATCGGCCGTTAACACGATGACAAGGATATGCTGGGGGAACTCGCAGCCATTAGCGCTGCCGCTATTCGCGCGCCTGCCGACGATGCCGCCGCGGCGCCCCAACTGCTCACTCGATCTACCAGCCAGCACTGGCGATGCTGCGGCCCGGGCAGGACAATCTGCCTGTTGCCGAGGACTCCACCCCGCAGAAGCGAGCACCGAGAGAGGCCGGCTGCATGGTGATTTCGCGAGCCCATCGGGTTTCTGTTGAGGCTGAGGGTATAGATGCCCGGCTGGCCTGGGAAGAGCTGGTCAGCCAGGATCCAAGCACCGCACTATCGAAGACACCACAATGGTCCGACTGTATATGCAGTTCCGATCAGTTCTCAGATGCGACGTTACTATTTCGCGGCGAAGACGGGCGTCGACTTATTCTGCCACGGGTTCGGAAAACCGGAGCCTCGCTACCGGGTATCTATTCATCACCCCCCAGGCATTGGAATCTTGGCGCCGACGCGAGTGGTTTCGTCAGCGAAGGAGGGCCCGCGTCACCCTACGAGATCGGTGCGCTGATCCAAGAGGTCCGACGCCAGTCCGGTCTGCGTACTCGCATTGTGGTCGGCGGCGACGATGCTCGGGCATGGGCATCAGTTACTCCGCCGAGGACCTACTCGATTGCACGGACTGCGCAGGTCCTTGACCTCCAGGGCAGTTTTTCTACTGTTTGGTCGAAGCGGTTTACGAGCAAAGTCCGCTCCAATTCGCGCAAAGCAGAGCGACGCGGCGTTGTGGTGGAATCGGACAACACTGGCCGGCTCATCCCCGTATTCGACCAGCTGTATCGGATTTCCGTCGACAGGTGGGCTCAGGAACGGGGCCATCCGGTCACGTTGATGCGTTGGCTTTCGCAGCGCCAACATCCGCAAAGCAAGTTCGCCACAGTAGCAAGGGTACTAGGCGAGCAGTGCACCGTGTGGATAGCCTGGCGGCACGGCGAGCCCATCGCAGGCATCATCGTTTTGGCCAAGGGTCCACGGGCAACCTATTGGCGCGGCGCCATGGACAAAGAACGTGCCAGTGGAACTGGCGCCAACGAGCTTCTCCATCGTTGCGCGATCGAGGCCGCATGCGCCAGCGGACGGCAAAGCTACGATTTCGGTCTCTCCCAGACTGACCATCTCAAGAGGTTCAAGGGCACCTTCGGAGCAACCGAAGTTCCTGTGCACGTCTACTACCTCGAAAAGATTCCCACAGCAGCCGCCGAAGACCGGTGTTATGGCGCGGCGAAGCACGCTATCCGAGCGGTAATGCGCCTTGCGCATGCAGGTGGGTAAGGTGACAGCCCTCGAAGAGACAATTCCCAGCACCACGGCGCGCAACTCCGCCACCGTTGCCGGGTGGACGCTGGTCAGCCGGGCCACCGGACTGCTCCGGGTGGTAGTGATCGGTGCGGTACTGGGTCCCACCTACTTCGCCAACTCCTTCCAGGCCAGCTATTTCGTGCCGAACATCGTCTTCACGTTGATCGCCGGGCCGGTGCTGGCGATGGTGCTGGTACCCGCGGTGGTCCGGACCATCGACGTCGGCGGCCTGCCCCAGGCTCGGGAGACCCTCGGCCGGGTGACAGGATGGTTGCTCGCCGTGTCGGCCGGAGTGGTCGCGTTGTTGATCATTGCTGCCCCGGCGGTGGCGTGGACGCTGAGCGCGGGGATCCCCGATCCGGCACAACGGGGGCGCGGCCTCTGGCTGACCACGTTGCTGGTGCTGCTCGTCGCGCCCCAGATCCTGCTGTATTGCCTGGCTGATCTCGGCGTGGCCGCACAACGAGCACGTGGACGTTTCGCGTTGGCGTCGGCCGCCCCGGCGGTGGAGAACATCGGGGTAACCCTGACGGTGGTGCTCGCCGGCTGGTATTACGGGACAGGTCTCGACTTTGATCATGTGCCGATCGAACTGGTGATCACGCTAGGAGCGGGCAGTACGTTGGCAGTGGTGCTGCATACAGCACTACAGCTGTTCGGCGCAGCCCGGGTAGGGCTGCTGACCCGACCGTCGCTGGGCTGGCGGCACGATGCCGAGGCGCTCGCGGTGACCCGCAGGCTGATGCGCTCGGTGGGAGTGGCGGCCTGCCCGGCAGCGGCCATGTACGTGCTCCTTGCACTGGCCGGTTCGGTGCCCGGTGGCGTGTTCGTCGTGCAGCTGTCCTACGCGGTGTTGTTCTCGCTGTCCTACGTCAGTGCTCGGGCGGTGTCGATGGCCGCGCTGCCCGGACTAGCGCACGCCGCCCACAGCGAGGACACCGCCACGTTCGGTTCGGCCTGGCGCCAGGGGTTGTCCTATGCCGTGATCGCCAGCCTGCCGCTGCTGGTGTTGCTGGCGGTGCTGTCCGGGCCTACGGCGAACATCCTTGCCAACGGTGAGCTGCGCCATGCCGCGCTGATCGGCCCACTGGCCACCTGCTTGGCGGTGGTGGCAGTTGCTCAGCTCGTCGGCGGCGTAAGCGATCTCGGATACCAGGCCCTCTACGCACGATTGGACGACCGCATCCCGCGGCGGGCCAGCCAGGTGGCGTTCGCGGTCAAGGTCCTCGTCGCCATGTCGGCGCTGCTCGTCCCGGCAGGCGGGTCCCGACTGGTCTGGCTGGTGGTGGCCATCCTGGCCGGTGAGCTCGCCGCCGCAGGGATGGTGCTGACCAGGCTGCGCCGGGAAATGCGGCCCGAGCAATTTGTCGAGCCCCGCCCCATTGCCGGCGCGCTCTTAGCCGCGGTCGCAATGGTGCCGGTGGCCGCTGCGGTGTGGTGGGTGCAGCATGTCCACAACGGCGGTCAGCTCGGCACTCTAGGGCTTCTTGCCTTGGGCGGGATTGTGGCGCTTGGCGTCTACATACTCGTGCTCCGGGCCACCATGACGCGCTGGGCCAGCGCGTCATGACTTCGAACCAAGTATGGGGAAGGGTCTGAGGATATGGTGCTTTCTCAGGCGTATCGGGTCTCCCTTGAAGCCGAAGGTGGAGACGCTCGCCCGGTGTGGGATGACCTCGTGGCCCGCGATGAGAGCATTGCACTGTCCAAGACTCCCGAGTGGATTGACTGCATATGTAGTTGTAGCCGGTTCTCAGATGCGACCTTGCTGTTCCGCGGAGAAGATGGCCGGCGACTGATCCTGCCCCGCCTGCGAAAAACAGGAACTCCTTCGTTCCTGGGTCCATTTGAATCACCGCCGCAGGGGTGGGGTCTGGGCGCTGATGCAGGTGGTTTGGTCAGCGAAGGCGGTCCCGCGTCGCCCGGTGAGATCCGCGCTCTGATCGAGGAGATCCAGCGCCATCCCGGTCTGCGTACCCGCGTCATGGTGGCGGACCACGACGCCACGGCATGGGCATCAGTGGCTCCAAGCACGCTGTATTCCACCGCCCGGACAGCGCAAGTACTCGATCTCAGCGGTGGTTTTTCGACAGTATGGTCGCAGCGGTTCACCAGCAAAGTACGATCCAATTCCCGCAAGGCAGAACGTCGAGGCGTTGTTGTAGAATCGGACAATACCGGTCGACTTATTCCCGTGTTTGACGAGCTGTACCGAAGTTCCGTCGACAGATGGGCTCAACAGCGAGGCCAGCCGCTGTCGTTAATGCGCTGGCGCGCGCAGCGCCGGGAGCCGCAGAGCAAGTTCGCGACCGTGGCACACCGGATGGGCCAGCGTTGCACGGTGTCGATAGCGTGGCGCGACGGTGAACCTCTTGCTGGCATTGTCGTGCTTACCCGGGGTCCGCGGGCCACCTACTGGCGGGGTGCCATGGACAAGGAACGGGCGCGGGGCACCGGCGCCAATGAATTGCTGCACCGACACGCGATCGAGGCGGCGTGCGCCGAAGGGCGGCTGAGCTACGACTTCGGGATCTACCAGACTGAGGAACTAAAAAGATTCAAGAGCACTTTCGGGGCGCACGAAGTGCCTGTGCATGTTTATTACTTCGAAAGGCTTCCCACCGCGGCTGCCGAAGCGAAGTGTCACCGCGCCGCCAAGCAGGCAGTGGGAACCGTGCTGCGCCTCGCCCGCCCCGGTAGGTGAGCTCACCGGCGACCAGAATCGCCGGAACTGTCGGGGTCAGCCGCGATGATGCGACCATGTCCATAACGAGCAGTGCGGAGGTGATGCACGATGGCCGCGCCGATGCCGGATTATCTGCGAAGCGAGCTCGGCGAGACCGGTTCCCGCGCCCTTGCCTACCGGCTCAACCGGGACCATTACGCGGAGGTCGCCTGCGCTGAGCCGGGCCAGCCGCTGGTGCTGACCGAGCCGATCGCGGTCACGCTGGGTCTCGCTGTGCTGGCGGCGGCCACCCGTCCGTACTGCTGAACCCGGTGGTCACTGATCCACGGGCACTGTTGCGGGCGATGTTCGACGCGGCCGTGGCAGCTGCGGATCCGCTGCAGCGGGTGGCGGCATTCCTGCCGCCGCGGCCGCCGGGTCGGGTCGTCGTGGTTGGTGCGGGCAAGGCCTCGGCGCGGATGGCGCAGGCGGTGGAGCAGGCCTGGGATGGCCCGCTAAGCGGTCTGGTCGTCACCCGCTACGGGCATGCGGTGCCGTGCGCGCAGGTAGAGGTGGTGCAGGCGGCGCATCCGGTGCCCGACGCAGCAGGTGAACAAGCAGCGCGCCGGATTCTTGAGCTGGTGTCCGGGCTGACTGCGGACGACCTGGTGCTGGCCCTGATCTCAGGAGGCGGCTCAGCCGTGCTGGCACTGCCCGCACCGGGCATCACCCTGGCCGATAAGCAGGCGACCAACACGGCGCTGCTGCGCTGTGGAGCGCCGATCGAGACGATGAACCTGGTACGCAAGCATCTATCGGCTATCAAGGGCGGGCGGCTGGCAGCAGCCGCGTTCCCGGCCGCGACCGTCGGCCTGCTGATCTCTGACGTTCCGGGCGATGATCCAGCCGTCATCGCCTCTGGACCCACTGTGCCCGAGGCCTCGACCCCGGCGCAGGCGCTCGCGGCGCTGGCGAACTACCACGTGGCGGTGCCGCCAGCGGTTCGGGCGCACCTGGAGACCAGCCCAGGCTGCCCAGGACCCGATGATTCCCGGATGGGGCGGGTGCGCAATCACGTGATCGCCGCACCACAACAATCGCTTGAGGCCGCCGCGGAGATCGCCCGCCGCTCCGGCGTCACGCCGGTGATCCTGGGCGACTCGCTGGAAGGCGAGTCTCGTGAGGTGGGAATCGTGCTGGCGGGCATCGCCCGCCAGGTGCGTCGCCATAGCCAACCAGCGCCCGCGCCGTGCGTGCTGCTCTCCGGGGGCGAGACGACCGTAACCGTACGCGGTAGCGGCTGCGGCGGCCGCAACGCCGAACTGCTGCTCGCGCTGGCGATAGCGCTGCGAGGGCAGGCAGGAACGTATGCCATCGCGTGCGACACCGACGGCGTCGATGGCGCGGCGGAGGTGGCCGGCGCGCTGGTCGGTCCGGACACGCTGCGGCGAGCCGAGCAGCTCGGCGTGCCAGCTGCCGGGGCGCTGGCCGACAACGATGGACATCGTTTCTTCGCCGCGTTGGGCGATCAAATCGTGACGGGTCCTACCCTGACCAACGTCAACGACTTCCGCGCTGTGCTGATCGCCTGAGCAAGACGCTCATTCGGGGTGGGCCGGCAACGCCGGCGCGATGGGCGTCACGAGGCAGCCGATGTGTTCGATCTCGACCTCGACGGTGTCACCCGGATGCAAGAACCGGGGTGGCTGGCGAGTGAACCCGACACCATCAGGGGTTCCGGTGGCGATCACGTCGCCCGGCCACAGCGTCATGGCACCCGATGCGTAGGCGGCGATCTCGGGCGCCGAAAAGATCATGTCCGCGGTAGAGCCGTCCTGCACGACCTCTCCATTGACCCGGGTGACGATGCGCAGCCGCACAGGCTCGGCAACCTCATCGGTGGTGACCAGCCACGGGCCGATGGGAGCGGAAAAATCGGCGTTCTTGCCCAAAGTCCACTGGTTGCCCGCCCGCTGGTAGTCCCGGGCGGTGAGATCGTTAAAGCACAGATAGCCAAGGATCGCTGCCTGCGCCTGCTCAGCGGTGGCGTCACGCAGGTGGCTGCCGAGGACGAAGGCTAGTTCGCCTTCCCAGTCCAGGCGCTGCTCACGAGGGGGAACGGGGACCGGGCGGCCACCGACGGTCAGCGTCGACGGCCACCGCCCGAACAGGTCCGGGCGTTTCGGCACGCGCAGGTTCGCCTCCGCAGCGTGCGCCGCGTAGTTGCGGCCGGCACACAGCACCCGAGCGGTCGGCGGCACCGGGGGCAGCTGCTCGACCTGGTCAAGGGTGACCGAGCTGGGCAGGGCATGGCGTGCCGCCGCGAGACCGACCGGGGGTGCTGACCAGAACTCGTCCACCGAACTGACCACGGCCAGCCGGTCGCCGTCCATAACCCGCGCCATGGTGGCACCACAGCCGTCCCGATATGCAATGAGCTTCAACGTCCACCCCCGGCTGCCATGCCTAGCATGGCACTGGGTACCCGCTGCACTGTTGAGGAGGCGCCTTGCCTGATGGTTCGTATGAACTGCGGCCCATCGGGTGGGTCGAATCGTCGCTGACCGATCCGGCAACAGCCCCCAAACAAGGGGAGGAAGGATCACCTGAAGCGTGGCTGGTGTTCGATCGCTCGGTGAGTGTGGGCCTTGCAAATCTTCGGGCTGGCACCGAGGTCATCGTGCTCACGTGGTTGCATCGGGCCAATCGCGACGTGCTGAGGGTGCACCCACGCGATGATCCCGCGAACCCCGAACAAGGCGTCTTCAGCACCCGATCTCCCCACCGACCCAATCCCATCGGGTTGCACCGAGTCACCATCGTGTCGATCGAGGGCAGCAGAATGCTCGTGCGCAACCTTGAAGCGCTGAACGCAACACCAATCGTGGACGTCAAGCCGGTCCTCGACCCGAGATTCGATCGATGATCAGACGGGCCTCAGAAACCCCGATACGTCTCGATGTCATGCAGCGGTTCTGGCGTTAATGCTCGAACCCGCTAAGCGGTTCTTCGGTGTTGATGCTCGAACCCGCTAAGCGGTTCTTCGGTGTTGATGCTCGAACCCGCTAAGCGGTTCTTCGGTGTTGATGCTCGAACCCGCTAAGCGGTTCTTCGGTGGTGCGCAAGGTCGGCGTGGTGGTCAGCGCCATCAAGGCTATGCGGGTCGGTGTGCACGATGGCCGACGTCAGCCGCGGTATCGCGTGAATGAGCCGGTGCTCGGCCGCAACGGCGATGGCATGTGCCGCCGCGACCGTCAGCTCAGCCGGCACCGCGACGTCACATTCAGCGCGCAGCCGATGACCAATCCACCGCACGTGCACAGCACCCACCGCAATGACGCCGGAAGTGGCCCGCAACGTGTCCTCGATCTGGTCGACCAGCGTGGGATCAACCGCGTCCATCAACCGCCGGTACACCTCGCGGGCGGCGTCTTTGAGTACCAGCAGGATCGCGGCGGTGATGACCAGACCGATGACGGGGTCGGCCCACCGCCAGCCGACGGCGACCCCGCCTGCACCGAGGAGCACGGCGAGCGAGGTGAAACCGTCGGTGCGCGCATGCAGCCCATCGGCGACCAGCGCCGCCGAGCCGATCCGGCGGCCCACCCGGATGCGGTAGCGAGCGACGGTCTCGTTGCCGACAAATCCGACCAGCGCCGCGGCGGCAACCGCGGGTAGGTGTGACACGTCCGCGGGATGCAACAACCGCTGGATCGCCTGGTAGCCAGCCAGCGCTGACGAGGCCGCGATGACCGCCACGATCACGATGCCGGCCACGTCCTCTGCACGGCCAAAGCCGTACGTGTAGCGCCGGGTCGGCGGCCGACGACCCAGCACGAAGGCAAGCCCCAACGGCACAGCAGTCAACGCGTCGGCGACGTTATGCAGGGTGTCGCCCAGCAGCGCGACCGATCCGGATAACGCCACCACCGCTGCTTGCACGATCGCGGTGCCGCCAAGGACGGCCAGGGAAATCCACAGCGCCCTCATGCCTTCCCGAGAGGTTTCGAGTGCGGAATCGACTTTCTCCGCGCTGTCGTGCGAATGCGGCGTAATGAGGTGTGACAATCGATGCCACCGGCCAGGAGTAGGCGAGTGATGATGGTCGTGGTGCGCGTCGCTGCCCATGCTGGCCGCCCTCCGCGGATAACCGGTCTTGTGCTATTGCACACGGCCAGCCGCCGGGCCGCCAGGTAGCTAGCTGGAGCGGTGCACGTCCGTGCCTTGACCCTGCGGTGCCAGGGTGACACAGGCGATCCGGGCACCCGCTTGTCCCGCCTTACCCGGAGTCGTTTCCGTCTCCATGCCCTCGTGCACCACGATCGAGCCAGGCCCGCGGTCACCAAAGACGAACGGCACCGTGGTACGTGCTGTGCCGGAACCCGCAGCATCAGTGCGCAATTCGAGCCAGACTTCGTTGCGCGGATTGGCGTACTGCGGATCGGTTGACGGCTTTTGCGGGGTGGCCGCGGGATCAATCCGATTCTGGTAGTGCGGCCCCGCCGCGGCGCCCGTCTGACCACAGACATTGGTGTGCGCGTGTGCGGCATAGCTGCGGTTGGGCAGCATTCCGGAAACCGTCAATTCGGCCGTGCTGGAATTAGCCGACGGGGTCAGTGTGGCCGACACCCGGGCACCAACGGGCGCTAATGCCGGGTTGTACGTCTCGGCTGTCGAGGAAAGGGTCGGCGCGGCAAGTGCGCCCTGACCGTGCAGGGTAACCGCGTCGATCGGAGACATCCCGAGGCCCTTGTAGGCGCATGCCGTAGGCCAGACGACCGCCATGGCCGTCGCGATGGCGACGGTAGATCGTCGCCTAGTCACAGGATCAGCGAGCGCCCGCTCCAGGAGCAGCTGCTTGTTTGAACTCGTACTCCGACATTGCCCCCTAAAACAGACACCCCTCATAGAGGTATCGTGCCCCACTGGTGGGTGGATGGCGAGGGCAGCGCCGGTAACGTTCGCAGCCCGGTTGCCGGGGAGCAACGATCAACAGAGGCTTACCGAGGCGAGAATGGTCCAGCGCGCATGTCGACGGCATGGTTGCGCACCCAGGTGTCGACCTGTGACCAGGTGTCATCGAGCCAGATGGCCAGCGTTTCCCGGTCCCGGGGGACGGTCGCGGCCGGAACCAGGATGGTGCGCACGAGCAACTCGCGGTGCACGGGAAGCCACCACCATGGCATATCACGACCGTCGGCGGCGAAGCCGGTATGGGCGAGCACGAGCACGTCGGCCTTGGGTGATCCCATCAGGGCCGCCGCCGCGCCACCACGGTGTGGCGGCAGTGTGTAGCTGCGCCGAAGGGCAAGCCGGGCCGCACCGTACGCACCAGCCATGGACAGCGACGACACCGCCCGGCGCCATCGCGCATGGCTGAAGTTCCCGCCCTCGGGAAACAGCAGCAGCGCGTCGCCGGGAGACATCGCGGCCGCGAGGTCGTAGATCCTGCGGCGAGCGCGCTCCCCGCTGCGGGCTATGAAGCACAGCGGCAGGTAATCGCTGGCCAGGTCGAGGGTCGGTTCTAATCGCAGCACGGACTTCAGCACCGCGCGCAGCCGCAATTGGTAGTGCACGACCAGCAACCAGGCAATGAGCAACGAGTCGCCGGGCCCGCAGTGCCGGGCCAGGACAAGCAGGCCATTTGCCGTGGTGAGCTGTTCGCGCGTCGCAGACCCGTCTTCCAGAACGAGCCGCACGTCGAGGATGGCCTGCACGGCCGTGTAAGCGCGGGCGAGCACATCCCGCAGGACTGCGTCCCAGTCATGGTCTTCACCCCGGATCAAGCGACCCAACGTGGCCAGCTCGATGCCGGCGTAAGTCACGATGAGAGCGGCGCTGCGTATCGGCCGCGTCGAGCGGGTCCCGGCGCCTACCAGGGCAGCGGCGGCCAGCAGCAGTGGTGCGAAGAGGAGAATCACGATTTCCAGGGCCATGACCGTCGGTATGGTCACCGCCCGGCGCAGCGCGGTCATGGCAAGCCGGCCAGGTAGGCACGGGTGGCGTCGTAGGCGAGCTGGGCGCGCTGATCGATGCGCCGGCGGTCGCGGTAGCGCAGGTTCGACCACGTCGGGGCTCGCCGTTGCGGCAAGCCCGTCGGCAGCACGTGCACGATTACATCATCTGGTATCTGCCCGAGATCGGTATAGAACCGGTGCCGGCGGGAGATTTCGAAGGCCACAAAACCCACTTCCCAGGGGAAGCGAGGCACCGCCAGCTCTTCCTCCAGGCGCCCAACGTGCAGTACCCATATCGTGTCCGCACCGTGCTGCACCGCCCGGCCCAGCGGGATGCTGTTGACCAGACCGCCGTCGAAGAAATGCTCGCCAGCGATCTCCACCGGTGGGAAGACACCGGGCAGCGCGCACGACGCCAGCACCGCGTCGATCAGGTCGCCGGAGGAAAACCAGTGCTCACGCGCCCTCTCGATGTTCGCCGCCACGCACTCGAACGGCACAACGAGCTCGGCGAAGGTGTGCACCGGAATGCACTCGCACAGCCGCTGGCGCAACTCGGTGTTGCCGTGCAGGGAGATACCACTGCGCACCATCTCCACCACCTGGCCGACCAGCGACGTGCTGAACACCCCGTCAGCCCCCAGCATCTCCCACATCGCCAGCAACGCCTGCGCGCCACCAGGCGTGGGATCGGCCGCGAGAGCCGCACCATTGATCGCCCCGATCGAGGTGCCACAGATCAGGTCTGGGAACACGCCGGCCTCAAGCAACGCCCACGCCATGCCCGCCTCGGCGGCGCCAAGCACGCCACCACCGCCGAGAACGAACGCGGTGCGGGTCATGCCACGCCCCGTGCCATCGTGAACCTCGTCTGGAGATCCGGCCAACACCCAGCCGCTGACCGGATACCCGGTGCGCAGCGAGCTACGCCCACTGGCAGGTTAGGTCAGCCCAGGTCGTTGATCAATTCTTCGCAGGCTTGCTGGCAGCGGCGGCACGCTTCGGCACAGACCCGGCAGTGCTCGTGCATGGCGGCGTGCCGCTCACATTCGTCCCCGCAGGCGCGGCACACCGCGGCGCAGGTTTGCAGGACGCTCCGCGTGATATTGGCGTCATAGCCGGTGCGCCGAGAAACGACTCGGGCCGTGACACTGCATATATCGGCGCAATCTTCGCAGGATCGGATGCACTTCCGTAACATCGGCAGGTGGTCATCAGATTCCGACAGGCATGCATCAGCACACGCGGTGCAGGCCTGCGCGCATGACAGGCATTCGTCGATGCAACGGACCAAGGCATCGCGGTCTATCCCACCGAGGTCCGCTGGATAAGTCCGGAGCATTTCGCCCGCAACAGTCATTCCTACCTCCGAGATTTCCGCGTGGCAAAGCGATTACCCACCTCACCGTTGCCTCCGACGCGCCGGACGAAGATCAGTGGGGAGAACAACCCAAGAGTAGCTACCGCCTCAACCAAAGGCTGGCTTGCCGCCGCATAGGAGACGTAACGCCGGGTCGCTTGGTAGGGCCGCTGGTGCGGGGACCTGGTGAGAGCAGCTATGGCATCGAGGGGATAGGCAACGGTGAGAAGCTTCATCAGTTTCGGGAATGCGGATGAAGCGGCTCTGGCCCCCTTTCGCGATCGGACTCGTTAGCCATGGCTTGGGATGGGCGGCGGACCCTGAGTGCAAGGGCGTCGAGTGGGCAGCCGGCACGATCGTGCGACTAAAGGCACCACATTCGTCGGTCATAACCGGGGCGGACCGCTGCAGCTGTGCCGATGGTCGCGCGCCGCGACCGTGTCTTGACCGCTGACCGCGGCCGGGAACTCGCCTTCGTCACCGAGGAGGGCGACGCGAGCCGACCGTGTGGCGCTACCGGTTCGAGCGTCCCCAACCCCGGAAATCGTGACTGTCGCTGATCCGTGTGTCCGCCACCACTGGTACTTGACGTACCGGCCGGTTCAGATGCATCCTCAATCTATTCAACAAGAGATGAAAAAGAGGATGATCGAAATGGCCGAGCATACGGGCTGCGTGGTCGTCGGTGGCGGACCGGCCGGCATGGTGGCCGGGCTGCTGCTGGCCAGGGCCGGAGTCGAGGTAACGGTGCTGGAAAAACATGCCGACTTCCTTCGGGACTTCCGCGGCGACACGGTGCACCCATCGACACTGACCTTGCTCGACGAGCTCGGACTGGGCGACAAGTTCGACGCACTACCGCATAGCGAGCTCACCGCGGCAGGATTCCCCACCGAAGACGGCGGGATGCTGAAGCTGGCCGACATGAGCCGGCTGAAGGTGGCACACCCGTATATCGCAATGGTGCCGCAGTGGGATTTTCTGGACCTGCTCGCCAGCAGCGCCGCTGAAGAAAAAACGTTCACACTGCGGATGCAAACCGAGATGACCGGCCTGATCCGCGAAGGGGGCCGGGTTGCCGGGGTTCGCTACCAGACGGCCCAGGGTACCGAGGGCGAGCTCCGCGCGGATCTGGTGATCGCCGCCGATGGCCGCTGGTCGCGCGCCCGCCGCGAGGCGGGTTTGGAACCTAGGGAGTACGACTGCCCGTTCGACGTGTGGTGGTTCCGCCTTTCGCGCCACGACGACGAAGGTGAAGGAATGCTGACCCCGCGGATGCGCAACCGCCGGTTCGCCGTGCCGCTGCCGCGCCCTGGGTACTTCCAGGTCGCCTACCTCGCACCGAAGGGCGCCGATCTGCGCAAGGAAGGCATCGAGGCGTTCCGGGCGAACGTGACCGAAGTCTGTCCCGAGTTCGCCGACCGGGTGCATGAGCTCAAGACGATGGACGACGTCAAGTTCCTGGACGTTCGGCTGAACCTGCTGAACACCTGGCACATCGATGGCCTGCAGTGCATCGGCGACGCAGCACACGCCATGTCGCCGATCGGCGGGGTGGGCATCAACCTGGCCGTGCAGGACGCCGTCGCTGCTGCAACGTTGCTGGCCGAGCCGCTTCTCCGTGGCCGGCCAACCCCGACCGATCTGGCGAAGGTCCGCTCGCGCCGCCTGCTGCCGACAATGCTGGTGCAAGCCTTGCAGCGGATACTGCATCGTGCCGTGATGCGCCCAGTGATGGCGGGCACGCGCAACGGCCCACCCGAGGTAATGATCAAGTTGTTCGAGCGATTCCCGCAGCTGTCATACATTCCGGCCCGGCTGATCGGCCTTGGCTTGCGGCCCGAGCACGCCCCGAAGTTCGCGCGCCGCCCGATGGAGCGAGTCAGGCACTAGAGACCTGGCGTCCTTCCACGGATAGCCCAATAACCTGCGGTAGCCGCTGATCAGGTGTAATGGACTTCGTCTCCGGGTAACTCGCCTGGGCCATCGAATGACGGAAGGCCAGTGGGTGTCGCGACGTGTTGTCACCAAGGGTGGCTCGCAGCGTCGGTGGCTGCTGCGGGTTGGCCGGACAGGGATTGCGCTGGCCTCTGCGGTGGTGTTAATCCTCACCGGCTACGGCTGGACGCTGTCGCGACAGTTCAACAGTTCGCTGGCGACTTCGGCGGTGCTTGACCACCCCAGCCGCACCGACCCCGCTCAATCGCAGTTGGGCGCTGCCCTCGGCCCGATGAACGTGCTGCTCGTCGGGATGGACAGCCGCACCGACAACCAGGGCAATCCCTTACCGCAGCAGGTGCTGGCCGCACTGCACGCTGGCGGCAACGAGGGTGAACTCAACGCCGACACGCTGATCCTGGTGCATGTTCCGGCCGGGGCAGCTCAGCCGGCCGTGGCGGTGTCCATTCCCCGGGACTCTTATGTCAATGTGCCGGGCTTCGGCACTCATAAGATCAACTCAGCCTACCAGTGGGGAATGCGGGATGCGGAATCGGCGCTCGCGGCCCAGGGCGTCGACGAACCGCAGCTACGCCTGCTGGCCCGTCAGGCCGGTGCCCGACAACTCGTCCAGACCGTGGAACAACTCACCGGAGTGACCATCGACCACTACGTCCAGATCAACCTGGCCGGGTTCTACGAGATCACTCAAGCCGTCGGTGGCGTCCCGGTCTGCCTGAAGGACCCGGTCCACGACAGTTACTCAGGAGCGAATCTCCCGGCCGGGCCACAGACGGTCTCCGGCGCGGCGGCATTGGCATTCGTGCGGCAACGTTACGGCCTGCCTCATGGTGACCTGGACCGCATCCTGCGCCAGCAAGCGTTCCTGTCCGGACTGGTCCACCGGCTGCTGTCTGGTGACGTGCTGACCAACCCCACCGCAGTGGCCGCGCTCGACGAGGCGATCGCACGCTACGTGGTCATCGACGCCGGCTGGGACCTCAGCGGGCTCATCGCACAGGCACGCTCCATGGCTGAAGGATCCATCACGTTTCGGACCATCCCCACTGGGCGCTCCGACCTACCTACCCGCGATGGGGAGGCGGTGCAGGTCGACCCCGAGCAGGTACAGCAATTCATCAGCGATCTCACGGGCGCGGGCGACCACTCCGGCAACCCACCCTCGGCCGCACCGATCACCCCAGCGGTCGTACCCATATCCACATCAATACCCTGCGTCAGCTAGCTGTCTCCCTGGCCTCCGGTCGTTCCGGCGTCCGGAATTTACCTACGGCTAACCGATCTTGGGCCAAGCGATTACGACCTACTCCGTAGTGTCGTTGCCATGACCTACCTCGTCCCCGCGTCGGGTCACAACGGCAGCCACGTCTCGCCGCGCTGGAGCCCGACCGGCAACGCTGCCCCCTCCGGCGATGATCTGGGGGTACGCCCCGGCACGTCGGATTCCGCACGCATGGTCGGTGGAGTGCTGCTGCTCGTGCCCGCCACGATCATCCTTGTGCTGGTGATGGTGTGGTGGCTGACCTGAGGCCGGTTGGCTAGCAGGCGGGAGCGGACTGCATGGTCACTACCTCAGCAACTTCGGAACTCGTGGCTGCCGAACCGGACGCTTACCCGCCCTTGTTGCCTGCTCACCTGCGTCGTCCCGCAGTCGTCATCATCGTGCTCGCGCTGCTGCTACTGGCGGTTTTGGCATTGCGTTATGCCCATCAAGAGGCGGCCGGCACGCTGGACCGGACACTGGATAGCTACATCAGGACCCGTCTGCGAAGCGACCAGAGCATGACCGGTGCCGTGATCAGCTTCGTCTACTCGCCGCGTTCCCTGTTGGTGCTTGCGGTAGTGGCGGTCATCGGCGCCGTGGCCCGGCGTTGGTCAGGCGTCATCCTTACCCTCGGTGGCCCGCTCATCGCAGTGACGATCACTGAGGTGATCCTCAAGCCCCTCACCGGACGGCTTCGATATGGGCACTTGACCTTTCCCAGTGGCCACGCCACGGTCCTGGCCGCGACCGCTATCGCGATCATCATCCTGCTCGCCGGCGCGAAGCGGCCCCGCAGTGTCGTGCTGCGGCTGACGGCCGCCCTCGCCACAGCCGCCGTCGCGGCCGGTGTCGCGATCTCTCTCATCGCCCAGCACATTCACTACACCACCGACACCATCGCCGGCTGCTGCGTGGCGGTCGTTACCGTCCTGTCCCTCGCTTTGGCTTTGGACATCGTCCCGCGACGTGTTGAAGCTGGGCGATCCGGAATCTAGCGAAACCCCAGTATGGATGCGACTGCGATCCGGGCGCCTGTCAGCGCGCTTCTGTCGCTGCCGCGTCAGTTGCCCTGAGTGACGCGCTGGAAGGTGAGGTCGAAGTCCGTTCGCCAGTTGCGTCCCTGGTCCTCGGACATCTCCCACCGTCCGCTGATGCGGTCGGCCTCGACGTCGGCGACGAAGCGTTGGTAAAAGTCGGTGTCCTCGCGGGCGAGCTTCCATTGGCCACGCTCGGACGTCATCTGACCGGACTTCCGCAGTTAGTAGGCATATCTGAGCTTGATCGAGTGCATCATGCCTGGTGAGGGGCCTATGGGTGGTCCATCGAGCCAAAAACCTGTAGGCACACGCCTTGCGGCGTGTCGCTGGACGT
>Ga0213875_10000574_pt1 | contig 30011 bp, 29 predicted proteins | sample BarmaccomBMRX_R8_FD_160105 | JGI IMG/M metagenome (GOLD analysis project Ga0213875, IMG submission 160105) | Root-associated microbial communities from Barbacenia macrantha in rupestrian grasslands, the National Park of Serra do Cipo, Brazil - RX_R8 | ecosystem: Host-associated > Plants > Roots... | reverse complement strand
ATTATTTAATTGTTTCATAATAAAATATTTAAAATTTAAATAAAATAACACAATACCAGTTTTAGTGATCTAGGTACTAGATAAACCCAAACAACATTAATATTAAGATGAGTACTAAAAGGTTTAGTTTCACATATTAATTTCTCTATCTTTGATCTAATACTTTTTCTAATATTTTCATCTATATTTGATCATACATTAATTTCACTATCTCAACGCTTTTTAAAAGCTTTATAAGATCAAGATTTAATTATATGATTTCTCTCAAATAGTTCAGTGATATTTACGTTTATTAATGTCTTGACATTTTATGTAAACAAATACTACATAATCATAAATAGTTCTAGTACCCAAACTTACTAAAGATATGTTACTATCTTTGGCTATTACTTGTGTATAATCTTTAACTGCATAAAAACGAAGATGTTCTGGTCAAATGAATAAACCATCAATATTTCTTGCTATACAACCTGAATAGGTGATAATTCACCATCATAAGAATCATTAATAATACTAGAATCTACAGACATTCCATTAGTATATAAACTTCTAAATATATCTAATCTAGTATTTCCAGTATAAATACCACTATAAATAAATTTTGTTATTAAAAATATCAAATAAATATTTACAAAATAAAAACATAACATAAATAAAAGAATATAAAATATCGCAATACTAGTTTTAATAATTAAAAGGTACTAGATAAATCATTAAAAAACATTACTAAATATTATCAAAAGATAATACATTAATGTTATTAAAAATTTCTTTTAAATAAAATATTATAATCTGATAATTCAACAATATTATTTAAAAACACTTTTAAAGATTCTATCAATACAGATAGTGAACTCTTATTCATTATAAATAGTCAGACAAGCTCTAAATCCTTTTCAATTCAATGATTGAATTCCAATCCGGAAAACTCTAAAGATTGATTTATTCTTAATTCTTGTAAATCAAACTCCAAATTATTAAGGAAACAACTAAAATTTTTATAAACAATCTCTAATTCTAAATTAAAATTTTCTATAATTACAAATATATAAATAAAATAACACAATACTAATTTTAATAATTTGATTATAAGGAGCTAGTTAAACTTATACGGCCAACCGAAATCGAATCGGTATTTTTTATTTGGAAGACAATTAGTTTACCTTTAACTTATGGCCGCTGATGGCGTATTGTTTATATTCCTATATATTAAGTATACAGAACATAAAGTGTTCGATTTGTATTTTATACAACTACAAGTATTATTTTTTTTCTTCGTTGTCTATCATAAACCGGAAGAGAAATAAAATTTCTCTTTAGCAAATATCTTATCTTATTAATAGTAACTTTTCCTTACGAATTAGGCCGGCTTCGATCCGGCATCTATTTCCTCGACAAGGAAACCCTTTACCAATTAAGTTACTAACTCTTTTTAATTGTACTATGTAAGTACAATTAATATACACTATAATAAACAAAAATTTAACAGTTGTTATTTAGTAATTTTATAAAAACATATAATTCGAGTAAGCTATTTGTCATTTTACATTACCTAAGTTTTGATATATATATATTCCTAAAGATAAAATCTTTCTTAGTTAGAATTTTGTCCTTTCAACTTTTATCTAAGTTACCTTTAGAATAATGAAATATACTATGATTATATAATGATCTTCTAGAATTTACATTCAAACAACTATAAAAAGCGGCCAATCAGGATTGGCCGCTTTTTATGATCTTATTAAATTAAAAATTAATTTTTAATTTAATAGTAGATTTATAGGCTCTATATAAACCTTAATTTTAATTAAATCCAATAGCCTTATATTAGAGTTTTCGTTACATCAAATCCTCTACCTTTATAAAATCCCTTCGTTGCAAGACACTTAGTAAGATAAGAAGGATGAATACCAATAAATTTTGCAGTTTGTCTAATGGAAGTAAAAAATTTAACTTCACCTGTTATAATATTTTTAACTGTTACAGGGTATGCTAGTGAACTAGCTGATAATTTTAATTTAGTAGCTTCATCACGTTTACGTCCTAGTTTTATTGAACGTATATACTCTATAGTCTTTATAGTATGTTTGAACCCATAAGATGACCCTGCAGTTTTTAATATATTATATTCTGGTTTTAATACATCTAAATAATATTGTTCTCTTTTTATCAATACGTTTGGTTCACAATATTCAAGAATATCTATACTGAAATTAGAATAACCATATTTTAGTAATGAATTGTAAATAATACTTGATCCTTTTTCTACTTTCTTTTTAAGATAGACTAAAGAATAGTAATTACTAAATCTATTTCTTAAAGAAATAGAAGACCCTATATAACTCTTGCCTGTTATTAGATTATTTCAACAATATATACCTGATTTATTTTTATTTTCTTTATATACAAAAAATTTATCTTTATCTGCATTGGAATAAGATACAACAGGTATTATATTTATATTATTATTGCAATTGTTATTTTTCATAATTGATTCTACCTAAAAAAAATTAATATAATACAATACTAGTTTTAATAATTTAATTATAAGGAACTAGACAAACCATTAATATAATCTTTATATTTTAATGTAAATTTAAATTTACATTAAAACAGATTTATATTCCTATATATTAAGTATACAGGACATTTTACATCTTACATAAATTTTAAGATTAATTATTCACAAAACTATTTATCTCCAATTAGAAAACTGTTGATTAATTTACCTTTATAACCACTTAAAATTTACAAGCCAGGAGAGAAATTTGAATTCTCATTCTTAATGCATGAAATTAATGTTCTAGCCTATTGAACTATCCTGGCATAATTCTTATCCAAGATTCGAACTTGGATCCAAATATTAGAAGTATCATGCTCTGCCATTGAGCTAATAAGAATAAAATAGGAAAGAAGAGATTTGAACTCTTAAAAGCATATTACTATTGAGTTTACAGCTCAACCCTTCTTACCAATAAAGGAACTTTCCTTAAGACCTACGGGGTTTGAACCCGCATTATAACGATTAAAAGTCGCATGTTTTACCAGTTAAACTAAAGTCTCTTTTTATAGTTATTATGCGCATAGCAAAAATATTATTAATATTTTTGCTTAATAGTAATAACTATTGATCCTACCATAGCTAATAAAAGTATAATAGAAGTTATTAATAATCAAATAGAATAACTTGTATACATTATATTACCTATACTCATAATATCTGTACTGTCTAACAAATTCCCATCTCAATTTTTAGAAGCTACATATGATATTTGTTTAGTATTAGTTAGATCTTGCAAAAATTTATCAAACTCAAATCCCATTACATTAAACTTAGTTTTAGCATCTGGCAATAAATTACTAAATGGTATAAAAAAAGCTATTATAGTTATTAAGGCTAGAGGTAAATTATTATTTGTATCACTAATAAGTTCTGATACTCTTATATTAATTAACATTAATATAAATAGAAATAATATTGATACAGCTCCTACATATACTAATAAATAGGATATCCCTATAAATTTTATACCTATAAAAATTAGATAACAAGATATACTTGAAAATAACAATATTAAATATAAAACAGATATTATAGGATTTTTAGTTATAATAATAAATATACCTAGCAATATAGATAATATTGCAAGTATATCTAAAAATCCTGTTGAGTAACCAAAAGACATTTCATATAAAACATAAAGATTTGACATAAAATTATTATTAAATCTTTTCTTCTTTTTATAAAAATTTAATTTCAAAGATATGAATCCGAGAAAAAGTTATAAATGTGTATTATATATTTATTAAAAATATGTTATTATCTTTTTGGAGTTGAACCAAAAAAAACTTAAGTTTGTTTAACCGGTAAAGATAATGTAAAAAATAATAGTTATATTATTTTTTTTATAGCCAAAAATATTATACTATATATGAAATAATATAATATTTTTGACTTAAATTTTTAAAGATAATTAATCCCGTGCAATTTCCATTACACGAACCATATTTCGACTTAACACCAATTAGAATCACACATACGAAAGTTACATAAAAACGATTATATAATTAATTAAATATAATAAAGTAAATAAGTAACCAAACTTATTGCACATATTCTTTTCAGCGCCTGACGAGTAGTTAGTACCCATCTGAGATAAACTTCACCGTGACATGGTGATTCACGATTACTAGTAATTCCTTATTCATGTAGTCGAGTTTCAGACTACAATTCACGAATAGTTATGTCCAGTTTTGAGGATTAGCTCCATTTCACAATATAGCATCCCTTTGTAAAGGCATATGTGGCACGTCTATGGCCCACGCTATTAAGGCCATGATGACTTGTCTTAGTCCCTTTTAACTTATCCTTTATAATGGAGAACTACTTTATTAAAATAAATAAAGCAAGGGTTTTCGTTAATTTGTGGAACGAACCAAAATCTCACGACATTAACTGAAGACAGCCGTGCAGCGCTTGTAATAATTGAATAATATTCAATGCATAATGTGGTAAGGTTATTCGCGGATCATCGAATTAAATAGTTGAGATAGGTAGGTTCTCTCGAACTTTCCCCCTCTAAGAACGTAGCGTGCAACTTTCATCGCACTACGCTCAAGCAGAAATCTTAGAATTTTATTCTAGCAACCTTCGCCGCAAACAAGTATTATATGTTTATACTTATTAGTTTCCACTGCATGTTAAGTCAGCCTTTTTAATAAAAAAGAAGTTATATGTTAATTTTTATTTCCTACCTGTATTCATACCAGCTTTTATATCTTTAATTAATTTCAAACCTTCTTTTAAATGACCTTTCACTTTCATAATTTCAATTACTTTGTTAAAGTCTTGAAAGTTTAAAAGTTTTGAACCCTAAAACGGATATTCCAAAAAAAAAAAGGAACAATCTTAGTTTCAAGGTCCTTTAAAGAATTAACTGTAAAATCACAAGCTTTTGTATTACGTTTTTCTACTCTACCACAACCGAAAAAACCTACTATACCTTTAAGCAGTTCTATGTCACGTGAATGTTGCGTTATTTTAAATGCTAGTTGTACAGCTAAACCTCGTCTAGACTTTGGTGATTTATAAATACTAACAAAAAACAAGCTTCACCTTCAGCAAAACCGCATAATCAATTAGAATCTGGTATTCCTTTAAAGTCAACTTTTGGTCTAAATGCAGGAACAGTATTGGAAAACAATGCTTTCAATTCATCCGATAAACCTAAATTCATGCAAGCTTTTAAATTTACAATTTCTTATAAACCACTAAAAGTAAGATGATCTTTACGCTTAATAATTTCAATTATCTTTACAAATAGTTAAAAATCTGCGCTTTTTTGAGTGATTAAAGGGTAAGTAATCAAATGAGGGATAATATTTTTATTCATAGTTACTTCTTTTCTTTGTTAAAAGTTTTTAATAATTCATCTGTGTTAAGAGTTTTTTTTACTTCATTAGATTTGTTTAATAAACTTACTTTTTCTTCTTTAAAAGCTTTTAATAAAGATTCTTTGTCCTCTGGACTAAATATACCATCTTGGCATTCAATATTTTGAATGAGGCTTTCAATTTCTTTGTTTGATTCCACAATGCTATTTAATTTTCTAAGAGACTTCAACTTTTCTTGAGTAGCTCTTTTTATAAAGTCTAATTCATCTAATTGTTGTTTTTGTTATCCAGTTAAGGAATTAGCCCACTTAATTTCCCTAGAAAACTGCCCACTAAAGGAGCAAAAACCTTTTCTTTATTAGCCGATTCTAAAGCTCAATCATAAGCTATACCTGTACCTAAAATAGTACCAGTAAATATCCCTCCTTCACAAATACCTTTAATACATAATAATCCTTTAGTGAATATAGTAGCAAAATTATTTAGAGGAGAGTTTCTGATATCTAACTGGTCTGATTTTAAAATTCTATATATATTAATTATTCTATAAATTAATAATACAAACTGATATATTAAAAATAATATATTTATAAAAATAACTAAATAAATAATATATTCATTAAACTCAAAAACTTTTTTAGACAAGGTTAATAACAAACACATACCACCAATAACCCTAAAAATTCTAACAAAAATATTATGATTAAAATTCAAAACATGAGGAGGTAAACTAGGAGTTTTATATACTTTAATTATTCCTAATTTAAGATCTCTAATATTTTTAAAAAAAGTGTTTTTTTTATCCTTATCCAAATTTTTACTTGAGAAAAAGCGAGTTGTTGCTTTATTTTTCAGGAAATTGTTTTTAAAATATGAGTAGAAGACTTTGAATTAAATTAAAATAGATTGTTTGTTTATAAAATGTTAATAAATGCAAGAGATTGCTACCAAGAGTTAGGGTGTCAGCCTGTCTTAGTCCTGAAGCGAATTTCCTTAACGCTTTGTATCGTATACTGGTACAGGTAACTCTCAAAACAAGAATAACAAATTAAAGGCCTAAAGCAATCTAAAGATGTCTAAATAACGACTTATAGTACGCCAGGTTATAAGCAAAACGGACATTATTTAGTGCAAAAATAAGTAAAATAATAATTGACATATAACTATATCCATAACCTAACACTTACTTCAATTGAAATGTTAAATTAGGCATTTGCTTTTTAACTTCTCCTCTCCCCTTTATCCTATACAACACTTTCGAAAACTTTATATGTTGCTTCTTCAATTTTTTTTAATTGCTGGAGATAAAGGGATTACCAAGTTCAAATATTAGCACAATATAAAATTTAGGAGAGTAGCTTTACTCCGATGAATATTTGGTTTCTCTAATAGATTAGTATGTCAAATCTATTACCATTCATAACAACTCGTAGTGTTACGAAGCGTCTTCGCTACCTTGACTTTCGCTCTCCATGTTTTACTACACTAGCTCCTGGAAACCACGAAACCTAGTTAGGCTTGATCTACATTGTCATTTAAGACAGGCTACATTGTTCCTAGAGCTTCATACTTTACATTACTGACCAGCATGTCTAGGTAGTGTTAGGTTGAGAAATAACCTAGTGGATTAAATCACATTACTAATATTTGCTTCTTGTCGCACACATACTTCACTACTGGTTTCAGAAACGGTCTAATGATTTCAATTTGGACGTTGCCGCTTTACTCATGAGGTGGAATGCTTGCATTTTCATTTATAGGCCAATTTAATCTAACCTATGACATTCATAATTTTCTCCAAGGACTACTAGGGTATCTAGTTGAGATAGGTAGGTTCTCTCGAACTTTCCCCCTCTAAGAACCGTACGTGCAACTTTCATCGCATACGGCTCAAACGTTATATACATTTACATACTATTATCATAATTGTTTTCATTCATTATATTGTTTATATTTATTACCTTGCAAAGGTATATTATCTTTATTATCTAAAAACATAATCAGGTTTTCGATATCTTTTTTACTTGATATAATTAATTGATAAGTTATTTTTCTTTGCTTACCAAAATCTCGATTTCTTGGTGATCTTTCTAATACATTAGGACCAAAAGATAATCTGCGTTTAATTATTTCCAATGCCTGTCTATCTGTATGCTCAATAAAGAAATTACATTTGTTTTTATTCATATAAAAACAACCTTCACCATTAATAAAACCTATGATTCAATTGTCTAAATATGAATTTTCATAAAGTTTTTCTATTCTGTTTTGTGATTCAATTTGTTTGTATATAGAAAGTAAACAATAAGTTTTATATTTATTATATTCTTCTAGTGTTTTAAATTCTTTAATTTTATTCATTAATCCATCTTTTAACAAAAGATATCTTATTAATTGGTTTTCTACTATTAAAGGATATTTATCAAAAACATTATCCATTAAATAAAATAAACCAGCTATATCATTTATCGCTAAACGAGAGTCAGGTTTGTTAGCATATTCATAAATAATACCAATATTACTTAATTTATTTTTAATATATTTTAGTATATTTACATCTCTTTTATGTAAAGATAAATGATAAGCATAGCCTACATTATATCTACTAATTTCTCCTAAAACTCTTTTTTTAGGATATACCTGAAAATTTCCTTCCGCATCACTGAAACCTACAAACCATTGATAAAATTTGTCTAAATCATTACTGTTTAACTCATTCATTTTTTCCATATTTATATTATTAATAAAGCAATACAATTTTTTTTACGTTATTATCAGTTTTTTTTGATATTTTTTAATTCCGATAAAATTTTACTCTGTTGAATATCTCTTAATCTTTTTTCATTTTGTAATTCTTTATTGAATTCTGCTTTAAATTCTTTCAAATCATCTCTTAAACCTTTGAAGGAATCATTATTCTCAATTTCACTAATTATATTATTTAATTCATCTATATTTTTAGCTCTTTGTTTTACCTCAAGCATTCATTGTTTTTTGAAGTTCAATATATTCACTATTACCAGAATAACCTAGACTAGATAAAATATTACCTAATTGATTTCCTAATGTTTTTTTAAAAAAAGGTGCGTGACCTGCTTCCTCAAGTAATTTGTCAGCACCAAATCCTAAACTTAAAACAGTAGCACTCGCACCTCCAACAACGCATACACCTTTAACACATGCAGCTAATTTAAAAGCTAAAGATGCTACGTGATCAATAGGTGAATTTCTTACTTCAAACTTCTTATTTTTTCATAAATATATAATATAATATATTTTAATAACACTAATAATTAAAATATATGAATAATGAGACATAGCCATTGTGAAAATAATTCAATGTAAAAAAGAATCTTTAATTCAACTAGGAGAAGATAAAAATAATATTATAGAAATACCACCAATAACTCTAAAAATACGAACTAAAGGATGATTATGAAAATTATTTACAGAATCAGGCAAACTAGTAAAATTTCAACCTAATTTAATGCCATAAAAAAAGCTTTGAAGTCTAGTTTTTTTCATATTAAGTATTTTAGTAAAAAATTGTTTTAATGAGTTGAGAATATCTTACTCTGACAGGTCCCACGTTAACAATCAGTATACTTTAAAGTATACTAACTTTGTACTTTCAAAAACATACTTATAGTAGTCTGTTAAAGGGATACCTATTATTTATATAAATATATTTATAAAAAAAACATAAAGTCTAAATATAAATATTTTATATTAACCTTAAAAACTTATTTTTACCAGGAATAAGTATTAATAATTTTTATTAATTTTATACATAATCGTAAGATCACAACAGCTCTAGTTTAAATAAAGAGCTTTTATCTTAATCTCCAGACTAGTTTCCGGTCCACGTATTCGTTTTTATCTTTGTCAAAAAACTAATGGACTTAGGGTTGTAACGAATTCCCTTGCAAATCCTACCCAATCAAGGCACTGTTTAGAACGAACTTAGCTAAATTTATTACTATTTTTAGTAAGGCTGATACTTTCTATATAAAATATAATAAATTTATATATCTTAAGATTAGTTATACAATACTTGTATTTAAAATTTAAATTTGTTTTATAATAGGGATTTATATATTTAATGGGAATACTCAACTTAATGAGGATACCTTGCCCAATGTGATTTAATTTATTATTTTAAATCAATTGGGATGCGTCGTAACACCCGAGCCGTCCTACCCATTAATCAGTACGACATACAGACAATTTAATTAAAATCTACAGATATTTGTAGTAATTTTTTATTCTTTAATAATATATTATTATCCATGTCCTTAATAATCAAGCAAATGCAAAATAATTGCATAATTTAAAGATAAATAGTACTAATAGTATATATAACATCCATACGCAAGTTAGCACTCTTTCAAGTCAGGAAATAATTTCCCTATCAATTCCATTACAGAATTGCATTTGCTTTTTACGTTATCCTTTTACCTCTAATCGATAGTTTACTTTACAATAAACCCTGCTACTATTTATAAAATAATCGCAAAATATAGGCATTACCCTGTTTCCAAATAAAAACAAAATTCTTCCTTAGGTTCCAACTTTACTTTTTTAATATTATGTTCATCTTCATTTAACCAAGGACACGCTAAATGCCTAATTAAAAAAGTTTTAACTACATTGATTCGATTTCTCTAACCATAGAAGAGAGCCAGGATTATTATAATCTTTTCTCTAGAGCTTTATACAAAACAGTTACCCATAATGCATATCTAAATAGGCTATTGTAAGATGAAATACAATGTATAATCATTTAAGTTATACAATTTTTATTTGGACTTTTCAGGTCGCACATCCTTCTCGTTACCCGAGGCTTCGTCCCTCAACGTCAGTTTTTACATAAAAGGTTGCTTTCGCCGTTACCCGTCCTCCCAGTATCACAAAATATCAACTTTCCTCCGGGAATTCGCCCCTTCTCTTATAAAACTCTAGAAAATTAGTCCCTATTGTGGCTTGATTTTCCGTCTAGGTACCCTTTAAACCTAATAAAGATGAATAACACTAGTCTTCTACGTGTTACCGCGACTGCTGGCACGTAATTTGGTCAAGACTTATAGATAGAAAATTGTCATTATCATTGTTCTATCTAGAACTTTATACGACTTATTCGTTATACGTTCTTCCAAGTTGCTGGTTCAGCCGTTAGGCTATTGACCAATATACCCCACTGCTGTACTATCTGTCGTGGGCTTTTTTCAGACCCAATGTGGTCGATCGACCTCTCAGTCTCGACTACTGGAACATGAGCTAGCTTTGCGCTAATGCTCCTCCAGGATATACGCTAACATCTTAAAGCGAAACTTTCTATTTCTTTCTTATTATAAGGGATTTTGTCCTTACTTTAAGGCAGCTAGGTTATCATTTACTCACCTGTACACCACTTCTAATTAAATTTTGTAAAATTAGACGTTCGATTAGCATGTGTCAAGCATTTGGACAGCATTCATTCAGAGCCATCATCAAACTCAACTTTTTATTTTGGTGGTTATTACCACTACTATTGTTTTTATTTTTAATGAAATATTTTTATTGCTAGGAGTTTTTGGATATATTTAAGCAAGTTATTGTATCTATTGTACGTGTACTTTTTAAAGCTAAATATGAAACGTCATTTTCAGGATTTAATATAAAATGTATCCTTAATACATTTATTATACTTAAATCCATTACTCTCTGTTAAGCTTTTTAAAGTTTTTACCTTTGTTTTATAAAATATATATATATGTTTATATAAACACATACCAAACTAGCTATTGACTTTCCTATGTTAATGTAAATAACATCATACATTATAAATCACTATTTATAAATAATATATTTATCAGTTTTTACTTATTATGATTATAGAATAATATAATTATAAATTCGGTACTTTTATTATTATATAATAGTAGCTATACATTATGAATGTAATTCTAAGGCATCTTTTATATAAGAAGAAGATAATACTACGAACACTTGTGCTTGTATAAAAGCAATACCTATTTCTAATCCTGAAAAGGCTATTATGAACAATAAAGGCATTAGGCCTAGAAAAAAATAAACTAAACCTTTATTCATTATATTATAAGTAAATCCTCCTAATATATTTAATAACATATGACCGCTTAAAATATTGGCTGCTAATCTTAATCCTAGAGATACATTTCTAGCTAAGTAAGAAATGAATTCTATTAAAACTAATAAAGGTAATAAACCTAATGGGCAACCTGAAGGTACAAATAATGAAAAAAATTTTAAAGCATGTATTTGAAATCCTAATATTGTTGCTCCTATAACAATAGTAAAACTTATAGAGAATGTTAATATAAAATGCGAAGTAGGAGCGAAACTATAAGGTATCATACCTACTAAATTATTTGTTAATATGTACATAAATAAGGAAAATATTAGAGGAAAAAACATTTGTCCCTTATTTGAGTTAATTTGATTTACGACTATACTATAAACAGTAGAATAAATGGATTCTTGACTTATTGATCAAGAATTAGGTATTAATATATTATAATTAGTTGCCAATAAATAATACATAAATATAATAAAGGTTGTTATAAGTAAATATAAACCTATATTTGTCAAGGATATTTGTACATTATCTAATAAGTCACCTTTAATACTAAATAGGTCTCTGATAACAAATTGGTCTAAGGGACTTTGATTTCAAACTGGAGCATATTTAAATAATGAGTCTTGCATATTTAAATTATAAAATTTATCTATTACTTATTAAAGGGTTATGATTGTTATTAAATTTTTTAATAATTTAATACTTTTTATTTCATTTTTCGTATTTAGGCAACATATAATAATAAGAATGCCATCATTAATGCAAATATTAATTATAAAAATGTATAATCGTGTATATACATATTTTAATTATAACTATTAAAATAAATAATAGTATATAACTATATATTAGTAAAAATCTACCAGCTTTAGCTCATAAATTTATGTAACGCTCTATTATTTTAATAATAGTAGCACTTAATTTATTATTAGGTAAATACTTTTTATAATTTAAACCTAATACATAATTAGCTAAATATATATTAAATATTATAGTCAAAAATAATAATGTAGCATAAAGTAACAAATTTACCTCAACTAAAAGATTTAATGGATAATCATTAAGTATATTACTATTACTACTACTAGAATTATTGGAAATAAAAGAATATATTAAATTTTTACTTATATCATTACCTCGGTTTAAAAATTTAGACATAATTGCAGTTATTCCTTGAACAGCAAACATAGTACCTAAACCTGCAATTATTTTAATTGAAGGTGGGCCAGCTATATATTGTGCTACTTTAATTCCAGCTGTGGCTCCTACTGCGGCAGATATAGCAGCTGCTATATTATTAATACCTTGTTTAGTAATAGTGAAATTTATTCTAGGATCATTTACATTCACAGTTGAATTTGTACCTACGTTAGCAATTACTTCTTTATTATTTTCATCATTTCCTAAAAACAGTTGTATATCTATATAATTAGATATATCTACATCAGGTCAATTAAAATCAAAAAATATAAAAATGAACAAAAACACTATAAATAGTATAATTTTTATATGAATATAAAAACCATTTCTAAAACATAAATATAATTCTTTAATATTGTAACCAAAATGTTCTTTAATAATAAAATAATCTAAAATAATAGATAAACAAAATAAAGTACAAAATAAATAAGTATTATTCATTGATAAATAAAAAAAAATTTTTCTTATAAATTTTTTGTAACGCTTCACATATCTGTAAGCTTATGCAAGTAAAAAATAAATTTTTATGAAATTGTATTTATATAATTTCTTATTATAACTATTATATATTTATTTTTATAAGGAGTATTAATACCTTTTTTTATTTGTGATTTTTCTCGCCGTAAAATAGTTTTTATATCAGAATTAATAGCTAAAGCAGCTTTACGAATAGAGTCATAAACTGTAGTTAGTTTAGTTTCAAGATCAGTAATTTCTACTTTAATACCTTTAACTGGTGATTTTAAGCGAATTAAAGCAGCAGCTTTCATAAGAGCTAATGATTTTTTAGTATGAGTTTTACCGTAAAAAGGATTATTAATACTTTTACGAGTATTACTCATATTTTGCTTTACTTCCTCAGTATGTTTTCTACCTAAAGAAGCCTGACGCATTTTTTCAACACTTTCTATTGTATGTTTATATCCCTTACTATTACCAGCAATAGGATTAATATTATAATCAGGTTTTAAATCATTAATTCACTTTTGTTCACATAAAATAAGATTATTAGGATCTGTATATTCTAAAATAACTAAAGAAAAATTTTCCATACTATATTTAGTTAAAGCTCTTACTATAGGCAAACCAGAACGTTTTATGATATATCAATTTTGATAATAATCACTTAGCCTTAAGTATAAAGGATCTCCACTTCCTATATAAAATTTTTTGTTGTTAATTCAAGCGTAAACTCCACTTTTTGAACTATTGTCTGTACGAATTAAATCTGGTTGAAACTTAGGATTTTTATATTCTCTAACAACGGTTTTGTTTTTAAACATAGGTACTGTATTAGTACAATAATAGTTTTTTATTTTTTTTCATGTATATATTAAAATTAGGCAACATATAATAATAAGAATGCCATCATTAATGCAAATAAACCTGTCAAATCTACTTCTTAGCCATTTTACAGGCGAGTTGAAGTCCTTCTCCCTAAATAGTTATCGCTATCCATTTATCAGAAAATATAAACTTATTATTTTCCTGCACCTTTTCAAGTGGGGTTTGACTATATCTTAAGCCTATTATTTATATAATAAGCCAACCAACATTTAGTCGATGAACTGCACACCGTATTAAATTAATACGCTGCTTGGCTGCGGATTGTCCATTTTCTTTCGTCAATCAATTTCGATTTTACCTTACCACGAGTCATTACCTGTGCCACGAAATACGTTATCGTTATCGTTTGGTTGAAATTGCTTTAGGATATTCCCGCAATTTGATGGTTTGTTGCAAAAGGTTCACTTCTACATATCAGCCTTAGATCTTTTTCTCACAAAGACCATTAAGTAGCTTCAGAAAAGGCAAAACCTAATATCGCATAAGAGAATAATTGTCCTCTTAAAGATGGATTTCTAGATACACCTATTATAAGTGCACCAAATACTACACCGATTCCTACACCTGCTCCTATTAAACCTGTTGTGGCTAGTCCTGTACCTATTATTTTAGCTGCTTGTATCATTTATTGTAAAATATTTTACTCCTCCTTATACTAAGAATAAACGTTCTTTTTAAACGATTTTTTGTTATATCTTGTTTTAACATGTAATTATATAAAGTATATAATAACAACATGGTTCATACTAAGACAAAGAAATAGATATAAAACCCTATTCCTTAAGTGAGCTATTGAAATTTCATTAAAGTGAATGATATATACTACAAATAAAAACTTAGCAATAATATCAAAATAGTATACAATACCTAATAATAAAGCTTATAATCTTAATGTAAATATTATGAAAAGCACTAATAAGGAATTATAATTTTTTCCAAAACTTTAAATTAGAATAGTATTTTTTACTGAAAAATACGAAAAGTGAGCTTTGTAAAGGGAGACTTACAAAAGCATGTGGTTTAGGAGGACTATTTAAACTTCATTCAAGTGAATTGTAATTTCTATTAAATAAACTTTGAAATAAGTCACTAAAAAACTGAGGAGTTAATCAGGGATATCTTGAAGTAACTTCCCCGTAAGCTAATTGTATGTATACAATATATAAAAATAATCAAGTGGCTACTACACTTACGATTGAACCAAAACTACTTATTATATTTCAACCTGCAAAGGCATCAGGATAGTCGCTAATTCTTCTAGGCATACCTTGTAAACCAAGGAAATGTTGAGGGAAGAATGTTAGATTAACACCTATGAATAATATTATAAAATGTACTTTACCTAGCATAATATTATAATTGAGACCTGTTATTTTTGGTATTCAGAAATATCATGCACTAAATAAAGCAAAAACGGCACCCAAAGATAACACATAGTGGAAGTGAGCTACTACGTAGTAAGTATCATGGAATGCTATGTCAAGTGATGCATTGGCTAAAACAACACCACTAAATCCACCTATTGTGAACATAACTACGAAACCTAATGCAAATAGCATTGAAGGTGTTAAATACAAAGATCCTCCATAAGTAGTAGCTAATCAACTAAATATTTTAATACCAGTAGGTACTGCTATTATTAATGTTGCAGCTGTAAAATATGCCCGTGTATCGACGTCTAATCCTACAGTATACATATGATGTGATCAAACTACGAATCCTAAAACTCCTATTGACATCATGGCGTATACCATACCTAAATACAAAATAATAAAAAAATTTTCTATTATCTTGGACCATCTCTTTATCAACTTTTATTCAAAATTATTTCATTTTTTCATAAAACTAGTTCAAGCTTTACCTAGTAATGTATCAGGTAAAGCTTTATGAGCTTTTAAGCTTCTTAATTCCAAATATTTAGGTATTAATTTTAATCTATTGTGTTTAGCAGACATAGATGGACATTTTTCAAAATAATTTAGTAAGCTTATAATTTCATTTTTTCTAAAAACAGTTCACTTAAAAGCATTTATCTTTACCATAGGATAGATAGTACCCCCGTATAAACTTACCAAAGAATCTAATAAAAATTTATTTTTTTGACTTACAGTTATAAGTATTTGATCTGATAATAAATTAAGATATATACTACCATCCGAATCAAAAAAACCTGAAAATCAAGCATTATCGTAATTTAATGCTTCAGGGTATTTAAGTAATATGTGGTATTTTTCACAGATTTTACCTAATTGAAGCAATCTATTAGGATTACGTATTAAACCATTTACCCCTTCAATAATATTTAATATACCTTGTTTATTGTGTAATCTATATCTTATATGGTTAATTCCTGATCTTAGTTTAATAGAACCGCCGTATTTTTGTTTAATTATATTTAAACAATGTTTATCACGTAATTCCATTACTATTTCAAGACTGGCATAACCTTTTTTAGATAATTGAAAACAACCATCTCCATCTATTAATCCTGCTAATCACTCATTAAATTTATTCCCTTTTTCATATTTTGTTTTCATGAAAACTTTTGTTGATAACAAACGTATGGCCTCTGAGATTCCTACTAGCATGCTTAATCTTTTTGACAATGAAGTCATAGATATTGATTTAAAATAATAAACCAGTGCTTTGGTTATCTGCGGGTTGTTAACATTCATTAGCTTTATTACTATTAAGGCATATTTATAAGAATATATAAGACTTATTTTAATAGTAGCATAAATGAATTTTGTTAATTTCCTGCATATAGTTTGTTGCGTCAAATATTTTACAGTTAATTGTAAAATATTTAAAGGGCCATTTATTTTTCGACCAAAAACATTTTTATTTGAATTAGCGGAAATTGTTGTACTAATTATACCAAACCCTGGTATAATTAAAATATAGCATAATCTTGATTAAATCAATAGTTAATAATAATCTATTGTTTTTAACACTCAAAAATTTAATATTCTTGCTGGGACTTTATCTTAAACTAAATTCAGTTTAGAAACATTTAATCTATTCATAGTACTTTTCAACTTTTTAATTTTATCTAAACCAGTTTTAATCAAGTGATCTTTGTTTTGAATTATTATATAAGCTTTTCTTCATTTAAGAAAATTAATATGTTTATTAGATAATAAATGATAATGATCAAAATAATTAATAACTTTTTTGGCTGAACCAAAACTCGTTGAACCATAATAGTACGTATCTTGACTTTTTCTATATCCTATATTACCACCTAAAAATTCTTTTATTAATATTAGCAGATTATTTTCCTTTTGATCTATTTGAAAGTTCAAGCGTACTTCAGTATGATTATTACGAGTAATAAGTTTAATCCGGAAGCTGGCATCAGCATCAGAAAATCCGGCTAATCATAAATTATTTAAGTTTTTACTAGTATTTAATTTTAAAATAGTTATATTACTAAAATCTTTATATTTATGATTGCTTAGAATATTTTTCTCTATTTGATATAATTTTTTATTTGTTCTTAATTTACCATTAATTAAATTAATTACTCTTTCCATACCTTTTATACTTGCTATTACTAGAATTACAGCATTATTATTTTTAACTTTATGTATAGTACCGTAACCTATTTCTTTTTTTAAATAATAAGCTAAGGAACTATCTAAATAATTAAATACAATAACTAATTGCTGTTTATTACTAAAATAACCATCACCGTCTATTAAACCTGCTAAATAATGACCCAATTGACTGTCGTTTACTGGTCTTAGATGAGTTGGTACATGTTTAGATATAAGTTTAATTTTTTCTGTTTGCTTAGTTTCGTTGCGTCTAGTCTCTGAGGTATCAACATTGTATTTACTTAATAAAATGTTGTTACCTGCTGATTTACTTCATCGTTTTAAAATTTTTACTATATCATTTAAGATTGAGTATTTAAAACTAAATATAGAAGTGGTTCCAGCAAATAGCAACGTTATGAGGCCTATATATTTAACCTCAGGATGTCCGAAAAATCCAATTCTTCAAATTTAACTTTTCATCTATGAAATAGATAGTCTCTTGCTAAATTCAGGTACCAGTAATAAATTATTCTGGGCTTGTGTTATATATTTAATGAAATATATAGGAAGAAACCGACTGTACATTAAGCAACATTTCAGCTACCTACCAGTGACCCAGTCTGTAGCGGTCACTTAAATAACCGACGGTCTTTGAATGAGAAACTCATTAACCGTTAACACTGATATCGCTAATATTTATACTAACTTTTTCTTATATATATATATATTATAACATATACTCTATTGTATATAATTATAACTTAAGAGTTGCAAGTAGTAATAACTAAATATTAACTAAGTCTAAGGTATATTATTAAAATAATATTTGCTATTTTGGATCTTATATTTTTTTACATCTGTCCTAATAACTTTATAGCTTTATTATACTAAACCTTGACTTTTTTTCCTTATTTACACTTTTTATTATTATTTATAATTCTAGTTTTCTCAATCATTTTTAATCTTTTTTCAAAAATAAGATGATTTTTTTCGAGTAAATCCTTATGAACTTCTTTTCATAATATATAAGATAAAGACTTTTTAGTTAATAAAGTAAATTTATCAAAATAATGAAATGTGTTAGCACAAGCTTTAACTCCTGAAATACGATATTCATAAATACCTTTATAAAAGTGTTCAGATACTTTACCACTGTTAAATAATTTACACAATTGTTCTAATATTACTTTATTAATTTCTCCTTTTTGTGATATATTAAAATTGAAACTAAATCCCTTTTTATCAAGTATAGAACATGTAAAGCAACCCTCACCATCCACAAAACCAGTTAATCAATAATTATCTAAACTAGGTAATATAAATGTATCTTTGAATTGTATTATATCTAATATTATTCTTCCTTTCGAAGCCCATTTATTAAAAGCTTCAATAAAAGTATATAACTTAATTTTTCTACTAGGTAAAATCAAGTTTCCATTAAATATACTAATAATTATTTCTATTTCTTTCTTATTTTGAGTAACAAATCTACTAGTAGAAAGAGATTGGGAAATAACTTTACCAAACCCTAATGTCTCTTTTATATAGTATAAAATTTTTATATCACTAGTACTTTGTACAATTACAAAGCATAGATCTCCTCTATTGTTCACTATAAAAGATCCTTCACCTTCAGTAAATCCGACAAACCAACATAAAAAATCAATTGAAGGCTCTAAACTATTAGGTAAATAGGCTTTATGCTTGTGATAAAAGCTTGAAAAATCAAAATTTGTTATATTTTTATTAGTCATATTATTTTTCATATTATATTATTTAACGTTTTTTATAGAATTATGTATTTCTATATATTTATCTATATCATTGTATAATTCATAGCTAAAGTAAGTCGAAGCAGATAAACTTATTAGTAATACTATTATCAATATTCAAATATATATTATGTTCATTTCTCTATTTAAATTAATTAGTTTATTTAAATATTTATTTAAAGTAACTCCCAATATACTTATATTAACACTTTTAATTATATACAATTTTATAAATAATTGTATTGATAAAATAATAATAAATGTAAAACAAATACTATTTAATCCTTGTATAGAAATTAATAAATCTTCTAAAGGACTAGTAATATTATCATTAATCAATTTGTTAATTATATTATCTGAAGCAATATTATTACTATTGTTAATTACAGTATTTTCTAAGTTAGCTAAAGCAGTTTTTCTATTTATACCGCTTATACCTAAATGTATTAAACCACCTGCCATACCACTACCTATAATTATAGCTACTTTTTGTATTGGAGGTAAACTTGTTTTACCTATTGCAGTACTCACTGCACTAGCCATTCCCACAATAGTAGCACCTGTACCTAGTTGACTTCCTACATGAACCATACCTTTTGAGAGTTGTGTAGCAGCATCTTTAGTTACATTAACTTGCCCATGGAGATTAATAGTATCTTCGTCATTAATATACAGTATAATATCTATATTACTAGGCAATAATATAATATTTATCATTAATAATAATAAAGCTATAATAAAAGTAAATATTTGTATATATCTAATGGAATTATTTTTTGATAATGTAAAATTATCGATATATAACATAGTAAAACTAAATATAATAAAAAATGTAAATATTTTCAAGAAAAGATGTTGATATAATATAGGATCACCACCTCCAGCTACCTCAAAGAAGGATGTATTGAAATTTCTATCAGTTAATATCATAGTAATAGCTCCGGCCAACACAGGTAAAGATAATAATAGTAAGACAGCAGTAACTACTACTGCTCATCCAAATAAAGCTAGTTTATGTAATCTTATACCTGGACTTCTCATGTTTAAAATTGTAGTAATGAAATTCATAGCACCCAATAAACTACTTATACCAGCTAGATGTAAAGCAAATATAGCTAGATCTACACTAGGTCCACTATGGCTTTGTAAACCAGTTAAAGGTGGATAACAATTGTGTTGGTAACTTCATTTATAAAACAAATAAACTATGGTTACATTCAGTAAATTTCTTTACTGTTCGGACTATACCTTCATCTTAATTATATTTCTGACAGATTTTTTCGTAGGTTCCTAATAATTTCTCTTATTTCATTCAGTTTATCATAATTTCCTTTATGTTTTTTATAAGATCTGGCTCAAATTCTATATTCTACGGACTTCATACCTTTCATAGTATCTTTAAAAAAGTCTATTATGTTTTCAATTGCTCTAGAGTTAGTAGTGTCTAAAATATGATAATTATACAATTCTTTATATTTCACTGGATTTTTAATATGAAGCATATGACCTATTGCATCTAAAACTATCTTATCTAATTTTTGTGTTAGACCAAAACCGTGTACTATTCTTTTTGAATCTTTTGTAGTTAAATAAAAACTACCTTCTGCTTCTATAAATCCAATTAATCAACTTTTACTCATGATACCTTTAACTGTATTTGCATTTATTAAAGGTAAACTCACATTGTTTCAAGCTGGTGATATATAATTAACATTTAATTTAGAATTTTTAAGTTTTAAAAGTTTATCATGTTTATCTATTTTACTTAAATTAACATTATTTAATATAGATAAAGCTTTTTTAAATTTAATATAATCAAAATATTTACTAGTTAATAAGGGATATTTATCAAAAATAGGTATTATTATAGATTCTATAGTCTTTCTATCTCTTATAAAATATTGCCCTTTTGTACCATCTTTAGTTATAGAACCTACTCCTAATTCTTTTTTGATATAATTTAAAATTCTTAAATTATATCTAGATTGAGCCAATTTGAAACTTAAACCTCATTTATCTTCTTGATTAGTGATGGAAAAATTTCCATCTCCATCTGTAAAACCTACAAGTCATTCTTCAAATATAAATCTGTCATTTTTTTTAAGATGCTCTTCGTTAAGTCTCTGATGACAGGTAAATAAACGTTTATTTACCTGTCAGGCGTATTGTCCCCTTGATATTCACATTTTTACATACGCATGATTTAATACAACATAATATATTAAAAACATACATGAGTAGTGAATTACATGTAATACTAAATGAATATAGTATACTTGAGGATGTTCACGCATCGAGAAGAGTTTACTATTATCTATGTTACCATAGATAAACTCCCTAAATCCTTTAAGAGTTCAACCTGTACCAGCTCCATTTTCTATCATAGCTGCAAATAAGAATAAAACTAAACTTGGTATTAACAATCAAAAACTTATATTATTTAATCTAGGAAATCTTTAACCTTTAAGTAGTTTCCTACCCAGACGGACTATGTCTTCACCATTAAAATTAATGGGCTTCGCGTCTAGTCTCTGAGGATCCTTTCTTCTTACGAAGTTTGTTTCCTGCATATTCTTCCCATGTATATATAATTTTTACTATTAATTCGGTTAAAAATTGACCTTATGATTTTATAAATCCAACTAAGTGTATATATATCTGTTAACTGATGAGTAATTTACATCTAATTCGAGAGATTCCATGCATACGGCGAAGTGATAATATAAGAATTTACATTCTTATACGGCATTTCCTTTTTAGTTTAAAATATACACATATACACATAATATTTTAATATAAATTATTTAAATGATCTCAGTTAAAATATGTTCTTTTTAAATTAATATTATCTTTAAGATAATTTATTTTTATTATACCTTTTTCAGTATAATGATTATTTTCTAAAATTAAATTAGCAGCTTGCTCCCAATCTTTGTAATCTAAATATTTAGATGAATATAAAGAAAAATTCTTAAAATAAGTTATAATTATTAATAAAGATTTACGACTAGATGCTGCTATAATAAAGTATTTATTGTCAGTAGAGGTTTGTTTTCTGACATTTAGATTACAACTTAAGAATGTACTAATTTCTGTTAATACCTCGGAATAAGTATTTTTAGTTATAGGTTCATACATTCTTTGTTCTATTCTTAATCTACAAGAAACCTTTCTTTTTTTAGCTCCGTTTTCTAATTTAGTATGTTGAATAGAAAAACTACCATCAGCATCTACAAATCCCGCAAATCAATTATCCTTGTCTAAATTTCCTTTTTTTACAGGAAGTTTTTTTTATTTCAGAACTATGATTTTTGTTTATTCAATCTATTAAATTATATAGTTGTATAATTTTTGGCGTTCTTAACTCACCATTAATACATTCAATGATAAATTTAAGACCTTTTACAGGTGATATTATTAAGACACATGCATTATCTTTAGGCTTATATCTAATAAACCCATAACCTATTATTTCTAGTAATTTTTTGGCTAAAGGTTCATTTTTTATATTGAAAGTTATACAAAATCTTGGATTATGCTTTTTTTTCATATTATGTTTAGGCATTCAAATATGACCATCTCCTTCAAATAGACCAGCTAAGTACGAGTTAAAATTTTTTTTGTTATTTTTCATCATCATTTTTTATTTATTTCTTAATTTATTATAAATGTCGATATATTTATCTATATTAGTATATAATTCATTACTAAAGTATATCGAAGCGGCTAAACCTATTAATAACATTATTAATATTAATCAAATATATACAACACTAACTTTTTTATTTAAAACTATTAACTTGTTTAAATATTTATTTAAAGTAGTACCTAATATATTATTATTAATACTTTCTTTTACATGAAATCTTATAAATAGTTGTATTATTAGTATTAAAGTAAATGTAAGACAAATAGTATTTATACCTTGTATAGAGAATAATAGACCCTCTAATGGATTTGTTATTGTATCATCTACTAATTTATTTATTGACTTATCTATATCTGATATATTATTATTTCTAATCATATTTTCTAATACACTTGCTCTATTAATATGACTTACACCTGAATGTATTAAACCACCTATTAATCCACTTCCTATTATTATAGCTGCTTTTTGTACAGGTGGTATACTAGATTTTGCTATAGCTTTACCTACTGCTCCTGCTATTCCTGCAATACTTGCACCTGAACCTAGTTGACTTCCTACTTTGCTTATCCCTATTGATATTTCTGTTGCAGCTTCTTTAGTCATATTTACATGCCCATGTAAATTTATATTGTCATTGTCGTTAGCAAAACATATAATATCTCAGATATAAGGAAAAGTATATAAGTAATACATAGTATATAAAGGTATACAAATAAAAGAAAATATTTGTAAGTATTTTAAATATTTATTAGATGATAATTTAAAATCGTCAAAATATAATAAAACTAGACTTGAAGTAAATAAACCTGAAGCTATAAAAGATAAAGGTGACTCTAAAATACCCTTTATATTATAAGATAAAAAAAAAGCACAGGCTATCAAAGAGAAGCATAATATCGTTATATTAATATATAAATATTTTTCATTTCTTTTTATTTCAACATTATTATATTTATTATTTCTGTAGGTAGAATAAAATCTTTTTCCCGAAAAATTATATGCATGTGTGTGTGTATATGTGTATCTTTTAACTGAGAGGTTACTTTGTTTTGCCATATCAGGACCTCCTACCATTAAAGGTAATAAAAAATTACCGAATCCTCCGATCATAGCAGGCATGACCATAAAAAATATCATTATAATCGCATGTGCTGTTATTATACTATTATACAATTGATTATCTGCTATATATTGTATTCCAGGTCCCGATAATTCCATACGTATAAGAACAGAAAAAGATGTACCAATTAATCCTGCAAATATTGCAAACATTAAATATAATGTTCCAATATCTTTTGCATTAGACGAAAGAAATCATCTTTCTTTTCACATAGTTATTTTACTTATCCCTTTAAATATATTTGATTTTTCTTTTTCACCTAATGTTGAACTTATATTCTGCGCTGTAGAGTAATATCTAAAATTATTATAGCTAAGGTCAACCTTCTTATCTTGCACTAATTTTGCAAGATATTTGTCTTAATGTTGAGCGAATAAAATTATTTATATTCATTTTAACACTATATAAAATAGACTATTAAAATATCTATTAAAGCAGTAAGTTTATGTGTGTTGAATAAATAAATATATTTATTTATTACCTCCTGTTTTAATCTAAACGCTTCTCTGTGGATGCTCACCCTTCGTTGACATAAACTAAAATTGAGTTTTCACGTAACATGTACGCTATAGTATATGTCATGTTCGAAATTGTTATTATATTACTAGTTATTGCCTGTTTATATTTTATTACTTTTTAATTTTAAAGCTTGAAATCTAAAAAGATTATTATTAGTTAATCATGAAAACTGTCTTTAAAATTTACTTATAGATATCTAAGGGAGGATACCTTGATTCGAACAAGGATATACTATGCCACATACAGTAGTTCTACCATTAAACTATATCCACCTATTTAAATTACTTTAATTTTTTATTTATGTTCGAATCTTGGATTAAGTTATATTAATATAAAACACGCCCTTAAGATGACTCGAACATCTATACAAATATTAACAGTATTTTGCTCTACCTTTGAGCTATAAGGGCAGTTGTTTTATATAGTTTAATCTACGGTATTATTTACAATTAGGAATTTTAATTAAATTATAAGTAACAAGTATAACGCGCACAAGATTCGAACTTGTATCGCCATGTCCGTAGCATAGCATTTTAACCATTAAACTAGCGCATACATAGGTATGAAGTATAATGCACATGTAACTATGTTGGAGCGATTCGAACACTCAATAGTAAATACCAAAAATTTATTGTTATTCTGGGACGATTCGAACATCCAATTTTAGGTATCAAAGACCTATGACTTACCTATTAGTCTACAGAATATAAAATAATATGTATTCTATTTTTATTCATATTATTTTTAATTTTGCGTATTTATTCTAGCCCATCTCTTGTTAGATGATATTTTTTATTAATTAATTCTGCAGCTTTACAAAAATCTTGAAAATCTAAGGATTTAATTCCTTTAATTTCATATTTATTAAAGAAAAGAATAAGTTTATTTATATTTTTATAACCTGATATCATATAAACTAGAAAATATTTACCGTGTTTATTTATAGTACCACATCCTAATGTATACATAATATTATTTAGTAATAGTTTTTCTTTAGAGTGTTGACTTACTCTCATTTGTAATTTTACAGAATAACCAGTTTTACAATCCATGGCTCTACAAACATTTATAAAAAAACAGCCTTCACCACTAAAGAATCCTGCTATTCAGTAAGGATCTATATATGTAGAAAGATTAACTTTAGATCTTTATATTTTAGTTGAATTAAGAAAACTAATCTTCAAGGTATCTGAAAGCCCTCAATTTAAAGAAGCTTTCAAATTAATAATTTTAATTAAGCCATCTTTAGTTAAATGTTCATCTTTATTTATTAACTCTATTATATTTTTAAATATAATATAATCACTTTGTTTTTGACTTATTAATGGATATTTTTCAAAATGAGGTATTATTATATTTGTCAATTCATTAATAGAACGAACTTGGTAATTTATAATATTTTTATTTTCATAGATATTACCTGCATCCTTAAAAAATGATTTAATTTCTAATAGTAAATCTTTATCTCTTAAATGTAATCCTAATTAAAAACATGCTTGGACTCTTCATCCTATTTTATGACTTTTACTTTTGGTAATTCATATATAAAAGCAACCCTCACCATCCACAAAACCTGTTATCCAGTTAGGATTTAATTTACATTTTACATTATTCATAATTTTCATATTTTTATATAATTTAACACAATATACAACCAATAAAATTGATTGTATTATATCTTATCTTCGATTGAAGATTACGGATAATAAGACTTGAACTTATACGGCTATTTGCCACTCCGGCCTAAACGAAGACTGTCTCCCATTCCAGCACATCCGTTTTATGACTGTGAAAATATCTCTATTAGACAATTTGTTGCCCAGGGTAAGATTTGAACTTACAACAGGAAAATCTTCAGTTTTCCGCTCTACCAAATTGAGCTTCCTGAGCTTTTTATAATATATAGTCGTTATTATACTAAAAGTAGTCGACTGGAGAAACTAGGATTTGAACCTAGATAAATAATGTGCAAGATTACTGTATACTTAATATACAGGACATAAAGTGTTCTGTTTAATTTTATTAAAATTAAACAGTGAACTATCCGAGGAGGGATTTGAACCCACATGATTTACATCAATAAATCTTAAGATTATCCTGTCTACCATTCCAGCACTCGGATTATTATATTAATAACTAAAATTCTCAGCTATTAACATAAACATACAAAAGTATATTTTACCCTATCATAATAGTATAACCTTTGCAACATTTATTTTTTTTAATATAATTACGAACAGTTGTTTCAGAAACACCTAAAAATTTAGCAGCTTTACTTTTAGATGAAAATTTAATAATATTTCCTGTTTTAATATCTGTTAAAATAACAGATATAGATTTATAACTATTAGCGGATAGTTTTAGTCTAGTAGCTTCACTAAACAGACGACCCAAACGTGTTAAACGAAATAGCTTCTTTGTGGACTCAGTATGCCTAAACCCTAAGTTTGAACCCGCTATTTTTAAAACATTATACTCAGGTTTTAATATATCGATATAATATTGTTCACGCTCTATCAAATTAAATTTATCACAGTATTCTAATATTTCCAATTTAAAATTACAAAAATCATACTTTAATAGAGCGGCATGTATAGGAAAATTACGTTTGACTTTAGATATATGATTTTTGTTATAATATTCTTTAAATCTTCTACTTAAGTCTATACTAGATCCTATATATTTTTTATTATTTGTTACATTTATTCATCTATATATACCAGATTTATTTTTGTTTTGTTTTATAATAATATCCTTTTCTAACTCTGCATTTATATAAGATATAACAGGTATAATGGAAGATGCATTTACATCATATGACGAATAAAACTTTCTAGTTTGGAACACTTTATTTATAATAGCATTATTATATATATATTTATGAAAAGTAAATAAATTAAGAAGAATAAATTTCATTTTTTTTTTTAATATGTTAAATACAATAAACTAGAATATATAACCAGTACAAAACTTATGTTACATATCTAAATGCTGTAAGGCCAGAAAGAGTCGAACTTTCATCTAAGCTATCATGAGCAGCTGGCTTTACCAATTAAGCTATAGCCTTTTATGTGCGGACTGAGGATTTGCACCTCAATATTTTGGTCATGAGCCAAACATGTTAACTGTTACACCAACCCGCATATATACCTATAAAAACTAATTATTCGTAGAGTTTTAAAATTATATTAAATTATTTTTGTATTTATTAACATAAACTAAAATTGTAATGGCCCACAAGCTATTAGATATGATTTAATTATTAAAATTAAATTATAAATATCAAAACTTTGAGAAATAGGTGAGTCGGACACCTGACCCTTCGCGTGTAAAACGACTGCTCTACCACTGAGCTAATTTCTCTAACTCAGGAGAGATTTGAACTCTCGTTTCAACAGTGAAAATGTTATGTCTTAACCAAACTTGACCACTGAGTCTTAGCCTAGTGTAAGTATCGCACTTACTTCCACCGATTACAAAACGGTAGCATTACTTTTATGCTAACCAGGCTATACTTTTAAAAGTTTTTATAGTGAAAAATTAGGATAAAAGTAATATTTAGTAAATTACAAAATTAGTACTTTATGCCTAAAAAAATTAAATTTATTATAACTAAAGCCTAGCTTATTACTACTATTGGCATGATCATCTTTTTAGTTTTTTCACATTATAATAGTAATTTCGTAATATTCTACTACGTATATAAGAGTATAGTAAAGTGAGTTTCGCGCTTATATGCATTCAGCACTTACCTTTAGTTAACGTAACTTTCCTGCCGTGCCTATACAATAAATATATCTTTAGTGAAAGTATACTTTATAATTTTTATTTATAAACGTATAGACAACAGGTAAACCATAGGTTAACATGCCCAATTCCTTTCGTACAAAGGGGTTGTCTTTATTTTACTCCAATTTCCTCTAGAAGATAGAAACCATACTGTCTCACGACGTATTAAACCCAGCTCGTGTAGCTCTTTAATCGACGAACAGTCGAACCCTTCATGATTTCTGCGTTCATGTGGATGAGCTAAGCCGACATCGAGGTGCCAAACCGCGCACTCAATTTGTACTCTCTTGCGCACATTAGCCTGTTCAAATTTTGTTAACATAAATATATTATTTATTTCCCTATTTTTCAATATGGTTCAGACTATTTCATCATTTATTGTTAAATTTAAATAAAAGCAACTTTTAAAAATATTATTAGTTTTGCTAATTGTTTAGTTGCTACTCACTCAACTTTTCGTACCAAAAGAACCTATACGTGTTTTAGATTTTAATTTAGTATACTGTAAATTTGATTTTAGATTACCTTTTAATAATGCAGAAGATAGTCCTCTATAGGAAGAGTCTATATTTAATAAATTACCTTTATATCTTAATTTAGAGATAGACCTTGATGCTGTATAACGTCTAGTTAATCTTCCACTTGTTTCTAATCTAAAGCCTGTTACGTGTTTATGTTTAATATCTCTTAATACCACTTCTTCTAAGTATTTTTTATTAACATTATTTAATTTACTTAAAATAGGTTTATAATAAAGATTTTTTTTATTACGTACTTTTACTTTTCTCTTTAAAGTATTTAAAAATTTTAATAATTTTCTTCTATTCTTCCTTATTTTTAGAGCTATAGATTCTGATAATATATCGCTATTTAAATAAAAACGTCTTAAATTAACTAGATTAAATTCTACATTCTTGTTATATATTTTTTCTAAATATTTTTTTAAAAATTGTAAATAATTATAATTAAATTTAGATTTATTAATAAAAACAAGTTGTTCATAATATTTATGCAAAAAATATTTGTCTAATGATTTTTTTAAAAGTTTTTTATAAAACAAAATTATATATTTAGATAAACCTTTATAATCTAAAATTTGTTTATTTTTAGTGCGAGATTCTATTATATTTATTAATATAAGCTTTTTCTTGTTTCATTTTTTTATAGATTGTATAGCTTTTACTTCAAGCAAAAGTCATCTTCTATATAAAATATATTGGTTTGATCAAGCTTTAAAAAAAGCTTTTTTAATTTTTTTATCAAAATTAAATTTTTGTCTATTAAATAAATACAAAGTTATTACTACTTTATTATTTGTGTGTTTAAATTCACCATTACTTACATAAATTTTATTTGATGAAAGTTTTCTTAATCTACGTAACAATCTACTACTTCTTATTTTACGTTCAAGTTTTAAATTATATAAATTAAAATAACTTTTAATTAATTTAGTAGCTAATTCCGTAGCTTGGGGTATCAAATTAATAGCATTTTTATTAAAGACATATATACTATTATTTCATTCTCTAGCAGCAGATGGATAATGTTTATTATGTTTTTCTTGAAAGTTTCTTTTTTT
>Ga0213875_10000573_pt1 | contig 30029 bp, 24 predicted proteins | sample BarmaccomBMRX_R8_FD_160105 | JGI IMG/M metagenome (GOLD analysis project Ga0213875, IMG submission 160105) | Root-associated microbial communities from Barbacenia macrantha in rupestrian grasslands, the National Park of Serra do Cipo, Brazil - RX_R8 | ecosystem: Host-associated > Plants > Roots... | reverse complement strand
CAATTCGCCATAGGCGACGCGGTAGGTGCGGTCCGGGTCGTTCTGCCGTTCGAGCAGTGCCAGCCCATGTTCCGGCAGCGCGGTTTCGACGGTGTCGCGCAAGGCGGCCGGCAACGCGGTTTCGAGGTCCTGCGCGATAAAGCCATAGCGCTGGGTCGCGTCGCCATTGTTGAACCGGTAGGAGACTGGCTGCAATTTCGCGATGAAATCGAGGCCGAGCTCGGCGCCGAGCGGGGCGATGTCCTGCTTGCGGCGGCGATCGGAGATCGCGGTTATCGAGGTGACTTCGGCGTAGATCCTGCTGATGAACGTATTGCCGAGCGTGATCGAGTTCGAGTTGTACAGCACCGCGCTGTAACCAAGCGCGGTGCCGTTGCTATAGCCCTTGCCCGGCGTCGTGTCGGCACCGTAGCCGACAAAGGTGTTGTAGGTTTCGGTCGTATTTGATACTCCAGCGTTCACACCTAACGCGGCATTGTATTGGCCGATGGTGTTGGAATAGAGCGCGTCGTAGCCGCTGGCCGTATTGTCAATGCCGGTGGTGTTGCTATAGAGCGCACCGACACCGCTGGCGGTATTGGAGTAGCCAGCGGTGTTGCTGTTGAGCGCCCCCGAGCCGCTGGCAGTATTGTAGCTGCCCGTGGTGTTGTAGGAGAGCGCCTGGTAGCCGCTAGCTGTATTGTCCTCACCGGTGGTGTTGCTGTAGAGCGCCTCCAGGCCGCTGGCGGCATTGTTGTAGCCGGTGGTGTTGCTATAGAGCGCCTGGTAGCCGCTGGCGGTGTTTGCATTGCCGGTGGTGTTGCTGTAGAGCGCCTGATAGCCGATGGCGGTATTAAAGCCGGCGGTGGTGTTGCTGTAGAGCGCGGCAAGGCCATTGGCCGTATTGTAGTCGCCCGTGGTGTTGCTGAACAGCGCGGCAAAACCGCTGGCGGTGTTTTCGATGCCCGTGGTGTTGCTGTAGAGCGCATCGACGCCGGTGGCGGTGTTGTAGCCGCCGCTGGTGTTGCTGGAGAGCGCGTTGAAGCCGCTGGCGAGATTGTAGCTGCCGGTCGTGTTGGCGGCGAGCGCCGAGTCGCCAAAGGCGGTGTTGCCGATGCCTGATGTATCCTGCTGCAGCGCGCCGCTGCCGCCGCCGGTCGTGGCGTAGCTGGTATTGCTCAGCGTCGTCAGCGGCGGCGCGCCCTGCGCCCACCCCGGCCCGCTTCCAAGCAATAACACAAGCCCGGCAATCCCCAGCGTGCGGATCGATACGTGCTCCATCCCTGTTCTCCCTGCCTGTTCGCGGCTGCGGCCGATTTTATCACCCGCCGGGCGGGCCGCGAATAGCGCCCCGCTTTAACCCGTATCCCCCAATCCCCTTGGCCAGGCTTGCCCCGTGAGCCTTCAGCTCACGGACTTGATCCGTGGGCATCCACGCCCGTCGCGAGCGCCTTGCGGACGGTGCGGTGCCGTGGATGCCCGGACCAAGTCCGGGCAAGGGAAATTGAAACTGCTCGATTCATTTTGGGTCGGACTCTCAAGATGAGGGGTCACGGTCTGAGGAAGAGAACACCTGCCTCATGGTGAGGAGGGGCGCGGAGCGCGCCGTCTCGAACCACGCACGCTGTCCTCCGACATCGATTTAGAACACCACGCTCCCCGCCCCGGGAGAATTTGTCAGATCCGGGAGCGCGCGCTAGCATCGCGGCAGCGGTTCACGCGGAGGGAGCGGGACGATGCGCACGAGCTTTACCGTCAACGACATGACGATCCATCGTCTGGTCGAGCAGGAACAGGGCTTCACCCCGGTACTCGAATTCCTGCCAACGCTGAGCCAGGAGATGCTCGACGAGAACCGCGCGTGGCTGGAGCCGGCGGCGCTCGACCCGAAAACCGGCAACATCGTCCTTTGCTTCCAGTCCTACGTCGTCAAGACGCCGCACCACACGGTGATGGTCGACACCTGCATCGGCAACGACAAGGCGCGGCCGCACCGGCAGTCGTGGCACCGCAAGAGCGACGAGCATTACCTGCGCGCGCTGGCCCAGGCCGGGATCGCCTTGGAAGAGATCGATTACGTGATGTGCACGCATCTGCACGCCGACCATGTCGGCTGGAACACGCGGCTGGAGAACGGACGGTGGGTGCCGACCTTCCCGAATGCCAAGTACCTCTTTTCGAAAAAGGAATACGATTATTGGGAGGCCGAGCACGGCAAGACCCCGATCGATGCGATGGAAGACAGCGTGCTGCCGATCGTCGAAGCCAAGAAGGCCGAGCTGGTCACCAGCGACCACGCGCTCGACGACCATGTCCGGCTGATGCCGACCCCGGGGCATACCCCCGACCATTTCGCGGTCTGCGCCGGGCGCGGCGGCGACCAGGCGGTGTTCACCGGCGACCTCGTGCACTCGCCGCTGCAGGCGCGCTATCCCGATCTGGTCATGCGCGTCGATTTTGACCGCGACCAGGCAGCGCAGACCCGGCGCCGCTTCTTCGAGCGCTACTGCGATACCGACACGCTGTGCTGCACGATGCACTTCCCGTCGCCCTCGGTCGGGCACATCAAGCGCTGGGATGACGGCTTCCGCTGCGAGCCGCTGGCGGAGTAGCGCTTCGGACAGCACCGGCTCAGCCCGGCGCGGTTCGACCCTCCGGCGGTCGGGCTTCGCCGGCGCAATCGCCGAAGCGGGCCGCCCAGCTGCTCCGGTGCCCCGCTATTCCGCCGGGGCCGGTGCGGTTGCGGCTTTCGACGCGGCCTTCCCGGCAGGCCCGACATTCGGCAGAAACACGGTCAGCAGCCCGATCAGCGGCAGGAAGGCGCAGACGCGGTAGACGTAGTCGATGCTGGTCGCGTCGGCGAGGCGGCCGAGCGCGGCGGCGCCGATCCCGGCCATGCCGAACGAGAGCCCGAAGAACAGGCCCGCAACCGTGCCGATCTTGCCCGGCACCAGATCGAGCGCATAGACGATGATCGCCGACGACGCCGATGCCAGGGTCACCCCGATCAGCACCGTCAGGATGCCGGTCCAGAACAGGCCGACATAAGGCAATGCCAGCGTGAACGGCAACACCCCGACGATCGAGCCCCACAGCACGTATTTGCGGCCGATCCGATCGCCGATCGGGCCGCCGATCAAGGTGCCGACCGCAACCGAGGCGAGAAACACGAACAGGTGCAGCTGCGCGCTCTCGACCGAAACATGGAATTTGCTGATCAGGTAGAAGGTGTAATAGCTGTTGAGGCTGGCGGTGTAGAAGGATTTGGAAAACACCAGCGCCATCAGGATCGCGACCGACCAGCCGACCGTGCGGCGCGACAGCACCGGCCGCTCCGATGCGTGCCAGGCACGCCGCCGCGGCGGCGCCGTCCGTTCCCGGCGGTACCAGTTGCCGACCGAGAACAGCACCGTCATCGCCACCAGCGCCGCCGTCGAGAACCACGCAATGCTCGACTGTCCCTTCGGGATCACGATAAAGGCCGCCAGGATCGGCCCGAGCGCCGAGCCGACATTGCCGCCGACCTGGAACAGCGACTGCGCCAGCCCGTGCCGGCCGCCCGACGCCAGCCGGGCCACCCGCGAGGCTTCCGGGTGGAACACCGCGGACCCGACCCCGACCAATGCCGCCGCACCGAGCAGCAGCGGGAAGCTGCCTGCCCTGGCCAGCAATAGCAGGCCGATGAAGGTGGCTCCCATCCCGACCGCGAGCGAATAGGGCTGCGGTCGATGGTCGGCGAACAATCCGACCACCGGCTGCAGCATCGACGAGGTCACCTGCATCGTCAGCGTGATCAGCCCGATCTGCGCGAAGCTGAGCCCGTAGGAGCCCTTCAGCATCGGGTACAGCGCCGGCACCAGCGACTGCATCGTGTCGTTCAGGAAATGCGAAAAGCTCAGCGCCAGGATGATCGAAAAGACCGCGCCGTCGGCGACGCGGCGAGTGCTGCCGCCTTCCGCTGATGTACTCGTGCTCATTTGCCCCTTGCCTGCGGCCTCGCGGCAAACGCCGCCCCGTTGGCCAGCATAACCGCAACACGGTCCATCCCGCATTAATGCTGCCTGCGTCTGAGCCATAGCAGCCATTCGAACCCGGGCAAACGGGCGTCAATTCCGGGCGGGTTGCGGCTTTGCCGGCGGCTGCTAATCTGGTCCGATCGAAATGGGAGGAGCCGATGGCGAACATACCAGGGGCGGTCACCGATCCCGGCCGGGTCAAGGGCGAGGAGATCCAGTTCCCCAGCGGCGGCGACCGGGTGCCGGCCTACCTCGCGCGGCCGAGCCAGCCGGGCCAGCACCCCGGCATCGTCGTGATCCACGAAGCCTTCGGGCTGGTCGAGCACATCCGCGACATCGCCCGCCGCTTTGCCAATATCGGCTACAACGCGGTGGCGCCCGACCTCTATTTCCGCGCCGGCGCCCCCGACCCGACCGACATGAACTCGGTCTTTCCAAAGATGTTCGGCCTGTCCGACGCGCAGGTCGTGCGCGACCTCGAATCCGCCGCGGCGCATCTGCGCGGGCTACCCGGCGCCAGCGGCAAGGTCGGCGCGATCGGGTTCTGCTCGGGCGGCCGCCAGACCCTGCTGTTCGCCTGCAGCAGCGACAAGGTCGATGCCGCGGTCGATTGCTGGGGCGGCTTCATCCACCGCGCCACCCCGGATGCCGAGACGACCCCGTCGCGGCCGACCGCGATCCTCGACCTGGTCGATCGCCTGCACTGCCCGGTATTGGCCGCGTTCGGCGAAGAAGACCAGAACCCGACCGTGGCGCAATCCGAGGAGCTGCGCAGCCGGGCGCAGCGGGCCGGCAAGGACGTGACCGTCAAGGTCTATGCCGCGGCCGGCCACGCCTTTCTTGCCGATTACCGGCCGAGCTATCGCGAAGGGCCGGCTTTGCAATTGTGGACCGACCTCGTGGACTTTTTCGACCGCCACCTGAAATAGGGGCCAAGTCCGGGGAACGCCGGTCAGCTGCGCCACCGCAGCGTGCGGGCCGCGACCGGATTGGCGAACGGCCGGCCTTCGGCGCGGGCACGCCGGTACTCGCGCTTCAGCCGGTGGTACCAGCGCGCCTGGGTGTCGGCGTCGTTGATCAGCATCAGCGGCGGGCCGTAGCGCAACCCCTGCTGCTGCCGCTCCATGATATCGCGGTCCTGGCGCAGGAAGGCGCGCACATAGCGGCGCAGCACCGGGCGCAGTATCGTCAGCCAGGGCGCGGTCCAGTAGATGCAATGGTTGATTTCGCTGATCCGGGCGTCGACGGGCGTGATCGCGGTCAGGTTGGCGACCCGATGGCGGCCGGCCCGGATCTGCTCGACCCGCAGGCTAGGCAGCCGGAAGGCGATCTCGGTCTCGGGAGCGCCGCCGAGCAGGCGGTAGGCCCGCGAATTGGTCGATGGCGCGTGCCGCCGCATCGTGAAGCCCCAGGGCGACGGCTCGAACGCCTTGGCCTTCTCATGGACCGAGCGCCGCGAGCGCCACCACCAGGCGCGATGCACGAATGGCCCGTGCGCCGGGTCCATCAAACCGACCACCGCATGGTCGATCGCGGCCGCGAAGCGCACCTGTTCGACGAGCCGGGGCGCCGCCTCGCCAAAGCCTTCGAGCACCGGGATCTCGGGCGCACCGGCGGGATCGTCCCCGAAAAATACCCAGATGTTGCCCTGCACCTCGCAAACCGGATAGGCGAGTGTCCGAATGTGGCCGATGTCGAGGCTGCGGTCGCCGACCAGCGAGGGAATCGCGGTGCAATGCCCGTTCCGGTCGAAGCGCCAGCCGTGATAGCAGCATTCGATTTCACGCCCGTCGAAACGGCCGGCATGCAACGGCATGCCGCGATGCGGGCAGATGTCGCGCAGCGCAAAGACTTCGCCGGCCCGGTCGCGGCCGAGCAGCACCGGTTCCCCCAGCATCGTGCGCGCGAGCAGCCGAGCCCGGCGCAGCGCCGCGCTGGGCGCCGCGTAGTACCAGGCCTCGCGCAACGGCGCCGCGCAATCTTCCTCCACCCGCGCCCCTTTCCCGACCGCGGCTGAGATAGCCGCTCTCCGGCGGCGCCGCAATCGCGTCGGCGACGCACCGCAAGCATCAATCGACCGGCGAACCCAGGGGGCAAAAACACGGGCGGACCCGGGGGCGGCCCAGGAGCGAAACCGGGCGCGATCCCGAGCGACTATGCGCCGGTCGCGCCGCGGGTTATTTTGCCAAAGTGCTCCGCGTCATCCGACATCCCGGCCCCGCTTCGCCGCACGCCCGCGGCAGTGTCCTCGCAATGGGCAATTTCGATGGCCTGCACCGCGGCCACGCGGCGCTGATCGGGAAAGCGCGGGATCTCGCCCGCAGCCGCGGCGTTCCCGCCGGCGTGCTGACCTTCGAGCCGCACCCGCGCAGCGTCTTCATGCCCGCCGGCGAGCCGTTCCGGCTGACCCCGTTCCGCGTCAAGGAGCGCGAGATCGCAAGGCTCGGCATCGATCTCTTGTTCGTGCAGCATTTCGACCTCGATTTCGCACGCAAGAGCGCCGAATCCTTCGTCGAGGAAGTGATGCTCGGCGCCATCGGCCTCAGCCATATCGTCGTCGGGCACGATTGCACCTTCGGCAATCGCCGGCATGGCACGGCGGCGATGCTGCGCGAAGCCGGGCAACAGCACGGTTTCGGCGTCACCGTTGTCGATCCGGTCCACGCCGCCGATGCGAGCGTCTATTCCTCGACCCGCATCCGCGAATTGTTGCGCGCCGGCAAGCCGCGCGAGGCCGCCGGCCAGCTCGGCCGCGCGTGGGAAATCGACGGCCGCGTCGCCGAGGGCGACCGGCGCGGCCGCACGCTCGGCTTCCCGACCGCCAATCTCGGGCTCGGCGAGTATCTGCGGCCGGCTTTCGGCGTTTACGCCGTGCGGGTTTCCGGCGACGGCGCCGACGACCCGCTCGCCGGCCGCAGCCTCGACGGCGTCGCCAATATCGGCCCGCGTCCGACCGTCGGCGGCGTCGAGCCGCGCCTCGAGGCGCATCTGTTCGACATCGCCGTCGATCTCTACGGGCGCCATCTGCGGGTCTCGCTGGTCGAGTTCATCCGCCCCGAGCGCAAATTTGCCGGTCTCGACGAATTGAAGGCGCAGATCGCCGAGGATGCCGCGAAAGCGCGGGCGATCCTCGCCCGCATGACCGGAAACTGAGGACCGCCCGCCGCGACAAACCGGGTCCTACGCGATCAGCGCGGTGATGCTGACGGAGGTCGCGGGATCAAGTTGGCGGGGATCAGGTCGGCAGAGACGATGCCGCCGGCCCGAATCGCAGCGCCGGCCCCTCCGCTCGCCATGGCGGGAGCGAGCCGATGCGAGCGCCGGCAACGTTCGTCACAAGACCTGCGGATCGATCGACAGCGAATAGGGAATGTCGCTGCCGACGAAGATCGGATGCAGCGCGTGCGAGCGGTAGCGCCACTGCCGATCATCGCCGAGCACGCATTCCGCGGCGATATCGGCGACCAGCATCGGCGGGCGCTCGCCCTGGAACGGCGGGCGGCCATCGGCGCGGTAGAGGCTGAGCACGCCGATGACCCGCACCCGGCCGGCATCGACCGGCAGCACCTGCAGATTGTTGAACAGGTGGCGGGTCATCGTGCGGCCGCGCTGCTGGCGCCGGGTATAGAAGGCGCGGATCTTGTCATGGCCTCGGAACTGGCTTTCGCCGACCGCGAACAGCGCGTCCGGAAGGTAGAATTCGTGCGCCTTGCCGCCGCCGTTGAAATCGACCTCGTACCAGTAATTGGCGGTCAGGCGGTACAGCGCGTACCACAACGCCACTTCATCGGTGTCGGGCATCTCCCCTCCTTGCTGCGCTCGCACCCAACGCCGCTGCCGATCAGCTTGCCGACCGCTCGCGGCGCGGTGCGACCGGGTCGGGCGCAACCGGGTCGGGCGCAACCGGGTCGGGCGACGTCCATAACCGGCGCTGTTCCGTCGAGCGCTTGAGCTTCAATTCGATCATCGCCAGAACATTGCCGGCCCCGTGGCGTCGGCACAGCACGGCAAGCTTTTCCGGATCGAGCGGCTCCGGCGCGTAGTTGATAGCCTCGCGCAAGGCCGGCGGCAAATCGTCGAACACCGCCATCAGCTCGCGCAGCAATGCCCCGCGATCGTCCACTGCGCCCTCCTCGTCGTGCCGCCACACCGGGTACACCCGGTATCGTGACCGGCTCAAGAATCGGGCGACGCGCGGCGGCATGCAAGCGTCAACGTGGCCCCGGCGAGCACAGCGGCGAGCACAGCGGCGAGGACGGCAGCGAGGATGGCGGCAGGGTGGCGACTGGGACGGCGTTGTTGCGACAGTGCCTTATGGCGCGGCCGCCGTCGCGGCCAGCAAGGCGGCGAAAGCGGATTTGATGCGCCGCACATACGGGATCTTGTACGGGAAATCCCGGTTCATGCCATGCACCAGCATGGTCGCGTTGGCCTCGAACACGACGAGGTTGCCGTCGCGGTCGAGCGAGCAGTCGATGCCGAAGAAATCGATGCCGATCGCGGCGCGGATCGCGCGCAGAGCCGCGAAGTGGCGCGGCTCGAACACCGTTTCCGGCGCCCGCAGAAAGACCTCTTCCTCGTGCTGCATCCAGGGCTGCGCGGCGATGTCGGTGCGGAAATGGTGCACCTTCCATTCCGGGCCGATCGACAAGTGGTAGGGCAGGATCTCGGCGCCGACGAAGAAGAAGCGGTACTTGCGGAAGAACCCGTCCGCCGAGCGGTAATTGAGGTATTCGATCAAATAATAATCCGCCTCCGGATGATCGGCGACCAGCCGGTCGAGATCGGCCGGCGCGGCGATCATTTCGAACGCCTCGCCGCCATGCCCGCCGGCGAGGCGCGCCAGGAACGGCCGCGAACGAGCCACCGGGTGGGTGTCCCAGGCCAGTCGCGACAGCTCGGGGCCGGCATGCCGGCTGACCTTGGCCACCCGGCAATCCGGGATGCCGGACAAGGCCGCGGCGATCCATTCCCGGCTGGTCGGCGCGATCGTGTTCGGATGATTGATGACCGGCCGGCCGAGGCGATCGATCAGGGCAGCGGCGGCGGCCAGCATCCCCTGGTCCTGATCGACATCGGAGACGAGGTTCACGACCACATCGCAGCGCGCGGCCAGCATCGCGGCGTCGTAGTCCACCTCCGGCACCAGCATCAGGATATGCGAATCGTATGATGCGTCCTCGATCAGGTACCGATAGGGCGTGTTGTAGGCGCCCGGCGCCAAGACCAACAAAGCGGAAAAGTCGGGCTCGAGTTTTGCGGTCTTGCGGGTCAGCACCGGTTCGATCGCGAGCGCCTCGCGAAATCGCGCGAAAGCCTGGGGTTTTAGCCCCAGTGCGTACAGAGCGCTGCCGAGATCGATATTGGCCAGATGCGCCACCTGGCGCTCCGGGTTGAGGGCGAGCGCCTTTTCCAGATAAGGGATCGCATCCTGCTTCTGCCCGAGTTCGCTGAGGCTTTCGCCGACGAGCAGATGCCCGAGCGGCGAGGACGGCAGATAGTCGAGGTAGCGCCGGTAGGCGGCGACCGCCTCGGGAAACTTCAGCAGGCCGCGCCAGGCGTCCCCGAACGCACGATGCACCTCGACATGCTCGGGCGCGACCGCGGCCAGGCGTTCGAACAGCGCGATGGCCGCCGCGGGCTGATCCCGCTCGCAATGCAGCAGCAGGCCGAGACCGAACAGCGCCGGCGCGAAATCCGGCTGGAGCCGCAGCGCGGTGCGATAGGCCTGCTCGGCCGCGTCGAGGTCTTTTTCGGCGTGCCGGATGCTGCCGATCATCGAATGGGCCTCGGCGTCCTCCGGGCGCAATGCCACGGCACGCTCCAAGCTCGCCGCCGCCAGTTCGCGCTGCCCGGCGCCGAACTGGGCCTTGCCGAGCAGGGAAAAGGCGGCCGGATTGTCGGGTAGGGATTCGGCCAGGCGCTGCAACGGGACAACGGCCTCCTGCGGCCGCGACGCCGCCAGCAGCGCCATGCCGAGCATCTGCAACGTGTCGAGCCGGGCTTGGCCGAGGTTTAAAACCTGCCGGAATACGGCGATCGCGCGCTCGATCTCGCCCGCCGCGGCATAGGTGCTCGCGAGATTGTGCAGCCAGTCGGGCCGGTCCGGCGCCAGCTCCAGCGCACCTTTGTAAGCGGCGATGGCGCCGCTCAAATCGCCTTGCCGTTTGAGCTCGATGGCCAGCGCGGCGTGCATTTCCGGCAAGGCATGATTGAGAGCGATGCCGTGCCGGTACATCGCAACCGCGTCGCGGCCGCTTCCGGCTGCGGCCAGTGCGGTTCCGAAATTGTAGTAGAACGGAGCATGCGCTGCGGTTTCGTTGCCCCGCGCCTGCAATACCGCGGCGGCGCGCCGGTAAAGAGGGATGGCTTCGCCGGGGCGGCCGCTGTCGCAAGTCAGCGCCGCCAGCAACTGCAGGGCGTTGAGGTTTTCGTTTTCCTGCGCCAGCGTCTGCCGGTAAAGCGCTTCCGCAACATCGAGCCGGCCGGCGCGATGATGGGCGAAGGCCTCTTCGATCAGCGCAGTCATGGGCTATTCGCTTCGTTGCCGATTGCGAGCCAATCGGGGCAGTGAAACATCTGGCGCACAGGGTTAAGAGCGGGTAAAGACCCCCCGTACGCCGCAGGACAGCCGCCGCAGCCATGTGCCCGGGACATAACTCGCCGGGCGGCGGCGCGCGCAATAGATGGCTTCGGACGCGCCTTGGGGTGTTATGGTCTTGGCAACGGCAAAACCGCCGCTTCCCGGAGGAGGGACACCCGATGGCGTATGACGTATTGATCCGCAACGGCCGCATCGTCGATGGCTCGGGAATGCCCGCATTCCACGGCGACATCGCCGTCAAGGACGGCAAGATCGCCGAAATCGGCAAGCTTTCGGGTGTTGCGGGCCAGACCATCGACGCCGAGGGCCGCGCCGTGTCGCCCGGGTTCATCGACAATCACTGCCATTACGACGCGCAGGTCACCTGGGATCCGCTGTGCTCGTTCTCCTGCGACCACGGCGCCACCAGCGTGGTGATCGGCAACTGCTCGCTGTCGCTGGCGCCGGTGCGCCGCGGCAAGGAAAAGCGGATGGCCGAGTTCCTGTCCTACGTCGAAGCGATCCCGATGGAGGTGCTGAACACCGTCGAGGTCGATTGGGAATCGTTTCCGCAATACATGGAGCGGCTCGACCACAATCTCGGCGTCAATGTCGGCACCCTGATCGGTCATACCGCGGTGCGCTATTACGTGATGGACGAGGACTGCCAGAAGCGCACCGCCACCGATGACGAATTGAAGCAGATGCAAGAGGTCGTGCGCGACGGCATGGAAGGCGGCGCGCTCGGCCTCTCGGTGTCGCGCAACAAGGGTCACTACGATCCGCAAGGGGTGCATATTCCGGCGCTGTGGGCCGATGAAAAGGAGATTTTCGCGGTCGCCGACGTGTTGCGCGAGCTCGGCACCGGCATCATCCAGTCCGGTGGCGGCCGCGACGCCGAGCTGAAATCGGGGCTGATGGCGCGCCTCGCCGAGGCCACCGGACGGCCGGTCGTCTACAACAATCTCGGCCAGACCGTGCGGCGCCCGGACGAGTGGAAGCAGCACATGGCGCGGGTCGATGAAACGGTGAAGGCCGGCATCCGCGCCTATCCGCTGTGCTCGCCGAACCGGGTCACCCAGCAATTCACGATGAAGAACGCGCAGCTGTTCCGCGGCTCGCCGACCTGGCATCCGATCCTGCTGTCGTCGGATGAAGAAAAATTGCGCGCCTATGCCGACCCCGAGGTGCGCCGCAAGCTGCACGAAGAGATGATCGAGTGGAAGGTCGAGATCCCGGGCGGCACGATCTCGAAGAACTGGTACGACTACGTCTGGGTCGATGTCCCGGTTCTCGAAAAGAACAAGTGGATGATCGAGAAGTCGATCCATGAGATCGCCGAGGCCCAGGGCAAGGGCATCATCGATGCCTTCCTCGATCTCGTCGTCGAAGAGAAGCTTGAAACCGGCTTCATGCAGGCCGAGAACAATGTCGACGACGACGCGATGCGGCAGATCCTGACCTATCCGAACGCCCTGATCGGGCTGTCGGACGGCGGCGCGCACGTCCAGTTCCACGGCGGCTACGGCTTTTCGACGCGGCTGCTCTCGGAATGGGTGCGCGACAAGCAGGCGATGAGCTTGGAGCAGGCGGTGCGGCGGCTGACCTTCGACTCGGCCTCGACTTTCGGTCTCTATGACCGCGGATTGCTGCGCCCCGGCATGGTCGCCGACATCACGATCTTCGACCCGGCGACCGTGAAGCCGATGCCCGAATCGATCGTGCACGACTTCCCGGCCGGCGGCTGGCGCTTCAAGGAGCCGGCACAGGGCATCTACGCCACTTTCGTCAACGGCCGCATGCTGATGAAGGAGGGCAACCATACCGGCGACCTGCCCGGCCGCGTGCTGCGCAATTCGCGCTACCAGGCCAATCGCGGGTGATCGACCGCTGATTGGAGGCAATCGCAGCGAAATTCGTTGCGGTTGAGTCGTCGTTCCCGCGAAAGCGGGAACCCAGGGCTGGTGGCTGCGCGGTTGCCCTGGGTCCCCGCTTCCGCGGGGACGACGGCTGTTTCAACTTGATCGCGATCTGCTCCAGACTAGCGATCAGTCTGGTCCGTACAGGCAGGGCCCCTTTTGCACCCGCCGGCTTGTCCGGGGGGATGCGACCGGTGCAAATGTTCGTGGATGGCCGGTTCATTCCCGGCCAGAGGGAGATAGCGGTTCGCGAACCCGGAACGACGGGCCGGCGCCATCCTCGGCGAACTTCCGTCAGCTGCGCTTGCGCTGGAGCATGTCGCGAAAGGCCGCGAACAGGCGTTGCATGGCTGGGCGCTTGTAGGGAAAGATTTCGGGCGGGTCCATATCGTGCACGACCTGGGCGATGTCGGCCTCGAACACGAGCAACCGGCCGTCGCGGGTCTCGGCGCAGTCGATGCCGAAATAATCGAGCCCGACCCGCTCGGCGATGCCGGCCAGCGCCGCGGCATGGCGGCCGCCGAAACCGGTGGCGAAGTCGCCGAGGAACGCCGCTTCCTCGGCGCGCTTTGCCGGGCAGCGGTCCATCCCGGCATTGACGTACCAGATCTTCCAATCGTCGAGCGCCGCCATGTGCACGGGAAAGGGCTGGCCGTCGATGAAGGCGACGCGGTATTTGCGGTACAGCCCGTCGCCGCCGCGGTAATCGACGAATGGCGAGAGGTGAAATTCGGCCTCGGGGCGCAGGGCAAGGTAAGGGGCGACCGCGGCGCCATCGTCGAGCCTGGCAAGGCCGCGCCCGGCATGCGAATCGACCGGCCGCACGATCAGCGGGAACCCGGCATCCTCGATGATGTCGCCCGGTGCGAGGCCGCCTTGGCCGAGACGGCGCAGCCTCTCGCGGGGCAGCCGCACGCTGGTCGGGATGGTCGTGCCGGATACCGGCCGGAGCAGGGCGCATAGCGCCTCGCGGCCGAGACGGGCGATATGGCCGGGATGGTTCAGCACCGGACGGGGCCAGCCCGGGATCAAGGCCGCGATCTCGGCCAGCGCGGCCCGGTTGGCGTCAGCTTCGCCGATCGTCACGAGCGCGACATCGTGCGCCGGCAGCGGCTCCGGCAACGGCAGCCCCGGCACGATGTAGAGCGTGTGCAGCGCGATCCCGGAACCTTCGATCAGGAATTCGAGCGGAATATTGGCGCCGATGTCTCCCGCCGCGGCGATCGCCAGCAGACGCAGGCCGGGCGCGGCGGCGCTGGCCGGCGAACGATAGAGCCGGCACAGTTCGAGCGCTTCGGCCTGACGCGCGAGCCCGACTTCGAGATTGCCGAAGATCTGCTCGATCACCGCCAGATCCATCAGCGCGGCGGCGTCCTCAGGCGCAAAGATGTAGCTGTCGATCAGCTGCAATCGCACCGGCAGCAGGTCCTCGCCGTCGAACGCCAACTTCATGAGCTTAGCGGGGCCGAAAAGCGGTGTCGGAAAGGCATCGCCGACGGCTGCCGTGCCGCCCACAGCCGTCTCGGCCGCGATCACCGTCTCGTCCACCCTCATGACGGTGCGAAACTCTGCACCAGACTTCCGGCGACGAGATACCAGCCATCGACCAGCACGAAGAAGATCAGCTTGAACGGCAGCGACACCATCCCCGGCGGCAGCATCATCATTCCCATCGACATCAGGATCGAGGCAACGACGACGTCGATGATCAGGAACGGCAGGTACAGCAGGAACCCGATTTCGAAGGCGCGGCGCAATTCGCTGATCATGAAGGCCGGCACCAGCACGCGCAGCGGCACCCCCTTTTCCTCCTCGGCCGGCGGCAATTTGGCGAGGTCGCCGAACAGCTTGACGTCCTGGGCGCGGGCATGGGCAAGCATGAAGGTCTGCAGCGGCGCGACGGCGCGGTTGAAAGCCTGCGTTTCGTCGATCTTGTCCTCGATCAGCGGCGCGATGCCGTCGTCATAGGCGCGCTGCAGGGTCGGCGCCATGACGAACCCGGTCAGAAACAGCGCGAGGCTGACCATCACCGTGTTGGGCGGAGTCTGCTGGATGCCCAGCGCGTTGCGCAGGAAGGACAGGACGATGATGATCCGGGTGAAGGACGTGACCGTCACCAGGATCGCCGGCGCCAGGCTCAGCACCGTCATCAGCGCGACGAGCTGGACGATGCGTCCGGTCGCCGAACCGCCTTGCCCGAGGTCGAGGGTGAGGCTCTGTGCCGCCGCCGGATCGGCGGCAAAGAGTGCCGCCGCGAGCGCCGCCGCCAGGACCCAGCCTTTCGCGCTCACGACGACACCGCTTCCGGTTCAGCCTCGGCCGCGGCGCCGAGGGCGAGGCGGCGGCGGATGCCGGTTTCGACGACGGTCGCACCTTCCGGGCCGATCAGCACCAAATGCTCGACCTCGTCGCGCCGCAACAGGAGGAGACGGCGTTTGCCATCGATCGCGGCGGCCTCGACGATGCCCAGTCGCCGTTTTCCGGCGGCGCCGAGCCGGGCCGCCAAGCCAAAGCGCCTGGCGAGCATTGTGCCGAGCGCCAGCACGGCGAGGATGCCGACCAGCGCCAGCACGACGCGCAGATAAAGAGCGCCGGACAGAATGTCGGTCATCACGGCTGGCGTGATGCCGGCGCGCCGGTATAGGCGCGTTGCGCGCGGGCCGAGCGCGATCCGGTGCCCTCGCCGCTCCGGCTGCGCGCCGATGCCAGCGCCGCGGCCAAGGCCTCCAGCGCGGCGCCGATCGCAGCCAGCTTCTCGGCGACGCCCGGGCGCTCGCCCGGCGGCACCGCCAGCGCCTGGCTGCAGAGCTGGGCTGCCGCGTTGTCAAGTCCGCTGAGGTCGAGCTGCCCGCCGGCCGCGGCGATATCCCGCGCTTGAGCCAGCGCCGCGGCGAGCGCATCAAAGCGGGCGGCGAGCGCGGGCGGCGCAAGGCTGGCGGTCTCGTCGGCGGTCACCCCGGGAGCATCGGCAAGCAGCGTTAATATTTGGTTGAGCCGCGCCCTGCCCGCGCCGAGTGCAGATCGGGTACTCCTGTTCTTTACCGCTCGTTAAGTCCGATCCGCGACAATCCGGGGGATGGATCCCGGCAGCATTCCGTTATTCCAGGCCATGGCGCGGCGCATGTCGTGGCTCAGCGAGCGCCAAAGCGTCCTGGCGCAGAACGTCGCCAACGCCGACACGCCCGGTTATGCGGCGCAAGATCTGAAGCCGATAACGTTTCGCGACCTGCTGTCGGGGAAAGGCGGGCGTCTCGCCCTGACCGCTTCCGGAGGCAATTCGCTGACCGGGACGCGCCCGGCAAACGGATTTTCGAGCACTGCGGCTCCGGCGCCGGAACGCACCCTGTCCGGCAACGCGGTCAATCTCGAAGGCGAGATGATGAAGGTCGCCGAGACCACCGCCGATTACCAGCTCGCGCTCGATCTTTACCGCAAGCATATCGGCATGCTGAAGGCCGCTCTCGGCCATAGCTGAGCGATACCCGCATGGATCTCGCGCGCTCGATGAAGATCGCCGCCGCCGGGCTCGACGCCCAGGCGACCCGGCTCAAGACGGTGTCGGAAAACCTCGCCAACGCCAACTCGACGGCGACGGCGCCGGGTGGTCTGCCGTATCGCCGCAAGGTGGTCACCTTCACCAACGTGCTCGACCGCGCCCTCGATGCGCAGCTCGTCAAGGTCAACCGGGTGCAAGAGGCGGGAGGCGATTTTGAGCGCCATTACGATCCGTCGCACCCGGCCGCCGACAAGGATGGCTATGTGCTGACCCCCAATGTGAACCCGCTGCTGGAGCTGATGGACATGCGCGAGGCGCAGCGCAGCTACCAGGCCAATCTCGATGTGATCGACGCGGCAAAGACGATGGTCAGCCGAACGCTCGATCTGCTGCACGGCTGACCGCGAGGAGGTTTCAATGGCGATTCCGGTAGCGGCCCAGGCCGCCCAGGCCTACAGCGCCGCAGGTAATATCGGCGGGGGCGGCATGGAACCGCGCGTCAACGCGCCGGCGGGCGCCGGCGGCTTTGCCGACATGGTCAAGACCGCGGCAGGCGATGCGGTGCAGACCCTGCAACAGGGCGAGGCGGCAAGCGCCGCCGCGATCTCCGGCGGCGGCAACCTGACCGAAGTGGTGACTGCGGTGTCGAATGCCGAGACCATGCTGCAGACCGTGGTTGCGGTGCGCGACCGTGTCATCCAGGCCTATCAGGACATCCTGCGGATGCCGATCTGAGGGCGCTATTCCGAATGCACTGTTCGCTTTCACCTGGCCTTATCGCCCCCGTCGTCATTCCCGCCAGTCCCGGAACCGGCGGCGGTCAGCGCCTGAACGCCGATCCGGAACGGGCCGGGAGTGACATCGTCAAGCCGCTGCGACTGTTTCGAGCCGCGTACTGAGCCCCGGCGGCGAAGCGGAATCGCGGTATGACAGCCGGCGAAGTGCTCGATATCGGGCGCGATGCGATCATTCTGTCACTGAAGCTCGGCGGTCCGATCATGCTGCTGTCGCTGGTGGTCGGGCTCGCGGTCTCACTGTTCCAGGCGCTGACCCAGATCCAGGAGCACACTCTCAGCTTCGTGCCGAAGCTGCTGGTCACGCTGCTCGCGACGCTGTTCATGATGCCGTTCATGCTCGGCGCCCTGTCGAGCTTCACCGTGCGCATCATGGATCGGATCGCCTCCGGGTGAGCGCGTTCACCGCGTGGCTGCCGGCGCAGCTGTTCGCGCCGCTGCTGGTGTTTGCCCGGCTCGGCACGGCAATGCTGCTGCTGCCCGGGTTTGGCGAGATCTATGTGCCGCAGCGCTGGCGACTGCTGTTGGCGCTGCTTTTGGCGGTCCTGGTTGCGCCGGTGCTGAGCCCGGCATTGCCGGCGCTGCCGGGAATGCCCTCGCGGCTCGCGGCATTGCTGTTCGCCGAGATCGTGATCGGGCTGTTTCTCGGTTCGGTCGCGCGCCTGATGCTGCTGGCGCTCGAAATCGCCGGCAATATCATTTCAATGCAACTCGGCCTGTCGGCGGCGCAGATTTTCAACCCGCTGATGGGACAGCAGAGCGCGTTGCCGGCGTCGATGCTGATGACGCTGGGCGCAATGCTGGTGTTTGCGACCGACACCCATCATCTGCTGCTCCGCGCGGCCGTCGACAGCTACGGCGTGTTCCCGCCCGGGATGCTGCCCCCATTCGGGGAGCTCTCGGAAGCGGCGACCCGGATCGTCTCGGCCTCGTTCCGCCTCGGTCTTGAACTGGCGGCGCCGTTCGTGGTTGCCGGGACGGTATTCTTTGCGGCGCTCGGGGTGTTGAGCCGGCTGGTGCCGCAGCTGCAGATCTTCTTTGTGACCCTGCCGGTGCAGATCGTCGGCGGGCTTGCGATGTTCGCGCTGACCCTGGCGGCAATGATGGGCTGGTTTGTTGATCGTTTTGCCGCGGCGGCTTTCCGCCTGGTTCCCTGATTTCGGGAGCGGCAGGTGGCGGAAGACCACGATCCCGAACAGGCTACCGAAGAAGCTTCCTCGCGCCGGCTCGACGAGGCGCGCAAGCGGGGACAGGTGGCCCTGTCGCGCGAGGTCGGCAGCTGGCTGACGCTGGCCGCAACCGGAGCGGTACTGTCCTTCCTCGTCCCCGCCCTGGTGCGCGATCTGGCAAAAATGCTGACACATCTTGTCGCCTCGCCGCATCTCTATACGGTAGACCGCAACCTCGCCGACATGGTCCGGAAGATGCTCGGCGAGATCGGCCTGCTGCTGCTGTTGCCGGTGTTGCTGATGGCCGCCGCCGGGTTGGCCGGGCCATTGCTGCAGAACGGCTTCGTCGTCGCACTCGAGCGGCTGCAGCCCAAATTCAGTCACCTGTCGCCGGCCGCCGGGTTCAAGCGGCTGCTGTCGGGGCGCAACCTGGTCGAGTTCGGCAAGAGCCTGGTGAAGCTCGCCGTGGTCGGGGGGGTGGTGTGGGTTCAGCTGCGCCCGGAGCTCAACCGCCTGATCCTGCTGCCGAGCCTCGACATCGGGCTGATCCCGGCGGAGATCGCGCATCTGGTTGCCCGCATGATGGCCGCGGTGATCGCGATCATGGCGGTGGTGTCGATCCTCGACGTGGCATACCAGCGTTTCTCGTTCCGCCGCTCGATGCGGATGACGAAACAGGAAGTGAAGGAAGAATACCGCGACGCCGAGGGCGATCCGCGGATCAAGGGCAAGCTGCGGCAATTGCGGGCCGAACGAGCCCGCAGGCGGATGATGGCGGCGGTGCCGAAAGCCACCGTGGTGGTGGCCAACCCGACCCATTACGCGGTCGCTTGCAAGTACGAGATGGAAACCATGAGGGCGCCGGTCGTGGTCGCCAAGGGCACCGATCTGGTAGCGCTGCGCATCCGCGAGATCGCGGCCGCCAACGGCGTTCCGGTGGTCGAGAACCCGCCGCTGGCGCGGGCGCTTTACGCCGCTGTCGAGATCGACGCCGAAATCCCGGCCGAGCACTACAAGGCGGTTGCCGAAATCATCGGCTATGTGTTCCGGCTGCAGGGCAAACTGCGCTCCCGCAACGCGCCGCCGCCGGGTTGAGGCACTACGGGCGATGTCGCTAGGTGGTAGTATTTTCAGATCTGCTGGTGTTTTAATTGGTTACTGCAAGTTCAGGGCTGACCGGGGCGGGAAGATGGTAGCCGAGGTCGAACGCGGGCACCGCTGGAAGAGCTGGGTGGCCGAGCGCCAGCGCCCGTGGTGGATCGGACTGTTGGCCAATTGCGCGCTCGCCCTGGCGACGCTCGGCGGTGCCGTTGGGGTGCTGTTCTGCTCCGAGGTGATCTCCGGCTCGAAGGCCGAGGCGGCCGCGATCGCGATGGTCGGTCTGGCGGGCATCGCCGGGGTTGCGGCCTTCGCGGCGCGGTGGGTGCACGCGGCGCTGGTCGGCCGCGTCGACATTCTGAGCCAAGCCCTTGAAGCCTCGCCCGATGCGCAGCTGGTGGTCGGTCCGGACGGCCGCATGGCGTACGCCAATACCGCCTTTCATCATCTGTTTCCGGATGGCGGCGAGGTGCCGCTCGACCGCATCGCCGGCGCGATCGCCGAGCCCGAGGCGGCGGACGATTTTCGGCGGCTGCGGAGCAAGGCGGAAGCGGGCACGCGGGCAATCGCGGCACTGCCGCTGCGGGATTCTCGCGGCGGCGCAGCCGGCTGGTTCAACATCGCGGTGAACCCGATCCCGGGGCGGCCGGGCTACAGCTTCTGGGATCTGCAGGACGTCACCGCGCGCCATGAGATCGAGGCGCTGATCGATGACGAGCGCAACAAGCTGCTCGACTTTCTCGACAATGCGCCAATCGGCTTCTACTCGGTCGATGCCGGGGGCCGATTTCTGCTGGTCAACCAGACCCTGGCGCAGTGGCTTGGCGCCGCCCCCGCCGAAATCGTCGCGAGTGGCGCGCGGCTGCATGATTTCTTCACCTCCCCGCCTGCCGAAGGCGTCGCGCCGTTCGAGCCGTTCGGCGAACCCGGCGATACGGGGACGCGGGTCGTGCTGAAAAGCCGCCAGGGCCGCATCGTCCACGCCTGGATCGGACAAAGCGTGGTCGGCACCGGTGCCGAGTTGCGCACCCGCTCGGTGGTGCGCGACCTCACGCCGGAGCGCGAATGGGAGACCAAGCTGCGGCTGTCGCGGGAGCGCTTTCAGCGGTTTTTTGCCGACGCTCCGGTCGGCATCGCGCTGCTCGACCGTTTCGGCCGGCTGGAGGAGGCCAATGCGGCGCTGGGCGAGCTGTTCGGCGCCTCGCCCAAGGACATCAAGGGACAGCCGCTGATCGGGTTCCTTAACGAAGAGGATCGCCGCGACATCGCGGTCAGGCTCGCCGCGGCCGGCGACGGCCGGGTCTATCCCGAGCCGGTCGAGGTGCGGCTCAAGGGCTCGCGCGAGAAGACGACTGTCATGTTCCTCAGCCGGCTCGACGCGGTCGAAGGCGGCGAGGGCGGGCTGATGCTGCATTTCATCGACGTCACCGAGCAGAAAAGCCTCGAAGTCCAGTTCGCGCAATCGCAGAAGATGCAGGCCGTCGGCCAGCTCGCCGGCGGCGTCGCGCACGATTTCAACAATCTGCTGACCGCGATGATCGGTTTCTGCGACCTGTTGCTGCTGCGCTTCCGCCCGGGCGACCCGTCCTTCGCCGACATCATGCAGATCAAGCAGAACGCCAACCGCGCCGCCAATTTGGTGCGGCAATTGCTGGCCTTCTCGCGGCAGCAGACCTTGCAGCCGCGCATCCTCGACATCACCGACGTGTTGCAGGAGCTGACGCATCTGCTGCGCCGGCTGATCGGCGAGAATATCGAGCTGAAGGTTGTGCATGGCCGCGATCTCGGCCTCGCCAAGGTCGATCAGGGCCAGCTCGAACAGGTCATCATCAATCTCGCGGTCAATGCCCGCGATGCGATGGCGGGCGGCGGTACCCTGACGATCCGCACCGATAATGTGGTGCACGCGGCACCGGTGCGGCGCGGCCACGAGGTCATGCCGGCCGGCGAATACGTGCTGATCGAGGTCGCCGATACCGGTGTCGGCATCGCCAAGGAGAATCTGGCGCGGATCTTCGAGCCGTTCTTCTCGACCAAGGAGGTCGGCTCCGGCACCGGCCTCGGCCTGTCGACCGTGTACGGCATCGTCAAGCAGACCGGCGGGTTCATCTCGGTCGACAGCTCGCCTGGGCACGGCGCGGTGTTCCAGATCTACCTGCCGCGGCATCATCTGACCGACGCCAGCCTGGCGGCGCGGCCGGACGCGGCGGAGGCGGCCCCGAGCAAGGACCTGACCGGCATCGGCACGGTCATGCTGGTCGAGGACGAGGATCCGGTGCGGATCTTCGGGGCGCGAGCCCTGCGCAACAAAGGCTATAAGGTGCTCGAGGCCAAATCCGGCGAGGCCGCGCTCGACCTGATCCGCAACGGCGACGATCACATCGATCTGCTGATCACCGATGTCGTGATGCCGCGCATGGACGGGCCCGGGCTGATCCGCGAGGTGCGCGAGAGCCATCCCGACATGAAGGTGATCTTCATCTCCGGCTACACCGAGGATTCGTTCCGCCAGCGCCTCGACACCGACAACGAGATCCACTTCCTGCCCAAGCCCTTCAGCCTGAAGCAGCTTGCCACCAAGGTGAAGGATGTGATCAGCGGCGACGCCGCCTGATTTCCCCCCGGCGGTCGCCGCGGCAAGGCCGCAGCGTCCCTCCGTCCGCCTTGTGATAGCCAGTATGCAGAGGGGAAACTTCGTGCTTTGAATGTCGCCCGACCAAGCTCCCGCAAAACGGGACGATGCCGGGCAGAGTACGCCTGGCCTGGTGACGGAACCAGCGCAGGAGGAGCCCATGGACACGATCACGGAAGCGGCGCCCGCAATGGAACAGACGCGCCTGCCGGCGGATGTCGAGGGGCTTGCTCTGGTGCAGGCTGCGGCCGCGCTGCGGCCGGTGCTGCGCGAACATCGCGAGGAGATCGAGCGCGAGCAGCGCCTGCCCCAAGACCTGGTCGGGCATTTGCGCGAAGCCGGGTTCTACCGAATGGTCATCCCGCGTGCCTTGGGCGGCCTGGAGGTCGATCCGCTGACCTATCTGCGCGTCGTGGAGATACTGGCCGAGGGCGCCGGCTCGGTCGGATGGAACATCGCCAACAACAGCATCGGCCAGCTCGTCACGCTCGGCTTGCCGGACGAGGGCGTCCGCGAGGTCCATGCCAACGGGCCCGCCACCATCGCCGGCACTGCGGTGCAGGGCGGCGGTCAGGCGGTGCCGGCGCCGGGGGGTTACCGCGTCAGCGGGCGCTGGACGTTCGGCAGCGGCTGCCAGGAGAGCAGCTGGATGCTGGGGAGCTTTCAGATTCTCGACGATGGCCGGCCGCGCCTCGGCCCGGACGGCAAACCGCTCTATTGGCGCGGGTTGTTTCGGCGCGCCGAAGCGGAGATCCTCCCCGGCAGCTGGGACGTCGCGGGTCTGCGCGGCACCGGCAGCTTCGACTGGACGGTCGAGGATGTCTTCCTGCCGGAGCGGCGAACCATGGTCCATGCCGGCATCCCGCTCGACAACCAATGGGAGCGCTGGCCCGGCATCACCTACGCCTTGCCGACCCAGTGCTGGGTCGGGCCGCACCACAGCGCCGTGATCACCGGCATCGCGCGGGCCGGCATCGACGCGCTGATCGAGCTGGCCGGCGGCAAGACGCCGCGCGGACGCACCGGCATGCTGTGCGACAACCCTCAAGTCCAGGACGCGGTCGGGCGGGCCGATGCGATCCTGAACGCCGGGCGCATCTACCGCAGCGCGATGATCGCCGAGCTGTGGAACACGGTCGCCGCCGGAGGCGAGACCACGCTCGAGCAGCGCGCCCGCTGCCGCCTGGCGGCGGTCTACGCCGCCGACAGCGCGCGCGAGGCGATGGACCTGATGTATCGCCATGGCGGCAGCACCTCGTTCAAGCGCGAAAGCCGCCTCGCCGAGTGCTGGCGCGACCTGCACGTGGTCGGCCAGACCGTCACGATCGCGCCGGAATGGTACCCGATCGGCGGCCGCGCCTTCCTCGGACTCGACCCGGGCGCGCGCCTGCGGTAGCCCCTGCAATCATCGGGCGCGGCCCGTCATTTGGGTCCCTCTCTTCCCTGAGTTCCCTGAGCGGCGGAGAGGGGCGGCTGGCGGAACCGCAGAACCGCAGGCCCCAGCCGTGCAGGCCTGCATTGCGGAAGCGGATTATTTGCCGTTGCGGGCGTCGTCGATGAACTGCCGCAGCGCGGCGATATCGACCGCTCCCGGCACGATCTGATTGCCGATCACGAAACCCGGGGTGCCGCGGATGTCGAGCTGATCGGCGAGGTCGAGGTTGCTTTTCAGAGCCATCTCGATTTCCGGAGCGGCCATGTCGCGCTTCAGGCGGTCCAGGTCGAGCCCGACCGAGGCGGCGACGGTATAGACCGTATCTTCGCCGATCTGACCCTTGGTGTTCATCATAGCGATATGAAAGGCGAGGTATTTGCCCTGGTTGCGGGCGGCCAGCGCGGCGCGCGCGGCGATCACCGATTCCGGCCCGAGCACCGGCATTTCCTTGTAGACGAACCGCAGCTGCTGGTCTTCGGCGAGCAGCTTCTCGAGCGACGGTTCGACCTGCTTGCAGTAAGGGCAGCGGTAATCGAAGAACTCGACGACGCTGACATCGCCGTTGGGGTTGCCGCCGACTGGCGTCGCCGCATCATTAAGGATCTGCTGGCGACGTTCCACGACCGCCTTCGATGCCTTTTCCTGCTCCTCCCCCTTCAGCTTGTCCTCGGCCGCCTGCAGCGCCTCCATCAGCACATCCGGGTGCTGCATCAGATAGTCATGGATGATCGCCTCGATCTGCTGGCGCTCGGCCTGGCCGATCTCCGCCGCCGCCGCCGGCAGCAAGGGCGCCGTGGCCAACAAAAGGCCGGCGAGCGCGGCGGCAATCCGCCGGCCCAGGCGCGGCCGACGGGAGACAGCGGCGGGGGCGGGCATCGCGGGCGGCAGTCGCGGGCGGAGCGGCATCGGAACTCCCGAAGGAAAAGACGGATGGCGGGTACCGGTGGGGCCGATCAATTGTCGAGGTGTTCGGCCTCGCGATGGATGTCTTCGGCGCGGAAATAGGGCGGCGTGTTCTTGGCCAGCAGCTGCCGTGCCCGATTGCTCTGTTGCGTCGCATCCTTCTTCTTGCCCGCGGCGAGCGCCTCCTCGGCCAACGACAAGGCCGCCATTCCCATCTGGTTGTCGCGGCCGTAGGCGATCGCCAGAAAGCGCCATACCGTGCTGTCGCGCCCCTCGCTGCGGCTCGCATCGTTGAGGTAGGCGATGGCGCGCTTGTTGAGGCGGGGATCGTCGGACTCGATATAGACCTGCGCCAGCGATATGCGCAGCAGCGCCGCCGAGGGCGCCAGCCGCACCGCCTCCTCATAGGGCTGCATCGCCTCGCGGACCCGCCCGTTCTCGAACAGCATCTGGCCCTTCAATTCGCGATAATAAGGGTCGGTCGGGAAGTCGCGGATCAGACCATCGACGATCGGCACCGCCTTGTCGAGCTTGGGGATGCGATAATAGGCGATGGCCCGCGCGTAGCGCGCCAGCACCGACTGGTCGCGCTCGGGGTACGCCGCCAGCGTGGTGCTCGGGTCGTCAAGGAAGGCATGCAGCTTCATCTTGATCAGCTGCAGCAGCGCGATCGCTTCCGGCGTATCGGCGGCGTTCGAGCAGCGCGCATGCTCGACGTGGTCGCGCATGTACTCGACGCGTTGCGAGGTCAGCGGGTGAGTGCGCGCCCAGGGATCCTCGTGCTCGCCGGACAGCATCTCGTCGCTTTCGAGAAATTCGAAAAATTTGAGCAGGCCGCGTGCCGATTGGCAGGTGCGGTCGAGATAGTTCAGCGCGGCATGGTCGGCGGTCGCTTCCTGCACCACCGAGTACTGCAAGAAGGCGCGCTCGCCGACCCCGGCCGCGCCGATCATCGGCGCCCCGCTGTGGCCGACCACCGAAGCGGCGGCGCCGACCACCATCGCGATGATCGATTCGACGCTGGCGTTGTGCATCGCCTCCTGGGCGCGGGTGATGTGACCGCCGGCGATATGGCCGGTCTCGTGGGCAATGACCCCGATCAGCTGGTTCGGGTTCTCCGCCCGCAGGATCAGGCCGGTATTGAGAAAGATCGCCTGGCCGCCGGCGACGAACGAATTGAGCTGCTTGTCGTCTACGAGGTAGATCGCGACATCGTTGGGTTCGAGGCCGGCGGCCCGGAAGATCGGGCTCGCCAGCGTTCTGATATCGTTTTCGATCTCGGTGTCGCGCAGATAGGACACCGTCGCCGCGCGGGCCTCGGCGCCGGCGAAAACCGCCGCGACAAGCACTGCGATCCCGAGGCAAAGACCCCGATACCGAGATGCGCGTGCAGCTTTCACAAATCCTCGTGCGGCAAACGCAGGCGTGCCGGCATCGCTAGGCCGACATTGCGGCAACCGCCGGGCAGGCGCACGGCCGACCCGGTCTTGTGGCGGCGGCCGGCACGATCACGACTGGATCAGACGTTGCCACCATCCTTTGCGCGGGTTGGCCGGCTTCTCGGTAACCGTCTGAACCGGATGCGGCGGCGCTCCGCCGGTGGCCGGTTCGAGGGCGAGCGCCCGCCCGCCGCTTTCCGGCAAGCTCGCCGCTTCCGGTTCCGTCTCGCGCGCGTCGCCCGATCGGGTGTCCTCCGCTGCGAGGCTCTCGCCATCCGCAGCCGGCGCGGAGCCGTTCGGCCCCGTTTCGGCGTGCTCGGTCAACTCGCGCTCCAAACGGCCGGCGAACGGTATTCCCGCCACGGTCTCGGGAGTCGGCGCGGGCGGAAGCTCGGCCGCCGGAAGCTCGGCTGGCGGAAGCTCGGCTGGCGGAAGCTCGGCTGCCGGAAGCTCGGCTGCCGGCGCCTCAACCGGAGCCGGCATCTCGACTGCACCCGGGATCTCGACCGGCGCCGAGACTGTCGGGGAACCGGAAGCAGACTCGCCGGCCAGCGCCGCCAGGCTGGCGACCTCGATCCCGGCCTCTGCAGGCCAGGTTTCAAGCGACGGCAGGGTGTGATCCTCGGCCACCGCAGCGGCTTCCGCACTCGGCACGATCTCAATGCTGTCCGTGGCGGCGCGCCCGGGGTCGAAGCCGGACTCGGTCCCCGGTTCCTGCCCGGTGTCCGGCCCGCCCTCCGTCCGGATGCGCCGTCGTCCACCACGGCGGCCGCGCCGGCGGCGCCGGCGATCGGCCTCGTTTTCGTCCCGCTCACCCGCCTCGCTCTCGCCCGACTCGCTTTCGGCCGACTCGCTTTGGGCCGACTCGCTTTCGGCCGACGGCTCTTCAAATTCACCCGCGGCCCCGTTGCGCTCCTGCGCGCTATCGGCGGCCGCCGGCGCCTCACGCTCCTCTTCATGACGCCGGCGCCGACGCCGTCGCCGCCGCGGATTGCGATCCTCGTCGCCGGACGTCTCGGTGTCGGCCTCCTCGGCCACCGCATCGTCCAACTCCTCGTCTTCCGGCTCGGGCGGGACCTGGGTGAGGGCCGGCAGCGGCGGCGGCTCGCCGACACCGAAGGCGCGCAGCCGCTCGAGGCGGAAGTTCGGCGGGATCAGCGCATCGTCGCGCGCCACCATGACGCGCAGCCCGTATCTCGCCTCGATCTGGTTCAGCGATTCGCGCTTCTGGTTGAGGATATAAAGCGCTACCGCGGTCGGCACATAGATGCAGATCTCGGCGGAGCGGCGGCGGGTGCCTTCCTCATCGATCGAGCGCAGCACGTAGAGCGCCGTCGATTCGACCGATCGGATGAAACCGGTGCCGCCGCAATGCGGGCAGGGCTGGGTCGAGGCTTCCGCGAGCGACGGACGCAGCCGTTGCCGCGACATTTCCAATAGCCCGAACGGGCTGATCCGCCCGACCTGGATGCGGGCGCGGTCGTTTTTCAGCGCTTCCTTAAGCCGGCGCTCGACCGCGCCCTGATTGCGGTGCTCCTCCATGTCGATGAAGTCGATGACGATCAGCCCGGCGAGGTCGCGCAGCCGCAGCTGCCGGGCGATCTCCTCCGCCGCTTCGAGGTTGGTCCGAAGCGCGGTCTCCTCGATGTTGCGCTCGCGCGTCGAGCGGCCGGAATTGACGTCGATCGCGACCAATGCCTCGGTCTGATTGATCACCACGTAGCCGCCCGAGCGCAGCTGCGCCACCGGCGAATGAATCGCGTCGATCTGGCCTTCGACCTGGAAGCGGTGCAGCAGCCCGACCTGCGCGTCGCGGTAGAGCTGTACCCGCTTGGCGTGGCTCGGCATCAACATGCGCATGAAGGCCTTGGCCGTGCGGTAGCCTTCCTCGCCTTCGACCAGCACCTCGTCGATGTCGCGGGTGTAGAGGTCGCGGATCGACCGCTTGATCAGGTTGCCTTCTTCATAAATCAACGCCGGCGCGGTCGAGCGCAGCGTCAGGTCCCGGATCTCGTTCCACAGGCGCAGCAGGTACTCGTAATCGCGCTTGATCTCGGCCTTGGAGCGCTCGCTTCCGGCGGTGCGGACGATGACCCCCATGCCCTCCGGAATATCGAGCTCTTCAAGGATGTCCTTCAGCCGCCGCCGATCGGCCACGCTGGTGATCTTGCGCGACACGCCGCCGCCGCGGCCGGTGTTCGGCATCAGCACGCAGTAGCGCCCGGCCAGCGACAGATAGGTGGTCAGCGCGGCCCCCTTGTTGCCGCGCTCCTCCTTGGTGACCTGCACCAGCATGATCTGGCGACGCTTGATCACCTCCTGGATCTTGTAGTGCCGCAGGCTGCGCGAGCGCTGCCGCTCGGCAAAGCCGTCCTCGAATTCGTCATCGCCGAGGGTCTCGACGGTCTCAGCCTCGAGTTCGCGCGCGTCGTTGTCGCCCGCCCGGTCCGCTGCCGCGAGATCCACAACCTCGCCCGCTGTCGCCGTATCGTTGGCAACGACCAGCTCGGCGTCGGCCAGGACGGCGATCGGGTCGGTGTCGGAACGGGCCGGCTGACCCGGTGCGTAAGCAGGCTCCGGAGCGCCCGCGGCATCTTCCTCGCCCATTCTTTCCGGCAATGACGCGAGGGCATCGGCCTCGCCCCCCGCCCGGCTGTCCACCGGCCGGGTTCCTGCCTCGACCTGCGCCGCGGCGATTGCCTGGGCGGCATCGGCCGAGGCGGGCAAAGGCTCGGCGCCTGCCTGCGGCGGGTCCTCCGGCCGGTCGGGGGTGGCGGCCGACGGCGTGGATGGCGCCCAATCAGCCGAGTAGATGTCGCCCGGCGGCGGATCGAGCGGCTCAGGCACATCGCCCGCAACGGGCAGCGGATCCACGAGCACAACTGCGACGGAATCTTCACTTTCCGGCCCAGCGAAGTGCGCCGCTGCCCTATTTTCGTCCGCCGGTTCGTCTTCGCCCGACAGCTCGTCTTCGCCCGACAACGCCTCCGGTACCGCGACCGGCTCGGGCAACGCCGCCTCGAGCGGCACCGGAATTTCCTCCCGGTCCGCACCGTTGCCGGCGGGCTCCTGGGCTCTCTCGCCGTCAACCCCGTCACGATCGGCGACGGGAATGCGATAATAGTCCGGATGAATCTCGCTGAACGCGAGGAAACCGTGCCGATTGCCCCCGTAATCGACGAAGGCGGCCTGCAGCGAGGGTTCTACGCGGGTGACCTTGGCGAGATAGATGTTTCCTTTTACCTGTCTTTTCGTCGAGGACTCGAAATCGAATTCTTCGAGCCGGTTGCCGTTGAGCACCACCACCCGAGTCTCTTCCGGATGGGCGGCGTCGATAAGCATTCGTTTGGCCATTCGGGCACAACTCCGAGGCGCGGCGCCGCGGCCGCGCAAGACGCGGCGGACGGCCCGACCTTGTGGACAAGGGAGCCGCGGCTGCCTGAGATCACTCCACCTCTCCTGTCGTTCATCGGGATCTCTTCAGGCGACCTGTGCGGCTTCGGGTTCTTAGAGATCCGCATCGTCCCGGCGCTGCGACCGGCGCGGCGGCAACCGATGTTGCCGAAGATGCGGGCTATTGTCGCAATCCCGCCCGGACGGGCGCCCGGACGACGGACTTCAGCATTATCAATGTACCGGCTGACGGCCGATATCACAATGATTTCGTCCGGACGGCCGCCCGCGACACCCGCCGGAGCGGAACGGGCCTGCCCTCGGAACGTTTGTTGCTTTGCCGAAAGCCGCCCGTCCCCCGGCATGCCGGTTTTGCGGCAAGAGGGCCTTGGAATAGCCCCAATCCTGACGCATATAGAGCAGCTGCCGCGCGGGGCGGCCGTTTTGGCGGTCGAGAAGAGGAGCCCGCGCTGTCGCGCACGATGATCAAATTCGTCCGGTTCCTGTTCGTCTGCACCGTCCTTGTGGCGATCGCCGGCTGCGGTGTCGTCGGCGTGACGATCTGGTATTTTGGGCGCGACCTGCCCGATTACCAGCAGCTTGCCCGTTACCAGCCGCCGATCACGACCCGGGTCTATGCCGGCGACGGCCGGCTGCTCGCCGAGTACGCCACCGAGCGCCGAATCTTCATCCCGATCGCGGCAATTCCGAAGCGGATCATCGACGCCTTCCTGTCGGCCGAGGACAAGAATTTCTACACGCATCACGGGGTCGACCCGACCTCGATGCTGCGCGCGGCGATCACCGATATCGGCCGCTGGCGCTCCAACCGGCGACCGGTCGGGGCCTCGACGATCACGCAGCAGGTCGCCAAGAACATGCTGCTGTCGAACGAGCTGTCGGTCGAACGCAAGATCAAGGAGGTCCTGCTCGCGACCCGCATCGACGAGGCGCTGCCGAAGGACCGCATCCTCGAACTGTACCTGAACGAGATTTATCTCGGCTCCGGCGCTTATGGCGTGGCGGCGGCGGCGCTGACCTATTTCAACAAATCCCTCGACGAGCTCAGCCTCGGGGAGACTGCCTTCCTCGCCGGCCTGCCGAAAGCGCCCAACAACTACAATCCTGTGCGGCTGCCGCAAGCGGCGCGGGCGCGGCGCGATTGGGTCCTCA
>Ga0213875_10000572_pt1 | contig 30089 bp, 34 predicted proteins | sample BarmaccomBMRX_R8_FD_160105 | JGI IMG/M metagenome (GOLD analysis project Ga0213875, IMG submission 160105) | Root-associated microbial communities from Barbacenia macrantha in rupestrian grasslands, the National Park of Serra do Cipo, Brazil - RX_R8 | ecosystem: Host-associated > Plants > Roots... | reverse complement strand
CCTGCTGTACGGCGCGTTCTTCCACCACCACGAGGCCGACAAGCTGATCGAGAGCCTGCTCGACCGGCTGACCACCGGCCGCATCGAGATCGACATGATCGAGTTCCGCGGCATCGAGTTCCGGCGGGTCGACAACCGGCTGATGGCGCTCAAGCTGGTCCAGGTCGGGCTGAGCGGGGTGGCCATGTTCGGCCCCAACCGCGAAGTGCTGCAGCCCAGCGAGGTGCTGCGCAAGCACCCGGTGCTGGTCGAGCGGGGCAGCTTCCGGCCGCCGACCCACGTCAACCTGGACATGCTGGAGACCGCCACCGCCCGGTTCTCCGAGGACCCGGCGGTGGCGGGCAAGCAGGTGCTGGCGCTGACCGAGATCACCATGCGCAACCTGCTGGCGGGCGGGGCCGACGTGGACCGGCGGGACTTCATCGCCCGCGCCGACCTGCTGGCTGCCTGCGGCATGACCACGCTGATCACGGACTACTTCGACTACTACCGGCTGGCCGCCTACATCGCCGAGCGGACCAAGGAGCGGATCGGCATCGTGATGGGGGTGCCCAGCCTGATCGACCTGTTCGACGAGAAGAACCACGCCCAGCTGCCGGGCGGCATCCTGGAGAGCTTCGGCCGCCTGTTCAAGAACGACCTCAAGCTGTACGTCTACCCGATGAAACCGTCGGCCGACGACGAGCTCAAGACCGTCGACGACATCAAGGTCCGGCCCGAGCTGCAGCCCCTGTACGACTACCTGTGGGGCCGGGGCAGCTTCGTCCACCTCGGCAACTACAACCCCGAGTACCTGCCCATCTTCAGCCGCGACGTGCTGCGCCGGATCGCCGCCTGCGACGACTCGTGGGAGACGATGGTCCCGGCCGAGGTGGCGGAGCTGATCAAGAAGCGGTCGTTCTTCGGCTACGCCAGGCCCGAGCAGGACTAGCCCGGGCCTGGCGCTGGCCGGCCGGGTCAGCCCGCCTGGCCGGAGCCCTGGATGTTGACCATCCAGGGGATGCCGAACTGGTCGGTCAGCATCCCGAAGGCGTCGCCCCAGACCTGCTTCTGCAGCGGCATGGTGATGGTGCCCTTGGCCGCCAGCTGCTCGAAGTAGCCCTGGAGGGCGTCGTCGGCGCCGCTCACGCTGACCGCGAACCCGGCCGGCGGCGCGTACTGCATGTGCCCGGGCACGTCGGCGCCCATCAGCGTGTGGCCGCCGGGGATCTCCAGGGCCGCGTGCATGACCTTGTCGGCGTCGGCCCCGTCGGCCGCCCCGAGGTCCCCGAACGTGCTGACCGTGAGCTCGCCGCCGAACACGTCCCGGTAGAACTCGAACGCTTCCCGGGCGTTGCCGTTGAAGTTGAGGTACGGGTTGAGCAGGAATGCCATGATGCCCCCTGGGCCGCCGCCCGTGACCCGGACGGAAAGAAGTGACGTGCGTCACGGTCAGCCTAGAGGGCGGCGGCCGCCAAGTCCACGTTCAGTGTGAAATATCGTTATTGAGTTCGAGTAACGTTCACCTGAGCGGTCAGGCCGCGCCGAGCGAGATCAGCGATCGGGCGGTGGCCTGCTGGACCGGATCGCCGATCAGCTCGCGGCGGACGTGGCACAGGGCCGCGGCCAGGCTGTGACCCTCCTGCAGCTGCCCGTGCAGGCAGGTCATGACCGGCACCGCCGCTTCGTCGTTGAGCTGGACCACGGCCGCCACCACCCCGGCCGTGCCCAGCGGAAGCAGGCTGCTGATCAGGCCGAGCAGTTCGTCGGCGCCCGCCTGGGCCTGCACGGCCGAATCACAGCTGGGCAGGATCAGCCGGTACGGAGCCCGGTTCAGCTGCTCGAAGTCGTAGACCGTGAGCGGCCCGTCGGCCATCCGCAGCGAGGAGAACAACGGGCTGTCGGCCCGGAACGCGCCGTGCGCGGCGATGTGCGCCAGCCAGCTGCCCTCCAGCGCGCGCAGCACCTGCTGGACGGTGGCAGCCGGGCCGGCCAGCACCGTCCGGTCCTCGTACAGGGGCTCAATTAGCGGGATCTCGGCCCCGGCGGTGCGCAGGCCGGGTCCGTGGACCAGGCTGACGTGCCGGTTGGCGGGCGGCCGGACCGACCGGGCCCGCAACCAGGCCTGGGCGGACGGCGCGACGCTGACCACCCGGCGTTCCAGGGCCGGCAGCAGCGCCCAGGGGATCGCGTGCAGGCGGCCGGGCGGGACGATGACGACCTCGCCGTCGCCCAGGGCCCCGGTGGCCGGGCCGAGCAGGGCCTCCTGCAGTTTCGGTCCGGTGGCGGCCAGCACCGCCAGCGCGCTCTTGACGTCGTCGCCGGAGCGGCGCCGGGCCAGTCGGCGCAGAGCGAAACGGGCGAAGTCGGCGACTCTGGTGGCCTCGCTGAGCCGGCCGCCGGTGAACCGCCGGACCCGGCCCGCGCCGCACACGAGCACGTGGATCACTCCGTCCACGTGAACGATCTCGACCAGCCGGGTAGCGCCCAGCTGATCGAGCAGGGCCGGAACGTCGATCCCTTCGTGCGGGCGGGTGACGTGGCCCGGCGCCTGCAGGACGTACGCCCGCACGGCCCGCTCCAGCCGCTGCTGATCACGCATCAGCCGCACGTTCGGTACGCCCGTGCGGCGGGTTTCCTCGAGCTTGCTGGTCGCCGTGCGGAAGGCGGCCAGCCGGGCGTTGAGCTCGGGATCGGCGGACGGCCGGACCATGGGCACCCCCAGCGTGGTGCCGCGCCAGCGTTCGCTCCAGGCCAGCAGCAGGCGCGGGCTCCGGGCCCGGATCGCGTGCCGCTGGGCCAGCACCGCCAGCTCCGAGCCGTGGGCGGTGGCCTGAGCCCGTAGTTCGGAGGCGCCCAGCGTGAACCGGTACTCGTCCAGCACCTCCAGCCCGCGACGGCAGGCGGCCAGCAGCGCCTGCGGCTGCCCGGCCGTCTCGGCCCGCAGCGCGGCTCCGAGCCAGCCGCTGGCCCGCGCCATGGCCGGGCCCCGCCGGCGGTCGCGGGCCGCCTCGGTGAAGTGGCGGTCGGCGTCCCGGCGCCGCCCCAGCTCCCGGGCCACCCGCCCGGCCACCAGATGACCCTGGGCGGCGTGGCCGGATCGGAGGCGTTCCAGGTCGGCGGCGACCCGGGACGCGTCGCGGAGCAGCGTGGCCGAGGCCGGTTCGGTCGCGAGCCGGGCTCGGATCAGCACCAGCTTGCTCCGGGCGAGGTACCAGGTGCTGCGGTGGGACCGGAACAGGCGGCTTGCGGCTTGCGCCCGCTCGATGGCGGTCTGCGGCTGCGCGACGGCCAGGGCGGCGTCGGCGGCGATCAGCATCAGCTCGGCCCGCTTGGTGGCCTGACCGTGCATCCGTTCCAGGTTCGACACGGCCGCGTCCGCTTCGTTCAGCGCGTCGCTGGCCAGGCCAGCGGCCAGCAGCGCGAAGCAGCGGTCGGCGGCCAGGTCCGGCACCACGACGTCGAGCGTTTCGTAGCGACCGGCCGCCTGACCGAAGTAGTACAGCGCGGTCGGCACGTCGTTCAGTGACGCCGCCACGAGCGCGCGGTTGTGGACCATGTACACCGATTCCAGGTCCTGGCTGGTTTCGGCGAACAGCCGCTCCGCCTGGGCGAAATCGGCGTCGGCGCGGTGTGGATTTCCCATGGTGTGACTGATGAGCCCGCGGGCGTTGATCGCCCGGGCGGTCCAGAGTTTGTCCCCGGACCGGCGCAGCACCACGACCGCCTGACGGGCATCGCTCAGGGCACGAGCGTGGTGGCCCAGAGCCAGCAGCGCCAGCCCGCGCCGGTGCAGCACCTGACCGGTCTGGGCACCGGTGGCCAGCTGGAGAGCCCGGTCAAAGGTGGCCAGGCCAGCGGCCGCGCGGCCCGCGTAGACGAGTGCGACCCCCAGGCTGGCGAGGACGTCGGCTTCACGCTCGGTGGAACCCGTCCGTTGCGCGGCCCGCAACGCCCGCCGGAATTCGGTGATACCGGCCCCGACATCACCGAATTCACGCTGTACGATGCCGATGGCCTGGTGGGCCACCGACCGGTCGAAGTCGTCGCGCTGGCCCGCCAGGATCTTCCTGGCCCGAGTTAACGCTTCCCGGGGGCGGGACAAGGCCAGCGGCAGCAGATCCCGTGCGTCCTCGCGCCCATTGGCCGGCGCGACAGCCTCAACCCCCACAATCCAGATTCTAAGGCGCAGCCCGGCACCGAGCTTGTCCAGATTTGCGGTGTATCACGGGGCCGCCGCTCGCCCTCCGCCCCTGTAGCAGAGCCCTGCCGGGCACCAGCCCGGCGAAGCGCGCTTGGAGGAGGGCATCGTGCCGGAAGAGTTCAGCTGGGACCAGTCTCTGATCCACCGGATCCGGGATCAGGTCGACTACATCGTGGAGGCGTTCGCCGAGCAGGGCATCACTGACACCTTCGGGCAGCGCCGGAGCGTCACCGTCAAAGTCGTCGACGCCCGCGACGGCGGCATCGAGTACATGTACGCCGAGGGCCAGCTGCTGGCCCGCGACGAATACCTGCAGGCGGTCCTGGACATCGTGCGCGGACAGCTGGATCGCGACGGCGATCGCTCGCGCTCAGCGGACCGGCCCAGCGACCGTGAGCTGTTCGTGCTGGAACGGGTTGTCCCGGGCGTCACGCTGGTCACGCTGTTGCCGCAGGGTACCCAGCAGGCCCCGCCGCCGGTTCTGCCGATCATCGAGCAGGCCGATCAGATACTCGGTCCGGGCAACGTCACGCCGGACCACGTGCTGACGGTGACCCCGGCCGGCCCGTGCCCGGCGACCGAACCGGAGCCGGCGTACTTCGGTACCGAGCCCTACCCGTCGGTCTGCCACGAGAACAGCGGGGCCGGGATCGTGGTGTTCGTGGCCGATACCGGCCTGCTCGAACACGCCGAACACCACCATCCCTGGCTGCGGGGCGTACGGCGGGCCCTCAACCCGGACGGGAGCGTGCAGCCGCCCGACCCGGACCGCACGCCCGACGGCAAATGGATCCCGCCCTACTGCGGCCACGGCACGTTCGTGGCCGGAGAGGTGCGCTGCCTGGCGCCGCAGGCGGACGTCATCGTGGCCAACATCTTCGCGGTGGCGGGCAGCACGCTCGAGCATGATCTGGTCCAGCAACTGGATCAGGCCCTGAGCCTGGGCGTGGACGTGTTCAACCTGTCCATCGCGTGTGGCACCCGGGACCAGCTGACCAGTCTCGGCTTCGACGGATTCCAGCAGCGGCTGAACCAGTACAAAGGGGTGGTGTGCATCGTGGCGGCCGGAAACAACGCCTCCAAGGTGCCCACCTATCCGGCCGCGCTGGCCGGGATGGTGTCGGTCGGCGCGCTCGGTGCCGACTGGCGGGGCCGGGCCCGGTTCAGCAACTATGGCGGCTGGGTCGACGTCTACGCTCCGGGCCGGGACCTGGTCAACGCGTTCGCTTCGGGGACGTACGTCTGCCACGACGCCCCATACGTCGACGATAAGCGCCACTTCCACGGGATGGCCAAGTGGAGCGGCACCTCGTTCTCGACTCCGCTGGTGACCGGCATGGTCGCCGCCCGGATGTCACGGACCGGTGAGACCGGCCCCGAGGCCGCGGCCGCGCTCCTGAACGAAGCGCGCGCCCAGGCCATCCCCGGGGTCGGCGCGGTGCTGCTGCCGCCGGGCGGCCCCATCGGGCCGGTGTAGGCCAGCGGCGTCCACCGAACGGTGGACAGCCGGTCCCATCCTTCGCCTGGTGCCTTCCGCCCGCGCGGGCGGAAGGCTGAAGGCATGAGCAACGACATCGCGGTGCGGGTCGACGGCCTGCGCAAGCGCTACGGGAACACCTGCGCGGTCGACGGCGTCGAGCTGGAGATCGGCCGGGGCGAGGTTTTCGCCCTGCTCGGGCCTAATGGGGCCGGCAAGACCACCACGGTGGAGATCCTCGAGGGCTTCCGCCGCCGCGACGGGGGCGGGGCGGAAGTCCTGGGCGAGGATCCCGGGCGCGCGGGCCGGGCCTGGCGGTCCCGCATCGGCATCGTCCTGCAGCTGGCGACGGCCGGTCCGGAGCTGACCGTGCGGGAGATGGTCCGGCACTTCGCCGGTTACTACCCGCGCCCGCGCGACCCGGACGAGGTGATCGCGCTGGTCGGGCTGGACGAGCAGGCCGGCCAGCGGGTCGGCGCGCTGTCCGGCGGCCAGGCCCGGCGGGTGGACGTGGCCCTCGGCATCGTCGGGCGGCCCGAGCTGCTGTTCCTGGACGAACCCACCACCGGCTTCGACCCGCAGGCCCGGCGGCAGTTCTGGGAGCTGGTGCGGGCGCTGGCCGCCGAGGGCGTCACCATCCTGCTCACCACCCACTACCTGGAGGAGGCGGAGGCGCTGGCCGGGCGGCTGGCGGTGCTGGCGGGCGGCCGGGTGGTGGCGACCGGGACCCCGGCCGCGCTCGGCGGGGCGGGCAGACCCACCCGGGTCAGCTGGGACACCGCCGACGGCCGCCGCACCGTCCGGACCCCCACCCCCACCCAGCTCGTGGCCGACCTGGCCCGGCAGGCGGGCGGCGAGGTGCCAGGCCTGACCGTGACCCGGCCGACGCTGGAAGACACCTACCTGGAACTGATCGGAGACCCGGCATGATCACCTCGACCCAGGCCCGGCCGCGGGCCTATCCGGCCACCGCCCCGCTGCCGTCGCTGCTGACGACCGGCCTGAGCCGCGGCCGGCTGGAAGTGACCACGTTCTTCCGGGAGCGCGAGGCGGTGGTGTTCATCTTCGCGCTGCCGGCCGTGCTGCTGCTCCTGCTCGGGTCGATCTTCAACTCCGAGCACGTGAGCGTGCCCGGGGTCACCACCGGCCAGCTGTACGCGGCCGGCATGATCGCGGGCGGCATCATGGCCACCAGCTTTCAGTACCTGGGTATCAGCGTGGCCAGCGAACGGGACCAGGGCATGCTCAAGCGGCTGTACGGCACGCCGCTGCCGCCCGCCGCCTACTTCATCGGCAAGATCATTCAGGTCTTCGTGTGCCTGATCGCCGAGGTGGCACTGCTGATGATCGTGGGCGTGGCCTTCTACCACCTGCACCTGCCGGCCACGCCCGGCAAGTGGTGGACGCTGGTCTGGGTCTGCCTGCTCGGTGGCACCGCCTGCGCGCTGCTCGGCCTGGCCGCCAGCAGCCTGGCCCGGTCCAGCCGCAGCGCCTCGCCGGTGATCACGCTGCCGTTCCTGGTGCTGGAGTTCATCTCCGGGATCTTCGTGCCGTTCAACAGCGTGCCGCGCGGGCTGCAGGACGTGGCCGCCGTGTTCCCGCTCAAGTGGATGGCGCAGGGGCTGCGCTCGGTGTTCCTGCCGCCGCAGGCGGCCGCGCTCGAGCCCGCCCATTCCTTCGAGACCGGGCGGGTGGCACTGGTGCTGGCGGTCTGGATTGCCGCAGGCTTGGTCCTGTGCATCAGGACGTTCCGGTGGCAGCAGCGCCGGTGAGGGTGACCGAGGGGCAGGCGCACGCCTGGGAGCTGTCCCCGCCGAGCTGGGAGTGGTTCTACGCGGTGGTCTTCGTGACCAACGTGGTGGTGGCCGAGTTCGCTCCGCTCAGCACGCCGGCCCGGGTCGCGCTGAGCGTGGCCCTGGCCGCCATGCCCCCGTGGTATTTCCTGGTCGGGCGGCCCCAGATCTACGGAGGGCTGGTCAGCGCGCGCAGCTGGGTCTACCTGGCCGGCATTTCGGCGCTGTTCGCGGTGGCGGTCTACCAGACACCGAACGCCTGGTTCCTGGCCTTCGCGTTGTCGCCGCAGTGCTTCTTCATGCTGGCGTTCCGGTCGGCGATGTACGCGGTGCTGATGTTCAACGCGGCCGGGGCGCTGGTCCTGTACCTGCGCCATCCCGGTCCGGGGGTGCTGCCCCAGGCGCTGCTGAACGCCGGGTTCGGCATCGGCCTGGCCTTCGTCTACGGGCGGTTCGCGTACACGATCATCGACCAGAGCCAGGAACGGGCCGAGCTGATCGGCCAGCTGGAGACGACCCGGGCCGAGCTCGCCTCCGCCCACCGCGAGGCGGGCACGCTGGCCGAGCGGCAGCGGCTGGCCGGGGAGATCCACGACACGCTGGCGCAGGGCTTCTCCAGCATCATCATGCTGCTGCAGGCGGCCGAGGCCGGCCTGGGGCCGGACGCCCCCGAGCCGTCCCGGCGGCAGATCGAGCTGGCGGCCGAGACCGCCCGGGAGAACCTGGCCGAGGCCCGGGGGCTGGTGGCGGCGCTCACCCCGGCCGGGCTGGCCTCGGAGAACCTGCCGGCCGCGCTGCGCCGGGTCACCGAGCGGCTCGGCGAGCAGACCGGCATCGAGGTCAGCTTCACCGACCAGGGCGTACCCCAGCCGCTGCCGGCCGCCCTCGACGTGGTACTGCTCCGGGTGGCGCAGGAAGCGCTGGCCAACGTGCGCAAGCACGCGGCCGCGGCCACGGTCCAGGTCGGCCTCTGCTACACCGGTAGCGCGGTGACGCTCCAGGTCAGCGACGACGGCCAGGGGTTCGAGGTGGGCACGGTGACGGACGGGTACGGGCTGCGGGGGATGCGGGAGCGGCTCGAGCAGGTGAACGGGCGGATCGAGGTCACCAGCGCGCCTGGGGCCGGGACCCGGGTGCGGGCGGAGGTGCCGGTGTGAGCGAGGGCATCCGGGCGGAGGAGGCACCGTGACCGGGGAGATCCGGGTGGTGCTGGCCGACGACCACCCGATCGTGCGCGAGGGCCTGCGCGGGATGCTGGCGGCCGAGCCCGGCATCGAGGTGGTGGCCGAGGCGGCCTCGGGGCCGGAGGCGGTCGCGGTCGCGGCCCGGTTCCGGCCGGACGTGGTGCTGATGGACCTGCGGATGCCGGGCGGGGACGGGGTGACGGCGACGACCGAGATCCTGGCCGCCACCCCGGCTGTGCGGGTGGTGGTGCTGACCACTTACGAGACCGACGCCGACATCGTCCGCGCGGTCGAGGCGGGCGCGGTCGGTTACCTGCTCAAGGACACCCCGGTGGCCGAGCTGGGGCACGCGATCCGGGCCGCCGCCCGCGGTGAGACCGTGCTGGCCCCGGCGGTGGCCCGGCGACTGGTCAGCCACGTCCGCCAGCCCCGCCGCGAGCTGCTGTCGAGCCGCGAGACCGAGGTGCTGGCGCTGGTGGCTCAGGGCCTGACCAACGCCGAGGTCGGGCAGCGGCTGTCGATCAGCGAGGCGACGGTCAAGACCCACCTGCTGCGCTCGTTCGGCAAGCTCGGCGTCAACGACCGGACGGCGGCGGTGACCAGCGCGATCTCCCTGGGCGTGATCACCGCGCCGGGCCGCTAGCCGCCTGGGGTCTGCCAGACCGAGACGTGACTGGGGCTGGCCGAGGTGAACGGGCGCTGCTGCCAGCCTTCCCAGCGGGCGGCCAGCGTCATCCCGGCCAGCCGGGCCATCAGGTCCAGCTCGCTGGGCCAGGCGTAGCGCAGCTCGACCGGGTAGGTCTGCACACCGTCGGCGGTGAGCAGCAGCTGCCGGGAGCGCAGCCGCTGGCTGGCCCGGTCGTGCAGGCCGGCGCTGATCCGGGTGGCGTCCTCCTCGAACCCGTCGACCCGGATCCGCTGCTGGCCGTGCTGGTACAGAGCCAGGTCGGGCACGAACGCCTCCAGCACGAACGCGCCGCCGGGCTCCAGGCAGGCGGCCACGCCTTTGAAGCAGCGGACCTGGTCCTCCTGGGTGAGCAGCGCGAAGAACGTGTTGAAGACCACGTACACCAGCCCGTAGGGGCCGCCCGGGGCGCGCACCTCGGCGAAGTCGCCGATGCCGACGGCCAGCCCGGCCCCGCCCGCCTTGGCGTGCAGCCGAGTCACCATCCGGGCCGAGGCGTCGATGCCGTCCACCCGGATCCCGCGCGCGGTCAGCGGCAGCGCGATCCGGCCGGTCCCGATGCCGAGCTCGAGCGCGGGCCGCTCCCCCGCCCAGGCGGCCAGGAACTCGACGATCGGGCCGACCTCGTCCCGCTCGCCGTGCCAGTCGTCGTACACGTCCGCGATGCGGTCCCCGTACTCCGCGGGGTCGCCGCCGCCTGCCACCGGGTTCATGGCGCAAGCCTTTCAGCCCGCCACGATGGGTGGCATCTGATTTACGCCGAGTTCAGCGGAGAATGGGGCTATGGACGCAGAGGTTCAGCGTTACGTGGACGGGGTCGCCGGGGAGCACCGGGGGCTGTTCGACCGGGTGAACGGGCTGATCCTGGCGGCCTACCCCGACGCGGTGGTCAAGCTGTCGTACCAGATCCCCAGCTACTGGGTGGGCCAGCGGAAGCTGTACGTCGGGGTGTGGAAACACGGGCTGTCGGTCTACGGGTGGCCGCAGGGTCAGGAGGCCGGCTTCCTCGAACGGCACCCGGGGCTGAAGACCAGCAAGGGCACGATCCAGATCCGCCCCCGGGATGCGGCCGTGATCAGCGACGGTGATCTGCTGGAGCTGGTACGGGCGGCGCTGGACGGGGGCGGCGATGCCCGCTGACCTGGAGTCGGTGGTGGCGCTGATGCCGTTCGCGGCCGGGGCGCTGGTGACGGTCCGGGCGGTGGCGATGCCGCTGCACCGGGGCCGCACGACCGTCACCGCCCAGACCAGCCTGTACGACGGCCGCGAGCGGCTGGTCGCGCAGACCACACAGGTCCAGGCGGTGCGGGCACCTCAGGGGTAGCGGCGAAGGCTCACGAGTAGTCGCGGAAGGCGGGCCAGGCCGTGGCCCAGGAGGACGTGAGGCCGGTGGCCAGGTAGATGGCCACCCCCTGCTCGTCGTCGTCGACGCCGAGGCCGTTGTCGAAGGTGGCGACCTGGCGGACGGAGGTGAACTCGCGGCGGAGCAGGGCCGGGTCGACGTTGACGGCTATGGCGGCGGTGGTGCGGGCCGGCGGCGGCCCCCACCGCCAGAAGTTGTTGTTGCCGCTGTAGGCGGTGGGCAGCCCGTCGGCCGGGCCGTACCGGGCCAGCGCCCCGGCTTCGCCGTAGTTGCCGGTCAGGATCGTGGTCCGGGCCCGCTCGGCGGCGGGCAGCGCCTGGTACTGGCGGGCGATCAGCGCCACCTGCTGCGGCCAGCCGATCGTCTCGGCCAGGTCATAGTTGACCTTCTGCAGCGGCAGCGTGTGCAGGGCGCGGGCGGGCAGCACCGGCAGCGCGATCGGCAGCCCGATGGCGCAGCTGACCAGCATGACCGCTCCGAGCTTGACCGCCGCCCGGGGTTTGCGGGTGGCCAGCCAGCGCTCGGCGGCGACCGCGCCGGCCGCGAACAGGAACGTGTAGGCGCCGCCCGGGTAGTACGGCTTGCCGCCCAGCACGAACTGCAGCACGATCACGAACCCGCAGGTCAGGCCCAGCGCGCGGAACGGCCGGGCGGAACGGTTGCGCACCGACCAGACCAGGCCGGCGACCCAGATCGGGGTCAGGGCCGGGCCGGTGAAGAAGATCTGGGCGGGCCAGTAGCTGATCCGGTTGGCGCCCGCCTGGGTCTGCAGGGACCGGAACACGTCCAGGTTGGGCCAGCCGTGCAGCCCCTGCCAGACCAGGTCGGGGGCGGCCAGGGCGAGCGCCAGCAGCGCCCCGGCCAGCAGCCAGCGGCTGCGCAGCAGGTGCCGCTGGGGGGTGGCGAGCAGGCCGGCGGCCAGCCCGAGGACCAGGAAGCCGATGTTCCACTTGGCCTCGGCCCCGACCCCCACGGCCGCGCCGATGGCCAGCCACCAGCGAGGATCCCGGCGGGCCAGCAGCTTGGTCGCCAGCAGCAGGGTGACCGCCCAGAACACCAGGTCGGGGGTGGTGGTGGTCAGCTCGTGGAGCGCACCGAGGAACTCGCCGCAGGTCGCGGTGGCCAGCGCGGCCAGCAGCTGGCCGGTCCGGCCGGCGCCGAGCTGGCGGCTGATGGCCGCGGTGATCGCGACCAGCGCGGCCAGCGCGAGGGCGGGCAGCACCCGGAAACCGACCAGGGTGTTGCCGGTGGCGAGCTGGCTGAGCCGGGCCAGCAGCGGGGTCAGCGCGGGCTGGTCGACGTAACCGAAGGCCAGGTGGTGGCCGGCCGCCAGGAAGTACAGCTCGTCGCGGACGTAGCCGTAGCGGGCGCTGACGGTCATTTCCAGCCCGAAGGCGGCGGCCGCGATCAGCGCGACCCAGGCAGTGGTCGAGGGGCGGGCGGGCCGCGGCAGCGGGGGCGCGGACCGGTGCGGACGTTCGGTGGTGAGCATGGCTTCATCGTGGCCAGCGGGCCCGGCCCCGCACATCGGGCCGCGGGCCGAACCCGGCCCTGGTCCCGGGGGCGGACCGGACGCCCGGGCGGCCGGCCGTACTCCCCCCCGCGGGGGAACCGGCCACTCCCCCGTGCGGCCGATCCGCCGGGACCGGGCCGGGCCGTACGATCAGGGCGTGTCCACCCCGGCTGCCGCCCTCGGCAGGTACCCGCAGTTGCTGACCGCGTGGGTGTCCGGCCTGCCCGCCCGCCGGCAGCAACTGCTGCAGGACGGCGCCCTGGGCGTGGCCCTGGCCGTGGTCAACGTGCTGTCGGTGCTGCCCTACCGGGCCGCCCAGCACCCGCTCGGCCTGGCCATCGCGCTCGTCACCATTCAGGGGGTCGTGCTCACCGGGCGGCGCTGGCACCCGGTGCTGGTGATGCTGGTGATCGGGGCCGCCCGGGTCACCTATGACCAGGTGGGGCTGCTGTTCGCGCCGTTCCCGCTGGGGGTGGCGATCGCCTACTACACGGTCATGGACCGGACCGGGGCGATCTGGCGGTGGATCGTGACCGCGGTCGCGGTGGCCGGGACCGCGGTGGCGCTGGCCGCGCCGGGCCACAACGAGCCCTACGACGGCATCACCCAGGGTTTCATCCTGCTGACGGCCGGGGTGGCGGGGGTGCTGACCCGGGCCAACCGGGCCAGTCTGGCCGCGGCCGAGGGCCGGGCGGCCCGCGCCGAGGCCGAGCTGGACCGGCAGTCAGCCCGGGCCGCCGCCCAGGAACGGGCCAAGATCGCCCGCGAGCTGCACGACGTGGTCGCCCACCACGTCAGCCTGATGGCGGTGCAGGCCGAGGCGACCGCGTCGCTGCTGCCCGGCCAGCCGGAGAAGGCGCAGCGCTCGGCCGACATCATCTCCGACACCGCCCGGGCCGCGCTGACCGAGCTGCGGCGGCTGCTGGGGGTCCTGCGGCGACCGTCCGAGCAGCTGGAGACCACCCCGTCGGCGTCGCTGAGCGAGCTCGGCGGCGTCCTCGACCAGGTCCGCGAGGCCGGGCTGGAGGTCGACTTCGACGTGCGGGGCAACCCGGCCCGGCTGGCGCCGGGGGTCGACCTGACCGCGTTCCGGATCGTCCAGGAGGCCCTCACCAACACCATCCGGCACGCCCGGTCCGCCCGCGCCACCGTCATCCTGACTCACGAACCCGGCTACATCACGGTGGCGGTGGCCGACTCCGGCCCGCGGCGGGGGCCGGGGCTGGACGGGCGGGCCGGATCACCGCTGACCGGTTCGGGGCTGGGGCTGGCGGGCATCGCCGAGCGCGTCGCCTCCTGCGGTGGCCAGCTGTCACTGGGCCCGACCGAGGCTGGGGGCTTTTCCGTTTCTGCCCGGCTGCCGGTCCGATGACCGCGCCCGCGCCGCCGGGGCCGATCCGGGTGCTGGTGGTGGACGACCAGGAGCTGGTCCGGTCTGGGTTCTGCGTGATCCTGGAGGCGGCCGACGGCATCACCGTGGCCGGGGAGGCGGCCGACGGGGCGGCGGCGGTCGCGGCGGTGACCGAGACCGCGCCCGACGTGGTGCTGATGGACATCCGGATGCCGGTCATGGACGGCCTGGAGGCGGCCCGGCTGATCACCGCCGGTCCCCCGCCGGCGCCCAAGGTGGTCATGCTCACCACCTTCGACCTGGACGACTACGTCTACGAGGCGCTGCGGGCGGGCGCCAGCGGCTTCCTGCTCAAGGACTCACCCCGGCACGACCTGACCGCCGCCATCCGGGCCGCTGCGGCCGGCGACGCGCTGCTCGCCCCGTCGGTGACCCGGCGCCTGATCGAGGCGTTCGCGCACCGGCCGCCGGCGGCCGCCCCGGCCCCGTCCCGGGTCGCCTCGCTGACCGCCCGCGAACGCGACGTCCTGCTGCTGCTGGCCCGCGGCAGCAGCAACGCCGAGATCGCCACCGCCCTGTTCGTCAGCGAGGCCACGGTCAAGACCCACGTCGGCAACGTGCTGGCCAAGCTGGGCCTGCGCGACCGGGTGCAGGCGGTCATCCTCGCCTACGAGACCGGCCTGGTCATCCCCGGTGACCCGTCGCCCTGACCGGCCGACTGCTGGTCGTGCAGCTCGCGGTGGGACCGGGCCAGCGGCCGGCCCGCCAGCCGGGCGGTGACGCCGGCGTCGAAGTTGGGGCACCGGGTGATGTCCTCGTGCGGGCAGCGCAGCCCGTGGTCGATCGCGTCGCGGGCGGCCTGGGCGCGGGCGATCTGCTCGTCGAGCTCCGCCAGCTTGCGCCGCATCAGTTCGTGCCGGCCGGCCGGCGCGGTGGCCAGTGCCCGCTGCTCGGCGAGGGTGAAGCCGGCGTCCCGGTAGAGCAGGATCGCGGCCACCAGCCGGGCCGCCGATTCGGGGTAGCGGCGCTGCCCGGAGACCCGGGCGGCCGGCGGCAGCAGGCCGACCTCTTCGTAGTAGCGCACGGCCGAGGCGCTGACCCCGGCCCGGCGGGCCAGTTCGCCGATCGTGAGCAGGCCGCGGTGACGGTTGACTTCAGGTGCGCTTGAAGGCGTTGACTGCCGGCCATGAGAACGCGACATGAGCGAAGCATGCCACGGGCGGCCCGGCGGGCGGTGACGGCAGCGGCCGAGTACGCGGTCCCGCGGGCCGGGCTGGTGGTCGTCCGCGCCCTGGACCGCGACGTGGTCGGCCAGGCCCATCATCCCCGGGGCGCGGCCGGGCGGGTGACCGCCTGGGAGATGACCTGGCGCCCGTCCAACCGGCAGCGCAGCGCCTGGGCGGTCGCGCTGCTCGACGTGCAGCCGGCCGACCGGGTCCTCGAGATCGGCTTCGGTCCCGGCCTGGCGGTCGCCCAGCTGGTCCGGGCGGGCGCCGGTCACGTGTACGGCGCTGACCATTCGGCGGTGATGGTCGCGCGCGCGTCCCGCCGCAACGCCGCCGCCATCCGGGCCGGCCGGGTCACCCTGGTCCGGGCCCCGGTCGGCCAGCTCCCGGCCGCCCTCGACGGCCCGTTCGACGCGATCCTGGCCGTGAACGCACTGGCGTTCTGGCCCGAACCGGCCCAGCGGCTGGCCGAGCTGCGGGGGCGGCTGGCCCCGGGCGGCCGGATCGCCGTGGTGTCCCAGCCCCGCGCCCCGGGTGCCACCGCCGCCAGCTCCGCCCGGGCGGCCAGCGACATCGGGGACCTGCTGCAGCAGGCCGGCTTCACCGGCCTGCGGACCGAGACGCTGCCGCTGAGTCCCCCGGCCGTCGCTGTCCTGGCGGCCGGCCCCGGTCAGGGCAGCAGGCGGCTGGCGTGACGCTCGTAGATGCCGCGCATTTCGTCCGGGTCGGGCGGCCCGTCGGCCCGCAGGGCGGCGCCGACGTCACGCATGAACGCCAGCGCCGGCTCGGGCGGGCCCCACAGGCCGAGGACCAGGGCCGCCTCCCCGAACGGGTTGCTGAACCCGTGCCGCTGGCCGCGCGGGGCGACGAACATCGAGCCCGGCCCGGCTTCGGCGGGGGCGCCGTCACCGGCCACCAGCAGCCGCCCCGACAGCACGTAGATCGCCTCGTCGAATTCGTCGTGGGCGTGCGGGATCGGGCCGGCGAATTGGGCGGGCACGGTGAGCTCCATGGCCGCGAACCCCGGCGGGGCGCCGTCCTGCCCGGCCAGGATGTGCATGGGCTGCCCGGCGTAGGGGAACGACGGGCCTTCGCCGCGGCGTGTCAGCAGTGTCACGCCTTTTATTTAAATTAAAAAGGGCGGTTGTCCGCCAGTGAATTCTCGTGCGAGCTAGGCCGGGGCGCGGGCCAGCCAGCCGTCTCGGGCAGGGCCAGCGCCAGCCGGGCGGCGTCGTCAAGGGTGGACCCGTCGGCGCCAGCGCAGGCCGGGTGGACGGCGGGGGTCGGCCAGCGGGACCAGCCGCTGCTCGCCGGAGCTGGTCGCCGCGTGCAGGGGCACGGTGGCCGCGCCGAGCAGGGCGCCGAGCTGCGACCGGCCCTGACGGCCAAGGATCAGCGGCACGATCCGCCGCATCACCGCCGTCAGCCCGGGCAGCGGCCGCCCGAACAGGGTGATCTCGGTGATCAGGCCGTCGTGGTTGAAGCGCAGCAGCTGAGCTTCCTCGAGCGCCTGGCGGCCGCAGCGGGCGTTGTAAAACAAGGCCCGGGTGCGGTCGTCACCGACCTCGGTGTGGAAACGGATGTTGTCGATGACCTGGAAGGCGGCGATCATCACGTCGCCGACCCGGTCGCGGCCGTCGAAGGTGAACTGGGCGGTCAGCGGGGAGATCAGCACCACGTTGCCGGCCAGGCAGGCGATGGCCCGGGCGGCGTCGTGGTTCTCGGCCGCCAGCCGCCACTCGGCGACGGTCTGGTCGGCCCGGCTGGTCCCCGTGGGCTGGTGGTCTGCGTCCGGCATGGGCACCTCCCGTGGGCTCAGCCTACGACGGAGCCGGGGACGGGGCGGCCGGGAAGCGGCCGGGCCGGTAGGGCGCCAGCTCGGCGCGGTCCGCCCCGGCCAGCAGCTCGCTGGCCATCAGCTCGGCCAGGTGGGCACCGAGGGTGACGCCGCTGTGGGTGACCGCCACGTAGAGGCCGCCGGGGGCGGGCAGCCAGCCGACGATCGAATGCCCGTCGGCCGGCATCGGGCGCACGCACACCCGGTAGCCGGTCACCTCGGCGGTGTCCAGGCCGCTGGCCACCGCCCGGGCCCGGGCCAGCAGCTCGGTGGCCAGGTCGCCGAGGGCCGGTTCGCCGGTGTGCAGGTCGGCGTGGACGTCGGGGGCCTCCAGGTGCACCTGGCCGCCCCCGTGCGGGCGGAAGTGCACGCCGGGCGAGTGCACCATCCGGGCGGGACCGCCGCGGCCGGCGGCGGCCGCGGTCACCGGGCCCGCCAGCACGACCAGGCCCGGGGCCTCGGCGCCGGGCAGCGCCCACGGGACCAGCGGGATGGAGGCGGCCGAGCCGGCCAGCGCGGCCAGCTCCGGCACCCAGCGGCCCGCGCAGCAGACCACCACGTCGGCCGGGATGACCTGGCCGGTAGCGGTGCGCACGGCCCGGACCGCCCCGCCCGCCACGTCCACCCCGGTCACCCGGCCGGGCTCGCCGCTCAGCACGGTGGCGCCGGCCCGGGCGGCCCGTCCGGCCAGGTCGGCCACCATCGGCTCGGTCAGCAGGTAGCCCTCTTCGGGGAACCAGGCCACCGCCGTCACCGTCGGCGGCAGCCGCAGCGCCGGCTCCAGCTCGGCGGCGGCGGCCGGGCTGATCAGGTGGGCCGGGTAGCCCCAGTCGGCCAGGCGGCCGGCCCGGGCGGTCAGCTCGGCGGCGGCCTGCGGGGTGTCCGCCCACTCCAGGTTGCCCGACGGCCGGTACCAGTCCGGGCGGTCTTGGGCGCCGGCGCCGGCCAGCGCGGACCAGGCCCGCAGGCCGGCGTGGTTCAGGTCGTGGTAGGCGCGCGGGGTCTTGTTGTTGGCGTTCAGCCAGGCGAAGCTCGACCGGGTGGCGGCGTGCCCGGGCCGGGCCTGCTCCAGCAGCGTCACCGCGACGCCGGGGCCGGCCGCCTCGGCCAGCCGGGCGGTCAGGCACACGCCCAGCACCCCGGCGCCGATCACCACCAACCGGCGGCCGGGCTGGGCGGCGGCCGAGGGCGGCGGGAAGGTCACCGCCGGCTACCGGCGCGCGCGGCCGACCGGGACCTCGGGCAGGTCACCGACTTCCTGTTTGGTCAGGCTGACCCGCAGCACGTCGGGCTCGGTGTCTGCTCGGTCGAAGTCGCGGACCGCGGACAGCGGGACGGCGACGTCCTTGCGGCCCCACAGGTGCCCCTCGCGCAGCAGCACGTGCGTGACCTGGTGGGTGGCCGGGTCGATGACCAGGCCTTCGACCTCACCGATGCGGCCGTCGGTGGCCTCCACCGGCACCGCGTGCACGGCCACGTCGGCCTCGTTGGGCAGCGGGGCGTCGGCGGTCACGGTGGCGGCGGTGAACGGCACCTCGTCCCCGGCGATGCTGACGTCGCTGGTGTAGTAGGGCGCGGCCAGGAACTGGGTCGGCCCGAACAGCGGGTAGGCGCCGCTGCCCGGCACGTACTGGGTCTCCTCGGCCGACTCGAGCTGTTCGAACTGGTCGGCGGTGCAGCTGATCGTGATGTCGCCGCCGGCGTCCACGCCGGTCACCAGGTTCAGCGGCACGAACCGGCCCAGCCCGGTCCGGTGGGTGGGCTCCACCACCAGCTGGGTGATGATCCACGGGTTACGGGCACGATCGGCCACCACCCAGATCAGCCGGCCGGTCACGCCGTCCTGGCCGTGGACGCGGGCGCCGATGGTGAACTGCGTTTCGTCGGCCATGTCTCTCCCGTTCGTTTCGTCCCCCTCGGCGGGGCCCGGCAGTGGCCCTGTCTTCCTATCACGGCGGCCGGCTCATAATGGCGAGGTAGGATGGCACAACACAGCGGACCGGATGCGCGGCCGGGTGGGGACGTCGATCTTCCAGCGGGTGGCCGGGCCGGAGGGCCCCGCTCACCACGAGGTGATCTTCGCCTCCGACGGCGAGCGCTGGTTCGCCGACGACCGGCCGATCCGGCGGGTGCACGGCGACTCGTCGATGTTCGTGGGCGGGCTGCGGGCGCTGCTGCTGCAGTCGCTGCACCCGCTGGCGATGGCCGCGGTGGCCGGGCGTTCGGGGTACAAGGGTGACCCGTGGGGGCGGCTCCAGCGGACCAGCTATTTCCTCGCGGTCACCACGTTCGGCCGGGTCAGCGACGCCCAGGCCACCATCGGCCGGGTCCGGTCGATCCACCAGCGGGTGACCGGGGTGGCGGCCGACGGCCGCCCGTACGCGGCGTCCGCCCCGGAGCTGCTGACCTGGGTGCACATCGCCGAGGCGGACAGCTTCCTGCGGGCCCACACCCGGTTCGGGGCCGAGCCGCTGGACCAGGCCGGCCGGGACGGTTACGTGGCCGACGTGGCCCGGATCGGGGCGGCGCTGGGGGTGCCCGACCCGCCGCTGACCGAGCGGGACCTGCGGGCGCGGGTCGAGGCCTACCGGGGCGAGCTGGCCAGCACGCCGGAGGCCCGCGCGGCCGCCCGGTTCCTGCTGCTGAACCCGCCGCTGCCGGTGATCGCCCGGCCGCCGTACGGCCTGCTGGCCGGGGCGGCGGTGTCGCTGCTGCCCGGCTGGGCGCGCTGGCCGCTGCGGCTGCCGTGGCTGCCGGGCGCCGAGGCGGCCCTGGTCCGCCCGGCCGGCCAGGCGGTGGTGGGCGCGATCCGCTGGGCGACGTCGGCGCCGCGCTCGGCCGAAGCGGTGTGACGACCGGTCACGCGAGGCGCCAGGCGGCGGCCAGGGCGGCTGGGGTGGACATGACCGCCAGCGCGCCGGCCGCTTCCAGTTCGCCCGGTTCGCCGTAGCCCCAGCCCGCGCCGATGCACGGCAGCCCCTGATCGATCGCGCCCGCCACGTCGTAGCGGCGGTCACCGACCATCGCCATCTCCGGGGACCGCCCGATACGGCGCAGCGCCTCGGCGATGATCGCGCTTTTGGACGGGCGGCCCTCGTCCGGGGTGTCGCCGCAGACGGTCGCGAACCGGCCTGCCAGCCCCACGTGCTCCAGCACCGCGACCGCCGATGTCTCCAGCTTGCTGGTCGCGACGGCCAGCCGCACGTCCAGCCGGGCCAGGCCGTCGAGCAGCGCCTCGGTCCCCGGGTAGGGCTCGGCCCGGTAAGCAAAGCCCTCGGTCACGTAGATCCGGCGGTAGGTCTGGGTCACCCGTTCGGCATCGTCGCCGATCAGCGGGGGCAGCGCCCGGTAGAACGGCGGCCCGAGCAGCGTCGGCTCGACTTCCGGTGGCAGCGGGGGCAGGCCCTCTTCGGCGAATGCCTTGCGCAGCGCGGCCAGGATCGTCGGTCCCGAGTCGACCAGGGTGCCGTCCAGGTCGAACAGCACGGTGTCCGGGCGGGTGAGCGTGGTGCCGGGGTCGGTGGAGTTCACACCTGCGATCCTGCCGGTCCCAGCAGGCTGGTGAGGATCCGGGTCAGGGTGCGCTCGAACAACTCGTCGTCGGAGCGGGACGAGCCGGCGGTTGTGGTCGCGGCCGGGGGCGCGGAAACCTGGTCGGCCAGGGCGGCCGCCAGGTAGGGGTGACGGCCGTCGGCCACGACGCCGAACAGGTAGCCGCCGAGCGCGGTCTGCCACTGCGCCAGTTGCTGCCCGGCCTGCCGCTGGTCGGCTTCAGCCCGGGCCAGCAGCCGGACCAGGCCGGTGAACAGGCCGACCGTCTCCAGCCGTTCGGTGCTGGTCAGCGCGGTGCCGCCGAGGATCGCGAGGACCTGCTCGGTGAAGGCGATGGCGTTCGGCCCGGGCAGGCGGCCGGCTGAGGTCAGGTCGATCAGCCACGGGTGGCGGGCGAAGATCTGGCGGGCCTGGCGGGCCAGCCCGAGCAGCCCTGGTACGGGGCCACCCGGCGTGGCCGGCGTGGCCGGCGTGGCCGGCGTGGCCGGCGTGGCCGGCGTGGCCGGCGTGGCTGGGGCGAAGCGGTACTCTCCGGCCACGTAGTCGGTCATCAGCTCGAGGATCTCGTCGCGGGTGTCCACGTAGCGGTACAGCGAAGCCGGGCCGGTCCCGATCGCGGCCGCCACCGAGCGCATGGTCACCGCGACCAGGCCGCCCTGGTCGGCCAGGGTCACGGCGGCCCGGGCGATCTCGGCCCGGCTGTGCTCGGGGACCGGGCCGCGGGCGGACCGTTCCGGGCGCAACCAGATGCTAGACGGCTTTTCCATTGCGAACACTGTACTCAGTAACTAGGCTGTGGTTACAGCGAACAGTGATCGCAATACATGGAGGATGGGATGGCTGAGGCGACGGGGGCAGGAGTGGCGGGCGACAGCGCTGGGCCGGCCGAGGCGGCGGGAGCGGGCGAGGCTGGGCCGGCCGAGGGGGCGCGAACCGACGGGCCTGGGCCGGCCGAGGCAGCGGGAGCCGACGGGCCTGGGCCGGCCGAGGCGGCGGGAACCGACGGGGCCGGGCCGGCCGGGGCGGCGGTCGATGGGACCGGAGCGGCGGGAGCGGGCGGGGCGGGGTCGTGGGAGGAGGCCTGGACGGGGACCGAGTACGCCCGCAACGGGGTGGTGCGGATCGCCTACGACCAGCTGGTGGGGGCGGACGGGGATCCGCTGCTGCTGATCATGGGGCTCGGGGTGTCCCGGTTCTGGTGGCCGACCGGGCTGGCGCGGGAGTTCGCCGGCCAGGGGTTCGCGGTCGCCCGCTACGACCAGCGGGACGCCGGGCAGTCCACCCGGATGCCGGGCACCGGCCCGCGCAACCCGTTCGCGGCGGTGGCCCGGCGGCGGAGCGTCTACACCTCCGAGGACATGACCGACGACGCGGTGGCGGTGCTGGACGCGCTCGGCTGGGCGCGGGCGCACGTGTTCGGCGCCTCGCTGGGCGGGCTGATCGCTCAGCGGGTGGCGCTGCGGCACCCGGACCGGGTGCTGAGCGTGACCTCGGACGCGGCCATCCCCAGCGACGCCGCGGGGCTGGCGGCCGGCCGCTACGTGCGGTTCGGGCTGCTGGCCAAGCTGGCCCGGACCAAGTTCCCGGCCGGGCGCGAGGGCGACATCCAGGCGGCGCTGGCGGTGGCCCGGGGCGTCGCCTCGCCCGCCTACCCGTTCGACGAGCAGGCGGCCCGCGAGTGGATCGAGCGCGAGGTGGACGCCGGTCCGCGGGACACCGAGGCCCAGGCCCGGCAGGCGGGCGCATCCTGGCATGGCCCCAAGCTGCGCGAGCTGAAGCAGCCGACGCTGGTCCTGCACGGCGACCACGACCCGATCCTGCGGGTCAGCGCGGCCCGTGCCACCGCCCGGGCGATACCCGGTGCGCGGCTGGTGATCTTGCCGGGCGTGGGCCACGACCTGCCCGAGCCGCTCTGGCCGACGATCGCCCGCGAGGTCCGGGCGGTGGCCGACCGGGCGGCCCGGCCCGCCGGGTGAGCGGGGGCCACTCGGCGGCCAGCGGGACGGCGGCCAGCCCGGCCGAGGCGGCGGCTCAGCCGGGCAGCGGGGCGGCTGAGTCGGCGGTGTCGACGCCGTCCGGGGTGATGACGTAGCCGTCCACGTCGACCACTTCCGGTTCGGCGGCCGGGGCCGGGGTGGGGGACGAAACCCGGGTGGCCGACGGGGGCAGCGGTGAGACCGGGGCATGGATCGGGCCGCGAACCGAGAACGGGGCCGGGACCGGTCCGGTGAACCGGGCCGGGCTGGGGCCCCAGGGCAGCCGGGCCCGGGTGCGGGCGGTGACCGGGGTGGCGGCCGGGGCCGGTGGGGCGGCTGATACGACCGGGGCGGCTGATGCGACCGGGGTGGCCGATGCGACCGGGGTGGCCGATGCGACTGGGGTGGCCGAGGTGGCTGGGACCGGAGCGGCTGGGGCATCCGCGGCGACCGGGGCACCCAGGACGACGGGGAGGGGCGCCGGATGGGCGGAACGGGCCGGACGAGCGTGGCGGGCGACGGGCGGGACGCCGTAGTCGCGGGCGAACAACGCCGGCTCCGAGCCGAGCCGGGCGATGCCCGGGGGCCGGGCCGGGAGCGCGGGGAGCGCGGGGTGCAGCCGGGTCAGGACCGGGCGCAGGTGGCGGACGGCGCTGGTGACCGGGGCGGGCAGCAGCGGGGCGGCCGGGTGGCAGGTGAGGGCGGGGCGAGCGGGTGCCGGGACCCGGCGGTCGACCACGTTGACCAGGAGGTTGGGGCGGGCGGCGAGGGCCTGCTGGCAGCGGAAACGGCAGGTGGTGCAGGCGCCGGTCGCGGCCCGGCGACGGCGGATGTGGCGGGTGAGCCAGACCAGGGCGATGGCGGCGGCGACCTCGACGCCGAGGATGAAGGCGATCTCCAGCACGGTGCCGAACATGCCCAGCACGTGGCCGATCATCTTGTGCCACAGGAGGTAGATACTGACGCCGATCAACGCGAGAGTGCCGGTACTGGGGGCGTAGCAGACCATCGGTCGCTCTCTTCCTGCTGCTCGAGCCGGTGCCGGGTCGTCGCGCTGCGCCATTGGAGCGACACTAAGCGCGATTCTCTCTCGCAATTGCCTCGCTGTAAACGGCCAATCTCCTGGCCTAATACCGCGAAAGCGACACGCGGTGAGCCCTCGCAAACGCAAGTGTGTAGCTGGTGGGCAGCGCCAACGAGGCTCACCGCTGGCAACGTAACCCGGGCCACGGCCGCCGCGCGACCCACTACGCAGATTCAGTGCTGGACGGCACCGGCCAGGGCGGCGTCGACCTCGGCCTTCCAGCGCCGCTTGTCAGCCGCGGGCGCGAAACAGGCGTCGAACGAGTTACGGGCCAGCACCGCGAACTGCTCGGGGCCGAGGCCGAGCTCGCGGCCGACGGCGGCCACGTTGTCGTCCAGGTAGCCGCCGAAGTAGGCCGGGTCGTCGCTGTTGAGGGTGACCCGCAGGCCCGCCTCCAGCATGGCCGGCAGCGGGTGCTCGGCCATCGAGTTCACCGCCCGCAGGGCCACGTTGGACAGCGGGCACACGGTCAGCGGGACCTGGTCGGCCCGCAGCCGCTGGACCAGGGCCGGGTCCTCCATGGCGCGGATGCCGTGGTCGATGCGCTCCACCCCGAGCAGGTCGAGGGCCTCCCAGACGTAGTCCGGGCCGCCCTCCTCACCGGCGTGGGCCACCCGGTGCAGGCCTTCGGCCGCGGCCCGCGCGAACACCGCCTTGAACAGCGACGGCGGGTAGCCGACCTCGGTCGAGTCGAGGCCGACGCCGATGAACTGGTCGCGGAACGGCAGCGCGGCGGTCAGCGTCTCGTCGGCCGCCTCGGCCCCCAGGTTGCGCAGGAAGCACACAATCAGGTCGGCCGACAGCCCGTGCCGGGCCCGCGCGTCGGCCAGGGCGCCGGACAGGCCTGCGAACACGGTGGCCAGCGGCACGCCGTAGCCCAGGTGGGTCTGCGGGTCGAAGAAGATCTCCGCCCGGCGCACCCCGGCCGCCGCCGCCCGCTCCAGATAGGCGGCCGCAAGGTCGTAGAAGTCCTGGTCGGTACGCAGCACCGGCAGGCTGGCGTAATAGATGTCGAGGAACGACTGCAGGTCGGCGAACCGGTAGCGGGCCCGCAGCTCGGCCAGGTCGGTGGTGGCCAGCGCCACCCCGTTACGGGCGGCCAGCGCGACCAGCAGCTCCGGCTCGAGCGTGCCCTCGATGTGCAGGTGCAGCTCGGCGGCAGGCAACGGCGTCACAGCGGCCCCTTCCTCATTCGGGGTCGAGCCGGCGGTACGCGGCCAGCTGGCGGGCGAGCTCGTCCCGCTCCCGGGTGACCTGCGCGAGTTGCTGCTCCAGCTCGATGATCCGGCGGATGGCGGGCAACGTCATCCCCTCGCCCATCATGATTACCACCTGCTGCACGCGCACGATGTCATGACGGCTGTACCGGCGCTGGCCGCCGGCCGACCGCTCCGGCGACACGGCCTGCTGGTCGTCGATGCGGCGGAGCAGCGCCTGCTGGATGGCCAGCATCGAGAAGACCTGGCCGACGGTGCAGAACGGCGTGTGCTCGTCGTCCAGCATGGGTAGCCGCATCGGTCCTCCTTCCTGCTGCCCACACGATAAAGCCTGGCCGGCCCGGTGCGGTGATCACCCGCACGGGCCGACCAGGCCGGGTAGCACCGAGTCAGCTGTTGAAGGACGCCTCGACCGCGGCGCTGTCGAGCGCGTCGGACAGGCGGACGCGGCGGGTGAAGGTCCCCGTGACCCGCTCGCGGATGAACAGCTTGTCGCCCGCGGCGTACTCCTCGTCCCGCTTGGCGGTCACCGTCAGCACGCCGCGGTCCACGGTCACGTCGATCGGCGCCGGGTCGACACCCGGCAGGTCGAAGCGGAGCGCAACCTCGCCGTCCCGCCGCACCGCGTCCATCGGCATCCCGGCACCGCCGCCGGGGCGCTGGGCGAGCCGGTTGAACTGGCGCTCGAACTGCACGAACGGGTCAAACGTGGTCAGCACCATGGCTCGGAGAGGAAATTTCAGCCGTAGGCGTGGCGGAGCAAGGCGCGGCGCAGCGCGGGCACGAACCCGATCGTGATCAGCAGCGTGACCACGGCGGCCGACAGGAAGACGCCGGGGCCGCCGTTGGTGGTGACCGGCATCGAGGTGGCGGTCCCGAGGTAGGTCAGGCCGACCGTGAGTCCGCCGAACAGGCAGGCCGCCACGGTCGGGACGAACGCCTCCGGCAGCAGGTCAGCGCGCCAGCCGCGCTGGCGCTGGTAGCGGCGGGCGAGCAGGTAGCCACCGAGCAGGACCAGGCCTGGTATCAGCGTGAGCAGGCGCAGGGTGACCGCGTCGCTGCTGGTCTCGAGCATGGCGGCCTGGCTGCAGCTCTGGGCGTGGGTCCAGATGTTCATCCAGTAAGTGCACGCGGACAGGGAGAGCGCCCGGTCGGCCGGGGACGGGTTGCCGCCGACGAACCGGGGTCCGAGGATCTCGTTCATGGCGAAGGCGACGAGGCCGCTGCCGGCCACCGCCAGCACCGCGATCGAGGTCAGCTTCCAGGCGCTCATGACCAGCTCGCCCAGCACCGCCACCGGCGGGACGCGCCTGGCGTGGGCGCGGACCACAGCCCGGACCGAGCCGAAGCTGGAGACCGCCGCCTCCTGCGCCTCCCGCTCGGACAGGCCCGCCTCGACGCCGACAGCGGTCGCTTCGCGCAGATGGTCCTCGGCCTCGGCGAGGATGCGACGGGCCTGGCGCGGGGTGGTATGAAGGCTGACATAGAGCTGATCCAGGTAGTCCTCGACAGGGTCGATGGGGCCGGTGGGCCGGTCGGGGCTCATGCCAGACCGCCCACGACCGCCCGGACACCAGTGGCGAAGCGGTTCCACTCGGTCCGTTCGGCCGCCAGCGCCTCGGCCCCGAGGTCGGTCAGCGCGTAGACCCGCCGCCGGCGGCCCTCCCCCGCCGCCCACGAGCTGGCCAGCAACCGGGCGTCCTCGAGCCGGTGCAAAGCCGGGTAGATCGTGCCCTCCGGCAGGTCGAAGGTGCCGTCGCTGCGTTCCCGGAGGGCGGCGATGATCGCGTACCCGTGGGCCGGGCCGGCCGCCAGCACCGACAGCAGCAGCAGGTCGAGGTGCCCCTTGATCCGTTCACGATTCATACCTCGAAATTCTAGGCATCGGAGTCCTAGGTGTCCAGGGTTTGAGGGCGGGCGCGCTTCTTGCTGTTATCAGATTGAGTGGGCGGCGGGTTGCCGGAAGACGGACGGCCGCAGAGGCGGGAATCCGCTTCTTGCTGTTATCAGCAAGGATGGCCGACGGGGGCGGGCAGCAGTGAGGGGTGCGTCGGATGACCGGGCCCGGGACCGGGGCAGGCAGCGGTGAAGGGCGGGCGCAGTGAGCGGGCCCGGGACCGGAGCGGGCCACCGGAGTACGGCAGATGCTGGCCGGTCACGGTAAATAAACGGCCAGCGGGACTCAGGCGGGCCCGGCGACACCGATGAGGTTGCCCTCGGGGTCGGTGAAGTGGCCGATCACCAGGCCGGTCGGGGCCCGTGCGGGGCCCAGCTGACGTTTACCACCCAGACGCTCGGCTTTGGCCAGCGCGGCCTCGACGTCGGGGACGCCGACGTAGAAGATCGTGTGGCTCGGGTAACGGGCGCCGCCGCCGATACCGCCGGGGATGCCGCCCCCGTCGGGAGTCGTGACGCGGTCGATGAAGCCGTAGTCGGACGGCTCGGACACCGCCTCCGCGACCGGGGCACTGGTGTCGAACCGCCAGCCGAACAGCTCAGCGAAATAGTCCCGGAGCTTTTGCGGGTCCTGGCCGATGATCTCGAAGTGCACGACCGGATTCGTCATGGGTCCTCCTCTGGTGTTGGCTCCTAGGTTGTGACTGCGGCGGCGCGGCAACTTCATCGGAGACTGGTCCTGGCCGTCCCAGGAAGATTGGGGGGCTGGCTGGGTAGGGGGCCCGGCGGCAGAGTGGAGTGGTCCGGGGGCAACCGCGTCCGGGCAGAAAGGAATTCATGACTACCCAGCAACTTCCCGGGGGCCGGTACCCGGTTGGCGACTTCGAGCTGACCCGGGTCGGGTACGGCGCCATGCAGCTGGCCGGGCCGCACGTGTTCGGGCCGCCCAAGGACCGGGCCGAAGCGATAGCGGTGCTGCGGACGGCGGTCGAGCTTGGCATCAACCACATCGACACGTCCGACTACTACGGCCCGTACGTGACCAATGAGATCATCCGTGAGGCGCTGTCGCCCTACCCGGACGACCTGCACATCGTGACCAAGGTCGGGGCCCGGCGCGACGAGCAGGGCGGGTGGCCGCCCGCGCGCAGCCCGGAGGAACTGCGGCAGCAGGTGCACGACAACCTGGACCACCTGGGCCTCGACGCACTCGACATCGTGAACCTGCGGATGGGCGGGTTCGAGGGCGCCGAGCCAGGCTCGATCGCCGAGCAGTTCAGCACGCTGGCCGAGCTGCGGGAGCAGGGGCTGATCCGGCACCTGGGCATCAGCACGGTCAACGCCGAACAGCTGGCCGAGGCGCAGGCGATCGCGCCGGTCGTGTGCATCCAGAACATGTACAACATCGCCCACCGGGGCGACGATGACCTGGTCGACCTGACCGCACGGCAGGGCATCGCGTTCGTGCCCTACTTCCCGCTGGGCGGGTTCTCCCCGCTGCAGTCCGGTGAGCTGGAGGCAGTGGCCAAGCGGCTGGAGACCACCCCGCTGGCGGTCGCGCTGGCCTGGCTGCTGCAGCGGTCGCCGAACATGCTGCTGATCCCCGGCACCTCGTCGGTCGCCCACCTGCGCGACAACGTGGCCGGGGCCGGGCTCGAGCTGCCGGCCGACGCGCTGGCCGAGCTGGACCAGATCGCCAATGATTAAAGGGCCGGCCCGGAGTTAGAGGGCCAGGCCGCCGTCGACCGGGATGACGGCGCCGGTCATCGCGCTGGCGCCGTCCCCGGCCAGGAACGCGAGCACGGCCGCGACCTCGCGGGGCTCGAGCAGGCGGCCGAGCGGCTGCTGGGCGGCGAACGCAGCGGCCGACGGCAGCCCGTACAGGCGGGCGCTCTCGTCGAGGGTCGGGGTGGCGGTCGAGCCGGGGCTGACCGCGTTGGCGGTGACGCCGCTGTCGCGCAGTTCGGCCCCGAGCGCGCGGATGAACCCGGCCACCCCGGCCTTGGCCGCGCAGTAGGCGGCCAGCATCGGCAGCCCGCGGGTGGCGGCGGCCGAGGCCACGGCCAGGAACCGGCCGTGCCGGGGCTCGGGGTGGCGCAGCAGGGCCGGGATCGCGACCCGAGCCAGGTTGATGACGCCGTTCAGGTCGATGTCGATGACCGCCTGCTCGCGGCCGGGCGGCACCTCCCAGGCCGGCACCCCGCCGGCGATGACCCCGGCCACCGCCAGGGCGGCGTCGAGGTGACCCCAGCGCTCTTCGGTGGCCGCGACCGCCCGGGCGAGGGCGTCCACGTCGCGGACGTCGGCCTCGGCGATAGCCACCTCCGGGCCGGCGTCGGCTGCGACCTTCTCCAGCTCGGCCCGGGTGCCGAGGGCGTAGGGCAGGTCGGGGTCGCCGGCGGCCAGGTCGACCACCATCACCCGCCAGCCGGCTGCGGCCAGGGTGGCGACAGTGGCAGCGCCGATCCCACGCGCCGCCCCGGTCACCAGCGCCACACGAGGCTCGTGTGACTGATGGGGCGCGGGGGCTTGGTGGGGCGCAAGGGCTTGCTGGGGCGCAGGGGCTTGCTGGGGCGCAGGGGCTTGGTGGGGTGCGGGGGCTTGGTGGGGCTCGGCTGGATCGGGGGGCGCGGGGGCCTGGTTCTGGTGGGGAGTGAGGGACTCAGGGACGGCCATCGGGCCACCTGTTCAGGTAGTCGGTGAGGTCGGCCAGCAGGGCGGTGAACAGCTGCTCGCCTTCGCGAGCAGATGCACCGGCCGGGTCGCCGAGGACGCCGTTAGGGCTGACGCCCTTGACCGCGGCGGTCCGCAGGGCGGGCATCAGCTCGGCGATCGGGGTGGTGTTGCCGGCCTCGGCCCGGTCCCGGCGGACGGTGGCGGGGGCCAGCGCGAGCTGCAGCGAGGTCTCCGACCGGCCCGCGTGGGCGTCGCCCGGCCAGCGCGGGAACCAGACCGACACGTCGCGGGATTCGGCCCGCAGCCGGGCCACCGCCCGGCGGACCGCCTCGGTGTTGCCGCCGTGGGTGGAGACCAGCAGGACCCGGGGGAACGTCGCGGTGGCGGACCGGCCCAGCTCGGTCAGCAGCAGTTCGGTCGCCTGCTGGCCGATGGAGATCGTGCCCGCGAACCCCTCGTGCTCACCGCTCGAACCGTAGGGCACCAGCGGGGCCACCACCACCGGGGAATCCAGCTGGGCGCCCAGCTGGGTACAGAGCGCCACCGCCAGGTCGGCGTCGGTGGCCAGCGGCAGGTGCGGCCCGTGCTGCTCGGTCGAGCCGACCGGCACCGCCAGCACCGCCCCGGCCGCCGCCAGCTCGGCGACCTCGGGTGAGGTCAGCGCGCCGAGCTGGGTCACAAAAGCTGGCCCTTGGCCTGGTCGCCGGCCGGGATCGCGTCGAGCCGGAGGACCACGGTCGGGGCGGCCAGCTTGTCACCGATGGCCGCGTTGAAGTCGCGCATCGCGGGCGCTTCGGTGCCGTGCTTCTTCAGCGCGTCGGCGGAGGTCCAGCGCTCGACCATCACCAGCTGGTCGTCGTCGGCGTGCAGCGCGTACAGCTCACAGCCGTCCTCGGCGTGGACCAGCGGTATCGCCTGCTTCATCGCGGCGATGACCTCGTCCCGGTATTCGGGCTTGGGGGTGATGGTGGCGACGACGACAACGGACATGGGTCCTCCTCGAACCAGGTCAGGAACTGAAGAGCGTACTCAGGGCGGGGGCGATGTCCCGGTAGGTGGCGGCCTGGAACAGCCGG
>Ga0213875_10000571_pt1 | contig 30095 bp, 24 predicted proteins | sample BarmaccomBMRX_R8_FD_160105 | JGI IMG/M metagenome (GOLD analysis project Ga0213875, IMG submission 160105) | Root-associated microbial communities from Barbacenia macrantha in rupestrian grasslands, the National Park of Serra do Cipo, Brazil - RX_R8 | ecosystem: Host-associated > Plants > Roots... | reverse complement strand
GCAAGGCGCTCCAAGGTCATCGAAGCTACCGTCGCAGACTGTTGGAAATCCGCGCGCACCTCTCCGGCGGCTCGGCTCAGGAGCGGGAGAAACGGCCGGCGCCCCTCGCGTGCCTCGCGGCCATCGGGGCTGTGGGAGTGTCTCAGTTGTCTCCCGAGAGCACCTCGCCCATTTCCGTCGGCGCGTCGGGCCGGTGGCGGGAACTGGCTCGTTGTGGCGGACGCCGCGGGCCATGCCGTTTTGGGCACGAGCATGGAAGCCTGGCGCTGGCCTGGTGGATGATCGTTGCGTCAGGGTTTTCGACCCCGAAGGCCCTGGCGCGCCGGCCGTCCGGACGATCGCGACGCGAGTGCACCGCGCCGTCCCATCCCGCCGCGGTTCGGCCCTGATCAAGAGCGTCGCGCGACGGCGAGGCTTATAGCGGAACGTGGGCGAAATGTCAAGAATGTTCTTTATGTGTTCTTAATTTGGACAGGCGACGTCGAGCTTTGTCGACCTGCGCGCCTCCAGTCTCCGTTCGTGCTGAGCGCAGTCGAAGCACAGCCACCCTCCACGCGTGTCCTTCGACTTCGCTCAGGGCGAACGGCTGTTTATCGTGGAAAGGGCACCGCCCGCTTCGCGAAGCGAGGACGGCCTATCAACTGGCACCTGCCGCCAGCTCGCTCCATAAGTTAGCAATCATCAGAGCAAGCCTGCCCCCGCTTTTTGTCCGGCACGTGTCAGAGACGTAAATCCCAGTAGGGAAGAAGAGCAGCGCTCGTCCACCGAGCCGCTTGTTATCGATGGTATCGAAAACAATCGATCCGCGCCGATCGTCCACGATCCTTTTCAACTGGTTCTATCGAACGGCTTGCTCAAAGCTTGTCTCCGGTCGAAACAGTAGTCCTTTCGCCGAAACGACGACTGCAGGCTTGATATCACGTCGGCGGCGTTTCCATGTAGAGACCAAGAATGTAGCGAAGATTGCTGCCACTCCAAGCATGATAGAAAAGCGACCGGTGGCGAAGGGCTCAGGCTACCAACCTAACGCCAGCAGCAACGAAAAAGCTGTCCACGCTCCCCAAAACAACAACTGCCAGATACCAGGCGGCTTGGCGTAGAAGGTGATAGGTAGATCGGCGCGAGCGCTCATCCACGAACAATAGCGCGGGACAAAGGCTTTGCGAACGGCCCGAGTTTAATGGCCGCTAGTGGGCCTCAGCCGCCGCCTCGCGCCCCGCTCTCCTGCCGCGCGACGAAGCGATCGTGGACCGCGTCGCTTAGGCAGACCTCGATGACCATGCGCTCGCCCTCTACCGTCTCGTCGATCACGCGGCCATGTTCGTGCAGCCAGGCGAGCGATGCGCCGTCGGCGACGTCGAGCGAAAGCTGGTAGAGTTGCGCGCCCGCCGTGACCCGCGCGGCCATCGCCTCGCGCAGCGCATCGACGCCCTCGCCGGTGATCGCCGAGATCGGCACGACGTCGTCGCGCCGCGCCGCCTCGTTCAACAGCAAGGTGCGCTGCTCGTCGTCGATGGCGTCGACCTTGTTCCAGGCCTCGATCAGCGGCGCCCCGCCCGCCCCGTCTTCGCCGCGCGCGCCGATCTCCTCGAGCACATGCGCGACGTCGTCGGCCTGCGCCGCGCTGTCCGGGTGCGCCACGTCGCGGACGTGGACGATGAGATCGGCGGTCGTCACCTCCTCGAGCGTCGCGCGGAACGCGGCGACGAGCTGCGTCGGCAGGTCCGAGACGAAGCCGACGGTGTCGGACAGGATCGCCTTGTCGATGCCTGGCAGGCTGATCTGCCGCATCGTGGGGTCAAGCGTCGCGAACAGCAGGTTCTCGGCCATGACGCCGGCGCCGGTCAGCCGGTTGAACAGCGTCGACTTGCCGGCATTGGTGTAGCCGACCAGCGCGATCACCGGCCACGGCGCACGCTGGCGCCGCGCACGATGGAGCCCGCGCGTGCGGCTGACCTCGGCGAGCTCGCGGCGCAGCTTGGCCATGCGATCACGGATCATGCGACGGTCGGCCTCGATCTGGGTTTCGCCGGGGCCGCCGAGGAAGCCGAAGCCGCCGCGCTGGCGCTCGAGGTGGGTCCAGCTGCGGACGAGGCGGCCGGCCTGATAGTCGAGATGGGCGAGCTCGACCTGGAGGCGGCCCTCGGCGGTCGCGGCGCGCTCGCCGAAGATTTCGAGGATGAGGCCGGTGCGGTCGATCACCTTGGTGCCGAGCGCGGTCTCGAGATTCTTCTGCTGGATCGGCGTCACCGTGCCGTCGACGACGACGAGCTCCGCCTCGTCGGCGCGGGCATGCGTCGCGAGATCCTCGACCTGGCCCTTGCCGAACAAGGTCGCCGGACGCGGCTCACGCACCTTGTAGGACACGCGCTCGACGACATCGAGGCCGATCGCCGCCGCGAGCCCCGCTGCCTCGGCGAGCCGCGCGTCGGTCGAGCGCAGCGTCTCGCTGCGCCCCAGCTCCGGCAGCGCGACGATGGCCCGGCCGCCGCGCGCGACGCCGTCGTCGCCTTCCCTGGCGAAACCGCTCAACTTTCCTCCGCCGCCGCGTCGACCTCGGCGAGGTTGACCGGGTGCGCCGGCTGCACCGTCGAGATGGCATGCTTGTAGACGAGCTGGCTGAGCCCGTCGCGCCGCAGCAGCATGCAGAACAGATCGAACGCCGCGATCTCGCCCTGGAGCATCACGCCGTTGACGAGGAACATCGTGACCGGCTCGCGCGCCGCCTTCACGGCGTGCAGGAAGACGTCCTGCAGCAGCGTGCCGCGCTTGGATTCGGCGAAGGCGGTATCGATCGCGGACAGATCGAGCGGATGCGCCGGCATCACCGTCGAGATCGCGTGCTTGTAGATGAGCTGCGATTGGCCGTCGCGCCGGAGCAGCACCGAGAAATTGTCGAACCAAGTGATGATGCCCTGCAGCTTCACACCCTTGACGAGGAACATCGTCACCGGAGTTTTTGTGCGGCGCAGCGTGTTGAGGAAGATATCCTGGAGGTTGTTGACCTTCTCGGCCATCTCGTGATCTCCGCCTTTTTGGCGGGGTGTTCCCCCGCATTCGCGCCGTTCCCTGGCGTCCGGTGCCCGCGCATCATGCGCACGCGGCCAAAACTATATTGCAATGCAGCAGGGAGGTAAACTCCCCTTTCTCATAGGCGCTCGCCGTCACTCCTCCTCATCGCGCGCATCGGCGAGGCCGAGCGATTTGAGCTTCCGGTGCAGCGCCGATCGCTCCATGCCGATGAACGTCGCGGTGCGCGATATGTTGCCGGAAAAGCGCCGGATCTGAACGCGGAGATATTCGCGCTCGAACGTCTCGCGCGCCTCGCGCAGCGGCGTGCCCATGATCGAGCGCGCCGCCTCGCCAGGGCTGAGCCGCGCCTGCTCGGACAGCAGCTCGGTCGGCAGCATGTCCGCGTCGATCCGCGCGAGCCGGTCGAGGGGCGCCATGATCATCGTCCGCTCGATGATGTTGCGGAGCTGGCGGACATTGCCCGGCCAGTCATAGGATTGCAGCGCGGCGACGGCTTCCTCGCCAAGTTCGGGCGTCGGCACGCGCCGCTCGGCGGCGTAGCGCGCGGCGAAGTGCGCGGCGAGCGACGGGATGTCCTCGCGCCGGTCCGAGAGCGCCGGCAGGTGCACGGGCACGACGTTGAGCCGGTAATAGAGATCCTCGCGGAAGCGGCCGGCCCTGATCTCCTCGTCGAGCGCGCGTGCGGTCGCGGAGACGATGCGCACGTCGACGCGCACCAGCCGCTGCCCGCCGACCCGCGTGAAGCTCGATGCGGTGAGCATGTGGAGGATTCGGCCCTGGGTGGTGAGCGGCATGTCCGCCACCTCGTCGAGGAACAGCGTGCCGCCATGCGCCTGCTCGAGCAGACCGGGGCGGGCGAGCTCGCCCCCCTCCTCCATCCCGAACAGCTCCTCCTCGACTCGTTCGGGCGTCATCAGCGCGGCGGCGGCGACGACGAACGGGCCCTGTGCGCGGTTGCTCCAATTGTGGAGCAGGCGCGCGGCGACCTCCTTGCCGACGCCGGCGGGGCCGCTGATCAGCACCCGGCTGCCGGTCGCGGCGACGCGCTTCAGCGTCGCGCGTACGCCGTTGATCCCGCCCGACGTGCCGGTCAGCTCCTCCTCGCGGCCGACCTGCGCGCGCAGCGATGCGTTCTCGCGCTTCAGCCGCTCGGTCTCGGTCGCGCGGGCGACGAGCAGCAGCAGCCGCTCCGCCTCGAACGGTTTTTCGATGAAGTCGACCGCGCCGCGTCGGATCGCGGCGACGGCGGTATCGAGATTGCCGTGGCCGGAGATGACGAGCACCGGCAGCGTCGGATCCCGGCGCTTGATCTCGTCGAGTAGCTCGAGCCCGTCAAGCTTGGAGCCCTGCAGCCAGACGTCGAGCAGCACGAGGCTCGGCCGCCGCTCGGCGATCGCCGCCAGCGTCGCGTCCGAATCCGCCGCGCCGCGCGGCGCATAGCCTTCATCCTCGAGCACGCCGGCGACGAGTTCGCGAATATCGCGCTCGTCATCCACGATCAGCACGTCGAGCGCCATTCAGCCGATCCTTCCGCGTGTCAGCGCCGCCACCGGCGGCTCGTCCTCGTTATGATTGCTTCCGCCCTCGTCCGGCGTCGCGAGCGACGCCAGCGCGGCGCCGTCGAACGCGAGCCGCACCAGCGTGCCGCCGCCCGGGCGATCCGAGAAGGCGATCGAGCCGAGATGCTCCTCGGCGATCTTCTTGACGATCGCGAGGCCGAGACCGGTGCCGCGGCTGCGCGTCGTCATATAGGGCTCGGTGATGCGCTCGCGGTCGGCTGGCAGGCCGATGCCGTCGTCCGCGACCTCGATCGCGATCCGGCCGCCCGGTTCTTCCAGGATCTGCATCGATACGCCACCTGAAACGTCCTCACCTTTCGCTTCAATCGCTTCGACCGCGTTCTTGACGATGTTCGTGAGCGCCTGGCCGAGCTGGCGGCGATCACACACCATCACCGGCGAGGGATCGGGCGCCTCGAGCCCGAACCGCACGTTCGGATGCGCGACCTCGTGCAGGAACAGCGCCTGCCGCGCGATGTCGACGAGCTGCTCGGGCCGGAACACCGGCTTGGGCATGCGCGCGAAGGAGGAGAATTCGTCGACCATCCGCCGCAGGTCGCCGACCTGGCGGACGATCGTGCCGGTCAGCCGCTCGAAGATCGCCGGGTCACTCGTCACCTCACGCCCGTATCGACGTTGAAGCCGCTCGGCGGCGAGCTGGATCGGCGTCAGCGGGTTCTTGATCTCGTGCGCGATCCGCCGCGCGACGTCCGCCCAGGCGGCGCGGCGCTGATCGTTGAGCTGCTGGGTGATGTCGTCGAAGGTGATGACCGAGCCGTTGGCGGTCACCGCGCGCGTGACCGCGAGCGTGCGCTGCTCGCGTGCCAACCGGATCTGCACGACCGCTTCGCGCCGCTCGGCTTCGTCGACGAAGAGCGCGTCGAGCTCGGGCGCGATTTCGGCGAGCGGCCGATCGATCGGATCCTCGCCGGTCTCGAGCAGCGTCTGCGCCGAACGGTTGATCAGCCGCACGCGCCGCTCGGGATCGACCGAGATGACGCCGGCGCTGACGCCAGTCAGCACCGCCTCGGTAAAGGCGCGGCGATTCTCGAGCTGACTGTTGGCGGAAACGAGCGCGCCGGTCTGCTCCTCGAGGCGGCGCGTCATGCGGTTGAACGCGGTGGCCAGCGTACCGACCTCGTCGCGGCGGATCTGCGTCGCGACGCGCGTCGAGAGATCGCCGGTGGTGATGCGGCGCGCGGCGTCGACGAGATCGTTGATCGGCCGCACCAGCCGATCGGCGACGTTGAGCGCGATGACGATGGCGATCGCGACGATCAGCAGCGAGAGCAGCAGCAGCGCGACGTTGAAGCGCAACTGCAGCGTCCGCGAACGCTTGATCAGCCGGTTATAGTCGCCCAGCGCCGACCGCGCCCGCGCCGTCTGCATCAGCACCTGCGGATCGACGCGGCGTGACGCGTACACGAACACCGTGCCGGCGCGATCGAGCGGCATCGCCGCCTCCACCCGGTCGCCCGACGCGGTCGAAACATAGGGAGTGCCCCTGGGCAATCCGTGCCGCGCCGTCGGCGGCAGCCGCGCCTCGACCGGGCGGTCGTCGAGATTGGCGCCGCCGAGCAGATGCGGCGCGCCCGCCTTGTCGAGCGTGATGATCGCCGCCTCGCTCAGCGCGCGGTAGGTCACCTGGCGCGCAAATGCGGCCGAGAAGCGCGGATCGTCGATCGGGACGAGCGTCAGCACGTTGGCAAGATCGCCCGTCATCGGCCTGATTTCGCCTTCGATGCGCTGCTTGTTCTCCGTCACATAGGCCTGCGCCACGCGATCCGCATTCGCGAGCACGACGCGCGCCTTGTCCGAGAACCAGAACTGCACGAAGTATTGGAAGAGGATCGACGCGCCGACGACGACGAGCAGCGTCGGCACCGCCGCGATCACCGAGAACAGCGCGACGAGGCGGACGTGCAGCCGCCCTTCGCCGCCGACGATCGAGCGCCGCGCACGCCGCCGCGCGATGCGTCGCGCGATCAGCACGAACAGCGTCATCAGTGGCACGAGATTGGCGACGAGCAGCAGCGCGACCGCAAGCGGCGTCAGCAGCCGCTGCGACGCGTCCGAACCGGTCAGCGTGAGATAGCTGGTCGCGAAGATCGCGATCCAGGCGAGCAGGATCGCGACTTCGACGAACGCGAGCCAGCCCCCGCCTCGCCGCGCCAGCCGCAGGCGGCGCAGCAGGCGACGGCGCCCAGATGTTGCCGGCGGCGACTGTGGCTCCACGTGGCCTGTCTAACACGGTGGCGTTGCAAGGAAAACACAGTTGCGCGTGAGGCGGCATTCGGATGGGCGTGCCCGCGCGGCACTCCGGCGACAGCTTCTCGAAGCGGCTCAGCGGGCCTTTTGTGCACTCCATCACCCCAGCGAAAGCTGGGGTCTCGGCTAATTTGGGCGTCGGTTCAGCCGCACGAGATCCCAGCCTTCGCTGGGATGACGCTGCTGCGTGGGCTTCGACGCTCAGCTTTTGGCATCGTACGTTCGCAACGAGCCTCTCCCCTCCCTTCCATGAGGGGCTTCTCGTGCACCTGCCGTTGATGCTCTCGCAGCTGTCCTCTGCGCGGCACCGGTCGAACGTTCGACGCTACCCCATCTTCCGCACGTCCGCCGCGTCGATGCCGCGCTCGCCGAGCTTCTTGCGCAGCGTGTTGCGGTTGATGCCGAGCAGGCGCGCGGCGCGCAGCTGGTTGCCTTTGACCGCGGCAAGCGTGAGGCGGAGCAGCGGCCGCTCGACCTCGGCGATCAGCCGATCGTAGAGCCCGTCAGGCGGCAGATCGCGGCCGAAGGTGGCGAAGTAACGCGCGAGATGCGTTTCGATCGATTGCGCGAGATCGCCTTCCTCGCCCTCCGCGATCGCATCCGGTTCGCGATGTCGCTGGCCGTCGAGCTGCTGGTCGATCGCGGCGACGCCGATCACATCCTCGCGGCTGAGCGCGGCGAGGCGCCGCATCAAATTCTCGAGTTCGCGGACGTTGCCGGGCCAGTCGTGCCGCGCCAGCCGCCCGATGCCCTCGGCGCTCAGCGTCTTGCGCGGCAGACCGTCGGCGGCGGCGCGATCGAGGAAGTGGCGCGCCAGCTCGGCGACGTCGTCGGCACGCTGGCGGAGCGCCGGCAGCCGCACCGGCACCACGTTGAGGCGGTAATAGAGATCCTCGCGGAAGCCGCCCTCGGCGATCAGCCGCGGCAGATCCTTGTGCGTGGCGGCGATGATGCGCACGTCGGCCTTGATCGCGCGCGCGCCGCCGACGGTGGTGAACTCGCCCTGCTGGAGCACGCGCAGCAAGCGCGTCTGGGCCTCGGCCGGCATGTCGCCGATCTCGTCGAGGAACAGCGTGCCGCCCTGCGCCTGCTCGAAGCGGCCGGCGCTGCGCTGCGCCGCGCCGGTGAACGCGCCGCGCTCATGGCCGAACAGCTCGCTTTCGATCAGCTCGCGCGGGATCGCCGCCATGTTGACCGCGACGAACGGGCGGGCCCCGCGCGGTCCAAGATCGTGGATCGCGCGCGCGACGAGTTCCTTGCCGGTGCCGCTCTCGCCGAGGATCAGCACGGTGAGGTCGTTGGCGACGACGCGCGCGATCGTGCGATAGACCTCCTGCATCGGCGGCGAGCGGCCGATCAGCGGCAGTTCGTCGCCGGGCTGGCGGTGGTGGGGCGCGTCGCCGGCGCCGGCCCGCGTCGCCAACGCGCTCTCGACCGCGCGGGCGAGCTCCTCGAGATCGAACGGCTTCGGCAGATAATCGAACGCGCCCTGCTCGGTGGCGCGCACCGCCGTCGCCAGAGTGTTCTGCGCGGAAAGCACGATGATCGGCAGGCTGGGATGATCGCGCAGTGTCTCAGGAACGACATCCAACCCATTGCCGTCGGGCAGAACCACGTCGGTGATGAGCACATGCGGCGCGAAGCTGGTCAGCGCCCGCCGCTGCTCGGCAAGGCTCGCTGCCGTCTCGACGAGATGGCCCTCGCGCCGCAGCGCCTCGCGCACGACCGTGCGGATCGCGGCATCGTCGTCGACGACGAGAACGCGCGCGCCGCTCATAGCCGGTACCTCATGCCTTGCCTCCGGCGCGCGGCAGCAGCAGCCGGAAGACGGTCCGCGGAGGCTCGCCCTCGCGGGCATATTCGACGATGCCGCCCTGATCGCGGATCAGCTTCTCGACGAGCGTGAGGCCGAGGCCGCCGCCCGTCTTCTTCGACGTCACGAACGGATCGAACAGATGTTCGGCGATGCCGTCCGGCGGCCCCGGTCCGTCGTCGATCACGCAGACCTCGATCGGCAGCGGCACCCGCCCATCGCCGCGTTGCGCCGCCACCGAGACGCCGTGGCGATAAGCGGTGGTGAGCGTGATCGCGCCGCCTCGCCTCGTTGTCGCAATAGCTTCGGCGGCATTCTTGAGCAGATTGATGATCACCTGAATGAGCGAGTCCTTATGGCCGAGCACCGGCGGCAGCGAGGGATCGTAGAGCTCGCGGATCGGCAGCCCGCGGGCGAAGCCCGACAAGGCGACTTCGCGGGCATGGCCGAGGATCGCGTGGATGTTCTGCGGGCTGACGTCGAGCGCGCGCGTGTCGGTGAAGCCCTCCATGCGGTCGATCAGCGCGGCGACACGGTCGACCTCGTTACGGATGAGACGGGTGAGATCGATACTGTCCTTATCGGCGCTCGCCTCGAGCAACTGCGCCGCGCCGCGGATGCCCGAAAGCGGGTTCTTGATCTCGTGCGCGAGCATCGCGGCGGCGGCGACGGCGGTGAGGGTGCCGCCGTGGCGGTCGGCGCGGCGGTTGACCACCGAATGCGCGCTGCCGTGGATCGCGACGATCCGCCAGCCGGGATGCTCGGGCAACGGCGCCGCGAGCAGATCGGCGCGATGGTGCCTGCGCGGTGCCAGCGTCAGCTCGACGTCATAGGCGGCGAACGGCGCATCGGCGGCGACGCCGGCAATCGCGGGGTGCGCGTCGGCGAGGCCGATCAGCGCGGCGAGCGGCTTGCCGGCAAGCGCCGGCTGGCCGCTGTTGAACAGCATCTCGGCGGCGGCATTTGCGCGCTGCACGCGGCCCTCGCCATCGACGACGACGAGCGGGGTCGGCATCGCCGCGAAGAAATCGCGCTCGTTCGGGCCTTCCGCGGCGGGCTGCGCGCGACGGCCGAAGCGGATCAGGCTGCCGCCCGGTAGCGCCATGGAGCGTAGAATTCGGCGAGCATGACGCGAACCCTACGAGGGTCCGGTTCCTGGTTGACGGCGTTGCGGAACTCCGCCGAGCCGGCCAGGCCCTTGGTGTACCAACCGATATGCTTGCGCGCCATGTTGACGCCGGTTTCGATGCCATAGTGCGCGAGCATCGCTTCATAATGCTCTGCGATGACGTCATATTGCTCGGAAAGCGACGGTGCTTCGCTGAGCCCGCTCCTGCCCGTCAACACATTCATCACAATCGCGAGCAGCCACGGCTTGCCATAGGCGCCGCGCCCGATCATCACCCCGTCCGCACCGGAAAGGTCGAGCGCCGTCTTCGCATCGTTCGCCGAGCAGATGTCGCCGTTGACGATCACCGGCAGCGAAACCACCTGCTTGACGTTGCGGACGAACGCCCAGTCGGCCTCGCCCTTGTACATCTGGTTGCGGGTGCGGCCGTGGACGGTGATCATCTTGACGCCGAGATCCTCGGCGATGCGCGCGAGCTCCGGCGCGTTGAGGCTGTCGTGGCACCAGCCCATCCGCATCTTGAGCGTCACCGGCACCTTCACCGCCTTCACCGTCGCCTCGATCAGCGCGGCGGCAAGCTTGAGGTCGCGCATCAGCGCCGAGCCGGCATCGCCGTTGACGATCTTGCGGACCGGGCAGCCCATGTTGATGTCGATGATCGCCGCGCCGCGATCCTCGCTGAGCTTCGCCGCCTCCCCCATCTCGCGCGCGGTGCAGCCGACAAGCTGCATCGAGACCGGCTCCTCGCTCGGATCCCACGCCGCCTTCTGGAGCGACTGGCGGGTCTCGCGGATCGCCGCCTGGCTGGCGATCATCTCGGTGACGTTGAGCCCCGATCCATAGCGCCGCACGATCTTTCGGAACGGCAAGTCGCTGACGCCGGTCATCGGCGCCAGGATCACCGGCGTCTCGATCGTGACGGGACCGATCTTGATCGGTTTCAGCGTGCGCATCAAATCTGCCCAAAAAAGCGGCAATCCGCGTAGCGGCAACTGCGTGCGCGCGCAAGGCTGGCGAGACTCGCCGCGCTCGGCTAGGCGCCCCGCAAATGCCTGAAACCTCTCTCCGAACGGTAGCGATCGTGGTGGCCGGCGGCACCGGCTCGCGTGCGGGCTCCGCCGTCCCCAAGCAATATGCGTCGCTCGGCGGTAACGCCGTGCTCGCGCATGCGATCGCGAGCCTCGCGCGTCACCCTGCCATCGCGGCGGTGCAACCGGTGATCGGGCAGGAACAGAGCGAACTCTATCGCGGGCACATCAAGGTGGATGCGCTGGCGCCGGTCGTCGGCGGCGCGGTGCGGCAGGCTTCGGTGCTCGCCGGGCTCGAGGCGATCGCGGCGGCCGGCGGCGCGGATCGCGTGCTGATCCATGACGCCGCACGTCCTTTTGTGCCGGGCGCGGTAGTCGACCGGCTGCTCGCCGCGCTCGATGGGGATGATGGTGCGGTGCCGGTGCTGCCGGTCGTCGACAGCCTGGCTCGCGATGCGGGGCTGCTCGGCGATCCCGCGCCGCGCGACGGCCTGATGCGCGTGCAGACACCGCAGGCGTTCCGCTTCGGCGCGATCCTTGCCGCGCATCGTGCCGCTGCCGGCGGCAATGCCGGCGACGATGCCCAGCTGGCGCGCGAGGCCGGCCTGCGCGTTGCGATGGTCGCGGGAGACGAGATGCTGGCCAAGGTGACGCACCCCGAAGACTTCGCCGCCGCCGAGCGCCGCCTCGCCGCACGCATGATCGCGCGGACCGCCATGGGGTTCGACGTCCACGCCTTCGATGCCGGCGATCATGTCATGGTCTGCGGCGTCCGCGTTCCCCACGCAAAGGCGCTTGCCGGCCACAGCGACGCCGATGTCGGCCTGCACGCGATCACCGACGCGCTGCTCGGCGCGATCGGCGACGGCGACATCGGCAGCCACTTCCCGCCCTCCGATCCGCAGTGGAAGGGCGCCGACTCCGCCGCCTTCATCGCGCACGCGCGCGATCTCGTGGCCGCGCGCGGCGGCATCATCGATCATGTCGACGTGACGATCGTCTGCGAGGCGCCCAAGATCGGGCCGCATCGCGAGGCGATGCGCGCGCGCATCGCAGAGCTGTTGCGACTCCCGCTGCGGCGGACTAGCGTCAAGGCGACGACGACCGAGCGCCTGGGCTTCACCGGCCGTAGCGAAGGCATGGCGGCGCAGGCGGTCGCGACCATCAGGCTTCCGGAGGATATGTGAGCGCAGCCGCCGACGCGATCGATCTCTCGCGCGAGCTGACCGACCTCGCGCACCGCGTCGTCGACGCGAACCGCGCCGCTGGCTTGCGCGTGGCGGTGGCGGAGAGCTGCACCGGCGGCCTCGTCTCCGCGGCGCTGACCGACATCGCCGGCGCTTCGGACGTGTTCGAGGCGGGCTTCGTCACCTACGCCAACGAAGCGAAGCTCGAGGTGCTGGGCGTCAGCCTCGACGTGCTGGAGACATTCGGCGCGGTGTCGATCGCCGTGGCCTGGGCGATGGCACGCGGCGCGCTCGCGAAGAGCCACGCTGATGTCGCGGTCGCGATCACCGGCATCGCCGGCCCCGGCGGCGGCAGTGAGAAGAAACCCGTCGGCACCGTCGTCTTCGCGCGTGCGGTCCGCGACGGCGATCCCAACGACGTCACCGCCGACAGCCGCGATTTCGGCGATATCGGCCGTTCGGCGATTCGCCATCAGGCGGCGCTGGTCGCGCTCGATCTGTTGCTGCCGTCGACGGCACGCGAGGGGTAGAGCGCGGCGGCGCGGGTCTCGAACGCGCCGATCATCTTGCGGAGCGCGCGATCGAACACCTGCCCCGCCAGCGCCTCGAACATGCGCGACCGAAATGCGAAATCCACCGAGAAATCGACGAAGCAGCCGCCTTGGCCGTCCGCCCGAAAGCGCCAGTCGTTGTGGAGGTGCTTGAGCGGGCCGTCGACATAGTCGACATGGATGCTCGCGGGGCGCTCTTTGGCGACGCGCGAGGTGAAACGTTCGCGCAGCGCGCTGAAGCCGACGACGAGATCGGCGACCATTTCGGTCGGTGAGTCCGAGCGCACCCGCACCGCCGTCACCCACGGCAGGAACTCGCGGTAGCGCGCCACGTCCGCCACCAGATCGAACATCTGCTCGGGCGTATAGGGAAGCTGCCGCGTCTCGGAGTGCTGGGGCACCGGCCTTATACCTGCCTACCAGATCCCGCTCGCACTGAGCGAAGTCGAAGTGCGTGCTCGTAACGCATCGCTCGCGGTACGTCCTTCGACTTCGCTCAGGACGCACGGCCGACGAGCGGCACTCATGCGTTCACTCTCGCCAACTGCTCTTCGCGCGCCGCGCGCATGCGCTCGAAATCGTCGCCGGCATGGTAGCTGGAGCGCGTCAGCGGGCTCGCCGCGACGAGCAGAAAACCCTTGGCGCGGCCGATCGCGGCATAGGCCGAAAACGCATCGGGCTTCACGAACTCGATCACCTTGGCATGGCGCGGCGTCGGCTGGAGATATTGGCCCATCGTCAGGAAATCGATGTCGGCCGAGCGCATGTCGTCCATCACCTGATGGACCTCCAGCCGCTCCTCGCCGAGGCCGAGCATGACTCCCGACTTGGTGAAGATCGAGGCGTCGTGGCGCTTGACGCTCTCAAGAAGCCGTAGCGAGGCATAATAGCGCGCGCCCGGCCGGATCGTCGGATAGAGCCGCGGGACCGTCTCGAGATTGTGATTGTAGACGTCGGGCCGCGCCGCCACGATCGCCTCGACGGCGGCTTGCGCCTTGTTGCGGAAATCCGGCGTCAGGATTTCGATCGTGGTCGACGGCGTCGTCCGCCGCAGCGCCTCGATCACCTTGACGAACTGGCTCGCGCCGCCGTTGGGCAGATCGTCACGATCGACCGAGGTGACGACGATATGGGTGAGGCCGAGCTCGGCTGCGGCATCGGCGACATGCTGCGGTTCGGCATGATCGACGGCCTTGGGCATGCCGGTCTTGACGTTGCAGAAGGCGCAGGCGCGCGTGCAGGTGTCGCCAAGGATCATCACAGTCGCGTGCTTCTTGGTCCAGCACTCGCCGATGTTCGGGCACGCCGCCTCCTCGCAGACGGTGGCGAGGTTGAGGCGGCGCATCAGCGTCTTGGTCTCGGCGAATGCCGATCCGGCGGGCGCCTTGACGCGGATCCAATCGGGCTTGCGGGTAATCGGCGGGCGCGCCGGGACGGTCTGTTCCATGAACAGGCAGATAGCGACCGACGCGCGGGCTTGCCACCCCTGCCCACGGCTCTTAACCCGCACCCACATACCGTTCGGGCTGAGCCTGTCGAAGCCCTGCTCTTTCTTTCTCAAGAAGAAGGACAGCCCTTCGACAGGCTCAGGGCGAACGGCTCTTCCTTTGAGGATACGCCATGTCCGATTTCGAGAGTCTCGTCGCCGGCTATCAGCGTTTCCGCAGCGGCGACTGGCAGCGTCAGCGCGCGCGCTGGGCGGAGCTTGCCGAAGGTCAGTCGCCCGGCGTGATGGTGATCGCCTGCTCGGACAGCCGGGTGGATCCCGCGCAGATCTTCGACGTCGCGCCGGGCGAGATCTTCGTGGTGCGCAACATCGCCGCGCTGGTGCCGCCCTATGAGATCGGCGGTGGCCGCCATGGCGTCTCGGCGGCGCTGGAGTTCGCGGTGACGCAGCTCGAGGTCGGGCATGTCATCGTGATGGGCCACGGCCTCTGCGGCGGCGTCAATGCCGCGCTCACGCACCGCTTCGATGGCGCGCCTCCCGGTGCGGGCGGCTTCATCGCGCACTGGGTCGACATGCTCGACGAGGCGCGCGACCGCGTGCTCGGGGGCGGCGGCGATCCTGCCGATCGCGCCGTCCAGCGCCAGCTCGAGCAGGAGGCGGTAAAGGTCAGCCTCGCCAACCTGCGCACCTTCCCCTGCATTCCGGAGCGCGAGGCGGCGGGCAGGCTCAAGCTCCATGGCACCCGCTTCGCGATCAGCGACGGTCATCTCGAGGTACTCGATGAGGCGACCGGCGTCTTCAGTCGGGCCTGAGCCACGGAACGGATTTCCTCGGGCGGTCGTTACGGGCCGCGTCTTCATGATCCGAGGAGAAGATCGATGACGCTTCGCACGCACCTCATTGCGTCGGCGACGCTGGCGCTCGGGCTCGCCACCCCGCTGCTTGCGCAGAGCACGCCGGCGCCGCTGCCCGACGCGCGGACGCCGGCACAGGCCCAGGCGCAGTATAATATGGGCTACAACGCGCCCAACTCACCGACGCCGGCCACCGGCAATCCCGGTACGACTGCGCTGAACGCGAGCGTTGCCGCCGGCAGCAGCGGGCAGGTCGAGGGCAATGCCGCGGCGCAGGCGCAATATGCCAACGATATGGCCGCCTATCGCGACGCGGTGCGCCAGAACCATCACGAGGCGATGCGCGACCAGGCGCATTATGCGCACCAGCAGCGCGCCTATGCCGATGCGATGGAGGCGTGGCGCATGCAGTCCGACGCGTGCAAACATGGCAACCAGCGCGCCTGCAACGCGCCGACGCCGAGCCCGGCCGACTTCTACTGAGGCTGAGCGATGCCGGCGCCGCGTTGGCGCCGGCATCGCGCGCGTGCTAGGTTGCAGGCGTGACCGAGCAGCGTCCTCTCAACACGGCGCCCCTGCCGCTCAAGCTGCGCGTCGAGGATTATCTCGCGCTCGATGAAATCGGTGCCTTCGCCGACTATGCGAAGACCGAGCTGATCGAGGGGGAGATCGTCTTCGTGAACGCGCAGCACCGGCCGCATGCCCGCCTCAAGATGAAGCTCTACGACGCGCTTCGCGATGCGTTGCTGCAGTTGGGACCGGACATGGTCGCTCTCGTCGAAGCGAGCGTTGCCATGCCCGATCATAGCGTGCCTGAGCCTGATATCGTGCTCACGCGCGAGCCAGACGGAGAAGGCCTGATCCCGCTGTCTTCGGTCACGCTGATCGTCGAAGTCTCGGACACCTCGCTGCGCATGGATCTGGGGAGGAAGGCGAAGCTCTACGCGCGCAAGGGCGTGCCCGAATATTGGGTGGCCGATGTGAACGCGCGCGTGATCCATCAGCTCTGGTCGCCGCAGGGCGGCGTCTATGCCGAAGGGCAGGAGCTGACCTTCGGCCAAATGCTACCCGCGCGAACGATCGAGGCGCTGCGGATCGAAACGGACAAGTTCTAGCGCGCGCGCCAATAGCGGAACGCCTGCTCCTGAATGGCTCGCACCAGCTCGGTCGCGTCCGATCCCGTCCATGATCCCGCATAACCGCGCCGCTCGGCGACTCCGGTCCACCAGCCCTGTCCGGGCAAGCGATCACTCTCGCGCACGACCAGGACCGCAAGCTCCGGTTCGCCGGCCGCCGCGGCGCCCTCATCGATCGCATCAAGCGTCTTGCAGAGCGCCCGCATCTTCGGTCGCGTGAAGCGCTGGCCGAGCGCGCCCAGCAGCTCCGAATAGCTCACCGCCCTGCCCTCGCGCGCCGCCGCGACGAGCAATGCGCGCACCCGTGCCACATCCGCGATCGCGCTGGGGGCGTCGAGGGATATGAGGCCTTCGTGTTCGAGCCACGCAGCCAGCGTTTCGATCGTCATGACGCATGATAGCAGAGCATGCGAGCAATGCCGCGCTTTGATGCAGGCTCCGTCGCCGCTATGATGTGTGAAGAAGGATCGCGATGATGACCGTCCTCGAGACATGGCCGGAACCGAAGCCCATCAAGCTGACGATCGAGGATTTCATGCACCTCGACGAAACCGGTGCTTTCCAAGTCTATGCCAAGACCGAATTGATCGGGGGAACGATCGTTGCGATGAATTCCCAATTGAGCGCTCACGCCCGCTTCAAGAGCCGCCTGTTTCGACGGATCGCCGACGTGGTGGAGGTGGCGCTGCCCGATTACGAGGCCTGGGTGGATGTATCCGTCGCGATCCCGCCGGTCGATATGCCCGAGCCGGACGTCGTGGTGACGCGCTTCAAGCCGACCGGCATGCGCATGCCGGTTCCGGTCGATACGGTCGCGCTCCTCGTCGAGATCGCAGACACCACGGCGCGTTACGACCTCGGAACGAAGGCTCTGCTCTACGCTTCCGCGGGCGTGCCCGAATATTGGGTGGCCGACATCGCCGCCGGATCGATCCACCAATTTTGGAAACCGGAACCGGACGGCTATGTCGAGCATCGCCAGCAGTCGCTGGGAACGAGACTCGAAGCTGTCTCGACCCCGTTAGCGATCGACATTCCCGAAGCTTGAGCTACCGCGTCAGCTTCTTGTAGGCCCCCGCGCTGGCACGGTCGGCGGCGTCGCCGAGGCGGCGGCGCTTGTCTTCCTCGTAGCTCTCGAAATTGCCTTCGAACCATTCGACATGGCTGTCGCCCTCGAAGGCGAGGATGTGCGTCGCCAGCCGATCGAGGAAGAAGCGGTCGTGGCTGATCACCACCGCGCAGCCGGCGAAATTCTCGATCGCTTCCTCGAGCGCGCCGAGCGTCTCGACGTCGAGGTCGTTGGTCGGCTCGTCGAGCAGCAGCACGTTGCCGCCGCGCTTGAGCATCTTGGCGATGTGGACGCGGTTGCGCTCGCCGCCCGAGAGCTTGCCGACGTTCTTCTGCTGGTCCTGGCCCTTGAAGTTGAAGGCTCCGACATAGGCGCGCGTCGACATGTCGTGGCCGTTGACCTTGACGTAGTCGAGCCCGTCCGAGACCTCCTCCCAGACGTTCCTCTTGGGATCGAGGCTGTCGCGGCTCTGGTCGACATAGCCGAGATGGACCGTCGAGCCGATCTCGATCGTGCCGCCGTCCGGCTTTTCCTGGCCGGTTATGATCTTGAACAGCGTCGACTTGCCCGCGCCGTTGGGCCCGATCACGCCGACGATGCCGCCGGCCGGCAACGTGAAGGAGAGATCGCCGAACAGCTTCTTGTCGCCGTAGCTCTTCGAGATGTTCTCGACTTCGATGACCTTGCCGCCGAGCCGCTCGGGCACCTGGATGACGATCTGCGCCTTGCCGGGCGTGCGGTTCTCCTGCGCGGCGACGAGCTGATCGAACTTCGCGATGCGCGCCTTGGACTTGGTCTGGCGGCCCTTCGGACCCTGACGGATCCACTCGAGCTCGTCCTTGATCGCCTTCTGGCGGCCGGACTCCTCGCGCTCCTCCTGCTCGAGCCGCTTCGCCTTCTTCTCGAGATAGGTCGAGTAATTGCCCTCGTAGGGGAAATATTTGCCGCGATCGATCTCGAGAATCCAGCCGACGACATTGTCGAGGAAATAGCGGTCGTGGGTGATCATCAGCACCGCACCCGGATACTCCTTGAGGTGGTTCTCCAGCCAATCGACGCTCTCGGCGTCGAGATGGTTGGTCGGCTCGTCGAGCAGCAGGATCGAGGGCTTCTGGATCAGCAGGCGGGTGAGCGCGATGCGGCGCTTTTCGCCGCCCGAGAGATTGTCGACCGCCCAGTCCGACGGCGGGCAGCGCAACGCCTCCATCGCGATCTCGAGCTGATTGTCGAGCGTCCAGCCGTCGACCGCATCGATCTTTTCCTGAAGGGTGCCCATCTCCTCCATCAGCGCATCGAAATCGGTGTCGTCCTTGGGATCGCCCATCTCGGCCGAGATCGCGTTGAAGCGATCGACCATGTCGGCGACTTCGCGCGCGCCGTCCTTGACGTTCTCAAGGACGTTCTTCGAAGGATCGAGCTGCGGCTCCTGCGCGAGATAACCGACGGTGATGTTCTCGCCGGGCCACGCCTCGCCGGTGAACTCCTTGTCGATGCCGGCCATGATCTTCATCAGCGTCGACTTGCCGGCGCCGTTGGGCCCGACGATGCCGATCTTGGCGCCCTGGTAGAATTGCAGATTGATGTTGCTGAGCACCGGCTTCGGGGCGCCGGGCCAGGTTTTGGTCATGTCCTTCATGACGAAAGCATATTGCGCGGCCACGGGCGGCTCCGAAAGGCAGAGGGGATGGAAGACGCGCGCGCCTCTAGGACAAGGCTGGCGCCAAGGCAAACATGGGATGCCCTGCGGCGGCCTGCAACGGCCGGTGCTGGCGCGGCGCGAAAAGCACGCTAGCGTGGCACGATGCGATGCGTGTTTCTGTTCGGTCTGCTGCTTGCCGCCCCCGCCGCCAAAGCCCAGGTGACGACTGCCGGCGGCGCGACAAATACCGCCTGGAGCATCGTCGAGGGCCTGACGACCGAAGTCGGTCAGCGATTGGCTGGCACCGAGGCGGAGGCACGCGCACGCAGTTGGGCGGTATCGACGCTCACCGGCCTCGGCTTTGCCAATGTCCATGTCGAACCGTTCGAGATGCCGGTCTGGGTGCGTGGCGCCGAAAGCGGCGAGATCGTCGCACCCTATCCGCAGCGGCTGGCGCTCACGGCGCTCGGCGGCAGCGCGGCAACGCCCTCGAAAGGCGTGACCGGGACGATCGTGCGGTTCGGATCGCTGACCGAGCTCGAAGCCGCCCCGGACGCGGTGGTGCGCGGCAGGATCGTGTTCGTAGACCACGCCATGGGGGCGACGATGGACGCCTCAAGCTACGGCTATTTCGGGCGGATCCGGCGCAAGGGGCCTTCGGTCGCCGCACGCAAGGGTGCGCTCGCGATCGTCATCCGCTCGATCGGAACCGACCGTCATCGCGTGCCGCACACGGGGGAGACCGATTGGGAGCCGGGCGTGACGCCGATCCCGGCCGCAGCGTTGAGCGTACCCGATGCCGAGCAGTTGACGCGCGTGATCGCCCGCGGCCGAGCGGTCACGCTCCGCATTTCGCTGGCTTCGTCCGTTAAATCCCGAGGCAGTTCGGGCAACGTGATCGCCGAGGTGCCCGGGCGCGATCCGTCGTTGCCGATCGTCGCGATCGGCGGCCATCTCGACAGCTGGGATCTCGGCACCGGTGCCGTCGACGACGGCGCCGGCGCGGCGATCACCGCCGCTGCGGCCGAGCGCCTGCTGGTTGGACCGAAGCCGCTGCGCACGATCCGGCTCGTCTGGTTCGGCGCCGAGGAGCCCGGTGATCTCGGCGGCGAGGCTTATGGCAAAGCGCACCAAGCAGAGCCGCACGCACTCGTCGGCGAAGCCGACATGGGCGCCGATCGCGTCTGGCAGTTCCGCGTCGGCAATGCCGACATCGCCGCGCCGCCCTATGCGGCGATGGCGGCGGCGCTCGAGCCGCTCGGCGTCGCGCCGAACCCTCAGGAAGGACATGGCGGCGACTTCCATTTTGTCGCCGATGCGACGCACGCCGTCGTCGTCAACCTGATGCAGGACACATCGCGCTATTTCGAGATCCATCACACCGCGGACGACACGCTCGACAAGATCGATCCGCAGCAACTGGCGCAGGCGGCGGACGCCTGGACCGCCATGCTCAGGGTTGCGGCCAATGCGCCCGAGCTGCCGACGACCGCGTACTCTTCGAAAAAGTAGCTGTGCTCCTGCGAAAGCAGGAGCGAGGCCCGACACGCCACCTACAGCCCTGGGCTCCTGCTTTCGCAGGAGCACAGCGCGATTGCTGCTTCGGATCCTCAGCGCATCGCGTCGAGCAGCGCCGGGATCGGCACGAACGCGAATTGGACCGAGCTGTCCGCGACGCCATAGGGCATGAACAGCAGGTCGCCATGCTTGAGGCCGCCGCAGGTATAGACGACGTTGGGCACATAGCCCTCGCGGTCCTCGTCAGCCGGTGACAGCAGCGGATCGACGGTGCGGCCGATCACCTTGGCGGGGTCGCCCTTGTCGAGCAGCACCGCGCCGATCGAATATTTGCGCATCGCGCCGACGCCGTGGGTCAGCAGCAGCCAGCCTTCGTCGAGTTCGATCGGCGAACCGCAATTGCCGATCTGCACCTGCTCCCAGGGGTATTTGGGGGTAAGCAGCAGATCGCCCTCGCCCCAGCGATCGAGCCGGTCGGAGCGGATCAGGAACAGGTTTTCGCCATCCTGACGGCCGATCATCATATACTCGCCGCCGACCTTGCGCGGGAACAGCGCCATGCCCTTGTTGCGCGCGGCGGGGCCGCTCAGCGGCTGCATCACGAAGCTGCGGAAGTCGGCGGTGCGGAACAGCTCGGAGCGGATCGCCGAGCCATTATAGGCCGTGTAGGTGCCGATCCACTCGATCGTGCCGTCGTCATGCTCGAATTCGACGAGGCGCATGTCCTCGAGACCCTTGCTTTGGCTCGCGGTGATCGGAAAGATCACCGAGCCTGACAACGTGCTGTCCTTATGGCGGTGGATCTCGATCGCTCCATCCGAAAGCTCGCGGGCGTTGTCGGGCGCCGTCGCGAACGGCGGCTCTGGCGCCAGCTCGAAGGTAGCGCCGGGACCCAATATGCCTTCGCGGAACGCCACCGAAGAGATATGCCCCTCGCCCACCGCCCGCAGCGACATCGCGATCCGCCGCGCGCCGCGCGACAACCCGCTCTGGTCCGGGTGCTCGACGATCGAGGGGTTCATCAGCGCCGCGGCGGCATAACTATATTCGTGGCAGAAATAGGCGCCGATCAGCTGCTTCTTCTCGTCGCTGATCCCCCCCTCGTCCAATTCGAGCGCGTCGCGAATCTGGTCGTAGCGGGTGTTGAACAGGTTGCGCGTCTGCCAGTGGCGTGCCTCGAAATCCTTGAGCACCAGCTCGAGCTGGTCATGGGCCTCTTCATCGGTGAAGGCGAGCACCGCGTTCGTAATCCGCCGCGGCCGGCTAGGCCCTCCGTTGAGACCCGCCTCGATCGGAATGTGGAACGGGCGGACCACCACGCGTGACGGGTCGGCCTGCAGCCGCAGCGGCCAGTGAATGATCTCGTCGAGCACGTCCGGCCGTAACCCCCCGGCTTGCAACGTCGTTACAGTCGGCAGTCGTGCTACGAGGTCGCTGCCTCCGAAGCGAGCCGCCCGCCTGCGCTCGCCTTTTCCTGCAAAGACGCCATCGCGCAACAGGCAAATTGATAGGCCAGCACCGATTCCGCGCCCTGGTTGAGATTCACGCGATCGCTCATCAGACCGTCGAAGCAGCCACCATCGTCGGTGCTCGCGATCGGCAGCGAAAGATCGTTGGCGCCCAGATACCAAGTGTGCGCGCGTATCGCGACCTCGCGCCAGCGCGGATCCCCGCTCACCTTCTCGGCGAACAAGGCGGCATCAACCGTCGCCCACGCTTCGAGCGGTTGCTGGTCGAACGGCAGCGGCGCCTGGAACGGCCGGCCGAAGCTGTCCGTACCGACGGCGCGGAACCGGCCCTCGCTCGTCTGGATCGCGTCCAGCCAGTCCAGCGTATCGAAGCCGTCCGCGATCATCTCCGGATCGGCGAGACGCCGACCGGCGCGGATCAGCGCCTCGGGCAGCCGGGCGTTATCATATCCGAGCGTCGGTTCGAACCAGCGCCAGTCCGTGCGCCGGGTGCCGCGCAGGCGCGCCGCCAAGCGACGGCCGAGATCGGCGATCAGCTGCCGCGCGACCCCGTGGCTGGGATAGGCGTCGAGGAGCGCATCGGCGCCGAGGATCGCGAACGCCCACGACCGTTGGTAGGCAAGCTCGAGCGCATGCGGCGCAACCTGATCAAAAAGATGCAAGCCCCAGCGGCGCAAATCGTGACGACGGGCTTCGGCCGCGGTGGCGCCGATGCACCAGAGCGAGCGGCCGAAGCTATCCTCCGAGCCCTCGTCCTCCAGCCACTGACGATCATAGCCCATGAAGTTGCGGAAGCGGCCGCGCTGGCCGTTCCACGCGAACTGCACGAAGGACGCGTAGACCGTCGCGAGTTCGTCCGCCCGTCGGGTATCGCTGCCACCGATACGGTGCATCAGCATGAGCGCCCGGGCATTGTCGTCGACGCAATAGCCGTGATTGCGATCCGGAACGCTGAAGATCGAATGCTGCATCATGCCGCAACTGTCGGTCAGTCGCTCGATCGCATCGAGCCGCGGTGCTTGCGGCTTCAGCGCGGGCCGGTCGCTTCGAAAAAGGCGCGCCGGGCGCGCGAGCAGCGCATCCTGGAAAATCCGCATGTAGGTTTCCGCCGCGCGCTCCCACGTCATGCTGCGGCCGATCGCGTAGGCGCGCTCCCGCATCGCCGACATGCGCTCGGGATCGTCCAAAAGCGCAATGATGCGTTCGGCGAAGCCGCGCGCCTCGCCGAACGGAACCAGTTCGCCGACGCCATCGGCCAGCAGCTCCGCCGCGTGCCAGTAGGGTGTCGATACGACCGGTTTGCCGAGGCCGATCGCATAGGCGAGCGTGCCCGACGTGATCTGGGCCTCGTTGAGATAAGGCGTCACATAGATGTCGGCCGCGGCGATATGGTCGAGCAGGCGATCCTGCGCGGCGAAGCCGTCGACGAACCGGACATGATCGGCGACGCCAAGCTCCTCCGCGAGCGCGATGAGGCCATCGCGATAGGCCTCGCCCTCGCGCGCGACGAGATGCGGATGCGTCGCACCCAGCACGACGTACAGCACGTCGGGATGCGCCGCGACGATCGCCGGCATCGCGCGGATCATCGTCTCAATGCCCTTGTTCGGCGAAAGCAGCCCGAAGGTGAGCAGCACGCGCCGACCGGCGCGATCGAACTGCGGCTTCATCGTATCGGGATCGATGAACGGCCGATCCGGCACGCCGTGCGGTATCACCGCGATGCGATCCGCGGCAACGCCATGGACCCGCATCAGGATCTCTCGACCCTTTTCCGCCATCACCACGAGCTTCGCCGCACGTCGGACCAGGGCTTCGATCACGGCGCGCTGATCGGCATTCGGCTGCTCGAGTACCGTGTGGAGCGTCACCACGACCGGCGCCTGCACGCGATCGAGCAGCTTCAGCAGATAGGCACCGGCCGAACCACCGAAGATGCCATATTCGTGCTGGACGCAGACGATGTCGGCGGCGCTCTCGTTGATCCGATGCGCGGCGGCGACATAGTCGGAGAGTTCATTCTGGGCGACTGTGCAGACGACGTCGGATGGATAGTCGTAACCTTCCGGGCGATCATTCATCGCGTATATGTCGAACGCGGCTTGCGGAAATCGGCGGCTCAGTGCGGAATAGAGATCGCAGGTGAATGTTGCGATGCCGCAGAGCCGCGGCGGATGATTGCCGATGAGGGCCACCCGCCGCACCGTTTCGATCCGCTCAGCGTTCATCGTTTCTCCTTCCGCGATCGCGCGCAACACGCAACGCAGACGCATACCTACAACTTACCTATTTAAATGCGCGGCAGCACCGAAAGTTGCGTTAACTCGTGCTGCGATGCAACGAGGACGGGCGCAAGGCGTTGGGCTCGATGCCGCTCCCGGTCAGTTTGTCGTTGACGGCTAACGTGTCGTCGCTATTGAAATCGCTAGGGACGGCTTGCGGCCGCGCCCGCAAAAGCCTTACGAGATGTTTTTCTAGGGACTGTTAGGGAGCTGCCCGAATGAAGAAGCTGAGCTTTGTCCTTGCCGCTGCGGGCCTGATGGCCCTCGCCGCGTGCAACAAGTCGCCCGAAGCGCAGTCGGTCGAGAACGCCGGCGACAACGCGTCGGCCGCCGTCGACAACGCCGCCGACATGCTCCAGGGCGCCGCGGACAACTCTTCGAATTCGGCCACCGCAGCGGCTCTCGGCAACGCCGCCGACAATGCGCACGCGGCCGCCGACAACATTTCGGATACCGCGAAGTCCGACGCCAAGGCGATCGACAAGAACGCGCAGTGATCCGAAGGATCGCCTGAAGTAGGGCGATCATCGAAATAAAAACGGGCGCTTCCCGCGGGGGGCGCCCGTTTGCTGTTCACGGCACCCTTGGTTTTGGCGGCGGTCGTGACTTGTCAGCGGTGCTGCGGCTCCGCTAGTCGCGATGCCGTGCGTGGGCCTGTAGCTCAACGGTAGAGCCGGCCGCTCATAACGGCTTGGTTGGGGGTTCGAATCCCTCCGGGCCCACCACATTGCACGCCGCACGCGCACGGCGTAAGCGCGCAGATGTCGGGGAGTGGCGCAGCCTGGTAGCGCATCTGCTTTGGGAGCAGAGGGTCGCAGGTTCGAATCCTGTCTCCCCGACCACCTAACACGAGGCAAGACGGGGTTTTCGAGGTCTCTGCGGGAGGCTGTCATACCTAAATTTCGCTCTGTGTGTACGCCCTGTATAGGAGAAGTGACCCGCGTATTAGCTAGCGAAGTGGCTGAGTTTGCAATCGCCGCAGACGGTCCGCGCTTGTAATTCTTGCGTCTCGCCGCCGGGCGCGCGCTCGCAGCTTCGCCCAGCGCTGCATCGCCTCTCTTTTCGTCACCGCCAGAATGGTCGCCGGCGTGATATCGCTGCGGGCGCTGCCGGGAAAAAGGATCGTCGTCACCTCGCTGCCGACGCTTTCGAGCGGGTCGGCGACCCGGTCGCAGACGCGGTCGGTTCGGCGCGCGCAAAGCTCGCGACCGATCGCGCGATGCAAGGCCAGCGAACCCTCGCCGAGTTTGCTGTACGGCCCCGTGTCCGCGACGATGACCGGCACGACGCGGCCGCGTGCGACCACGACGCCGAAATCGCCGACGCCGACGCCGGTCAGCCGCGCGAACTCGCCGGCGGCGTCCGAGGGGCCCGCTTCGGGAATGACGACATAGGGCACGGCATCCGCGTCGACCGGCACTTCACGCCCGCGGCGATCGTGCAGCATCAGCGACGTCGGGCATTGATCGGTGCGCCCGTGCCGGGGCCCGCAGGCGAAGGGCGATCCGTCGAGGTCGACGGCGAGCTTGGAGGTATAGGCGATGGCGCCGCCCGGCAGGCGCCGCAGCGCGGTGACGGCGTTCGGATCGTCCGCGCAGTCCGTGTAGCGCGAGCGATGGCCGCGGAAGGTCTTGGCACGATCGCACATCGCGAACTCGCGGCGATAGTCCTCGTCGATCGGTGTGCCCGCCGGCAGGTCCACGCCCTTCGGCCATGGGGACGGCGGCGCCGCCGCTGCTGCGAGCGGAACGAGAGCACAGAGGATCGCGAGCGCGCGCACGCCGCGCCCATCCGACGCGAATATGATCTTCGAATGTCGGTTCTGAAATCCGTCCCGTCTATCGCCGCTGGAAACCATCGCGCCGGCGCGCGACCTGGTGCAAAGATAACCTATGGCGAGTTTCCGGTGTGCGCTTGCGCTGCTTTACCTTCTGATCGGCGCGCCGTTGCGGGCCGGCGACGTTGCGCTGACGTTTGATGATCTGCCCACCTATGGCCGGTTCAGGACGGTGGCGGAGGCGCAACGCCTCACCGGCGGGCTGCTCGACGGGCTCAGGCGCAATCGGCTGCCGGCCATCGGCTTCGATAACGAGAAGCAGCTGGAAGGGCCGGACAAGGCGGCGCGGATCGCGCTGCTGACGCGCTGGCTGGATGCCGGGATGCAGATCGGCAACCACGGCTATGCGCACCTGTCGCTCGATCGCACGCCGCTCGACCGCTATGTCGCGGACACTGCGCGCGGCGAGACGATCACGCGGCCGCTGCTTGCCGCACATGGCGAGACCGAGCGCTGGTTTCGCTATCCCTATCTCGAGAGCGGCAATTCGCTGGCGGTGCGGCGGGCCTTCGAGGCGTGGCTGACGGCCCACGGCTATCGCGTCGCGCCCGTGACGATGGAGAATGCCGACTGGGAGTTTGCCGACGTTTATGACGATGCGCTCGGGCGCGGCGATCAGGCGGCTGCCTCACGCGCTCGCGATCAATATCTCGAGTTCACCGCTGCGGCCGTGGCATGGTATCGCAAGGCGTCGGTCGCGCTCTTCGGGCGCGAGATCCGGTTCGTCTTCCTGCTCCACGCCAGCCAGCTCAACGCCGACAGCATGGATGCGATCGCCGCCATCCTCGCGAACAATCATCTGAAGCCCGTCCGCCTCGAAACGGCAATGCGCGATCCGGTCTACAGGATCCGCGACGATTATGGCGGGCCGGATGGCGACGAGTGGCTGTCGCGCTGGTCGTTCACGTTCCACAAGGACTTGCCGTTCGAGAGCTTTCCGGCCGTTCCGGCGGGCATCGACGCAACGGAGAAGGCGCTCACGCGATGACTGACCGGCGGATCGCGAGGCAGGCGTCGGCGGAGGATGCGCAAGCGATTGCGATCGGGAGGCCGCGCTAGCGCGCGCGCCGGCCGACAATGGTGCGGACGTGCCGCGTCGGCGACGTCTGACAGAGATGATCCGCGTACGACCGACCCGCCACCGCGTGGCCTGGACCGAAATCGATGATGCCGAACTCCGCCAGCGATGCGACCGAGGTGAAGTGTTGAGGGACATCGCGCTTGCGCTCGATAGAACCCAGGAAGCCTGTCGCACGCGCGCCAACAAGCTCGGCATTCCCTGCCGATCGAGCTGAGACCCTTGGATCGGCTCAGAAGCGGCCGTCGAGGGAGATTTGGACAGTGCGCGGTCGTAGCGGCGTTTCCTGCAATCCCCGCGCGACCGAGAACGGGTCGCCCAGCGCGAAGCGGTTGCCGGCGCTGTCGGCGAGATTGGTCATGTTGAGCGTGACGCCGAACCGCTCGCTCCCGACGCGCAGCGCGAGCGCGTCGTCGACATAGGCGCCCTGTGCGATGTTTAGGATCGGGCCGACGCCGAGCCTTGAATGGCCGACATAGCGCGCCCAGCCATCCACCGTCAGGGCCAGCGACCCGGCCAGGCGCTTTCGCCATGTGAAGCCGGCGCGCGCAATGAAATCGGGAATGTTCGGCAGCTCGGGATCCCCTGACTGCACGAACGCCGCCACCGGCCGATCGAGATCGCTGTCGTTCGCTGTCAGTGAGACATCGAGCGATAGGTCCGCTGTCGGGCGCCAACCGATCCTGGCCTCGCCGCTGCGGACCAGTCCGCTGCCGATGTTCGCCGTGTAGGGAAGCCCATCGAGCCCCACGAGGTCCGCCTGGATATGTTTCCAGCGCGAGCGCGCCAGCGTCATCGCGCCATCCCAGTGCGATCCCGCCACGCGCAGCCCGATCTCGACGGTGCCGATCGCATCGCCGCGGAACCGCTGCACCTGCAGCGCGCTGCCCGTATCGGACACGGAAAGACCGCCGGGTCTGAAGCCCTCGTCATAGCGCACGAAGACCTGCAGCCGGCGGGAGGGCCGCCAGCCGAGCGCGATCGAGGGCACGATCCGCGTCTGGCTACGATCGCCGTCGACTTCGCCACCGTCGCTCTTGAGGTCGACCGGGCTGCCGGCGAGATGATCATAGCTGAGGCGCGCGCCCGCGGTCACATAGAGGCGCGCGATCGTCCGCAACGTCGCCTCCCCGAAGGCGGCGCCCTCGTAGACGTTGTTGCGCACGCCGGTGATCCGCATGCCGCCGACGACGCGGCTGATCCGCTCGTGGTCGCGCAAAAGGGCGCCGCCGACCAGCCAGCCGGTACCATCGGAATTGGATCGGCTCAGCCGCGTCTCGTTGGCGAGCAAGGATATGCTGTTGCTCTGATCATAGGCACGCCCTGGGCTCCCCGCCGGCGTGAAATCGTAGCGGCTGCGCACGTCCTGCTGCACCACGTTGGTTGACGAGGCCAGCTGCAGGTCGTTCGTCCAGGAACGACGGACAGTGACTCCGCCGACCGCATAATCATTGTCGAACGGCTGCGCGATCGCGCTGCTGCGCGTCAGCGGCGGCAGGCCGCGCTCGGCATACTGCCCGTCGGCGCTGTGGATGTCCTGCAGCGCCGCACCGAGATCGATCGTCCAGTCGCCGAGCACAGCCGTCAGCGCCAGCCGCCCGCCGACGGTCGCGCCATGATTGACGTCGCGGATGTTGCGTCCGGCATCGTCGATGTAGCCACCGTCGACATTGCGATAGCCGATAGCGCGCAACCCGGCGCGATCGCCGATGAGCGGTATGTTCAGCATCGCGGCGATATCGCTGCCGGGGCCGCCATGGGCGGTCGTCGCAAGGCCTGCGGTCGCCGCGCCTTCCACACGGTCGAGGTTTACGGAATTGGGGACGATCCGTACTACGCCGCCGAGCGAGCCGGCGCCGTACAGCGTGCCTTGCGGGCCTTCGAGCACCTCGATCCGCTGGGTGTCGTAGGGAAGCAGATCGGGATCGGGCGCGTTGTAGTTAAGCCGGAAATCGCCGAGATACTGCCCGACGATCGCCTGGCTCGGCCCGTTGAAGCTGGAGTCGGCGACACCGCGGATGAACAGCTTGTTGCGACCGGGGCCGAGCTGCGTTGACGAGAGCGACGGCACCCTCTCGATAATTGCTTCGCTGCCACGATCGACTTCGGGCGTGCTCATCGCATAGCCGTCGAGCAGCACGGCGGAGCCCGCATAGGCGGAGAGCGCGGTGCCGCGCTTGCTCGCGCTGACAACGATGTCGTCGGTGCGGTACGCCCGCGTCTCGCGGTCGTCTTGCTCGTGCGCTGGCGGCATCCGTCGAGCGGCCGGGGCCGCGGCGACGATCCGAAAGGTCAGTGCATCGATGCGGATCACACGCGCCGGGAGCCCCGCGAGCAGGCGATCGAGCGCCCCGCCGACGGTCATGCGGCCGCGCAGCGCACGAACCGGCAGCGCTGCGAGCCCTGCATCGCCGAGCCCGATGCTGACGCTCCGTTGCGTGCCGAGCGCGATGATCGCGCGGCCGAGCGGTCCTGCGGCGATATCGATGCGGTCGGTCGTCGGCGAAGCGTTCGCAGCCGAGGCCGCGATCAGCGTCAGCGCAACGGCAACCGCAACCTCAGCGCCCCGCACCGGCGGGGAGCAGCAGCCAGACCGCACCGCGCCGCACCGCCTTCACGTCGAGCAGCGCTTCCAGCTTGCGTGGCAGCGCGTCACGACTGCCGGCGACAACGATCACCCCGGTGAAGCGCCGTTCGGCGATTGCGGGCGAGACCTGCAGCGGCACGCCTGTCGTGGCGCGGATCTCGGCGGCGACCTCCGCCAGGCTGCGATCGTCGAAGCTGAGCCGCGCGTCGCGCCAGCCAGCGACATCGGCGAGCGCGACATGGCTGCGGGTCGGCGGCGCCGGACCGTCCGGATCGCGCAGTCGGTCGCCCGCCCCGAGCCGCAGCGCGTCGCTGTCGGGATTGTAGAGGACCGCGCCCGATGCGACCGACACCTCGGTCGCCGCCGCGCGGCGCCGGACATCGAACACCGTGCCAAGATCTTCGACGCGCGCGCCGCCGACGCGCAATTCGAACGGGTGGCGGACATTGTGGGTGACCGTGAACAAGGCTTCCCCGCTTGCAAGCTCCGCCATCCGCGGATCGCGGCGATCGAGCAACAGCTTGGTGTCGCCGTCAAGCACGATCCGCGTTCCCTCGCTCAGCACGATGCTGCGCGTCTGCCCCGGCGCGGTAGTCACCGCATAGGTTGCA
>Ga0213875_10000570_pt1 | contig 30105 bp, 27 predicted proteins | sample BarmaccomBMRX_R8_FD_160105 | JGI IMG/M metagenome (GOLD analysis project Ga0213875, IMG submission 160105) | Root-associated microbial communities from Barbacenia macrantha in rupestrian grasslands, the National Park of Serra do Cipo, Brazil - RX_R8 | ecosystem: Host-associated > Plants > Roots... | reverse complement strand
CAGAGCAACCCGGGCGAGCTGATCGCCGATCCGGGACTGCGCCTGGGCCAGCAGAAGTACCCGGAATTCCGCGACGCCGAGCACCTCCCGGAACCGGGCGCGCTCTGGCGCCGCCGGCCCGGCCATCAGGACGCCCTGTCCATGTCATCTGCTCCAGTCATGTTCCAGGGCAACCAGCGGCAGGGATTGTCAGGACTCACGGTCACCACGCATCTCATCACCCCCTTTCCAGCGGCAGGCGCGACTCGAAGTGCTCGCGCTACGGCCAGCCGAAATCTCGTCTCATCCAGCTCGCACCTCCCATCACCATGTTCGGGATGCCCCGCGGTCCAGCTAAGCAGGCCATGCTGCCAGCACACTGCCAGCGCGCTGCCACGCCGCGGGAGTCGGCGCTCAGGTGGACGGAAACGACTGCCCGGTCCCGGTTCCGGCGCCGCTGGGTGCCGCGGGCGGCCGGTGAACGCTCACCGGCCGGCGCGGCGGCGGTCGATGACGCGGACGGCCTTGCCCTCGCTGCGAGGTATGGTTCCCGGCGGCACGAGCACCACGGTGATGCGCAGGCCGGTCTGGTTCCGCAGCGCCGCTTCCAGGCGGGACCGGAGCAGCGGGAGGCCGCCGTCGTGGGCCGGCTCGCATTCGACGGTCAGCTCGTCCAGCGCGCCGGGCCGGTCGACGATCACGCGGTAGTGCGGCGTGACGCCGCCGGCCTCCAGCAGCGCGTGCTCCACCTGCGAGGGATAGAGGTTGACCCCGCGGATGATGAGCATGTCGTCGTGACGGCCGCGCAGGCCGGCCAGGCGGGCGGTGGTCCGCCCGCACCGGCAGGGAGCGGGGTCAACGCGCCCGATGTCGCCGGTGCGGTACCGCAACAGCGGAAGCGCCTCGCTGGTCAGCGCGGTGAAAACGAGCTCGCCTTCGGCACCGGGAGAGACGGGGCGCCCGCCGGCCGGATCCACCACCTCGACGAGGAAGTGGTCCTCGTTCACGTGCAGCCCGGAGCGGGCGGTCAGGCACTCCGCGGCCACCCCGGGGCCGTACATCTCCGACAGGCCGTAGAAGTTGACGGCCCGCAGCCCGAGTTGCCGCTCGATCTCCTCCCGCATCGCCCGGGTCCACGGCTCGCCGCCGAACAGCCCAAGCCGCAGCCGCGGCGGCGGCGCGTTGCCCGCCGCGCCGCCGGTCCTGTCGAGCACCTGAGCGATGGCGAGGGCGTACGACGGGGTGGCGACCAGGACCTCGGCGCTGAAGTCGCGAAGGAGCATGGCCTGCCGCGCGGTGTTTCCCGCCGAGACCGGCACCATCATGGCGCCGATCCGCTCACCGCCCTGATGGAAGCCCAGGCCGCCGGTGAACAGGCCGTAGCCGTTGGCGTTGTGTACCACCATTCCCGGCCTGACCCCGGCCATGGTCATGCACCGCGCCATCAGCCCGGTCCAGGCGTCCAGGTCGGAGCCGGTGTAGGCGACCACCGTCGGCTTGCCGTGCGTGCCGCTGGACGCGTGGACGCGGACCAGCCGCCGGCGGTCCACCGCGATCATGCCGAACGGGTACTGGTCCCGGAGATCGGCCTTGCGGGTGAACGGCATGCGGGCGAGGTCGTCCAGCGAACGGATGTCCCCCGCGGCGGTGATCCCGGCGGCGGCCAGCCGCCGGGCGCCGGGCGGCTGGCCACGCAGCACCCTGGCCACCGCGTCGCGCAGCCTGCCAAGCTGGATCTCCGCCAGCCGTTCCCGCGGCAGCGTCTCGGCCGGGTCCCAGATCACCTCGTCAGCGGGCGCGGGCACGGCCATTCCAGTGCGCCTGGAGATTGCGGACCAGAGCGGGGCTCAGATGGCACCGCGCCTGCTCGGCCGCGAACGCCGCCATGTACTCCCGGAACACGTCGAGCGGTTCCTGCCCGATGCGCAGTGCCCGCCGGTTGGCCACCGCGTTCACCAGCCCGGAGTCGGTGAGTGCCTCGATGCGGGCGGCGAGCGCGCGGTCCACGGCGGTTTGCTCGACCACTTCGTCGCACAGCGCGGCGGCGTCCGGCTCGCCCGCGGTCCATTCGCGGCCGGAGAATATCGCCTGCCGGGCGGCCCGGTCGCCGACGAAGCGCGGCAACCGCAGGTTGGACGCGCCGGGAATGATGCCCTCCTTGCGCGCGGGCAGGAACAGCCGGGAGCCGCGGGCCGCGATCACGTGGTCGACGACGTGCAGCAGCTGGCAGGCGCCCCCGACGGCGAACCGCTCCACCACGGCGATCCACAGCTTCTCGCCGGTCACGTCGGGGCGGCCGGCGTCCTCGGCGATCCCCCGGTAGATCTTGTGCACGTAGCCCAGGTCGCGCAGCAGGTAGAAGAGGTAGTCGAGGCGCCCGGCGTACAGGTGGGTGAGGTTGAGCCCGGCCCCGAACACGCGCACCCCCGGGTAGCGGGGATGATCCACCACGCCGCCGCGCAGCACCCCCACCTCGATGTCCGGATCGAGCAGGATCAGGTCCACGGCACACTCGGTGGCGCCCAGTGTCGTGCCGTCCTCCGCGTTCAGGTGCTCCGGGTTGCGCAGCTCGAGGACGCCGGCCCGCCCCTCCCGGCGGAGCAGCACCGGCCCGAGGTCCACGCGCCCGGCGGCCCGCAGTTCCCCGGCCAGCTCGCGGGCCATGACGGTGGGCCGCAGCATGGCTCCGATCAGGTGCCGTCCCTGCTCGGGCACGGCGAGCACCCGCGCGACGAACGTGCCCTGGGCCAGCTCGACGCCTTCCTTGGCGGGGAGCTCGCGTGCGCGTTCGGCGGCCAGGTCCGCGGGTGCCGGGACGAGTCCGGGAACACGTTCGGCGGCCCGGGTGAGAAGCTCCTCGACCCGCAGCGCCGCGGTTCGCCCGGCGGTGAGCTCGTCATACAGGGCGGCGGCGTGAGCCGTCAGGTACCGCTCCCGGGCGTCGTTCATCAGGCCCGCGATCGTCTCGGCGGCGTCCCGCTCGGCGGCGGTGCGCCGCGGGCGCCCCGGCAGCCGCCTGGCAAGCTCGCCGCCGCGTACCAGGAAGGAGCTGACCGCCGCGGATGCCGCCGCGAACGAGGCAGCCGGGTCCGGGGAGGGCGCCGATGCGGCCCAGCGCGCGCCGTCGGCGGCCGGCAGTCCCGCTCGTTCGACAACCGCGACGATGGACCGGACCTCGTGCACGGCTCCATCATGAACAGCGCTGGCCGCCCGCGTCCAGACGGGGCGGGCGCCCGCATGGCGGCGAGCACGGTGACGGGTGAGCCACGCCCTCTGAGGCCGTTCCCGGGGCCGCTGCGGGACTTTCGCCGGCTGGGTGGGCCGGAATCACCGCGATCGGGTGATTCCGGCCCGCCGGGGCAGGCGGGAGGGTGGGTCCTAAGCACTCACAGGAGAGGCCTCCCATGGGCATCATCACCGCAGCCGCCAGACTCCGCTCTCCGGCCCCACGGGGCTCTCCGGTCCCGCGGGCGCCGGCCCGCCAGCACCGCAAGGGCGGCGGGGTCGCCCTGGTGACCGGGGCGTCTTCGGGGATCGGGGCGGCCGTGGCCGACTGCCTGGCCGCCGGCGGCTGGCGGCTGCTGCTGTCCGGGCGGGACACCGGCCGCCTGGAGCGCGTGGCGGCCCGCACCTCCTCGGTTCCGCTGCGCGCCGACCTGGCCTCCATGGCCGCCGTTCATGAGCTGGCGCGCACCGCGCTGACCGCCGCCGGGCGGGTGGACCTGCTGGTGGCCTGCGCCGGGGTCGGCTGGGCCGGCCCGTTCACCGCGATGCCGGCCGGCCGGGCCGAAGAGCTCCTGATGGTCGACCTGGTCTCGGTGATCGAGCTGACCCGGCTGCTGCTGCCGCAGATGCTGGACCGGCACCGGGGCCAGGTCGTGCTGGTCGGGTCGATCGCCGGCAGCGTCGGAGTCGGCGGCGAAACGGTGTACTCCGCGGCCAAGGCCGGGCTGAACGCGTTCGCCGAGGCGCTGCGCTACGAGCTGCGCGGCACCGGGGTGCGCATCACCCACGTCATCCTCGGCGTGGCCGACACCCCGTTCTTCGCCCGCCGCGGCGCGCCGTACGCCCGGGCCCGGCCGCGGCCGGTCCCGCCGGACCGGGTGGCCGCCCTCATCTGCGCGGCCGCGCTGCACGGCCGCGAGGACGTGTTCATACCCGGCTGGACGAGGCTGCCCGGCATGGTCCGCGTCACCGCCCCGTCCCTGTACCGCCGCCTGGCCACGCTGTTCGGCTGAACGGGCGGCACCGCGCCGGCTGCCCGTTTGCCCGGAGGCGACGGCGGCCGGCGGCGCGAACGGCGGCGTTCTGGGTGGCCGGCAAAGACCGATTCCATCGCGTTCACGAGCGAAAAGCGGACTCGGCCGGTATAACCGACCAAGGGCGAGCACGCGCGACGTTTCCGGCGGGCTCGGACCGACGAATGCTGAACGTGAGGAAGGAGGAACCGGGCGTGAGACCTGTCCGCCCCTGGTTCTCAGGAAACACGGTCGCGGCGAGCGCCGCCGCGGTGCTCGCCTCGGGCGTTCTCGCAGCCTGCAGCGGCAGCAGCCCAAGCAGCAACACGACACCGCAGAACAGCTCCAAGGCGCCGATCACGATCGGCGCGTCGCTGTCCGAGACCGGCGACTTCGCCGCCGACGGCCAGGCGTTCGCGAAGGGGTACAAGCTGTGGGTCAAGGACGTGAACGCTCACGGCGGCCTCCTCGGCCGGCAGGTGAAGCTGATCATCCTGAATGACAACAGCTCGCCGGACCAGGTGGTGACCGACTACCAGACGCTGTTCGGCCCGGACCACGTGGACCTTGCCTTCGGGCCGTTCTCCTCGTTGCTCACCGAGCCGGCTTCTTCGGTCGCCGCGCGGTTCGGCATGGCGTTCGTGGAGGGGGCCGGCGGCGCGCCGTCGGTCTTCGACACGCCGTCCAACCAGGCCGACCACAACGTGTTCGACGTGAGCCTGCCGATCGCGGACGAGATGGTGCCGTTCGTGAACTGGATCGCCAAGCTGCCCCCGAACGAGCGGCCGAAGACCGCCGCCTACCCGATGGCGCAGGATCCCTTCGCCGACCCGCCGGTCCAGCTCGCGCAGACGATGCTGCAAAAGCTCGGGGTCCAGACCGTGTACTCCAACGTCTTCCCGGAGGAGGTCTCGGCCTACAAGGCGCCGGCGGACCAGGTGGCGGGCAACAACCCGCAGCTCGTCGTGCTCGGCTCCACCGACGTGCCGACCGTCTCGGCCTTCATGTCGGCGTTCGAGCAGCAGCACTACACGCCCAGGATGTTCATCGCGGCGGCCGGCCCCGACCAGGGCGGATCGTTCACCTCCGCGGTCGGCACGGGCAACGCCGACGGGGTCATGGTGCCCAACGGGTGGTACCCGGGCTACGCCAACCTGGCGAGCAAGCAGATGGTCAGGGAGTACATCGCCCAGTACGGCGGCAGCGCCTCCGGCGTGAACGCGGACGTGGCCGAGGCTTACTCGGTCGGTCAGGTGATGGCCCAGGCCGTCACCGCCACCGGCGGCACCGACAACGCGAAAATCATCAGCTACCTGCACAGCAGCGTCACGCTGAGCAGCGTTCAGGGGCCGGTGAAGTTCGACTCCCTCGGCGAGAACGGCGCCGCCGCGTCCTTCGTCTTCCAGTGGCAGAGAGGCAACTTCAAGCAGGTCCTGCCCACGGGCGCCGCCGGTTCGGTGTCGATCCTCGCCACGAAGCCGGCCTGGACCGGCTGAGCCCCGGCGCCCGCCCCCGGCGCCCGCCCCCGGCGTGAAACTTTCGCCCGAATGAACTTTCCGGATCGAGCGGGTTACCTCCTTGCCGCGAATCAGGCACAAGATCAGCATGTGCCGGAAATTTCATCAATATCGCATTAGGGTGACGGCATCCCATATTCGTGGCCGCCTGGGGCCGTTGGCCCCTGGGGGTCGCTCGCGCCGGCAGCACAGCGGCGTGAAAAGAGCGCGTAAGCAGCGAGGATATCGACAGTGGGGAACCATGGGGTTGCGAGCGCCAGGTCGCGCGCCGGTAGTACCAGCCAGCACGCCAAGCAATCGGCGACCTTTCGCAGCCGCGGACCGCGAAGGCTGACCCTGCGGGACTGGCCGGTCTCGTGGCGGCTGCTCGCGGTGATCGTCGTGGCGCTCGTCATGGGCCTTGCCTTCGGCGGCCTGCGGGTGGCGGCCGCGGCCGGCAGCGCGGGCCAGTTCGGGCGCGTCTCGCAGCTTGCCCAGCTCGGGCAGCAGGTCACCGGGCTGGTGCAGGCCCTGGAGGACGAACGCGACGAGACGACGGGGAACCTCCCTGTCACCAGCCCCAGGAACCTGCAGCCCTGGTACAGCGCGACGAACGCCGCGGCCGCCAGGGTCCAGGCACTGGCCGCCGGTATCGGCGGTTCCTTCCCCGCGAACATCCAGGCCAAAGTGGCCGCCGTGCGCTCCGTCAGCACCCCGTCGGGTCTTGGCGAGCTGCGCAGCACGGCCCAGGCAAGCCAGTCCGCGCTGGCGGTCATCGCCGACTACGCGGCCCCGATCGGCGACATGATCTCGCTGAACGGCCAGATCGCGCAGGGCACCTCCGATGCCAGCCTCGCCAACGACGTCCAGTCGCTCAACTCGCTGTCCCTGGCGAAGGACCAGGCCGCCCAGCAGCGTGCGCTGCTGTTCAACGCGCTTTCACAGCAGATCTTCGCCGACGGCGTGCAGCAGGCACTGATCACCGCGCAGTCCGAAGAGCTCACCGACCTGACCGCGTTCAACACGACGGCCACGCCCGCGGAACAGGGCTCCTTCCGGAACGTCGTCGCCGGACCGCTGGTGAACCAGGCGCAGGACATCGAAACGTACATCCTCAGCGTCGGCAGCCTGAACATCGGCGCCGGCGCCCTGGGCATCGGCCCGAACCGGGCGCCCGGTGTCTGGTACTCGGCGATGTCCGACAGGATCAGCAAGATGCAGCAGGCCGAGCAGGGGGTGGCCGGCAACATCGTCGCCCGTGCCAAGGTGCTGCAGCAGGGCGCGGAGCATTCCGCGCTGTTCACCGCCGTGCTGACCGTGCTGATCCTGCTCATCGTGCTGGCCGGGGCGCTCGCCGTCGCCAGGTCCCTGGTTCTGCCGCTGCGCAGGCTGCGGGCGGGCGCGCTGGACATCGCCGCGGTGCAGCTGCCGGAGCGGGTCCAGCAGCTCGGCGACGCCGCGGACCCCACCGCCAGCCTCGACGTGGAGCCGATCGACGTGCTGTCCGCCGATGAGATCGGCCAGGTCGCCCGCGCGTTCGACCAGGTGCACGCGGAGGCGGTGCGGCTGGCGGGCAACGAGACGATGCTGCGCAGGAACTTCAACGCGATGTTCGTCAACCTGTCGCGGCGCAGCCAGTCGCTGATCGAGCGGCTGGCGCGCATGATCGATTCCCTCGAGCAGAACGAGGATGACCCCGACCGGCTGTCCAACCTGTTCTCGATGGACCACCTGGTCACCAGGATGCGCCGCAACTCCGAGAACCTTCTCCTGCTCGCCGGGCACGAGGGCGCGCGCAAGTGGAGCGAACCCGTGCTGCTCACCGACGTGGCACGGGCCGCGACGTCGGAGATCGAGCAGTACAGCAGGGTGACGCTGAACGTTCAGCCCGGCGTCGCGATCTCCGGGCAGGCGGTGTCCGACGTCGTGCACCTGCTCGCCGAGGTCATCGAGAACGCCACCACCTTCTCCCCCAGGGACACCCAGGTGCACGTGTCGGCTCAGGAGCTGACGAGCGGAGGCGTGCTGATCGAGGTCGCCGACAACGGGGTGGGCCTTCCGGAAGCCATGCTGGCGGAGATGAACTGGCGGCTGGACAATCCGCCCGTCATCGATGTGTCGGTTTCCCGGCACATGGGCCTGTTCGCGGTGGCGCGGCTGGCCGAGCGGCACGGGGTGCGGGTTCGGCTGCGCGCCCGGTCCCCGCAGGGGCTGACCGCTCTGGTGTGGCTACCGGACAGCATCACCGAGCGCGGAACCCGCGCGCACGCCGGGATGCCCCAGGCGCTTGCCGCCCAGTCCGGCGTCCAGGCCAGGCCGGCCGCCGGCGGCCCAAGCCTCACGCCCGCCGCCGGCGCGCCCAGCATCACGCCCGCCGCCGGCGCGCCCAGCATCACCTCCGCCGCGGGCGCGCCCAGCCTCACGCCCGCCCCCGGCGGCCACGGTCTCTCCATGCGCCCGGCGGCGGATGGCCAGTCCGCGGCCGGCGGCCGTGCTGCCGTGCTGCCTTCGCGGTCCGCCACCGCGGCGCGCGAGACGGCGCAGGCGGCCGGGCCCGCGGCGTCGCCGGGGTCCAAGTGGTTCCGCAACCCCCGGTTCGCGGCAGCGGCCACGGCCGGTGACGGCGGCTGGTCGCCCGGGACGGCGACGCAGCCGGGCGGCGGTCCGTCGTCCGGAGCGGACTGGTGGACCAAGGGCACGCAAGCCGCCCAGATCATCGCCGAGCCGGTCCGCGGGGACCAGACGGCCGCCGGGCTGCCCGTGCGCGTGCCGCGGGCGAACCTCATACCCGGATCCGCGGGCGGCGGGAGCCGGGCGGGCGGCGACCTGCCCAGCCGCTCGCCGGGCGGGCACCAGGGGCGGTCGTCTACAGCACCGCGGCCGAAGTGGTCACCCGAAGCCGCTCGCAGCCAGCTCAGCGGCTTCCAGCGCGGAGTTCGCCGCGGCAAGGGCCAGACACTCCGCACCGGAGAGGGAGCCGATCGTTGAGTTACGTATACCGCCAGGACCTGAGCTGGCTGGTCAACGACTTCGCCACGCGGGTCACGGATGTGGCGCACGCGGTCGTGGTATCCGCGGACGGTGTACCGCTGGCGCTGTCGGAGTACCTCCCCGAGGGCTACGCGGGCCACCTCGCGGCCATAACCTCTGGGCTGGTGAGCCTGATGCAGGGCGCCTCCCGGATATTCGAGGCGGGGCCGCCCGCTCAGGCGCTGGTGGTGATGGAGGGCGGCTTCATGATCGTCATGGCGATCAGCGACGGGTCGAGCCTGTGCGTCCTCGCCGCCCCGGAGTGCGACACGGACCTGCTCTCCTACGAGATGACGCTGCTCGTCGAGGCTGTCGGCCACGTGCTGACGCCGGCGGCCCGCACCCACCAGGGCAGCCATCAGGGCTACTGAGCGGCCCCCACCTGGCTGTTCGCGGAAATGCGGGTGTCGATACGGCCCCAGCATGAATTCCTGGACGGTCAGGGCCGGGCTGACGATGGCGGCGGGGCCGCTGGCGCGTCTGGCCCCGCTCAGTGGGGCCGCTGGCGCATCTGGCCCCGCTCAGGCGCTCAGGCGCTCAGGACATCAGCCGACCACGACGGTGACCGTCGTGCCGCCGGGGCTGAAGACCAGGTGGACGTGCGGCTTCCCATGGCCGGTCACGGTGACGGTCACCGTGCCGCTGGTGCCGGCCGCCAGCGTGCCCGACATCGGCGAGACCACGACCTTCTTCGCCAGGCCGGGAGGCTCCGAGACCGTCCAGGCGACGCGGCCACCGGAGGCGGTGACGGTGATGGCGCCCGGGGCCGACCGCGTGACGTAGAGCGTTGCCGGGCTGACCGTCAGCGTCCCGGCGCCCTGCGCACCGCTGGCGGCCGGGGACGGCGACGGGGCCGGGGACCGGGACGGCGGTGGCGCGGAGGCGGTTACGCGCCTGCGCGCGGCCGTCGGGCTCGCGTACGGGTGGCTCGCGGCGGGGGGGTCACCCGCCCTGGCGGTGGCAGCCTCGCCCGTCGCCCTCCCGGCGATGCGGCCGGCGGCGGGGCCCGCGGCGCCGGGCGCGGCCGCGGCGCCGCCCCCACCGCGCCGCGTGCCATGGTGCGGCGGCGCGGCGACCATGGTCACGGCGAAGGTGATCGCCGCCGCGGCGCCCGCCGCGGCGGCGAGATGCGCCGGCCGCGAGTGCCACCACTGCGCCGCGGGCGGGCTGAGCGGCCTGGGGAAACCGTGGTGCCCGAACGCGTAGGGAGTCCGCGCGACGGCCGCCCGGTGCGCCGCGGCCGCCGGGGAATTTCCGGTGGCGGCACGCAGAACCTGATCCCTGAAACCGGCGGGCAGCGCGGCGGCGGAAGCCAGCGGCAGCGCGACGATGGGCGACGCCGCGAGAAACATCGCCGGCGTCATCTCCCGGCGCCGCCGCTCGGAGCAGACCGGGCACCGCTCCACGTGCCGGCCGACGCGCTTGCGCAGCAGGACGGTCAGCGGGCCTTCCCAGCCTTTGAGCAGGGTGTCCAGGTCCGGGCAGTCGCGGCGGCCGGCGCGGGCGACGACGAGCGCGGCGAGCGCGCTCTCCAGCTGATCACGGGCACGCGACAGCAGGGCGTGCGCGTGGTTGCGGGAGATCCCGAGCACGCCCGCGACCTCACCGCTGGCCAGGCCCTGACGAAGCTGCAGCTCGAGGACCCCGCGCTCGGCGGGGCCCAGCCCGGTGAGCGCGTCGCGCACGAGGGCGCGCAGCTCCGCCCTTTCCATGTTCGCGGCGACGTCCGCGGCCTCATCGGTCACGTCCGGCGCCTCGCCGAGGGGTGCCTGTTCGCCGCCGCCGCGCAGCCTCCGGTGGCATTCGTTGCGGGCCACCGCGTACAGCCAGGATCGCAGCCGCCCCGGGTCGCGGAGCCCGGACAGCCTGGATGCCGCGATGACGAACGTGTCCTGCACGGCATCGGCGGCGTCAGCGGGCTCGCGGAGCATCGTCCTGCAGTAGGCGTACAGCGGTGCCGCGTACCTGTCGTACGCTTCGGCGAGCCCTGTGGGATCACCCGCCACAATGGCCGCGACGACATCACTGTCGCGCATTGCACTACCGTAGCGACGCCGCCGCAAATGCGGACAGAAACGGCTGACGTGATTATGCGGGCGAGATAACGGTGCCGCGCTATTCACCGGCGAAGTTGCCGGTGACCTGGGGAAACACCACGGCCCGTTCGGTAAAAATAATTTGAGCTCATACTGAACGGGCGGTGGCGCTACGGTCAGCAACCCGTCGCCAGCCGGTGGCCCGGCCGGCGCGCTGGCGGGCGTTGTCACCGGGCCGCTCGCCCGCGGCCCCCGGAGCCGAACGCGCTGTGATCTGGTCCAGGTCCGGACCAGCCCGGCGGGCACCACCGTCCGCGTGCACATGCGCCGGCCTGGCTGAGCGGGCGGCGCCCGCCTCCCGTTCCCTGTGGTACAAAACACCTGTGGCCCCGCTCACGGCAACCGTCACCACCCACGATTCCGGCCCGGAACCCTACACGCTGGTGGAACTGGCGGGCGAGGCCGACGTGACCGGGAGCGAAGCACTGCACCTCCTGCTGGAGGCCGAAACGCTGAAAAGGCCCGGCCTGCTGATTATCGAGATGTCCGGGCTGCGCTACATGGACTCCTCGGCACTGCAGGCGATCGTGCGCGCGTACCGGGCGCTGGACAACGACGGCGGCCGGCTCGCGCTGGTGAGCCCGGGCGCCACGGTGGCGCGGATACTGCACATGACGGAGGTGGACCGGCTGGTTCCGGTCTGCGCAAGCGTGGAAGAGGCGGCGTCCCTGTAGGCGCCCGCGCGGGGCCCCGGCCCGGATCTCGCCGGCCGGGCCTCTCGCGTGGGTGCCGTGGCCGGTGACGGCCGTCAGGAGCCGCGCGGACAGGGGTAGAACATCGAGGCGTCCAGGGCCACGTCGAACTTCACGGCCGCGAAGCCGTCCGGCGGGGAGTAGACGGCGGCGCAGAAGGTGCGGAACCGGCGCGGCCGCGGGCACCGCTGGCCGGGATCGCACACGTAGTTGTCCTCCGCGTACTCGGCTTCGCCGACCCATTTGCCGGTCGGCTGCTGCCGGGTCACGTCGGCGGTGAAGCCGTCCCAGCCGCACGGTGTGGCCGCGCGCAGCGCGGTGCAGGTGATCCCGTACGCGCGCATGCCCAGCGACTGGGCCGCGAAGCAGTTCTGGTTCAGGTAGCACTCCTCGACCACCGCCCCGTCCGCGTACCGGCGCCCCCACCAGGACAGCCAGGGCGAGTTCTTCCAGAGAGCCGTCATCCCGTGGCGGTGGATCTCGCTGAAGGCGTAGGCGAGGAAGTTCTGCGCGTCGCCGGGGGTGAGCCAGAAACCGGTGGTGGACGGCGGATCGAAACCGTCGATGTCGTCGAGTTCGACGGCATCGAACCCCTTGCGCGCGCACATGCCGATGCGCTCGCTGAGCATGGGCTCGAGCGCGCCGAGCTGGCGCAGATCCACCCAGCGCTCGTCCGGGTAGCCGTAGTACACCGTGCCGAGGACGGTGGCCGGGAAGTAGCCGCGCGGCGACGGGCTGGCGTCGGGGCGGTAGTCCTCCCAGGCGAGGTCCAGGTAGCAGACCGTCTTCGGGTGCCGGAGGGTGCTCGCCTGCCAGCGGGTATGGATCGCCCGGACCTCGGCGGGCGTGGTGAGAAACCCGTCGGTGTCGTAGATGTCGACCGCGTGTCCTCCGGTCCGCTGCAGCGGTGCCGCCAGGCCGATCTGCCAGTCCCAGCGCATCGGGCGGTGATCGGCGGCCAGGTGCGGCGGGTACCAGCACGGCTGCTGCCGGGATGAACCGCAGGGTGCCGGCGGCGGCAGCGGAACGACCTGCCAGCCGAAGCCGGTCTCGGTGGCACCCGCCCGGTTGGCCGTGCGCACGGTCACCCGGTGCGGGCCCGGCCGCAGCGTGCCTGTGTAGAAGACGCGGCTCGCCGGCACCGGGCGCCACCGCCCGCGGTCGATCCGGTACCACTGGGCGGGCGGGCCGTCCGCCGCGCTGTAATGCGGGGGCGCCACCTGGAAGTACTCCTCCGCCGACGCGGTGCGCGGCTCGGGGGTGCCGTTGACGAAGGCCGTCGCGGGCCGCTCGTGCCGCGGGTACGCGGCGACGGGGCTGGGGCTCAGCCGGCTCACCGCGCTGTGGATGACGGTGAACGAGAACGCCGGCGCCTGGGTCTCGACGACCTCCGTGGCGGTCTCCGTGACCCGCAGCCGGCGGCCGGTGTCCGCGTGGCCGGCTATGTAGCGGTCTGCGGCGAACGGCGTGGCGGTGGAGTCCTGGGCGGTGGCGCAGTGCCGCCCGGTGCGCGTGCAGCCTTGCCAGGAGTAGGCGACCTCGAAGGTGAGCAGCGTCATGCCTTTCGGCAGCCGGGGCGGGCGCCAGGTCAGGCCGGTGGCCGTGACCACCGCACCGTCGCGGAACTGGCCGAGGATGCGCAGCGTGCCCTGGTGGACCGGCGGCGGGATGCGCGGGCTCGCCTTGGCGGCGGCGGTCGCGGGGGCGGTGGCCGCGTGGGCCCCGTGCGGGCGGGCGGCGTTCGCGGCGGCGCTTGGCGCCATGGCCGCGGCCCGGGCGCCGAGCGGGCCCAGCGTAACCGCCGTCGCGGCCAGCGCCGTGGCCAGCGCCGTGGCCACCGCAATCCGGAGCGGGGGGGTCAGCTGGCGAAGGCCCATGGCAGGAAGTCCCGGTGCGCATCGAAGAGGTCATCGCACATCGCGACGATCTCCGTCGTGGTCAGTGTGGCGGCCGTGTTCGGGTCGAGCAGCGCCGCCTGGTACGCGCGCTCGCGCGACTCCTCCAGCGCCGCCCGTACGGTCAGCTCCACCACGTTGAGGAACGTCCGGTTCAGCGCGGCGAGCTGCGGCGGCAGCGGGCCGACCGGCGCCGGCTTCGGGCCGCCCGCACCGACCGCGCACGGCACCTCGACGCAGCATTCATCCGGCAGGCTGGAGATCAGCCCGCCGTTGCGGATGTTGACGTGCAACTCGTGCTCGGCACCGGTTTCCAGCGCGTGGATGAACAGCGACGCCAGTTCGTGCGTGGGCTCGACGTCCAGCGGCGCGGCCGAGTCCAGCGCGTGGCCCAGCGATTCGAGCTCGCGCAGGTTCTCCTCGGACCGTGCCAGGTAGTCGCCCACGAAGATGCTGAACCGCTCGATCTGGTCATCGTGGCGCATGAACCAGGGCACGTACTCCGCGGAGTGCTCGCTGGACTCGGTCGGGAAGTACCCGAACCGGCGGAAGATCTCCACCCGGACCCGCCGCCGCAGCCCGGGCGAGCCGTCGATGACCTCGGCCAGCTTTGGGTACAGGGACTGGCCGTCCTGCTCGAAGCGGAGCACCCACGCCTGGTGGTTGAAGCCCGCGGTGAGGAACCGCACCCGGTCCGGGTCGGCGCCGACCAGGCCGGTGAGGAACGCCTGCGTGTCGCGGACCGAGTGGCACAGCCCGAACACCCGGCTGAACCCGGTGCCCTCGTACACGGCCCACGGCAGCATGGCCATCGGGTTGCTGTAGCTGAGCAGGTAGGCGTCCGGGCAGACGTCCTGCATGTCCCGCGCCAGCGCGGTCACCACCGGGATGGTCCGCAGGCCGCGGAAGACGCCGCCGATGCCTATCGTGTCCGCGATCGTCTGGCGCACGCCGTACCGGGCCGGGATGTCGAAGTCCGCCCGGGTGGCCGCGTATCCGCCGACCTGCACCTCGTTGATCACGTAGCCGGCGCCGGCCAGCGCCGCGCGGCGGTCACGGGTGGCGGTCACCGCCGCGCCGGCGCCGAGCTGCGCGGAGATCCTGCTGGCCAGCCGCTCGGCGTGGGCCAGCCGCTCCGCGCTGATGTCGTACAGCGTCAGCTGCAGACGGTTCCGGAACTCCGGGTAACCGCACAGGTCGGTCACGACGTTCCGGGTGAACTCGACGCTTCCGGCGCCGACGAAGGTCACCTGGGTCATAGGCCCTTAGTGTTTCATTCCCGCGTGTTTCAATCAATATCTTGCATATGGCTCGATCTAGCTGCACAATGCTGATCAAACAATGAGGACTTCAAGCATCTCTGGGCGGAGGGCGCGATGGCGAAGCACCGGTTGCGGGCCGCCCTGGCGGGCTCGCTCGCCGTGGCGGCCGTCGTCGCCCTCGGCGCGGCGGCGTGCGGCACCGACGCCAGTTCCGGGGCAGGCGGCAGCACGATCCAGGTCTGGGAGGGCTACACGCAGGTCGAGGCCAGGGTGTTCGCGCACCTGGTGGCCGAGTACGAGGCGCAGCATCCGGGCCAGCACGTCAGCATCCTGTTCGTCAACAACGACAACTCGCTGCAGAAGGTCCTGACGGCCGTACGCGGCGGCAGCCCGCCGGATGTCGCCTACCTCTACGGGTCGTGGGCGCCGAACGTGGCGCAGATTCCGCAGGTGGTGAACCTGACGACGGTGGTCCGCCAGCCGGGGGTCAACTGGGACGACTTCTGGGTCGGCGAGCGCGACGTGGCCACCGTCAACGGCAAGGTGATCGGCGTCCCGGCGCTGGTGGACAACCTGGCCGTCGTCTACAACAAGACGCTGTTCGCCAGGGCCGGCCTGCGGCCGCCGGGTCCGGGCTGGACGTGGCAGCAGTTCCAGGCCGACGCGCAGAAGCTGACCAACCCGGCGATCAAGCAGTACGGCACCGCGTACGTCACCCCGGGCAACGAGGACACGGTGTGGCACTGGGAGGCGCTGCTCTGGGAGGCCGGCGGACAGCTGCTGACCGCGGACGGCAAGCGGGCCGCGTTCGACTCCCCCGCGGGGCTGGCATCCCTGAACACGCTGCGCGCCATGGCCGTCACGGACAGGTCCATGTACCTGGACCCGACGGACTCGGCGTACGACAACCTGTTCAACTCGGGAAAGATCGGGATGCTGGTCACCGGGCCGTGGGACCTCGCGACGTTCCCGAACGTGCACTACGGCGTGCAGATCATGCCGTCCTATCCCGGCACCGGCGGCGGCCACCAGACAATCTCGGGGCCGGACAACTGGGTCGTCTTCAACAACGGCGGCGCCAGCGTCGCCGCGGCGGAGAAGTTCATCCTCTGGCTCACCGCCCCGGCGCAGGTCAGGTACTTCTCGATGCAGACCGGCGACCTGCCGATCCGGCAGTCCGTGGGCGACGTGAGCGGCTTCGGTCAGCAGATGGACCGGACGCTGCCCGGGGTGAGCACGTTCATCACGAACCTCGCCAACGTCCGGCAGGCCAGGCCGCAGATCCCGCAGTACCCGAAGATCTCGCAGGTCCTCGCCAGCATGATCGTCTCGGTCCTGCTCGGCAAGAGCCAGCCGCGCTCGGCGCTGGACTCGGCGGCGCAGCAGGTCAACCAGGTCCTGGCCGCGAGCTGACATGGCGGTTTCCGCGGCGCGGCGCCGGATGGCGGCTTCGGAGCAGCTCGCCGGGTGGGCCTTCGTGACGCCGGGCGTCGCGGTCATCATGCTGTTCGGCGCGGTGCCGATCGCCTGGTCGGCGGTGATGTCCTTTCAGCGGAACAACCTGGTCTCCCCCAGCACGCCGCTGGCCGGGCTGAAGAACTACCGGCAGATGGTGCACGACCCGATCGTGGCGCAGGCCATACAGCACACCCTGGTCTACACCGCGCTGTTCGTTCCCGGGACCATGCTCGCTGGCCTGTTCCTGGCGGTGGCGATGAACCGGAAGGTCCGCTTCATCTCCCTCTACCGGACCGCCGCCTACGCGACGATGGCCATCTCCACGATCAGCGAGGCGATCGTCTTCATCTGGTTGTTCGACCCCTCCTACGGGATCGCCAACTACCTGCTAGGCCTGATCGGCGTGCCGCCGCAGCAGTTCCTCAACTCACCGTCCCAGGCGCTGTACGTCATCGTGGTCATGACGGTCTGGGGCTGGACCGGGTTCGCGACCATCATCTACCTGGCCGCGCTGCAGGGCATCCCGCAGACGCTGCTGGAGGCGGCCGCGATCGACGGGGCAGGCCCCTGGCGGACCTTCCGGCGGGTGACTCTCCCGCTGCTCAGCCCGGCGTCGCTGTTTCTCGCCGTATGGCTCACCATCAACGCTCTCCAGTTGTTCGACGAGGTGTACCTGAGCACGCAGGGAGGCCCGCTCAACGCGACCACGGTCCTCGTCTACTACCTCTATGACCAGGCGTTCCAGCAGTTCAACTTCGGTTACGCCTCGGCCATCGCGTACTTCCTGTTCCTCGTCATCATCGTGATCACCGCGATCCAGTTCCGGGTCGGCCGGCGTTTCACGTACTACCGGTCATGACCGCGACATCGGCAACCTCGGCGCCCGCGCGCGGCGCGGTGCGGGCTTCCGCGAGCGGCGGCGTTTCGCCAGCCCGGCGGCGGTGGCGGCTGCCGTTCAGCCCCTGGCACCTGGTCCTGGTCCCGGCCACGCTGGTGCTGATCTTCCCGTTCGTCTGGCTGCTGGTGACCTCGGTGGAGACACCGTCCGAGGCGCTGCACTTCCCGCCGGTGCTCGTCCCGCACACGCTGCGGTTCGCAAACTACCCGGACGCGCTGAACAGCGCGCCGTTCGGCCGGTTCTTCCTGAACAGCGCCGTGGTCGCGGTGGCCACGGTGCTTTCCAACCTGGTGCTGTGCTCGCTGGCCGGGTACGCGTTCGCCCGGTTCCGGTTCCTCGGCCGTGGCGCCCTGTTCGCGGTGATCATGGCCACGCTCATGGTGCCGTTCCAGGTCACGATGATCCCGCAGTTCATCATCACCAAGTGGCTGGGCGTGCACGTGCTGGCCGCCGTGGGGATCGACCACATCGGCGCGCTCATCCTGCCGAACGCGGCGACCGCGTTCGGCATCTTCTTCCTTCGCCAGTTCTTCCGCACCCTGCCCCTCGAGTACGAGGAGTCCGCCCGGGTGGACGGGGCCAGCAGGCTCACCATCCTGGTCCGCATCGTGCTGCCGCTGGCGACGCCAGCGCTGGCCACGCTGGCCGCGCTGACGTTCCTGGATTCCTGGAACAACTTCCTTTGGCCGCTGATCGCGATCACGTCCACGAACCAGATGACGCTGCCGCTCGGGCTTGCCACGTTCCAGGGCGCGCACTCGACCGAGTGGCCGCTGCTCATGGCCGGCAACGTGATGAGCCTCGTACCCATGCTGGTGATCTTCTTCGTGGCCCAGCGGTATTTCGTCCGTTCGGTGGCCGCCACCGGGCTGGCCGGGACGTGAGAGAGAAGAGGAATCCGTGATGGGCGAGGAGGCCGGGCGATGCATGAGGATGTGACCGCGGACGGCCGCACGCCGCGGGCGGGCGTGACAGCGGACGGCCGGCCGGCGCGGGCGGGCGTGACAGCGGACGGGCACACGGCGCGGGAGGTGGCCTCGCAGCCCGCCTGCTGGCGCCGGGCGGGCCAGCTGGCCGCGGACGTCGCGGGATCACTGCCGGCGCGCGGGGAACGAGTCGCGGTCGCGGGCTGCGGCACCTCGTGGTTCATGGCGCAGTCCTACGCGGCTGCGAGGGAGGCGTGCGGGCACGGGGAAACCGACGCGTTCGCCGCGTCGGAGATGCCGTGGGAACGCCCCTACGACCGCGTCGTCGTCCTGTCCCGGTCCGGGACCACCACCGAGATCCTTCGGTTGCTCGCCCGGCTGCGCGGCATCGTGCCCACGGTCGCGATCACCACGGGCGCCGGCACCCCGGTGGCGCAGGCGGCCGGCGAAGTCATCGACCTGAGCTTCGCGGACGAGGATTCCGTGGTGCAGACCCGGTTCGCCACCACCGAGCTGGCGCTGCTCCGCGCGCACCTGGGACAGGATCCCGGCCCTGCCGCCGACGCGGCCGAGCGGGTGCTCGCCGCGCCGCTTCGGCCGGAGATGCTGGCCGCTCGCCAGTTCACGTTCCTGGGCAGCGGCTGGACCTACGGCCTGGCCAACGAGGCGGCGCTCAAGCTGCGCGAGGCGGCCGGGCTGTGGACGGAGGCCTACCCCGCGATGGAGTACCGGCACGGCCCGGTCGCCGTGACCGGGGAGGGCAGCATCGTGTGGGTGTTCGGTCCCCCGCCGGAGGGGCTGGCCGGCGAGGTCGCCGCGGCGGGCGGCACCGCCTGGTTCGGCGACGTGGACCCGCTCGCCGAGCTGGTCCGCGTGCACATGCTCGCCGTCGCGGCGGCGCACGCCCGCGGGCTGGACCCCGACCGGCCGCGGAACCTGACTCGCTCGGTCATCCTGGCCCCCCGCTGAGCAGGCGGATCACCGTGATCGGGGTCATCTGCCTCAACCCGGCGCTGGATATCACCTATCACGTGCCGGCGGTGGACTGGACGGGGGTGAACCGGCCCAGCTCGGTCCGCGCCCGTCCCGGCGGCAAAGGCCTGAACGTGGCCCGCACGCTGCGCTCCCTGGGCGCGGAGGTCCTCGTCATGGGGCTGGCCGGCGGGATCACCGGTGCCGGGGTGGATGCGGCGCTGCGCGAATTGGGAGTGCCGGCCGACTTCGTCCCGGTCGGCGGCGAGACCAGGCGGACCGTCACGATCGTCGATGGCCGCGGCGGTGAAGCAGCGTCGTTCAACGAGCCCGGGCCCGTTACCGGGGCAGCGGAGTTCGGGGAGCTCTGCGCCCGGTACGACGAGGCCCTGGCGGGGTGCGCGGCGGTGGTGCTGTCCGGGAGCCTGCCGCCGGGCCTGCCAGCGGACAGCTATGCCACGCTCATCGAGATGGCGGCCGCCGCCGGCGTGCCCGCGGTGCTCGACACGCACGGCGAGGCGCTGCTGCGCGGGGCGGCGGCGTGTCCCGCGATCGTGAAGCCGAACCTGGCCGAGCTCGAGGCGCTGACCGGGCGGCCGCTGTGCACCGCCCGCGGCGCTGACCGGCAGGCGGTGGCGGCCGCGGCCGGGCAGCTCCGGGCCACGGGCGCGCAGGCGGTCGTGGCCTCACTCGGCGCCGCCGGGCTGCTGGCCACCACCCAGGACGGCAGCTGGCACGCGTTCCCGCCCGCGGCGGTGACCGGGAACGCGACCGGCGCGGGCGACGCGGTGGCCGCCGGACTGGCGCACGGCCTCGTCCTCGGCCGGCCCTGGGACGAGCGGCTACGGCACGCGGTCGCGCTCGGCACCGCGTGCGCGGCGGCACCGGCGGCTGGGGAGTTCAGCCCCGCGGACTACGCGAGCATCCTCGGCAGGGTGACCGTGTGCCGGGACGGGGACCGCTGATGCCGCTGTCCACGACGCGCGAGATCTTCGCGGCGGCCGGGGGTGTCGGCGCGTTCAACGTCATCGGCATCGAGCACGCCGAGGCCATCGTCGCCGGGGCCGGGATGGCGGGCGCCCCGGTCCTGCTGCAGATCAGCGAGAACTGTGCCGCCTACCACGGCGCCCTGGAGCCCATCGGCCGCGCCTGCCTGGCCGTCGCGCGCTCGGCCGCGGTGCCCGTCGCGGTGCACCTGGACCACGCGACGAGCACCGCCCTGGTACGAGAGGCGGCCCGGCTCGGTTTCGGGTCCGTGATGTACGACGCCTCGCGGCTGCCCTACGCCGAGAACGTGCGGGCCACCGCCGAGGTCGCCCGGTGGTGCCGGCGAAGGGGACTATGGGCCGAAGCGGAGCTCGGTGAGATCGGCGGAAAGAATGGCGCGCATTCGCCGCTGGTGCGCACCGACCCCGGGGAGGCGGCGGGTTATGTGGCGGCGACCGGGGTGGACGCGCTGGCCGTCGCGGTCGGCAGCTCGCACGCGATGCTCACCCGCGACGCGGTGCTGGACATCGGGCTCATCGCCAGGATCCACCGGGCTGTCCGCGTGCCGCTCGTGCTGCACGGTTCGTCCGGCGTGCCCGACGGGGACCTGGCCGCCGCGATCCGGGCCGGCATGAAGAAGATCAACATCGCGACCCAGCTGAACAAGGTGTTCACCGCCGCCGTCCGCCAGTGCCTGGCCGGTGACGTCACGATGGTGGATCCCAGGCGGTACGGTTCGGCGGGGCGCGCAGCGATCGCGTCAGAAGTTGCCCGGCTGCTCGGCGTGATCGGTGCGGGCAAACTGGGTCAGGAAGGGCCTGCCGGGGCAACGGAACCGGCAGCCGAGTCGAGCCGCGAAGGCAGAAGATGCCAGTGAGCCGTTATCGCCGGTGGAATGAGCTGCTAGAACTGCTGGCCGCCGCGGGCCAGCTCCAGGTGGAGGACGCGGCCAAGGCCCTGGAGGTCTCCCCGGCAACCATCCGGCGGGACTTCGACGAGCTGGCCAGCCAGCAGATGCTCACCAGGATCCGGGGCGGCGCCATCGCCCAGGGCGTGACCTATGACCTGCCGCTGCGCTATAAGACCGAGCGGCATCCCTCCGAGAAGCAGCGCATAGGAGCGCTGGCCGCCGGCATGGTCAGGGCCGGGCAGGTCGTCGGCCTCAACGGGGGCACCACCACGACGGAGGTCGCCAGGGCGCTGGCCACCCGCCCGGACCTGAGCTCCGGCGGCCCCGCGCCGGCCGTCACCGTGGTCACCAACGCGCTGAACATCGCGACCGACCTCGCGATCCGGCAGCACATCAAGATCGTGGTGACCGGCGGGGTGGCCCGGCCGCAGTCCTACGAGCTCACCGGCCCGCTGGGCACGGGCGTGCTGGAGCAGGTCACCCTCGACATGGCGATCCTGGGCGTGGACGGGATCGACGCGGCGGCCGGCGCCACCGCGCATCACGAAGGAGAGGCGAGCATCAACTCGCTGATGGCCCGGCAGGCGAATCAGGTGATCATCGTCGCGGACAGCTCCAAGGTCGGCCGGCGCGCGTTCGCCAGGATCTGCGCCACCGGCGACATCAACGTCCTCGTGACCGACGCCGGCATAGCCGCGGAGGATGTGGCCCGGCTGGAAGCCGGCGGGGTGACCGTTGTCACGGCGTGACGTGGATCTCGTGGTGCTGGGCGACTGCAATCCGGACGTGCTGGTCCTCGGCAGCGACGTGACCCCCGCGTTCGGCCAGCGGGAGAAGCTGGTGCCGGGCATCTCCCTGGTCATCGGGGGTTCTGCCGCGATCACGGCCGTGGCCGCGGCGCGGCTGGGGCTGAGCGTCGCGCTGGCCGCCGCGGTAGGCGCCGACCCGGCCGGGAGGTTCATGCTGGATCAGCTGGCCGGCGAGGGAGTCGACGTCAGCGCCGTCGTCGTCCGCGACGGCATGCCCACGGGCATGACGGTGGCGCTGTCCCAGGGCGAGGACCGCGCGATCCTGACCGCCCTCGGCGCCATGGCCTCGCTGACCGAGGCGGACATCCCCGGCGTGCTGCTCGGCCGGGCCCGGCATGTGCACGCCAGCTCCTGGTTCCTGCTCGAGGACTCGCTCGGGCCCGGCCTGGCCGGCCTGCTGTCCGCCGCGCGAACCGCGGGCGCCACCACGTCCCTGGACACCAACTGGGATCCGGCCGGCCGGTGGGGCGGCGAGCGCCTGTCCGCCGCCATCGCGCAGGCCGATGTGCTGCTCCCCAACGAGGCGGAGGCGCTGCGGCTGAGCGGCGCGTCCGGCCTGGAGGCCGCCGCCGCGGCGCTGACCGCGGCAGGCCCGAGGCTCGTCGTCAAGCTGGGCGAGCGAGGAGCGCTGTGCGCTGACGGCCCGGCGCGGCAGCGAGTCAGCCTTCCGCCGGTGGTGCCGGCCGACGCCACCGGCGCGGGGGACTGCTTCAACGCCGGCGTGATCGCCGGCTTGCTCGGGGGCCTTCCCCTGTCCCAGGCCGCCGCGCTAGGCTGCGCGGTCGGCGCCCTTTCCACGGGCGCGCCCGGCGGCACCGCGAGCTGCCCGGATATCAACGCCGCCGCGAAGCTGGCCCGGCAGGCGTCCGTCACCAGCGTCCCCTGACGGCTGAACACGATTGGTGTACAGTCCCGGGAGCAGTCGAACATTTACAGAAAGCCCTTGCTCATCTGTAAATGATTGCCGTACCTTCACCGTGAGGATCCTGGTTCGGTGCGTGACGAGCCGCCCGTCATAGCGGGAGGCGGCCCGGCACCGGGGGGCGTCCGGCCGATAGGGCCTTGTCCTGCCCACTCGACCCCACGCAGGAGGACGCATGCTGAAGCACCCACCCCATGCCGCGATGACGCGGCGGATCGTCCCCGTCGCCGGCGTCGCCGCGACCCTGCTCATCGCGGGCGCGATCGCCGGAACCAGCGCCTCCGCGGCCACCGCCGGGCCGCGGGCGGCCACCACGGCGGCGCCGCACATAGCCCCGCGCACCTGGGCCTACGACCCGGTGACCGGCAAGAAGGTCACCGTGTACAAGCCCGCGGGCTCCACCCCGGTGCGCCCCGAGAAACTCACCCATCCGCAGCGCGACGACATGGGCCTGGTCACCGCCGCGCACACGAAGAAGCACGCGGGTATGACGCCCGCCGCGGCCGTCTCAGGGTTGCCGGGCATCGACGTGAGCGCCTACCAGGGCAACATCAACTGGGCCGCGGTCGCTCCGCACATCGACTTCGTCTACGCCAAGGCGACCGAGGGCACCTACTACACCAACCCGTACTTCACTAACCAGTATGTGGGGCCGTATGACTATGGCCTCATTCGCGGCGCGTACCACTTCGCCATCCCGAACAACTCCAGCGGCGCCGCGCAGGCTGACTACTTCGCGCACCACGGCGGCGGCTGGTCGGCCGACGGCAAGACGCTGCCCGGAGCCCTCGACATCGAGTACAACCCCTACGGCAACGAGTGCTACAACCTGACGCACAGCCAGATGACCGCCTGGATCAAGGCCTTTGTCAACGAGTACGCCTACGACGAGCACGTCTACCCTGTGATCTACTCCACCTTCGACTGGTGGAACACCTGCACCGGCAATGCCAGCGGGTTCCAGAACAACGACCCGCTCTGGATCGCCTGCTACTGCTCGAGCGCGGGCACGCTGCCCGCTGGGTACGGTTACTACACGTTCTGGCAGTACGCCGACTCCGGGTCGCTGCCCGGCGACCAGGACGTCTTCAACGGCAGCTACTCCCGGCTGCAGGCCCTGGCACGCGGCTAGCGGTCCCGCGCGGTCCCCGCCCGGCCGGCGTTCGCCTCGAAAGAGGAGACGTGCTGACCGCCGAGCCGGGCGGGGGCGACGCGCCACCGCGTCCGGTGATCCGGGCAACTGTCCGGCCCGGGCTCCGTAAATGTCAGGGCAATGCCGAGGAAGCCCAACCGGTGGAGCGTTTGGAGCGTCTTGAGGGTCATGATGCTGAAACGACGCATAGCCACGTTGACGGCCATCGCTGGATGCGCGCTCGGGATGACGGCTCCGGTAGCGGCAGCGGCCGCGCCGGCGTCCGCGGTGCAGGCGAAGGGCGCGGTGCAGGCGAAGGGCGCGGTGCAGGCGGTTCCCCGCGGCCTGCTGGCGATGGCGGCAAGCTGGCCGGCGCCGCTGCACGGGATCGTGCTCGGCTACCCGTCGCGGACCACAGGCGCCAAGCCTTACCTGCTGGTGACCGGCGACGGCGGCCGGACCTGGCGGTCGCTGCCCGCGCCGCCGGCGCGGTATCCAGCGGACAACGACCAGCCCGACGCGGTCTGGGCGGACGGGATCATCGCGGTGACCGACGGGACCCATATCGTCGTCACCCGCGACGCCGGACGGCACTGGTCAGCCGAGCGTCTCGCCGGCGTGGCCGGCGTCTTCGACGTCGATCAGCTCACCATCGCCAGCGGGCGCGTGTTCGCCCTGCTGACCACGTACGGCGACAAAACCGGCTCGGCGGCCGTGTACTCCGGCCTGGCCCAGGCCGGCGTGCTGCGCCCGGTGCGCGGACTGTCGATCACGGGCTCGCTGCCCTACGGCGACATCACCACGGCTGGCACCCTGCAGGTCGACCTCGGCGCCGACTACACGGCCCAGCGATACTGGTACTCCCGCGACGGTGTCCGGTTCGCGGCCGCGCCGCTGCCCTGCCCGGCGACGGCTGTGGCGCTGCTCGGCGGGGTGCGCGAAGGCCGGGTGAGCGCGTTGTGCAGCGGCAGCCCGAGCGATGTCAGCCCAGGCGAGAACGACAAGCAGGTATGGGCCGCCGCGCGTCTGGGCGGCGCTTTCCGCTCGTCGGGGCCGGTGTTCGTGTCGCCGAACGAGCAGGGCTTCGCCGCCGCTTCAGCCCAGGACATGACGGTCGCGACGACGTTCGTACTTGGCGTCACATTCAACGCGGGCCGGACGTGGACGGCCAAGCTGACCCAGCCCAGTGGGGCCTTCTGGACGGATCTGTCCTTCCCGGACGCGACCACGGGCGTCGTCGTGTGCACCACGGTCAGCAACACGGGGAAACAAGTGGGCGCCGTGTACCGGACGACGGACGCCGGCCACACGTGGCACCCGCTCTCCCTGCCGTGACGAACCTGGCTGGGCACCCGGTGAGAGGGCGCGCCGAGTGACGTGGGGGATCGCGCGCCGGGCGCCTGCTCGCTTACCATCGGATCGTGTCCGGCCCCGACTCCTCTGCTGTAGCCGCCGACGGCGGCGACCGTGCCCCTGGCCCGCTGCACCTGGTCCAGTCGTTCGCCAACACGCTGAGCGCCGTCTCAGACGTGGACCGGCTGCGTACCCGCGAGGAGGCAGTCGCCTGGCTCCGCACAGCGGCGTTGCTGCCCGCCGAGGCGGCCCTGACCAACTCGGAGCACTCCGCTCTGCTGCGCCTGCGCGAGTCGGTCAGGGACGTACTCGCGGCCCGCGCCGGCGGGCGCGACGACGCCGAAGCCGCGGCCCGGCTGACCAAAGCGCTGGCCGACGGCCGTCTGGTCGTCACGGCCGGTCCTGCGAGCACGGTGCAGCTCGCCAGCGCCGCCCGCGCCAGCTACCCCAGCATCGTGGCCGCGGTCGCCGTCGCCATCGCGGAATCCGCGGCCGCCGGCACGTGGCCCCGCCTCAAGACCTGCTCCGCCCCGGGCTGCGGCCTGGCGTTCTACGATGGCACCCCCTCATCCGGCTCCGTGCGCTGCTCGATGCACCTTTCCGGGGTGTGACCACCGTCCGTTCAGTAACCTGACGTCAGTTGTGCACACGGATGCGCGGCAGTACATGGAGCAGGACGTGATGACATCTGCGGGTATGAGGGTTCTCGACTACCCCGGACGGGGAATCCGCCTGGAACTGGATGTGGGCACGCCACGTGATGTTCGCGATGCTGATGCTCAGCGGGAGCTGGCGCGGCTGGCGCTCGACGGGGTGTTCACGTTCTTCGCCGGGCTGGGCGAACCGCTCGCCATGGACCTGTGGATCTCCTGCAATGACATCGAGTTCGACCATCCGCTGGGCAATCCGGAGCCGGATTCCCCTTTCTGGTTCGCCCGGTGCAGGGATCTGCCGGACCGGGTTGCTGAGCCGGCCTGGGAGAACGCCCGCGTTGTCATGGTTGATCAGCTGACGGAGGAATCAGCGCTGGCCGTGGTGTCCGGTGCGCTCGGGCAGGACTGCCAGGACTGTGGCCCCGGGGAGATGACCGGCTGGCGCGAGATGCTGTTCAGGTCCGTGCGGGTGCGCCTGCCCGAGGACGTGGCCGTCCCGGCTGGAGGGCGCCTGCCGGTCAGGGTGGGAAGGGGATCGGTGGCGTGTCCGGTGGAGCGCCGCGGCGGTACGATGTGGGTCTGCCCGCCGGTCCTGTACGCGCCGTTCGAGGTGATGGTCACCAAGTGCCTCGGCGTCATGAGCCTGGACGTCGCGCTTTTGTGGTCTGTGTGGGCGTGGGCGGATGACGGAATCGCCGGGAGGAGATCGGTCATGCGGGCCGTCGGCGAGCTCACCGATCACGGATGGCGGACCGGCGGAGCGGAAGCGGAATGACTACGGGACTTTCTGACATTCCTTAGCCGATTCGGTCGGGGATCGTGGTGCTGGATCCGGTTACCGGGGCGGCTCAGCGGATCATTGTGATGCCGTAAGGTGAGTTACCTCCGCGTTCCTGGTGATGTGCGGCTCGAATAGAGGGGTGTTTTGTGTCTGCTCATCGGTACCGGACCCGGCGGTTGTTGCTCCGCCGGTTCCCTGGCGTGCGCGTCGTCGGCGAGCACGCCAGCAGGCATGGGTGGCCAAAGGCAGATGAGACCGTCCGGGGCGGGCGAGTGATCGAGATCATATGGGACCTCGGGCCTGAGGTCGCGCTGCATTGTGTTGACGACGCTGTCACCGGGAATTCCTACGTTTACACATCGAGTGATGTGCCGAACTTCGCTGAAGCGTACCTTCATCCCGCCGAGGAGGAAATTGAAACGTGGTCAGTCGGTGAGCTGATCCGTGAAGTGGACCGTGCGACGGATCCGGTCCAGCGCGGCAAGGCGATAGTGAGGATGGCAATCGCGGCTTCGTACGAGACAGACGAGGAAGTAGCCCGGCGCATGTCCGAAGCCCTGCGGAGTGACGATTACGCACTCCGTGATCTCACATTGTGGGCCATGTCGATCTGCTCCTATCCGGTCTTTCGCCCGCTGTTGCGTGATATTGCGCGCAGCGATTCCTCGGAGGTTCTGCGGCAGCGTGCACAGATGCTGCTCGAGGCATATGACGGAGCGGGGGTGGAGGAGTCATGATCACTGGGCTTTCTGAGTCCCGATCGAGATCTCAGCGAGATGACGGCCACGCTCGGGTTCGGCGAGCCTGTGAGCCGGTCGCTCGCCTTTATTAAACCTGCAGGCCACCTCGGTGGGCGCCGAATCTGGGCCAGCGCCGAAGGAGGCTGCGACGATCATGGGCAGGGAAATAGTCATTGTTCAGGCCTGGGTCGCCCGAATGGGCATCAAGGTGGACAGCGGAGCCGCTGCCTGGCAGCGGGAAGAGCAGATCATGGGGCAAATCCGGAATCGGATTCTCGATCTGTATCATATCAAACGCAAGCAGTTGAACGCTCTAACACCGGGGACTGGCTATGGCCCAGAGAAATAGATCACGTCGTATCGTGCTGCGGCACTGTCCAGCCGAGGACGACGTCATCGAGCTGGCAGTGGACAACGGGTGGACCATCGCTCGCTGGATACCCAAGGATGAGGAATCCACGGCGACGGAGGAAATCATCTGGGACGTCGACGGCGATACTCAAGCCTCCTATGTCGAGGATTCCATCTCGGGCAGTTGCTTCGTGGTGGCCTTCGCATCGACACCAGCCGCAGCTGAATCCGTCGCGACGGTCGCCGGGGAGCACCTGGATTCGTATTCACTTGACGAACTGATCACGGCCGTGGACGTCTCTCCAGGCGAGGGACCGGTCTTTGCGCTTGCGGTGATGAAACTGGCGATCGGTGCTCCCGCGGAGTACGACAAAGCCATATTCAATAGGATACTGGCCGCGATAGAGAGTCCGATCGCCATGGACCACAGCGCTGGTGTCACGGCAACGATGTTCACGGAATGGCCCGAATTCTTGCCCGTGCTGCAGCGGGTGGCCGCGACGGACGAAAACCAGCAAGTCCGCCTTCGGGCCGAGAGAGCTCTGAACGCGTTCGCGAATGCCGGCATTGGAGAGGCATGACTACGGGCTTTCTGATATTCCTGAGCCGGTTCGGTCTGGGATCGTGTCCCGCCCGGAACCCTGTTTCGTGTTGTGAGCTGGCCGGGGATCGTCCCGGCCGCCCCGGCTGCGATCCTGCGCTGGCACCGTGACCGTGCCGCCCGCAGCGGCTTGCACGTAGCTGTTCAGCAGGGCAGCTTCAGGGCGGTGCTTCGCCGCCCGGCGAACATGCCGGGTGCGCCCGCCGGGAGTGCCCGGATGATCAGTTATGACTGACTTGGATGTCGTTCTGCATGCCGGACCGGGTGAGGCGGCATGGCTGGAGATCTGCCGACTCGCCGGGGGATGGCCGGCGCCGGGGTGGCCCGGGGTCGCCGACCGGCTCCGGGCATGGCCTGATCATTTCCGCCCGATGCGACCGGCGGGCGCAACGGCAGGCAGGGGACCACCGGCCCTGGCACGTGCTGGCCACTCACCGCCGGCTCTGCCAGCTCGGCGGGTACTTCTATGTGAGTGTTGGGCTGCCCCAACGACCCATCGTGCTGCTGCACGCGAAGGCGCTGCTCACCAGCAGCCCTGAGGGCGTCACCGCCTACCTGGACGCGGATCTGCGCGGCCCGGACAAGATCCTCAGCGAGGCCGCCAAGACGCTGGACTTCGGCCGGCCGATGGCCGTCCTGCTCCTCGGCATCCTGCACAACGTCGGGGACGAGTACGATCCGTCTGGCATCGTCCGCAAGCTGATTCAGGCCATCCCGGCGGGCAGCTACCTGGCCATAGGCCACCTCACCGCGGATATCTACCCGGAGCTGACCGAGTTCGCGCGGGCGCTCAACGAGCGGGAACTCGACGCGCCGCTGGTGCTTCGCGACCACGCACGGGTGACGAGCTTCTTCGACGGGCTTGAACTGCTCGAACCCGGCGTGGTCCAGCTCTCCAAGTGGTGGCCGCAGTCCGAGGCCGAGGCCGCGAAGGCCGGCGCTTTGTGGGGCGGGGTGGCCCGCAAACCCGCGTGGCGGAGTGGCGTCGCGGGGTGGCGTCGCGGGCACCGGTAACGGCCGACGGCGGATCACGGGCCTGAAGCGGGGTGCTTTGGGTGCAATCCGTGTCGCTAGGACAGCGCGGCTTGCACCCAAACACGGCGCCGACCGGACTGCCGGTAAGGTCCAGTTACGCGGCTGTGGAGTGATCCAGTTTGCGTCCGTGCGGTCACCGGGCGATAACGTCGGCGAAACATGTACGGGGTGGCCCTTGACGGTGATCACCGCGGCGGCTTACGTTATGAGCGAACGTTCGTTCAGACCCGGGATCTGAGACCTAGGGCGACAGCGGATGGCGCAGCGGAAGTACGTGTCGATCAAGGAAGTGGCGGCGCGGGCCGGCGTCAGCTTCCAGACGGCAGGCAAGGTACTCAACGGCGGTGACGTGCGTGTTTCCGCTGAAACGGCGCAGCGCATCCTCACCGCCGCCAAAGACCTCGGGTACCGGCCCAACACGATCGCCCGCTCCCTCGTACAGCGCACCACCGCGACGATCGGCCTGGTGGCCAGCGACGCCACCGACATCGCGATCGCTCAGGCCTCGGTCGCGGCCGAGCAGGAAGCCCGCAGGCACGGGCACTCGGTGCTCGTCGGCCACCTGGCGGCCGGCGGCGCCGACGGCGCCGACATCGTGCGGACCCTGATCGAACGCCGGGTGGACGGCATCATCGCCGCGGCGCCTGAAATCGAGGAGGACACCCGGGTCGCGGAACTGCTCCGCCAGTACGTGCCCGCGGTCTCGCTGCAGGCGGTGCCGGGCGGCGGGGTGCCGCTGGTCGGGTCCAATCACCGGGAAACCGGCCGTCTGGCGACGGACCACCTGATCGGGCTCGGCCACACCGCGATCGGCACCGTCACCGGGCCGTTCCGCCGGCGTGTCACGCGGAGCCGGCTGCACGGTTACGAGGACGCGCTCCGCAACGCG
>Ga0213875_10000569_pt1 | contig 30105 bp, 10 predicted proteins | sample BarmaccomBMRX_R8_FD_160105 | JGI IMG/M metagenome (GOLD analysis project Ga0213875, IMG submission 160105) | Root-associated microbial communities from Barbacenia macrantha in rupestrian grasslands, the National Park of Serra do Cipo, Brazil - RX_R8 | ecosystem: Host-associated > Plants > Roots... | reverse complement strand
GCCGGCGATGTACAGCTCGCCGGCGACGCCGATCGGCACCGGCGCGACGCGCTCGTCGACGATGTAGATCTGCGTGTTCGCGACGGGTCGGCCGATCGGAACGACGGTGTCGTGGAAGTCGCGCGGGCACGTCCAGTGCGTGACGTCGACGGCGGCTTCCGTCGGGCCGTACAAGTTGTGCAGCTCGGCCGCGGAGAACCGCTCGTAGAACGCGGTCACGAGATCCGGCGGGAGCGCCTCACCGCTGCAGACGACGTGGCGCAGGGACGTGCACGCGCGCGGATCGTCCGCGTCGAGGAACGCGCGCAGCATCGAGGGCACGAAGTGCATCACCGAGACGTCGCGCCGCCGGATCACGCCGGTGAGATACGACGGCTCGCGGTGGCCGCCGGGCGCCGCCATCACGAGGCGCGCGCCCGCGATCAGCGGCCAGAACAGCTCCCACACCGAGACGTCGAAGCTGTACGGCGTCTTCTGCAGCACGACGTCGCCCGGCGTCAAGCCGTAGCGGCTCTGCATCCACAGCAGCCGGTTCACGATCGCGGCGTGTCCGTTGAGCGCGCCCTTCGGACGGCCGGTCGAGCCGGACGTATAGATGAGGTACACGGGATCGTCGACGCTCGCGCGCGGCGCGGCGACGTGCGCACCCGACGCCGCCGGCGTCTCGCCGACGACGACGACCGTCGCGCGGTGCGGCGGCAACGTCGCCGCGAGGGCGCGCTGCGTGACGACGACGGGAACGCCGGAATCCTCCAGCATGAACGCGATCCGCTCGGCGGGATAGTCGGGATCGAGCGGCACGTAGTAGCCGCCGGCCTTCAGCACGGCGAGCAGCGCGACGACGAGCTCACACGAGCGTTCCGCGAAGATGCCGACGCCGACGCCCGGCGCGACGCCGAGCGAGCGCAGGTGCTCGGCGAGCCGGCCGGCCTGCGCGTGCAGCTCCGCGTACGTCAGACGCGCCCCGGGCCCGTCGCGCGCATCGGCGTCGACCGCGACGGCCGAGCCGGACCGCGCGGCTTGCGCCTCGAGCAGATCCAGCAGCGTGCGGCGTTCGGCGCGCGCGCGCTCGATCGCGTCCACGGTCGGAACGGCGGCGTTGAAGCCGCGAACGACGCGTTCGCGCTCGGCGGCCGCGAGCACGTTCAGCTGCACGACGGGCGCGTCCGGAGCGGCGACGATGCTCGCGATCAGCGCGCCGAGGTTCGCCAGCATCCGATCGATCGTGTCGTCGTCGAAGAGCTCGCTGCGGTAGTTGACGGAGCAGTGCAGCCCGCTCGGCGTGTCGGCGACGGCGAAGCTGAGGTCGAACTTCGCGGTGCACACGTCGATCGGGAGCGACTCGCCGCGCACGGCGCCGATGTCCCAGCCGCCCTCGCGATAGCCGAACAAGTCGAAGATCACGTTGACGAGCGGCGTTTCGCCGTGCGCGCGCTCGGGACGCAGGTCCGCCACGACCTGATCGAACGGGATGTTCTGGTTCTCGTAGCCGCGCAGGGCCGTCTCGCGGACCTGCCGCAGCAGCGTCGTGAAGCTCGTCTCCTCGTCGATCGTGCTGCGGATCGCGAGCGTGTTGACGAAGAAGCCGATCAAGCTGTCGAGCTCGTCGCGCGTGCGGTTCGTGACCGGCACGCCGACGACGATGTCGTGCTGACGCGCGTAGCGGTGGAGCAACACGTTGACCGCCGCGAGCATCGTCATGAAGAGGCTCGCGCGGTTGCGCGTTCCGATCGCGCGCAGCGGCTCCGTGAGCGACGCCGGCAGCAGCAGCGATCGCATCCGGCCGTCCCAGCCGGCGTGCACCGACCGCGGCCGGTCCGTCGGCACGTCGATGCGGTTCGGCGCGTCGCGCAGCGCGTCGCGCCAATAGCGCAGCTCGCCGTCGAGCTCCTCGCCGCGCATCGCGTCGTGCTGCCAGACGGCGTAGTCGGCGTACTGGATCGACAACGGAGCCAAGCCGGCGACGGCGCCGCTGCGCTCCGCTTCGTAGAGCGCGCTCAACTCGCGGTTGAAGATGTCGATCGACCAGTGGTCCGTGACGATGTGGTGCATCACGGTGAGCAGGACGTGGTCGCTCGCGGAGAACCGGAGCAGCAGCACGCGGAGCAGCGGCGCCGTCACGAGATCGAACGGCTGCCAGCTGCGCGCGGCGATGAGCTCGTCGGCGCTGCGTTCGGCGCTCGCGCGCGGCAGCGACGAGAGGTCGACGAGCTCGAACGGCGTCGCGGCCGCGTCGAGCACGAACTGCATCGGCTCGCCGCGCACGATGTCGAATCGCGTGCGCAGGATCTCGTGACGCCGGACGATCTCGTCGAGCGCCCGGTGCAGCGCCGCGGCGTCGAGCTCGCCGGTGAGCCGCCGCGCGTGCGGAACGTTGTACGTCGAACCGGGCGCCAAGCGGTCCAACAGCCAAAGCCGCTGTTGCGCGAACGACAGCGGCGCGGAAAGAACGGTGTTCGGAAGGTCGACCTGGGCGCTCACGAGTGGTATCCCGTCATGCTTCGTGCCCGGTCGCGCTGAGCACTTCGGTACGAGCGGGTGCAACATGCCCGTCGTGCTGGTCCGAAAGCACCATGCGGAGCTGCTCCGCGACGTAACTGACCGCCGGCTCGACGAGCGAGTCGCGCGCGTCGAGGTGGCGGCCGGGAACGTTGATCGCGCGAACGTCTCCGTCCGCGTAGCGCTTCCAGCCCAGCGCCGGATCGGCGTGCAGCCCGTGGCCGTTGACGATCAGCAGCGGCCCGCCGTACCGCGGCGCACGGTAGCGCGCTTCCGCCGCCGTGCAGATGTCCGGGAAGACGGCCTCGCGCAGCTCGGTCGGCACGGGCTTCTTGAGCAGCACGCACGCCAGCATCGTCGCGCGCTGACGCAGCTTGAGCGCGTAGCGAAGGCGTTGCAGCGGGCCGCGGCGCGGCGCGGCGTGCGGTGCGTTCGCGACGACGCGGCCGCCGTAGCGCGGCGCGGCGCCGTTGAGCATGACGACCCACGAGACGCGCTCGCCCGCGCGCGTGAGGCGCACCGCCATCTCGTACGCGATCAGGCCGCCGAAGCAGTATCCCGCGAGAACGTACGGGCCGTGCGGCGCGACGGTGCGGATCTCGTCGACGTAGTGCGCGGCCATCGCCTCGATCGTGAGGTGCGGCGGCGCGTCGCCGTAGAGTCCTTGCATCTGCAGCCCGTAGAACGGCTGCGCTTCGCCGAGCGCACGCGCGAGGCGCGCGAAGTGCAGCGCCGTTCCCGTGCCGCCGTGCACGCAGAAGATCGGCGCGCCGTCGCCGTGCGGCTGGATCGGAACGAGCGACGTCATGCGCGCGGAGCCCGGATGCTCCGCCTCGAGAAGCGCGGCGAGCTTCTCGATCGTCGGCGCGCGGAAGATCGGAGAGAGCGGCAACTTCGCGCCGAGCTCGCGCTCGATGCGATCGAACAGGCGCGCGGCGACGATCGACGTCGCGCCGAGCTCGAAGAAGTCGTTCGTGACGCCGATCGGACGGATCCCGAGCACGTCTTGCCAGATCTCGGCGAGCTGCTGCTCGAGCGGCGTGCGCGGCGGCACGACGTCGTGCTCCGCGCCGAGCGCGAACGTCGGCGCGGGGAGCCGATCGCGATCGACCTTTCCGTTCGCAGTGAGCGGCAGCGCGTCGAGCACGACGATCGCGTCGGGCACCATGTACGACGGCAGCCACGCGCCGAGCCGGCGACGCAGCGCGAGCGCCGAGAGCGACGCGCCGGTCACGTGCGTGACGTATCCGATCAGTGCGGCCTCGCCCGACTCGCGGTTGCGCACGACGACGGTCGCCGCGTCGACTTCCGGCAAGCGCTCGAGGGCGGCCTTGATCTCGCCGAGCTCGATGCGATAGCCGCGCACCTTGACCTGATCGTCGATGCGTCCCGCGAACTCGAGCGTGCCGTCCGCGTTGCGGCGCGCGAGGTCGCCGGTGCGGTACATGCGCGCGTCGCCGCCGGCGAACGGGTCGGGCACGAAGCGCCGCGCCGTCTGCTCCGGGTCGTTCAGGTACCCGATGCCGACGCCGGCGCCGCCGATGTACAGCTCGCCGAGCTCGCGGTCCGGCACCGGCGCGCCCGCATCGTCGAGCACGTACAGCTGCATGCCGGCGATCGCGCGGCCGATCGGCACTTGCCCGGTGATGCGCCGATCGCTGCCGACGAACTGCACGCAGCAGCCGACGACCGTTTCGGTCGGACCGTACTCGTTGACGAACACCGTCCGCGGGGCGTGCGTCTGCCACCACGCGAGCGACTCGCCGGCGAGCGCCTCGCCGCCGACGACGAACAGCCGCGTGCGGTCCGCGGCGTCGTCCGCGCCGAGCTGGTTTCGCAACAAATCCAGGTGCGCCGGCGTGATCTTCACGAGGCTGAAGTTCCGGTGCGCGCGCAGCACCGCGGCGAGCGCCTCGACGCCTTCGTCCTCGGGCACCAGGAAGGCCGTCCGTCCGGCGATGAGCGGCGTCCACAGCGACGTCACCGTGAGGTCGAACGAGATCGACGAGTGCACCGGCGAACCGATCCCGGCACGCACGTCGTACGCGTCGGCCGCCCATTGCAGGTAGTTGCCGAGCCCGCGATGCGCGATCATCGCGCCCTTCGGCCGTCCGGTCGAGCCCGACGTGAAGATGACGTAGGCGGGCGCATCGGGCGTCGCGCGAATCGCGATCCGCTCGCGCGACGGCGACGGATCGTCGTCGAGCGTCCCGTCCGCACGCGCGACGGCGACCCGCGCGTTCGTGCGCGGCAGCGTCTCAACGAGATCCGCGTGCGTGAGGACGAGCGGCGCCGCGCTCGCCTCGAGCATGTACTCGATACGCGCGCGCGGATACGATGCGTCGATCGGCACGTAGGCGGCTCCCGCCTTGAGCACGCCGAGAAGCGCCACCACGAGTTCCGGCGAGCGTCGCATGCAGACGCCGACGAGCGCTCCGGCGCCGATGCCGTCGCGTACCAGCGTCGCTGCGAGCGCGTCGGTCGCCGCGTCCAGCTCGGCGTACGACATGGTCGTCGTGCCCATCGCGAGCGCGGTCGCCGACGGCGACTCACGCGCGGCGCGAACGAACAGCTCCGGCAGGGTCGGCGTCGCGGCGGCAGGTCCTTGCGCCGGGGCATCGCGCCCGGACGTCGCGGCCGCGCGGCGTTCGCGTTCCTCCGGCGTCATCGCGCGCAGCGCGAGGACCGAACGCGCGACCGCCTCGGCGCGTGCGCGCGCGTGCGCATCCGACGCGACGGCGGCGCCGAGCGCGCGCACCGTCGCGTGCTGGAAGAAGTCGCGCACGGAAAGTCGCGTCCGCAGCAGCGTCGACGCGCGTGCGACGACGCGCATCGCAAGTATCGACTGGCCTCCGAGCTCGAAGAAGTCGTCGTCGACGCCGACGTTCGCCGGCTCGGCGCCGAGGCTCTCCGCGACGACGTCGAGGAGCACGTGTTCGACGGGGGTCGACGGCGCCACGTACGGCACGCTGCGGCTGCGCGCGGACGCCACGTCGGGCACCGGCAACGCGCCGCGTTCCACCTTTCCGCTTGGCCCGACCGGCAGCGCGTCGAGCGGCATGAAGACCGCCGGCACCATGAAGTCCGGCAGGCGCGCGCCCAGCTGCGTGCGCAGCGCGGCCGGCGACGGCGGCACGCGGGAGGGCACGTAGTACGCGAGCAGCTCGGTGCGCTCGGCGCCCCTCGCGTGCAGTGCGACGACGGCCTGGGCGACGCCGTCGCACGATTCGAGCGCGGCCTCGATCTCGCCGAGCTCGATGCGGTGGCCGCGAACCTTCACTTGATCGTCCGCACGGCCCAGCACGTCGATCCGCCCGTCGGCGCGGAAGCGCGCGATGTCGCCGGTGCGGTACATGCGCGCACCGGGCTCACCCGCGAACGGATCGACGACGAACCGTTCGGACGTCAGATCCGTGCGGCCGAGGTAGTCGCGCGCGACGCCGTCACCGCCGATGCAGAGCTCACCGGTGACGCCGACCGGCACCGGTTGCATCGCGGAGTTGACGACGTACGTCCGCACGTTCGCCATCGGCCGTCCGACGGAGATCGACTCCGCCTCGACGACGCGCTCGAGCGTTGCCGTCACCGTCGTCTCGGTCGGACCGTAGTGGTTCCAGACGGATGCACATCGCGCGAGCAGCTTCGCGGCGAGGTCGGGCGTGAGCGCCTCGCCGCCGCACCACGCGTTCAATCGGCGCGATCCCGTCCATCCGGCCTCGACCAGCATGCGCCACGTCGTGGGCGTCGCCAGCATCACCGTCGCGCCGCATCGTTCCAGCAGCGTGCCGAGCACGCGCGGATCGCGCGCCGCGGCGCGCGGCGCGATCACGGTGCGCCCGCCGTACGCGGGCGTCGCGAACAGGTCCGACACCGACGCGTCGAACGAGAACGGCGCGAGCGCCACGACCGTGTCCGACGCGCCGAGCCCGGTCGGCCGCAGCCCGACGATCAGGTTCATCAGCGCCCGGTGATCGATGCGCACGCCCTTCGGCCGGCCGGTGGAGCCGGACGTGTACATGACGTACGCGAGATCGTTCCCGCGCACGTCAGTGAGCCGCGCGACGCGCCGATCGCGCGCGATCGCGTCCGCATCGCGGTCGAGCGAGACGACGGCAACGCCGCCGCGCAGGGGGAGGTTCGCGCGCACGGCCTCGCTCGTGATCATCACCGGCGCGCGCGAGTCCTCGAGCATGAAGGCGACGCGATCCGCCGGATAGTCCGGATCGACCGGCACGTACGCGCCGCCGGCCCGGTGTACGGCGAACGCGGCGACGACGAAGTCGACGGACCGCTCGAGCGCGATCGCGACGGGCACCTCGGGCGCAACGCCGAGCGGCTCGAGGTATGCCGCGAGCCGCTCGACACGTTGGTCGAGCTCGGCGTACGTGAGCTCCGTGCGCTCGTCGGCCACCGCGGTCGCGCCCGGCGACCGTCGCGCCGCGCAGCGAATCGTCTCGACCGCCGTCGCGGCGGCGGGATACGGCGTCGCCGTCGCGTTCCAGCGGCGCAGCTCGTCGATCTCGTCGGCGGTCAGCATCGGCAGCGCCGCGACCGGCGATGTCGCACGCGCGCACGCCGCGGCGAGGATCGTATCGACGTGCCCCGCGGTGCGCCGCGCCGCGTTCGCGTCGCCCGTCGCGTAGACCGCGATCGCCGGCGCGCGGTCCGCCGCGTGGCACACGATCGCGACGGACGCATCCAGCTCGTGCAGCGACGGCGTACGCGACGCGCTCGCATCGCGGTACACGACGCAGGCATCCGCCTCCGCGCGCGCATCCTCGGCAAGACGGTCGCGCTCGCGATGCGGGTCTGCAGTAGCGGCACGCACGCGCTCGACGAGGACATCGAACGGTACGTCGTCGGCCACGTCGACATGCGTGCGGACGACGCCGCCGCGCACGGCGACCGCGAGCGCGACACGCTGCGTCGCGAACGTCCGGTACAGCACCGCGACGGCTGCCGCGGCCGCGACCGTGCCGTCGGCGCGCAACTCATCGTGCGCCGCGGACGACCGGCACGACGGCACCTGGGCGTCCAGCGAGCGCGCGACGCGAAAGACCGTCACGTCACGTACCGTTCCAACGCCTCGCGCAGCCGCGGTGCGAACCAGGAGACGTGCGGCTCGCGCATCGTGTCGCGTTCGATCTCGTGGTATCCGGGAACGACGATCGACTCGATCGTGCCGCCCGTACACTCCGTCCAGCCGAGCGTGGGCTCGCGAAACATCCCCTCCGCCTGCACGAGGAGCATCGGGCCGTCGTAGCGCCCCGCGCGGTAACGCGCTTCGGCGTCGGCGCACAGCTTGAGGAACGCGCGCTCCCGCCGCAACGGTGGAACGGGACGTCCCATGCGAAACGCGAGGCGGTCGCGGAAATCGTTGACGCGACGGCGGAACGCGAGCCGGTACTTGAGCTCGCGCGGCGTGAGCTGCCCGAGCAGCGAACGCAGCGTCGGCCGCTTCCGCGCGCCTGGGACGCGCGGGTTGCGAACGTCGTTGCCGTAGCGCTGGATATACGAAGGCGACGTTCCGTTGAAGCTGATCACGAGCGCGACGTGCTCGCCCGCGCGCCGCAGCCGCACGGCCATCTCATACGCGACCATACCGCCGAAGCAGTAGCCCGCGAGCACGTACGGTCCGGCGGGTCGTACGGAACGCATCTCGCGCACGTACTGCTCCGCCATGCCTTCGACGGTGAGCGGCGGTGCGGCGTGACCGTAGAGCCCGGCGATTTGGAATCCGTAGAACGGCTGCTCGGCGCCGAGCCGCTTCGCGATCGGCTGCAAGTGCAGGATCGTTCCGGCGCCGCCGTGCACGCAGAAGATCGGCGTACGCGAGCCGAGCGGCTGGATCGGGACGAGCGACACCGCGGAGCGTTGCTGCGTTCCGCTCTCGATGAGCGCCGCGAGCTTCTCGATGGTCGGCGCGGTGAAGAGCGGCGAGAGCGGCAGCTGCGCGCCGAGCTCGGTCTCGATGCGATGGAACAAGCGCGCCGCCACGATCGACGTGACGCCGAGCTCGAAAAAGTCGTCCGTGCGGCCGATCGGCCGAACGTCGAGCACGTCTTCCCAGATCGCCGTCAGCTGCGTCTCGAGCTCGGTGCGCGGCGGCTCGTACGAGGCGCGCTCGCCGGACCCGCCGCGCAGCGGCGCGGGGAGGTTCGTCCGGTCGATCTTGCCGTTCGCGTTCACCGGCAGCGTGTCCAGCACGACGACGGCGTCCGGAATCATGTACGCGGGCAGCGTGTGCAACAGCTCCCGGCGCAGCTTCGACGACGTCACGTCCGCGTACGGACGCACGGTGACGTAGGCGACGAGTGCGCTTTCGCCCGACTCGTCGTCGGCGCGAACGGCGACGACGGCCGAGCGGATCTCGTCGCGCGCCTCGAGCGCGGCTTCGATCTCGCCGAGCTCGATGCGGTACCCGCGCACCTTCACCTGAAAATCGCTGCGCCCGAAGAAGTCGATGCGTCCGTCGTCGCGCACGCTCGCGACGTCGCCGGTACGGTACATGCGCGCGCCCGGAACGCCCGCGAACGGGTCCGCGACGAACCGTTCCGCGCTCAGCTCCGGACGGTTCAGATAGCCGCGGGCGACGCCGTGACCGCCGATGAACAGCTCGCCGCGCGTCCCCGGCGCGACGCGAGCGCCCTTCTCGTCGAGCACGTACGTCGCGACGCCGGGCAGCGCGCGGCCGATCGTAATCGGTTCGCCGGGCAGCACGCGATCGAACGTCGCCCAGATTGTCGTCTCGGTCGGACCGTAGAGATTCCATACCCGCTCGCTGCGCTCGAGCAGGCGTTCGGCGATGCGCGGGGGCAGCGCCTCGCCGGTCGAGATCAGGGTCATCCCCGCGCCGCCGCTCCATCCGGCATCGAGGAGCATGCGCCACGTCGCGGGCGTCGCTTGGACGTGCGTCGCGCCGGAGCGCTCGATGAGCGCGATCAGCGCTTTCGGGTTGACGACCGTTTCACGCGGCGCGATGACGGTGCGCGCACCCGACGACAGCGTCGCGAACAGATCGAATCCCGAGATGTCGAACGCAAGCGGAGCGATCGCGACGACGACGTCGCCAAGCGCGAGCGGGACAACGGTTGCGATGCCGTCCAGGAGGTTCGCGAGATTGCCATGCTCGATCTGCACGCCCTTGGGACGACCCGTCGATCCCGACGTATAGATCACGTACGCAAGGTCGTCGTGCTTCGCGACGGTGGGCCCACCGTTGCGCACGCTACCGTCGATCGTGCGCAGCGCGTCGATCGATACGACGTTCGCATGGGGCGGCAGCCCGGCGCGTAGATCCTCGCTCGTGACGACGATCGCCGCGCCGGAGTCCTCCAGCATGAACGCGATGCGTTCGGCCGGATGACTCGGATCGAGCGGCAGGTACGCCGCGCCGGCACGATGGACGCCCAGCACCGCGACCACCATGTCCAGCGAACGGTCCAACGCGATCGCGACGAGCGTCTCTCGGCCTGCGCCCATCGCGGCGAGGTGCGCGGCGACCTGCCCGGTGCGCGCGTCGAGCTCGGCGTACGTCAGCCGCTCGTCGTCGAATTCGAGCGCGACGGCGCTCGGCGTGCGCCGTGCTTGATCGCGAACGCGCTCCACGACGCTCCGGCGCGACGATCCCGTCGTGACCGTCACGTGATGCCGTCCGAACGCGCGGCGTCGCCACGCGGCACGCGGGAGATTGCTCGCGGTATCGGCACGACGCCGGAGGCCGTCGCGGCTGCGCTCGAAGCGAGCGCGTCGATGTGCGCGGCGAGACGCGCGAGCGTCGGATGCTCGAAGATGGCGCCGAGCGGGAGGCGCACGCCGAAGCGCCCGCTCACCTTTCCGAGCGCGCGGATAGCGAGCAGCGAGTGACCGCCGAGTGCGAGGAACTCATCCTGCTCCACGTCGATCGTCGCGGCGTCGCGCTTGAGCACGTCGGCCCAGATCGCCAGCAGCGCGCGCTCCGTCTCCGTGCGCGGCTCGGTGCGCACGCGTGCCGGCGCGTCGGACTCGAGGTCGGGCAGCGCGCGCACGTCCAGCTTGCCGTTTCGCGTGCGCGGCAGCCCGTCGAGTACCTCGATCCGCCGCGGCACCATATACTCCGGCAACCGCGCGGCGAGCGACGCGGCGGCTGCGGCGCGCAGCGCGTGCGCATCCGCGCCGCGGTCGGCGGCGGTGACGTACGCGACCAGCTCGACGTCGACATCGCCGCGCGGCACGACCGCGGCCTCCGCGATCGCGGGCAACGCGCGCAGCGCGGCTTCGATCTCGCCGGGCTCGACGCGATAGCCGCGAACCTTCAGCTGCGCGTCGACGCGCCCGAGGTACTCGAGCGTGCCGTCCGGCAGCATGCGCACGCGATCGCCGGTGCGGTACGCGCGCTCGCCTTCGGCCGGCGCGACGAAGCGTTCCGCCGTGAGCTCCGGGCGGCCGTGATAGCCGCGCGCGACGCCGTCGCCGGCGACGTACAGCTCGCCGGGAACGCCGACGGGCACGGGTTCCCGCTGCGCGTCGAGCACGTGGACGCGCACGTTCGCGAGCGGACGTCCGATCGGGACGGTTCGGGCGCCGAACGCGCGTGCGCCGGCGAGCGATGCGCCCGTCACCTCGAATGTCGTCGCGCCCACCGTCGTCTCCGTCGGCCCGTAGTGGTTGAGCACGCGCGCGCGTCCGCTCGCGACGAGCTGCTCCGCGAAGTCCAGCGGCAGCGCCTCGCCGCCGAGCACGAGCCAGCGCGCCGGCAGCTTCGACTCCAGGTCGCCGTCCGCGGCGAGCGCGCGCAGGTGTCCCGGCGTCATCTTCACGACGTCGAGCGCGTGCGCGCGGACGTACTCGCCGTACCGCGGAGGGTCCGTCGCGACGTCGACCGGCACGAGATCGAGCGTTCCGCCGGAGCAGAGCGCGAGGAACAGCGCGGTGTTGCCGAGATCCGCCGCGAGCGTCGTGGTCATGCCGAAGCGCACGCCGTCGAGCGCCGCGAGCCCGTCGCCGGGCTCATCGCGCGGTACGTCGGCGAGGACGCGCGCGACGGCGTGCACGTAGTTGGCGAGGTTGCCGTGCGTCACGGCGACGCCTTTCGGCACGCCCGTCGAGCCGGACGTGAACAGGATGTACGCCAGGTCGTGCGGCCCGACGGCGCGCGCCGGAACGGCGTCGCGCTCGGCGGGCTCGCGCACCTCGACGACGTCCGCCGCGGCGATGCCGAACGACTCGGCGCGCTCCGGCGTCGTCACGACGACGCGCGCGCCGCTCTCCCGCAGCTGCACGCGCACGCGTTCGGCCGGCGTGGCGACGTCGAACGGAACGTACGCGCAGCCCGCGCGCAGGATCCCGAGCAGTCCGGCGATCGCGTGGGGACCGCGCTCGAGCGCGAGCCCGACCGGCGTGCCGGGCGCGACGCCGCGCGCCGCGATGTCGCGCGCGACGCCGTCGGCGTACGCGGCGAGCTCGGCGTACGTGATGCTGCGCTCGCCGCACGCGACGGCGGTACGCTGCGCGACGCGCGCGCACTGCCGCGCAACGTCGTCGAGCACCGTGCGCGCGCCGACGGAGGCGGCCGTCGCGTTCGTCGCGTCGACGAGCCGCCGCTCGGCGTCGCTCAGCAGCGGGATCGTGGAGACGCGGCGCTCCGGTTCGTCGACCACCGCGCGCGCGATCGTGCGCACGTGCTCCAGCATGCGGTCGATCGAGGCGGGCAGCCAGAGGTCGGAACGCGCGTACAGCTCGAGCCGCAGCCCCTGTTCGGTCTGCGTCATGAACAGCGTCTGGTCGAACTTCGTCGACTCGAGGTCGACGCTCGCCGGCTCGACGCGCAGCCCGTCCAGCGCGAACGCCGGCACGGTCGCGTCCTGCGCCGACAGCACGACGTCGAACAGCGGCGCGCTCGAGGGGTTGTCCGCGTCGCGCAGCTCGAGCACGAGCTTCTCGAGCGGCATGTCCTGGTGGTCGAACGCGCCGAGCACGCTCTCGCGCATGCGCGCCAACAGCGCCGTGAAGGTCGGATCGCCGGCGAAGTCGCCGCGCATCGCGAGCGTGTGGTTGAAGTAGCCGATCAGCGTCTCGAGACGGCTGTCCATGCGCCCGGCGACGTTCGAGCCGACGAGGACGTTCGTGTTCCCGGTGTAGCGGTGCAACAGCGTCGCGTACACGGCGAGCACCACGACGTACAGCGTCGCGCCGTTCGCGCGCGCGAGACGCTGCAGCGCGTCGAGCAGCGCGGGCTCGAGCACGATCTGACGCCGCACGCCCGCGAACGTCGGCGACGCCGGCCGCGCGAAGTCCGTCGGAAGCTCCAGCGGTTGCGAGCGATCGCCCAGCGCGCCGCGCCAGTACGTCAGCAGCTCGTCGAGACGGTTTCCCGCCAGCGTCTCGCGCTGCCACCGCGCGTAGTCGACGTACTGCACGTCGAGGTGCGGCAGCGCGGCCGGTTCACCGGCGCGCCGCGCGCGATACAGCGTCGCGATCTCGCCGAACAGCACGCCGATCGACAGCCCGTCGCTGATCAGGTGGTGCAGCACGAACAGCAGGATCGCACGCTCGTCCTCGACGCGCACGAGCGCCGCGCGGAACAGGTGGTCGGTGCTCACGTCGAACGGTGCGCGCGCGAGCTCCGCGAGCGTCTCGTTCGCGCGCTGCGAGCGCTCGGCGGCGGGCACGCCGCGCAGGTCGACGACGTCCAACACGCCCGGGCGCGCGGGATCGACCGCCGCGACCGGATCGTCGCCGTCGAGCGGGAAGCGCGTGCGCAGCACCTCGTGTCGCGTGACGACCGCGTCGATCGCCGCCGCGAGCGCGGCCTCGTCGAGCGGGCCCGCGATGACGCGCGCGATCGGCATGTGGTACGCGAGCGTCCCGGGCGAGGCGTTGTCGTGCAGCCAGAGCACTTCTTGCGCGAACGACAGCCGCGCGGGCGCGCTCCGATCGTACGCGCGCAGCACCGGCGCGCCCGCATCGATCTCGATGCCGGCTTCGGCGAGCAGTTGGTCGATGAGCGTCTGGTCGTCCGTCATCAGGAGGTCTCCGCGAGCGCTTCCCGCGGGCGTGCGCGCTGATTTCGCGCGATCGCTTGCGCCGCGAGCACCGCGCGCGCGATCGTCTCGACGCGGCCCGAGCTCGGCTCGCCCGCGGCCACCGCCGCGGCGAAGCGCCGCGCGGTCGGGTTCTCGAAGAAGTTGCGCACCGAGATGCGCGTGCGCAGCAGGGTCCCGAGCCGCGCGACGACGCGCATCGCAAGCAGCGAGTTGCCGCCGGCCTCGAAGAAGTCGTCGTCGATTCCCATCGCCGCGTCGGGCATGCCGAGCACCTCGGCGATCGCGGCGGCGATCACGGCCTCCGCGGCCGTGCGCGGCGCGGTGAACGCGGCGCCGCGCGCGCGCGCCGACGCTTCGTCCGGCGCGGGCAACGCGTTGCGATCGACCTTGCCGCTCGCGGTGAGCGGCAGCGCCGGAAGCCGCACGAAGAGACTCGGCAGCATGTAGTCGGGAAGCCGTTCGCGCAGGTACGCGCGCAGCGCCGTCGGCGAGACGGCGTCGTCGTCCGTCGCCGGATCTCCGCAGACGTAATACGCGACCAGCTCGGCGCGCTCGGGCGCCGGCGCGTACAGCACGGCGACGGACGCGTCGACGAGCGGATGGCTTTCGAGCGCGGACTCGATCTCGCCGAGCTCGATGCGGAAGCCGCGCAGCTTCACCTGTTCGTCGATACGGCCGAGATACTCGAGCCGCCCGTCGCGGTGACGGCGCACGCGGTCGCCCGTGCGGTAGAGCTGCGCGCCGGCACGCTCGGGCCGGAAGCGATCGGGGACGAAGCGCTCCGCGGTCAGCTCCGGGCGATTGATGTATCCGCGCGCGACGCCGTCGCCGCCGACGTACAGCTCGCCCGCGACGCCGTACGGCGCCGGTTCGCCGCTCGGCTCGAGCACGTACAGCTGCGTGTTCGCCAGCGCACGTCCGAGACCGATCGGCGCGTTCGGCTCGACGCGTCCGACCGTCGCGGCGATCGTCACTTCCGTCGGGCCGTACGCGTTCCACAGCGCGCGCACGCGCGGCAGGAGCTCGTCGGCAAGGTGCGCCGTGAGCGCTTCGCCCCCCGACGCGATCGTCATCGCGGGATCGCCGCGCCAGCCGTTGCCGAGGAGCAGGCGCCACATCGTCGGCGTCGCCTGCATCAACGTCGTGCCGGACTCCGCGATCAGCGCGCCGAGCCGCTGACCGTCGACGAGCGCGGCGCGCGGCGCGATGACGAGCCGCGCACCGAACACGAGCGGCAGCCACACTTCCCACGTCGCGGCGTCGAACGAGAGCGCCGCAACCGCGAGCATCGTGTCCGCCGCCGTGATGCCCGGCTCGCGGCCCATCGACCACAAGAAGTTCGCGAGCCCGCGATGCGTGAGCGGCACGCCCTTCGGGCGCCCGGTCGACCCGGACGTGTAGATGACGTACGCGACGTCCTCCGGATCGCCGTGCGGCAGCGCGCGCGTCGCCCCGTCGAGCGGCGTGCTCGCGTGCGGCGGCGGCAGCACGTACGCCGTGCGCGGCACGCCGGGTGCGTCCGCGCCGGCGCGGCGCACGACGTCCGCGACGACGTCCCGCAGCGCCGGCTCGCCGACGACGACGGTCGCGCCCGCGTCCGCGACCATCGACGCCAAGCGCGCGGCCGGCGACGCGGGGTCGAGCGGCAGATACGCGGCGCCCGCTTTCAGCACGCCGAGCAGCGCGACGGCCATCGCCGACGTGCGGTCGACGCACACGCCGACGAACGCACCGCGCTCCACGCCCGCGTCGTGCAGCTCGCACGCGATCAGCGTCGCGCGCCGATCCAGCTCCGCGTACGTCAGCGCGCCGTCGTCGGCGACGACGGCGATCGCATCGGGCGTGCGCGCGGCCCACTCGCCGACGAGCTGCGGTATCGTGCGTTCGCGCGGATAGTCGGCGGCCGTGTCGTTCCAGCGCGCGATCGTCTCCGCGCGCTCGGCATCGGAGAGCATCGGCAGCCGCGCGACGGGGCGCGCCGGATCGGCGGCGACCGCATCCAGCAGCGCGACGAAGTGCCGCAGCAGCTGCTCGATCGTCGCGGCGTCGAACAGCGCCGTGCGGTACTCGAACGCGGCGCGCAGCGCGCCGTCACGGCGCGACACCGACAGCACGAGGTCGAACGCGGTCAGGTCGAGATCGAGCGGCATGCGCTGCATGCGCGCGTCGCCGAGTGCGCGCGGTTCGGCGTCGTCGTGCAGCACGAACACCGCCTGGAACGACACGCCGGCCGTGCCGTCGCGACGCGCGTCGTCGGCGAAGAGCCGCTCGAGCGGCACGGCGCCGTGCTCGATCGCGTCGAGCGCCCATGCGCGCGTCGCGGCGAGGACGTCGACGAACGCAGCTCCTTCCGCGAAGCGCGCGCGATACGCGACCGGGTGCGTGAGGTAGCCGATCAGGCCCGACGTCTCCGAGCGCGACCGCGCCGCGACCGGCGATCCGACGACGACGTCGTCCTGACCGGTGTACCGGTGCAGCAGCGTCTGGTACGCCGACAGCAGCACCGCGAAGATCGACGCGCCGCGGTCACGTGCCAGCCGTTCGAGCGCGCTCACGACGCGCGGCGAAATCTCCGCGACGCGGCGATCGCCTTTGAACGTCGCCATCGCGCCGGGACGATCGTACGGCAGCGCGAGGCGCGCCGGCGCTCCGGCGAGCCGTTCGTGCCAGTGCGCCGCGAGCGCCTCGAACGGCGCGCCGGCGAAGCTCTCGCGTTCCCACGCCGCGAAGTCGGCGTATGCGATCGGAAGCTCGGGCAACGCCGGCGCACGTCCCGCGGCGAACGCCTCGTACGACGCCGCGAACTCGCGCAGCAGAATGCTGATCGACCAGCCGTCGAACGCGATGTGGTGCGCGACGAACAGCAGCGCGCAATCGTCGTCCGCGACGCGGACGAGCAGCGCGCGGAACGGCGGCCCGGCGGCGAGGTCGAACGGCGCGCGCGCGTTGTCGTGCAGCACCGACCGCAGCGCGCGTTCGCGCTCGTCGGCGGCGACCGCCGACAGATCCTCGGCGCGCAGCACGACGGCATGCGACGACGGCAGCTGCACGGGACCGATGCCGGTCTCGATGAAGCGCGCGCGCAGCACCGCATGCCGCTCGACGAGCGCGTCGAGCGCGCGCTGCGCCGTGCCGACGTCGACGCGCCCTGCGACCCGTACCGCCACCGGGACGTTGTACACGGCCTTCTCCCCGTCGGCGTGCAACTGATCGTGCAGCCACAGCAGCTCTTGGCGGAACGACAGCGGCGCGTCCGCCGCACCGTGCCGGCGCGCGATCGCGCCGACGCCGCTCGTCGCCCGCGCGTCGACTGCGGCGGCGAGCGCGGCGGCCGTGGGACGATCGAAGAACGAACGGAGCGGAACCTGAACGCCGTACTCCGCGCCGACGCGGCTCAGCAGCCGCATCGCGAGCAGCGAGTATCCGCCGAGCTCGAAGAAGTCGTCGTCGATGCCGATGTCCGCCGCGAACAGCTCGCACAGGAGCCGCACGATCGCGGCCTCCGTCGGCGTGCGCGGCACGGCGTACGCGGCGCGTGCGAGCGCACGCGGTGCCGCATCGGGTGCGGGCAGCGCCGCGCGGTCGAGCTTGCCGTTCGCCGAGAGCGGCAGCGCCGCGAGCGGCACGATCGCCGAGGGCACCATGTACGCCGGCAGCCGCGCGCGCAGCGCCTCGCGCAGCGCCGCAGCGTCCTGCGCCCCCGCGCCGGCCACGTACGCGACCAGCCGCGCGTCCTCCGCATCGTCCGTGCGCACGACCGCCGCCGCGTCGTCGATCCCCGCGCACGCCCGCAGCGCCGCCTCGATCTCGCCCAGCTCGATGCGGTACCCGCGCACCTTCACCTGGAAGTCCGCGCGCCCGAGCACCTCGATCCGCCCGTCCGCACGGAACCGCGCCACGTCGCCCGTGCGGTACATGCGCGCGTCCGGCACGCCGGCGAACGGGTCCGCGACGAAGCGCTCCGCGTTCAGCTCCGGACGGTTGCGGTAGCCGCGCGCGACGCCGTCGCCCCCGATGCACAGCTCGCCCGGCACGCCCACCGGCACGCGCGCCCCCGCGCGGTCCAGCACGTACGTGCGCACGTTCGCCATCGGCCGGCCCACCGAGACCGGCTCGCCCGCGCGCAGCCGCTCGCACGTCGCCCACACCGTCGCTTCGGTCGGACCGTAGAAGTTCCAGAGCGCCCCGCAGCTCGCCAGCCGGTCCGCCAGCTGCTGCGGGAGCGCCTCGCCGCCGCAGATCAGCGTCATCCCCGCGCCCCCGCGCCAGCCCGACTCCAGCAGCATCCGCCACGTCGTCGGCGTCGCCTGCAGGTGCGTCACCTGCGCCGACGCCAGCACCTCCGCCAGCGCGCTCGGGTTCACCGCCGTCTCGCGCGAGGCGATCACCATCCGCGCGCCGCGCGAAGGCGGCACGAACACGTCCGCCACCGACATGTCGAACGAGAACGGCGCCAGCGCGAGCAGCGTGTCCCCCTCGCCCATCGCGATCTCGCGCATCCCCGCCAGCAGGTTCATCAGGTTGCCGTGCTCGACCTGAACCCCTTTGGGACGACCCGTCGAGCCGGACGTGTAGATCACGTACGCCAGATCGCTCCGCGACGGGCGGTGCGCGCTCGGCTGCGCCCGTGCGATCGCCTCGCGCTCCGCATCGATGCACACCACGCGCGCCGACGTCGGCGGCAGCGAGGCGCGCAGCGACTCGTGCGTGAGCACCACCGCCGCGCCGCAGTCTTCCAGCATGAACGCGATCCGCTCCGACGGCAGCTCGGGGTCGATCGGCACGTACGCACCGCCCGCGCGGTGCACGCCGTGGAACGCCACCACGTTCGCCACCGAGCGCTCCAGCACGACCGCCACCAGCGTCCCCGGGCCCACGCCCAGCGCACGCAGATACCCGCCCAAGCGCGCGGCACGCTCTTCCGTCTGCGCGTACGTCGCGCGTTCGCCCGCGCACTCCAGCGCGATCGCCTCCGGCGTGCGCAACGCCTGCGCGCGCATCGCATCCACGATCGTCGTGTCGCTTCCGTACGGCGTCTGCGTCGCGTTCCAACGCGCGAACTGCGCCACCTCGCCCGCATCGAGCAGCGGCAGCGACGACACCGGCCGGCGCGGATCGGCAGCGATGCCCTCCAGCAACGTGCGCAGGTGCCGCAGCATCCGCGCGATCGTCGACGCGTCGAACAGGCTCGTGCGGTACTCGACCCACACCTTCAAGCCGTCGTCACGCAGCCACGCGTTGATGGTGAGATCGAGCCGCGCAACGCCGAGATCCAGCGCGATCGGCTGCACGTCGGCGCCGCGGAGCGCCGGCGCACCCTGGCCTTCTTCGCCCATCGCGAACACGACCTGGAACAGCGCGGACCCGGCACGCGCCGTCGCGCCGCGCAGGTCGAGCGCGAGCGCCTCGAACGGGACGTCCGCGTGCTCCGCCGCGGACAGATATGTCTCGCGAACGCGCGCGAGCACGTCGGCGAACGCCGGATCGTCACCGAAGCGCGCGCGCAGCGGCAGCGTGTTCGAGAAGTAGCCGACGATGCCGTCGAGCTCCGAACGCGTACGGCCCGAGAAGACCGAACCGACGACGACATCGTCGCTCGACGCGTAACGGTGCAGCAGCGTCGAAAAAGCGGCGAGCAGCACGATGAACGGCGTGACGCCGAAGTCGCGCGCGACGCGCACGACCGATGCCGCCACCTCGCGCGGAAACACGTCGTCGAGCTGCGCGCCCTCGAAGTCCGGAACGCCGGAGCGCGGCCGGTCCGTCGGAAGCTCGAGAACGTCCGGCGCGCCGTCGAGCTGCGCGCGCCAGTAGGCGAGGTCCGACTCCAGGCGTTCGCCGCGTAGCTGCGCGCGCTGGAACGCGGCGAAGTCGACGTAGCGAACGGGCAGCGCGGGCAGCGACGCGGCGGGATCGTCGTACAGCGCGCTCAGCTCGCGGAACAGGATGTCGCCCGTCGAGCCGTCGGAGGCGACGTGGTGCGAGAGCAGCATCAGCGCGCAGTCGTCGCGATCGACCGTGACGAGCACGGCGCGCAGCAACGGGTCGCGCGCGAGATCGAACGGCACGCGGCCCTCGCGGCACAGCGTCTCGACGAGCGCCGCTTCGCGCCCCTCCGCCGGAACGTGCGTGAGGTCGACGCGCTCGATGCGCACCGGATGCGCCGGACCGACGACCTGCACCGGCCGTCCGTCGCGTTCCGCGATCGTCGTGCGCAGCGTTTCGTGGCGCGCGACCAGCGCGTTCAGCGCCGCTTCGAGGCGCGCACCGTCGAGCGGGCCGCGAATGCGCAGCGCGCGGGCGCGGTTGTACGTCGCGGAGCCGCCCGTCGCGCGTTCGAGCTGCCAGAGCAGCTCTTGCTGGAATGCGAGCGGCGCCGGCACCGAATCGGCGTGGCGCGGAATGTCCGACGCGGTCGCGGCGGCGCGCGTCTTCTGCAGCGCGCGCACGACGTACGCGCGCTTCGCGGGTGACAGCTCGGCAAGCCGTTCCGCAAGTGCGTCGGGAACGTTCGCCGGCACGTCGTCCGTCACGACCTTCCGATCTCGGCGCGAACGTCGAGCCGGTCGACGTCTTCGTCGGAAAGTCCGGCGAGCGTTTGCATCACGCGCTCGATCTCACGCTCCTCACGGCCCCGCAGCTCCGCGTCGACGTGCGCGGCGAGACACTCCGGCGTGCCGGTGTCGAACAACGCTTTGAGCGGAAGGCGCACGCCGAGCTGCGCGCTGATCTTGCCGAGCACGCGGATCGCGACGATCGAGTGCCCGCCGAGCTCGAGGAAGTCGTCCGTAGCACCGACGCGCGGGAGCTTCATCACGTCCGACCAGATCGCGCAGATGCGCGCCTCGGTGGGCGTGCGCGGCTCGACGAAGGCGCGTTCGCCGGCGGCCGCTTCGTCGGGGTCGGGCAACGCGGCGCGATCGATCTTGCCGTTCGCCGTGAGCGGAAGCCGGTCGAGCAGCACGATCGCCGCCGGCACCATGTAGTCCGGCAAGCGCGCGCCGAGCCACGCGCGCAGCGCCGCCGTATCGACGGCGCCGTCGGCGCGCGCGACCGCGTACGCGACGAGCCGCGCAGCATCGTCACGACGGTCGCACACGACCGCCGCTTGCGCGATCGACGCGTGCGCGCGCAGCGCGGCCTCGACGTCGCCGAGCTCGACCCGGAACCCACGGACCTTCACCTGGTCGTCGAGACGCCCCAAGAACTCGAGGTGTCCGCTCGCCAGGCGCCGCACGCGGTCGCCCGTCTTGTACAGCCCTGCACCAGGCTCGCCCGCGAACGCGTCGTCGGCGAAACGGCCGGCGGTGAGCCGCGGCTCGCCGACGTATCCGCGCGCCACGCCGGGTCCGCCGATCCAGAGCTCGCCCGCGATGCCGTCGGGCTGCAGCGCGCCGCGCGCGTCGACCACGTAGCAGCGGACGTTCGGAAGCGGCGTGCCGATGGGCACGGTCACCGGGCGCGCGTCGCCGAGATCCTCGTCGCCGACGACGAAGCTGCACGCGCCGACGGTCGTCTCCGTCGGGCCGTAATGGTTGAGGACGCGACATGCGCTCGTCGCGCGGACGCGCTCGACGAGCGACCACGACAGCGCCTCGCCGCCGAAAACCAGGCACCGGCGGGGCACCGCGCGTCCCGCGTCCTCGTCGCGCAACAGCGCCGCGAAGTGGCTCGGCGTGATCTTCAGCACGTCGATCGGGTGCGACGCGGCGTACGCGGCGAAGCGCGCCGCGTCCGTCGCCACCGCGTTCGGCACGACGTGCAGCACGCCGCCCGAGCACAGCGCCGGAAAGATCGCGGTGTACCCGAGGTCGGCGCCCAGCGTCGACACCGTCGCGAAGCTCAGCGCGTCGCCGTCACGCAGGCCGAGCCGCTGCGAGATCGCGCGCGTGTAGTGCAGCAGGTTGCCGTGCGTGACCGCCACGCCCTTCGGCACGCCGGTCGATCCCGACGTGAACAGCACGTACGCGACGTCGTCGCGCGCGGGCCGCGAACGCGTTCCGGCGTGCGCGGCCGATTCGGCGGCAGCCGCGTCCGCGGCGACGACCGTGACGCCGTCGGGAAGCGACGCACGCGATGCCGCATCGGCGACCGCGACCGTCACGCCGGCGCCCGCGATCTGCACGGCGAGCCGCTCGCGCGGCTGGTCCGGCGGCAGCGGCACGTAGGCGGCGCCGCTCTTCATCACCGCGAGCATCGCGGCGACCATCCCGATGGAGCGGTCGACGCAGATGCCGACGCACGATCCCCTCGCTGCACCGGCTTCGCGCAGCGACGTCGCAAGCGCGGACGACCGCACATCGAGGTCCGCATACGTGACGGTCTCGTCACCGCACCGCACGGCGGTCGCTCCGGGCGCACGCGCGACGGACGCCGCGAAACGGTCGAGCACCGTCTCGGCGCCGTCGTCGAACGCGACGGCCGGGCCGTGCGCGGAACGGAGCGCGTCCTCTTCGTCTTCCGACAGCATCCGGAGCGACGAGACCCGCGCGCTCGGATCGCTCGCGATCGCGTCGAGCAGCGCCGTGAAGTGCTTCGCGAGGCCTGCGACCGTGGACGCCGTGAACACGTCGATGCGGTACTGGAACGTCAGGCGAAGGCGGCCGGGCTCCTTCGTCGCGAGCACGACGAGGTCGAACTTCGAGAATCCCGCGGTGAGCGAGTCGACCCAGATGCGTTCCGGGACCGCGCCGCCCGCGTCCGCCGGCAGCGTCGGGTTCACGCGCATCGTCAGCACGCACTGGATCTGCGGCGCACCGCCGTCGCGCTGCAGCGACGACGTGATCATCTCGAGCGGCACGTCCTGGTTGCGCAGCACGTCGCCTGCGGAAGCGGCGACGCGGGCGATCAGCTCGTCGAGCGTCGGATCGCCGGAGACGTCGTGCCGCTGCGGCAACGTGTTGACGAAGTAGCCGAACAGGTTCTCGATCTGGCGATGCGTGCGGCCGGAGATCCCGGAACCGACGATGACGTCGTCTTGCTCGGTGTAGCGCGAGAGAAGCGCGGCGAAGGCCGCCATGAGCACGACGTACAGCGTCGTTCCGCGCGTCTCGCCGAGCTTCGTGAGCCGTGCGATCAGGTCGTCGCTCACGAAGCGCGTGACCTGTCCGCCGATGAAGCCTTCCGAGTGCAGCGCCGGCTCGACGGGCAGCGCCAGACGTTCCGGCGCACCGCGCAGCCGCTCGCGCCAGTACGCGATCTGCGGCGCGAGACGCTCCTCGGTCGAGCTCGCGCGCTGCCACGCCGCGAAGTCGCCGAACGTGATCGGAAGCGGCGGCAACGGGTTCGCCGCGCCGCGCACGAACGCGTCGTACACCGGAAGAATCTCGCGCCAGAACATCGACATCGACGTGTCGTCCATGAAGATGTGGTGCGTGGTCCACAGCAGCATGTGGTCGTCGGGGCCGAGCGCGATCACCGTGAAACGAAACGGCGGCTCGTGCTCGAGGTCGAAGCCGCGGGCGAGACGTTCGGTCGTGATCCGCTCGACGGCGTCGAGCCGCTGTTCGGGCACGACGTCCTGCACGTCGACCGACTCGATCGGGACGGCGCCTGCCGGATGGACGATCTGCCGCGCCGACGCAGCCTCACCGGAGATCGTCGTGCGCAGCACCGCTTGACGTTCGACGATCGCGTCGATCGCACGCTGCAGCGCGGCGCGATCGAGCGGGCCCGTCAGGCGCAGCATCGCCGACACGTTGTACGCGGGGTCCGCGGGCGACGTGCGGTCGAGCAGCCAGATCAGCTCCTGGTTGACCGTCAGCGGCGCCGGCCCGTCGTGCGGCGGGATCGGCTCGGCGTTGCGAAGCAGCCGCTCCGCGCGCGCCGACAGGCGCAGTGCCGCCCGGTCGATCTCGCCGCTCGCATTGCGCGCGAAGCGTTCGACCGCGCCGAAGTGCTCCGGCAGCGCGGCGCCGGGAACGCGCGCGCGGATCCCGGCGCGCAACGCGTCGTGATCGCGAGCCATCCCGTCGGCGGCGACGTAGAACGCGACGACATGCTGCGCGCCGCTGCCGTCCGCGCGAAGCACGACGACAGCGTCCGCGATCCCATCCAGCGCGCGCAGCGCGCGCTCCGCCGCTTCGAGCTCGTCGCTCGACGGCACCCGGTCTGACGTCAAGCGCAGCTCCTCATTCGGCCGAGTGCATCCTGCCCATGGCGACGACGATCTGCCGTGGCGGCTCGTACGGATCGCGCGCATGGGCCACCAGCATGTTGTCGAGCATCAGCATGTCGCCGCGCTGCCACGGAAAGCGCACGGCGTGCCGTTCGTATGTGTCCCCGATGTACGCCATCACGTCGTCCGGGATCGGCGATCCGTCGCCGTAGTACACGGCGCGCGGCAGCGCGTCCGGGTCGAACAGCGCGAGCATGCCCTCGCGCGTCTCCTCGTCGAGGCACGCGATGTGATGGTGCTGGATCTGATTGAAGAAGACGTCGTCACCCGTGACCGGATGCCGGTGCACGGCCTCCGCGCGACGCGAGACGCGCAGCGAGCCGTCCTCGCGCCACGCGAACGCGCTGCCGGCGTCGCGGCACATCTCCTCGACGACGCTCGGCTCGTCCGTGTGGAAGAACTGCTGCCACGTCGGATCGATGCCCGGCGAAAAGTTGCGCACGTAGAGCAAGCCCTTCTCGCGGAACGTCTGCACGACGCCGGCGTCGAGCACGCGCATCATCTCGCGAATGTCGAGCGCCGGCGTGCAGCCGCCGCGCGCCGCGGGAACCACGCAGTGGAAGCTGATGCGCATCGGCCACGACGCGAGGTGCGAGCTCTCGTTGTGGAACAGGATCATCTGATCCGGCGGGTACGGCGTGGACTCGTAGATGTTCTCGCCCGCGCGGTTGCGCGGAAGGTCGCCGTAGTCCGCGAACAGGTCTCCGGCCGCGGCGCGCGCGGCCGCCTCGAACGCGGGGATCGTCAGCCCGAAGCCGCGGAACAGGATCGCGCCGTGCGCGGCGAGCAGCGCGTCGATGCGCGCGCGGTTCGCGCCGCACCACGCGGCGAGGTCGGGCGCATCGCCCGCCGGCTCGAGCACGATCGGAAACCGCGGCGCCGAGTCGAGAAACGACGCCCGGACCGAGTCGCCGTCGACGACCGTGGCGGCGGGGGCTGCGTGGGTGTGTGTCATGGCGAATCCGAAAGGAAGGCGTTCCGCGCCGCCCGGTGCGCATCCCCAGCGGGCGCGGGCGCAAAGTGTGTAGGTTCGGTACGGTTCATCGCTTCGGCTCCCGGGGCGGCGTTCACGCCGTCGCGCGTTCAGCCCACGGCCGCGACGCGAAGAAACCCGGACGCGCGCCCGCGTCGGCCGGGATCTGGAACGTCCGCACGCGCCGGACGGCGGACGGGGTGCACAGCGCCGCGGAGTATCCGACACCGGCGTCGAGCGCGTGCAGCGCCCAGCGGCCGGCGTTCTCGACGGAGAGACGATCGCTCACGACCCGCGGGGCGGCGTCCGGCGTGACCGTGACGTCGAAGAAGTCCAGACCGCGGCCGATGCCGATCCCGAGCGCCTTGAGGTAGGCTTCCTTGCGCGACCAGCACGCATAGAACCCGCGCGACCGCTCGGCGGGCGGCAGCGCGCGCAGCTCGGCGCACTCCGCCGGCGAGAAGAACGACGCGGCGAGCTCCTCGTGCTCGATGTCGCGCCATCGCTCGACGTCGACGCCGACGTCGGCACCGCAACTCACCGCGATGAGCACGCGGTCGCCCGAATGCGACAGGTTGAACGCGAGCCGCGCGGCCCCGGCACGAGGAACGGCGAGCGCCGGCTTCCCGAACGGTCCCGCGACGAAGCGCAGCGCCGCGGGCGGCGCCTGCGCGTACGCCCCGAGCACGATGCGGAGCAGGCCGTGCGCGACGACGTATTGCGTGCGGTCGCGCTCGAAGTGGAAGCGGTCGGCACGCCGGCGCTCACCGGCGTCGAGAACCGCGCGCAACGCGGCCGCGTGCACCGCGGCCGAGGCGACGCCGGCGCTCCAGACGTGAACTTCGCCGGCCGCCGGCGGCGCGGAGGGCATGGGCACGCGGCGACCGGTTAGCGGGCCTGACGGCCGGACGTCTTGGTCGCGTCCCAACCGAGCACCGCCGCGACCATCGCGACGCGGTTGCGCGCGTTCGTCTTCTTCAGCAGGCGCTTGTAGTAACTTTGAACGGTGCCTTCCGCGAGGTACAGCGCGTCCGCGATCTCGGCCGCGTTGAGGCCCTGCATGATGAGCAGCAGCACCTCGCCCTCGCGACGCGTGAGCGAGAACCGGCGTACGGCATCGGACAGCTCGTCGTGATTGCGCAGCGACTCGATCGTGAGCACGAAGAAGCGAGAGTCGCCGCGCGCGAGCGCGTCCGACGTGTGCGGCAGCTGCAGGCGCACGAACCAGCGCGACGAGATCATCGCAACCAGGGCTTGCTTGTCGTGCGGCCGGGCGGCACCGTTCGTCACGAGCCGGCGAACGACGCCTTCGAACTCGTGCGACAAGCTCTCGCGCGTCGCCGAGAGCACGACCTCCGGAGCGAAACGCGCCTGCGGAAGCGTGTCGAAGAGAACGCGACAATGCTCATCCACGACGACCATTGCGACGTCCGCGCGACGTGAAATCTGCGCGTGCACATCCTGGCTCTTGGAAAAGTCGATCATCGAAGGGCAACGATCTTCGACGCCTAGCACGGTGCGGAAAAAGCTCCAGTCTCGAAGCTGAGAGAGTGGATCAGCGACCTTCCATTCCTACCCGTGCCGACCCTCGGGCTATGCGTTAATAAACGGCGAGAATTACGCCTCTGGAACGGCGTGCACATCGCCCTGTGCAACCGGGACGTTCGTCTCAATCACCGGCTGAGTATATCGGCGCAACGTGTATGGTAGGGCGTCACTCGTGACGAGCAGCACAGCTCGGTCACAGCGTCCAGAATCTTCTCATCGTCTCCCCGGCGCGGTCCGATCATTTTCCGTGATGGCCCCCGGCGCAATCGCGTTCGGTTCGGGCCCAACCACCTCACCCCGGAAGCATCGCCATGACGCCGAAGCTCACGTGCGCGCGCCTCATCATTCCGATCGTCCTCGCCGTGCAGACGGCCTTGACCGGCTGCGGCGGCGGAGGCGGCGGTTCGTCCGCCACGCTCCCGGCGGCGTCGAGCGGTGCGCCTGCGGGCTCGGCTTCCGTCGCGCTGACGCTGACGATCCCGCAGTCGACGTCGTCGCACTTCCGGCGCGTGAAGTACGTCTCGGCGTCCACCCAGTCGGCCGTCGTGCAGTATCAGGGACAGCAGCAGGTCCTTTCGTGCGTCACGAGCTGCAGCACGACGCTGTCCGTCACGCCAGGTGTCGTGACGTTCGGGGTTAACCTCTACGACGGCCCGACCGGAACGGGCGACCTTCTCTCCACCGGGTCCACGACGGCAACGATCACGCCAAACAACTCGAACGCGCTGAGCCTTTCGCTCGGAGGCGTCATCGCCAGCCTCGCGATCGCGCTCGGCACGAGCAGCGTCGTGTCCGGATCGGCGACGACGATCCCGGTGACGGTCTCCGCGCACGACGCCGCGCAGAACACGATCATCGGATCGGATGCGTACGCGACGCCGATCGCGCTCGCGACGGACGACACGAGCGGCGCGACGTCGCTCTCGACGAAGAGCGTGACGTCCCCGAGCACGAGCGTCACGATGTCGTACAACGGGTCGAGCGCGGTCAGCGCCGTGCACGTCAGCGCGTCGGTCGCCGGCACGAACGTGGCGACGCAGACGGCCACGCTGGCGGTCGCCGGCACCGCCACGAGCTCGCACAAGTTCTACTACGGCGCGTTCGCTCCGTCGCAGAACGACAGCGACGCGACGCTCGCGAGCCAAGAGGCGAACCTCCTCGCGCTCGGCACGAACATCGCGCGCACGAGCTACGACCCGAGCTACATCGACCTCACCTACAAGTACGGCTCGTATCCGAACAACCTGCACTACGACCCCGCGGGCTGGGCTCGTGCGGACCGCGTGATCTCGTGGCTGATGGCGAACCACATCGTGCCGTACTTCGACATCTCGGACAACGGCGTGCAAAACGCGAACACGAGTCAGAACCGCTATCGCGCGCCCGCGGACTACGGCGTGTACTGCGCGGCGGTCGCGCAGCACGTCAAAGCGACGTATCCGACGATCGGGTCGAGCGTCCCCGCGATGTTCGGCACCCCCGAGAACGAGCCGAACAACAATCCCGGCAGCCCCGCTTCGACGGAGGCGCCGTACATGAAGAGCTGCTACGCGGGCCTCAAATCCGTGTTCCCGAACGCGACGGTGTACGGCGGCGAGCTCGGGATCGGCATCGTGCCGCCGAACGACTCCATCACGTACCTGAACTCGCTCTACGCCAACGGCTGCAAGACGGGCGTGTGCTGGGACGCGTGGTCGGTGCACGGACTGTTCCTCGACCCGAACCCGTGCCCGACGTGCGAACGGCCGGGGCCGCCCCTGTTCAACAACGCGACGGAGCCCGGCTTCACGCTCTACGTCGGCTGGCGCTGGGGTTACGTCGCCGACTTGCAAGCGGTCGCGACGTCGCACGGCGATCCGATACCGCACCTGATGGACACCGAGTTCGGCGTCATCGCACCGCTGCCGAGCGGATACGGCCCGAACGGGCAGGCGAAGTATCTCACCGACTCGTTCGTGCTCGCGCGACAGAACGCGACCATCGACGGCGCGTTCTGGATGAACGTCGACCAGGACAGCGAGTACGTCGGCACGGAGTTCTACGGCGGCGGGCTCGTCGACGTGAACGGCAACCGGCGCCCCGCGTTCTACGCGTACCAGGCGTTGCAGAAGAACTGAGCGCCGCGCAGCACGCCGCGGATCGGCGCCGGGTCGCGTGGGCGCTGATCTGCGGCGAGTACCCGCCGCAGCGCGGCGGCGTCGCAGACTACACGAACACGCTCGCGCACGCGCTGGCCGCCGCCGGCGAGCGCGTGCACGTGTTCGCGCCGGGCGACGGCAGCGAGCTCGACGGCGGCGTGCACGTCCAGCGCATCCCAGGCATGTTCGGTCCGCGCGGCCTGCGGACGCTGCACCGCCGGCTGAGCGAGCTTCCGCGCCCGCGAATCGCCGTGCTGCAATTCGTCGTGCAGTCGTTCGGCGCACGCGGCGCCAACGTCGCGTTCGGACTGTGGCTGCAATCGCTCCGGCGGTACCCGCTGTGGGTCATGTTCCACGAGTACGCCATCGTGGACGATCGCGCGACGTCGCTTCCGCGGCGCGCGCGCGCGTGGGCGACGCGACGGCTCGCGGGCCTCGCGGTGCGCGCCGCGCGCCGTGCGTTCGTTTCGACGCCGGCGTGGGTGCGGTCCGTGCACGGCGTGCGGCGCCGCGTGCCCGTCGAGTGGCTTCCGGTCAGCAGCAACGTTCCGACGCACGCGGACGCCGCGCGCGTCGCGCACACCGCGCGCGCTCTGCGTGGCGGCGCGACGGCGCGCATCGTCGGACATTTCGGCACGTACCGCATGCCCGACGTCACGCGCACGCTGGCATCGCTGGTGCCTCTCGTCCTGCGTGACCCGTCGCGGCGATTCGTCCTGATCGGACGCGACGGCGACGCGTTCGCGCGCGCGGTCGTCGACGCGCATCCGGAGCTGCGCGAGCGCGTGACCGCGACGGGCGGGCTGCCGCCGGACGCGGTCGCCGAGCACCTCGCGGCCCTCGACTGCCTCGTCGAACCGTACGACGAAGGCGTGACGGCGCGGCGCGGCAGCGTGATCGCAGGCCTGCCGCTGGGCGTACCGATCGTCACGACCGAGGGCGCGCTGACGGAGCCGATGTGGCGTGAGTCGCACGCGGTCGCACTCGTGCCGCCGGCGGACGTCGAGCAGCTCGCTCGCGCGATCGACGAGCTGCTCGCCGATGCGGCGGCACGCGCGCGCTACGCCGTCGCCGCGGCGCGCTTGTATCGCGAGCGGTTCGCGATCGAACGGACCGTCGAAGCGCTACGGCGTTGCGCGCTGTCCGACGGTCTTGCGTAGCGCGAGCAGCTCGTCGTACACCGCGACGGTCTGCGCGGCGACGCGCTCGACGCGGAACGTCTCGAGCTGCGAGCGCGCTCGCCGGCGCGCGTCCTCGAGCGCGCCCGGATCGCGGAGAAGCTGCTCGATCGCCGCCGCGAGCGACGCCGGATCGCGCGGCGCCACCAGCGTGCCGGCCGCGCCGCCGTCGAGCTGCTCCGGGTTTCCGCCGACCGCCGTGGCGACGATCGCGCATCCCGCTTCGCGAGCTTCCGAAATGACGAGGCCGCACGGCTCCGCACGAGACGCCAGCACGAAGACGTCCGAGCTCACGAGATACGACGCCGGCTCGGCTTGAAATCCCTCGAAATGGATGCGGTCGTGCCCGGCCGACGTACGTGCCAGCGACCGGAACCACGCTTCGTCGGGCCCCGCGCCGACCAGGTACAGGTGCGCGCCGTGCGCCGGTGAGACGGCGCCGAACGCTTCGATCAGCTCCGCGATCCCCTTGCGCTCGTACATGCCGGCGATCGTCGTGACGGCCGGGCGCTGCAGCGCTTTCGCGGCGACGTCCGCAGCGGGCAGCCGGCGCGGCGACCCCAGCGTG